>Ga0335075_10001433_pt1 | contig 39371 bp, 42 predicted proteins | sample Lox_Sample_24_FD_206723 | JGI IMG/M metagenome (GOLD analysis project Ga0335075, IMG submission 206723) | Soil microbial communities from Loxahatchee National Wildlife Refuge, Florida, United States - Lox_Sample_2.4 | ecosystem: Environmental > Terrestrial > Soil > Wetlands | place: USA... | reverse complement strand
GCCGGACGCCGGTCCGTTTCGCTTCCGCCTCGGCGGCTTTCTGCATTGCCGCCCAATAGGGGTTGTTGAGGGTCTTGACGATGTATCCCACCGTGATGGGCGACGCGGCGTCCGCTCCGGCGATGCATACGCCCGTGCCGATCAGGCCCGCGGTGAGCACGGCGGCACTCCCCGCCAGCGCGATTCGCCGGCGCCGGTTGCGCCGGCCGGTTCGGCCGTTCGCCTGGACTGACTGCGAGCCCATCGGTTTCCTCCCTGGGTGACAAACGATGTGGTGGACGATCTGGCTTCCGCCGCGGTTTAGCCTTATCTGATGGCCGACAATGGACCTTGATCACAAATTGATGACCGACACCCCGATCGACCATATACGGAATTTCGCGATCATCGCGCATATCGACCATGGGAAGTCCACCCTGGCCGACCGCCTGATTCAGGCCACCGGCGCGCTGCCCGACCGCGAGATGACGAACCAGGTCCTGGATAACATGGAGCTGGAGCGCGAGCGCGGCATCACCATCAAGGCGCAGACCGTTCGGCTGACGTATCAGGCCAAGAACGGGCAGGTGTACGAGCTTAATCTGATGGACACGCCCGGCCATGTCGATTTCGCCTATGAAGTAAGCCGCAGCCTGGCGGCCTGCGAGGGCTCGCTGCTGGTGGTCGATGCCAGCCAGGGGGTGGAGGCGCAGACGCTTGCCAATGTCTATCAGGCGATCGAGGCCGGGCACGAGATCGTGCCCGTGCTGAACAAGATCGACCTGCCCGCCGCCGAACCCGAGCGCGTGCGTCAGCAGATCGAGGACGTGGTCGGCCTTGACGCTTCCGAGGCGGTGGAGATCAGCGCCAAAACCGGGTTCAACATCGAGGGCGTGCTGGAGGCGCTGGTGCACCGGCTGCCGCCACCGAAGGGCGATGGCGCGGCGCCGCTGAAGGCGCTGCTGGTGGATAGCTGGTACGACCAGTACCTGGGCGTCGTCATCCTGGTGCGGGTGAAGGACGGCCGGCTGCGGCGCGGGCAGAAGATCCGCATGATGTCGACCGGCGCGGTGCACGCGGTCGAGCAGGTCGGCGTGTTCAGCCCGAAGATGATTCCGACCGACGATCTGGGGCCCGGTGAGATCGGGTATATCACCGCGTCGATCAAGACGGTGGCCGATTGCCGCATCGGCGACACGATCACCGACGACCGCCAGCCTGCCACCGAACCGTTGCCGGGGTTCAAACCCTCCGTGCCGGTGGTGTGGTGCGGTTTGTACCCGGTCGACGCCGATGATTTCGAGAAGCTGCGCGATAGCCTGGCCAAGCTGCGGCTGAACGATGCGAGCTTCCATTACGAGCCAGAGACCTCGGCGGCATTGGGCTTTGGATTCCGCTGCGGGTTTCTGGGGCTGCTGCACCTGGAGATCATCCAGGAGCGGCTGGCGCGGGAGTTCGACCTCGATCTGATCGCGACCGCGCCGTCGGTGGTGTATCGCGTCTATCGCACCAACGGGCAGACGCAGGAACTGCACAATCCGGTCGATATGCCCGACGGCAGCGTGATCGATCATATCGAGGAGCCGTGGATCCGCGCCACGATTATGGTGCCGGACGATTATCTGGGCGGGGTGCTGCAGCTTTGCACCGAGCGGCGCGGGGAGCAGGTCGATCTGACCTATGTCGGCAACCGCGCGATGGCGGTGTACCGGCTGCCGCTGAACGAGGTGGTGTTCGACTTTTACGACCGATTGAAATCAGTGTCGCGCGGGTATGCGAGCTTCGATTACCAGATGGACGGCTATGCGGAGGCCGACCTGGTGCGCATCTCGATCCTGGTGAACGGCGATCCGGTGGATGCGCTGTCGTTCATCGCGCACCGCTCCGCCGCCGAGGCACGCGGACGGGCGATCTGCGGTAAGCTCAAGGATCTGATCCCGCGGCAGTTGTTCAAGATCGCGATCCAGGCGGCGATCGGAGGACGGGTGATTGCTCGTGAGACGATCAGCGCGCTGTCGAAGGATGTGACCGCGAAGTGCTACGGCGGCGACGTGACGCGCAAGCGGAAGCTTTTGGAAAAGCAGAAGGAGGGGAAGAAGCGGATGCGCCAGTTCGGCAAGGTGGAGATTCCGCAGTCGGCGTTCCTGGCCGCGCTGAAGATGGATGCATGATTAGGCATTGAAATGAGCACCAGATGATGCTTATATTCGTGCCTTCGAAGGAGGCGCAGCATGCGCACGACCCTGGCGCTGGATGACGAGTTGCTGGAAAAGGCTCAGACCCTGACCGCCATGAAGGAGAAGTCCGCCCTGGTCCGGGAGGCGCTGAAGGCGCTGATCGAGCGGGAGAGCGCGCGTCGGCTGGCGCGGTTGGGGGGCAGCGAGCCCGATCTGACGGTGCCTGCGCGTCGGCGGCCCGATCCCGAGGCTGAGTGATCCTGGTCGATACGTCGGTCTGGATCGATCATCTCCGGGCTCAGGACGCCACGCTGGGGGGCCTGCTCGATGCGGGCGAAGTCCTGGGGCATCCGTTCGTGTTGGGCGAGCTCGCGCTGGGGAATCTGCGTCAGCGGGAGTTGGTTCTGACCGCGCTCGGCGACTTGCCTCAGGCCCGCGTTGCGACGGACGCCGAGGTGCTGACGTTCATCGAACGAGGGCGGCTGTATGGGTTTGGCATCGGTTATGTGGATGCGCATCTCCTGGCGGCGATACGGCTGACGCCGGGCGCTTCGCTGTGGACACGGGATCGGCGACTGCATGAGGCGGCGGCGCGGTTGGGGGCGGCGGCTGCACGCGTGCCGGAATGATGGAGCGTCCGGCGGCGGCGCTGCTATAGACGTCGGTATCCGGGGGGATGGCCGAGCAACTTAAGGCGTCGCAAAGGTCTCCAATGAAATAGAAAGGCAGTTAAGATGAAGGCGAGCATCGTCGGTTCGAAGCTGGAGGCTCGCGAAGAAGTTCTTATCGTTGAAGCCAAGGGGAGCCGCTGCTACCGCCGCTTCCGCGGTTGTCGCCGACCTGGCGCGCGGCGTCGGCCAGCCGAATGAGCGCACACGCAGCCTCGGCAGACTACCGCGGCCGGAATCGTCGGAAGGCGCGAGAGGATGAGTTCTCCGTGGCGGCTTGCAAAGCGACGACGCGCTTCATTCGCCGGATGGTGACGGGCCATCGTTGATAGGGATCGGCGCGGCGCGCGAGGCGGGGTTGATGGACTATCCGATGACGGCACTGCTATAGTGGTGGAATCAGGGAGGGATGGCCGAGCGGCTTAAGGCGCACGCTTGGAAAGCGTGTGTACGTGAAAGCGTACCGTGGGTTCGAATCCCACTCCCTCCGCCATTTCAGAACAGAACTGCGAACGCCAGGCATAGCTGGCTCTACGCCGGCCGCGGCGGTCAGCGTCTGAAGCAGATTGCTTTTCGAGCCGATGATGCGGACCTCGCGGTCAGCGACCTCGACGCGCTGCGCGAGTGCTCGGAGATGGTCGCGCCGGTAGCCGCCGCCGTCGATCCTGATCCGCTCGCGCGCCGTCCTGGCGAACTTCTGGACCATTTGCGGCGTGATCGCCTGCTGGCCTGATGTCTCCAACATCGCAGCGGCACGCGCGGCGTCGACTTGCGCTTGGTCGCGGATCGCCTTGAGGCTTGCGACGCGCTCTTTCAGCGCTGGGTCGTCGAGATCGGCGACGCCGGCCTCGATCGCGTCATAGAGGCGCTTCAGGCGCAGGTCGGTTTCGGCCGCACGCTTATTCAGCTCGGCAATATGCTCGCGGCGGCGCTCGGCACGTTCCTGCCAGCGGTCGAGAACGGAGGCAAGGATTTCCTCGAAGCGGTCCGGCTGGAGCAAACGGTCGGCGATGTGCTCCGCGACGAGGCCGTCCAGCTTCTCCATCGGGATCGCAGATGCCGGTAAGGAGAGTGGGACCGCTAACGACGCGCGCCGGAATGACCTTCGGATTGCGGGCGCGCAAATGCGCCTGCACGGCATCGAACCTCGCTTGGTCAATCAGCGGCGGCACCTCGACGGTGACGATCTCGGTGGCCGGCTTCAGCGCCTTGTTCTTGGCGCGCTTGTTGAACTCGTGCCGACCGATATAGGTCGTCCGCGTCAAGATGAGGTGAACCTGGCCGATACCCCAGCCCCCGCCGTCGCGCGTGAAGATGCGATGCCGGTTGAGATAAGCCGCGATGTTCTTGACGCCCATCGGGCCGGATGTGCCATCACCTTCTAAAGCGAGCCGATAGATCAGCCGAATCGTGTCTGCGTGCAGCGGATCGATCTCCAGCTTCTTCTTGACCTTGGCGCCGCGCTGCTCGGCCGCGACGACGCGGTAGCCGATCGGCGGCAGCGAGCCATTCCAGAAGCCTTGCCGCGCGTTCTCCTTCAGGGCGCGCAGGACGTGCTTGGCGTTCTCCTTCGATTGGTACTCGTCGAACAGCGCCATGATCTGCCGCATCATGACGTGCATCGGATCGTCGCCCATCTCCTGTGTGATCGAGACGAGCTTCACGCCGTTCTTGGCGAGCTTGCGGACGTAGAACTCAAGCTCGAAGTGATCGCGGAAGAACCGCGAGAAGCTGTGGACGATGACGATATCGAACGGCGCGGGCTTGCTGGTGCCCGCTTCGATCATACGCTGGAACTCGGTGGCGGACGCGCCGGGTTCGACGTAGGTCTCGACGAGCTGATAACCGCGCGCGGCGCAATAGGCTTCGCCTTGCCGCTTCTGATCGGGAATCGAGACATCATGCTCGGCCTGTCGCGCCGTTGAGACGCGCAGATACAAGGCGGCGCGCAGCGGCACGGTCATCGCGATTGTCCTCTCAGATCATCGGCACGGCCCGAACATTTCATTGAACAGATCGCCGAACCATGCCTCGAACACGTCGAGCTCGGCGGCGGTGATCGGCACAGGGTCGGGCCAATCGTCCGTGACGGTCCACGCCGACAGGTCGTGCTTCGCCGGCCAACCGATACGAGGCCAAGGCTCGATCGGAATGTAAAGGTCATCGGGCAAAATGCCCAGGCTGGCACGCGGGCGAGACATCCCGACATGATTGCGCCGCGCACCGACGGGGTGAACGGCCGATCTCTATCCCGCAGCATCCTTCCTCCTCCCGGCCGTTCCGCAGCGACGGCGGATGGCGGCTGTGGTTTTGATTTGATTGAGGTTTTAGCCAAAACGTATGGCACGGGCTTTCCAACGGATGGCCAAAAAGCTCAATCATTCCAATCCATTGCGTGGCCCGGATGGCCTCGCTTTTCCCTTGCCGTCCCAATCGGGGGGGTGTCATCGGGCGATTTTCCACTTGATTATTATCTAACTTTGGATAAATTGACTAACATCCAACCAGTGAGGGCATCATGCTTGAGGTTTCTGAACCCACGTCGCGCGGCGACCGCACTGCCGCAAAACGCCGGAGGCCTGCCCGCTGCCCCGCAGCGTGCGCCAGCGGGATTCTTTCGGCCGTGGATCGGTAAAGAATGGGGTCTGCCCACCAACGCCCTTAACGGAGCCCGGCTGCTAGTGCTCGGCGAGAGCCATTACTGTGGAAGCCCTGAGGCGATTGGCTCATGCGACCCGGACATCACCACGGAGGTTGTGGAGGAATTATCCCTAGCGGGCTCGCATCGCTTCTTCACCAACATCACTCAGGTCCTTACCGGCCGAAAGAAGTGGCAGCTAACGCCCAAGGAGCTGGTAGGTCTGTGGGACTCGTTGGTCTTTTATAACTACATCCCCATGTAAGTTGCTGCCGGGCCGCGCGTACGGCCAAGCGCCGAAATGTTCCAACGAGGCGCGGAACCATTCTCCCAGCTGCTGACGGACCTCAAGCCCGAAGCCGTCCTTGTCTGTGGCTTTGCCCTTTGGTGGTGGGTGCTGACGGGCCGGCCGGGATTTGCAGGAGATCCGGCGAGCCTGGACTTCCATCAGCTTGGGCCTGCTCTGGCCGCACGAATGACCATACGCGAGCCGCCTGACGCCCTCGCTGAAGCCCGAACAGTTCCTTCGATCTTCCGGAGCGATGTAATGCCCCAAATGGACCTGCCGCGACATCTGGCCCACCAGCCTGTCTTCGCGCTGCCCTATTTCAATCTCGATGGACCATACGCGCGTGACACTGATTGTCAGTTCCTCTCCGTTGGTCGGGCGCAATACGACGCTCACGACATCTCGGCCAAGACCTTACGCTACCCTGAGCAACGATGGTCGTGGCAGTCAGAGGAACTACCGCTTCATCGCCTAGTCGATCTCACCACCCTCTTAGCTCTCTGCCTTCGCGACCCTGACGCGGACGCGATATCTATCCCGTCGGGCTTCTTTGAGAATCAGCCTGATCAGATGACCATTGAACGAGTGGAGACGGGTTCCCTGAGACGGGAGGCTTTCAGCAGGACTCTTCTAGGAAATGATATCCTGCGCCATCGGCTTGGAAAGCTGGCCGATACGCTGATCGAGCTTCGCACTCGAAATCTCATCCAAAAGGTGGGATTGCCATCCCTCATGAAATCGACGGAGGATTCGGACATTATTCAAAGATGGTTCCGCCGCCTCTCTCCCAAACCATCGCCCAAAATTGTTGGCTCCAATCGGTTTGATGGCCGTCAAGGTAGCGCGATTTGGCAAGTGCGACGCCTAGCCGGTTTATCAGTGCGGCGAATTCGGCGTCTCCGATGTTCGCCGCGATCCATATCCGGCCAAGCGTGTAGTGTAACAGGGCGTGGAACAGGGTTATGCGCGTCGCCTTCTGCGCATCGTAGGCGCGGGGTCGGATTTCGATGATTGCCTTTAAGTCTGCGTCGGGTTCGTCGGCATCACAGATGCGATGCAGCCGAAACTGCCATTGCGCCAAACTGCGGCCATAGTGGGCGTAAGGTTGAACGGCTCCGGCGAATTCGCGGATGAACGTGGACCAAGGTTCGGTCCAAAGTCCCGAACCGTATCGCGGCCATACGTTATCCTGAAGCCATGCCCGCAGTTTGCCGGGCGCAACATTGTCCGCGTCCCATTTCAGCAACATGGCTTCGGCGCCGGGAAGCCCACATATCCCAAGCTCGATGACGCCGATCGCTTCGATGCATTGCAGCGTTAGCGCCAAGGCGTTCGCGTGCATCCCTTCTCGGTTCGCTTGATTTGCCAGCAACAGCGTATCCAGCACGAACCAATGCGCCAGCATCGCCGACGACTTCACCTGAAGCGCCATTGTGTTCACTGAAATGGCGTCCGCGATCCGGCGCATTATCTGCGGCGCCGCTTCTTCGCCTATGACGAACCATTCGGGGGCAGGACGGGACATGCCCACATGTTAGCGGTGATCGTTGCCCGCCGCGACGTTCAATCTATGGTTCCGATATGCGCGATCACGCCTTTGCAGAGATACGGCGGATTGCAGCGGCTTCGGGCGGCAAATTGCCGGGGCGGCCACATATCAGGATTATAGGGCTATAGCGTAGACGTAGTGCTCATCATCGTCGGTCGTGGCCTGCCATTTACCGCCGATTGTACGCGGCAGTAGCCATGACTACGACATGTCAGGCGGCGGAGGTGGGCTCGGGGTGGAGACGGAAACCGAGCGCCCGAATGACCTTCAGGACGGTAGCGAACTCCGGGTTCCCATTGCTGCTCAGCGCCTTGTAGAGCGCCTGTCGGGTCAAGCCGGTTTCCTCGGCGAGCTGAGACATGCCGCGAGCGCGGGCGACCACGCCCAGCGCATCGGCGATCTCGCCGGCGTCGCCATCCGCGAAGGCGCCGTCGAGATAGGCGAGCATCGCTTCGGGACTGTCCAGGTAAGCGGCCGGATCGAACGGCCGAGTCTCGATGGTCAATTTCATACCTCCTTCGCCAGCTTGAGAGCCAGGCGATGTCTTTAGCCTGACCACTCTTGTCGCCGCAGAGCAAGACGATCAGGAGACTCCCGCGCTGCACGTAATAGACCCGGTATCCAGGGCCATAATGGATACGAAGCTCGCTGACGCCCTCGCCAATCGGCTTTACGTCGCCAGGGTTGCCGAGCGCGAGGCGGCGCACCCGACGAGCGACCTCCGCCTTGGCCCAAGCATCCCGCAGGCCGGAGAGCCAGTCGGTGAAAGTCCTAGTCTCACGGACCTCGATCATTTGCAAACTATAGGAGACACCTTTTGGCCCGTCAACTATGGAAGACAGATGAAGCCAGAAATTCATAGGGCTATGGCGTAGACATAGTGCTCATCATCGTCGGTCGTGGCCCGCCAAGTCTAACGCTACAGCATGCCAGATGTCAGCGTTTTGCCAGCGATACGACGCGATGGCATGGCGACGCTGCGAGCGTGGCCAGAACAGGGGCGAACGGGATTGAATGCGGGCGCCGAACCTTGTATTGTGGTCACATATGACCACCCTCGGTGAGGAGATGCCATGTCGACCGTCAATCTGAAAGACGCCAAGGCCGGCTTTTCTGGGCTCGTTGACGAAGCGCTCAAGGGCGAGTTCGTGACGATCACCCGCCACGGCAAGCCGGCCGCCGTGCTGGTTTCTGTCGAGGCGGCAGACATCGCGCGCAAGGCGCTCGCAAAGAAGCGTCCGGGCCTCGCCGCCTATTTGCGAACCTTTCCCGGCGGCGATTTCGAGCGCAACCGCTCGCCTTCGCGGGATGTGGAACTTTGAGCGGATTCCTGCTCGACACCAATGTTATCTCGATGCTCTCGCCGTCTGCGCCCGATGTCCGGGCGCCCTTTCTCGGCTGGCTGGAGCGTATCGACGGCGAGGGCCGGATTTTTCTTTCAGCTGTCACGGTCCACGAAATCGAAAAAGGAATCGCGCTGCTGGATCATAAGGGCGCGATGGCAAAGGCTACAGGCCTGCGAGGTTGGCTCTCCGGCCTGATCGCGGGCTACAGCGACAAAATTCTCAGCCTCGACACGGATGCCGCCGCGGTTTCGGGACGGCTGGAAGCCGGCGCGATCGCCGGCGGCCACGCCCCTGGAATGGCCGATGCCATCATCGCCGGCATCGCGCGGGCGCACGACCTCGTTGTCGTCACCCGGAATATCAGGCACTTCCTGCCTTTCGGGGTCGGCGTGTCTTCGCCCGATGAGATCGGCGGAACGGAATGAGCGAAAAGCCGGGAACCATCGACTTCGCCGGTAATACCCTACAGCTTTCGCCGTCCGATCGGTCGGAATCCAGATATCGTTGTGAGACGTCGACGTAGCGCCACGCTATAGGGCCGCAGCGTGGCATCGACACTCGGTCCCGATGGCGGAATGCGCTTCGCTTTTCCGCCCCACGGCGCTGGAGTGCCGGCGGGACTCGCCAACCGCATCATTGCTTCATTCATACGCAGCAAACTGCTCAGCACGCCACCGCAGGGCAGCGGAGAGTCCCTCGCTGCGGCGGATCGCATCGAAGCGGTCGGCTTCGGGCGAGCCAAGAGCGTCCATGATCGCGGATGCCTCCGCACCGTACATGATCGCGTTGCGCAATCCCATGGTCTCGAATGCCTGATTGATGGCACGCTTGTTCCATTTCAGGCAGTCCATGGATACCCGCGACATGCGTCTGGCGATCTTCGTCACCTCGTCACGCAGGGTCGCCTTTGGGAAAACCTTGTCCACCAGTCCGAGCCGCAACGCCTCCTCGCCGCTGATCGTATCGCCGGTGTAGATCAAGGACCGGCAGCGTTGGCCGATCAGCCACGGCATGATCATCGTCGCGATGCCGGTGGAAAACCTCGCCTCGATCGCGGCGAAGCTCGATGCATCCGAGCAGCAGCGCATGTCGCAGCACATCGCGAATTCCAGGGCGCCGGCATAGCAGTATCCGTCGATCATCGCGATGACCGGTTTGGAGCAGTCCCACACGGAATAGGTGAATTTTATATCCTTCTGCATGCGCGCACGCCATTCCGCCGGCGTGCGTTTCGGCGTTTCCGCGGATTCCTTGATGTCATAGCCCGACGAGAATGCCTTCCCACCGGCACCGGACACCACCAGGACGCGCACGTCGGGATCGGCGTCAGCTTCGGCCACCGCGGCCATGATCTCGTCCACCAGTGCCTGGCTCAAGGCATTATGGCGTTCGGGACGGTTGAGGGTGATCGATGCGACTCGATCATCCACTGCGTAAATCAGGAGTTGATAGCTCATGTTCGGGCCTCTGCGTCACTCGGAGCCGGGGCTCTGGCCCCGGCGGGGCGCTAAACCTGGCGCTCGATCATCGACTGCTTGATCGCGGCGATCGCCTTCGCCGGGTTGAGCCCCTTTGGACAGGTGTCGGTGCAGTTCATGATCGTGTGGCAGCGATAGAGCTTGAACGGGTCTTCCAGCGCGTCGAGCCGCTCGCCCGTCGATTCGTCGCGCGAATCGGCGATCCAGCGGTACGCCTGCAGCAGCACCGCCGGCCCGAGATAGCGGTCGCCATTCCACCAGTAGCTCGGGCAGGACGTGGTGCAGCAGAAGCACAGGATGCACTCCCACAGCCCGTCCAACCTGGCGCGCTCCTGCAGGCTCTGCGGCCGCTCGGCGTCCGGCGGTGCCGGCGTGTCGGCCTTCAGCCACGGCTCGATGCTGCGGTACTGGGCATAGGCCTGGGACAGGTCGGGGACCAGGTCCTTGACCACCGGCATGTGCGGCAGAGGGGCGACGCGCACCGCACCCCTGACCTCCTCGATCGGCTTCAGGCAGGCCAGTGTGTTGCCGCCGTCGATATTCATCGCACAGGAGCCGCAGATGCCCTCGCGGCAAGAGCGGCGGAAGGTCAGCGTCGGATCGACCTCGTTCTTGATCTTGATCAGGGCGTCGAGCACCATCGGGCCGCAGCGGTCGAGGTCGATTTCGTATGTATTGGTACGGGGCGGCTGGCCGTCATCGGGGCTCCAGCGGTAGATGCGGAATTCGCGGGTGCGCTTGGCATCGGGCGGCGCTTTGAAGGCCTTGCCTTGGGTGACGCGGCTATTTGCCGGAAGAGTGAATGTGGCCATTCGGGTCGTCCTTAGTTTGCCGAAGCCTTTGCTCGGCCCCTCCCCCGGCCCCCTCCCGCAAGGGGAGGGGGAGTCATTAGTACACTCGTTTCTTCGGCGGGAAGACCGACACTTCGTTGGTCAGCGTCCGCAGCTTCACCGGACGGTAATCGAGGCGCACCTCGCCACGCTCGTCGCACCAGGCAAGCGTGTGCTTCATCCAGTGCTCGTCGTCGCGCTCCGGATAATCGTCGTGGAAGTGTGCACCGCGGCTTTCGGTGCGCGCATCGGCGCCGGCCATCGTGGTCATGGCATTGCCCATCAGGTTCTGCAGCTCGAGCGCCTCCATCAGGTCGCTGTTCCAGATCAGGCTGCGGTCGGACACCGACATGTCGGCGAGCCCATCCCACACCTTGTGCATTTTCTCGACGCCTTCGCGCATGCTCTTGGTGTTGCGGAACACCGCGGCGTGGGTCTGCATCGTGCGCTGCATCTCCAGCCGCAGCTCGGCGACGCGGGTGCCGCCGGGGGCATGGCGCGTGCGGTCGAAGCGGTCGAGCGAGGCCTCGCCGGCACGCGGCGGCAGCGGCGGTTGGCCGGCGCCGGGGCGCACGATCTCCGCGGCACGCCTGGCAGCGGCGCGGCCGAATACCACAAGGTCGGTCAACGAGTTGGTACCGAGTCGGTTGGCTCCATGCACCGAGACGCACGCGCATTCGCCCACCGCCATCAGGCCGGGCATCACCGCGTCCGGGTCAGTCGGTGTCGGGCGCAACACCTCGCCGTGATAATTTGTCGGGATGCCGCCCATGTTGTAATGCACCGTCGGCAGCACCGGGATCGGCTCCTTCGTCATGTCGACGCCGGCAAACACGCGCGCCGTCTCGGAAATGCCGGGCAGCCGCTCGTGCAGCAGACCGGCGCCGAGATGCTCCAGATGCAGCATGATGTGGTCCTTGTGCGGGCCGCAGCCGCGCCCCTCGTTGATCTCGATAGTCATCGAGCGCGACACCACGTCGCGCGACGCAAGGTCCTTCGCGGTCGGCGCGTAGCGCTCCATGAAGCGCTCGCCTTCGGAATTGGTCAGATACCCGCCCTCGCCGCGGGCGCCCTCGGTGATCAGGCAGCCGGCGGGGAAGATCCCGGTCGGGTGGAACTGCACGAATTCCATGTCCTGGCACGGCAGGCCGGCTCGCAGCACCATGCCGTTGCCGTCGCCCGTGCAGATATGCGCCGAGGTGCAGGAGAAATAGGCGCGGCCGTAACCGCCGGTCGCCAGCACCACGATCTGGGCGCGGAAGCGGTGCAACGAACCGTCCTCCAGGCACCATGCGGTAACGCCGCGGCAGACGCCTTCCTGGTCCAGGATCAGGTCGAGAGCGAAATACTCGTTGAAGAACTCGACGTCGTGCTTGAGGCTTTGCTGATAGAGCGTGTGCAGGATCGCGTGGCCGGTGCGGTCGGCGGCGGCGCAGGCGCGCATCGCCGGCTCCTTGCCGAATTCCTTCATGTGGCCGCCGAACGGGCGTTGGTAGATTTTGCCGTCCTCGGTGCGGCTGAACGGCACACCGAAATGCTCGAGCTCGTACACCGACGGGATCGCCTCGCGCACGAGGTACTCGATCGCATCCTGGTCGCCGAGCCAGTCCGACCCTTTGACGGTGTCGTACATGTGCCAGCGCCAGTCGTCCTCGCCCATGTTGCCGAGCGCGGCGCCGATCCCGCCCTGCGCCGCCACGGTATGGCTGCGGGTCGGGAACACCTTGCTGATGCAGGCCGTCTTCAGCCCGGCGGCGCCCATCCCGAGCGTCGCGCGCAGGCCGGAGCCGCCGGCGCCGACCACCACCGTGTCGTAGGTGTGATCGACGAAACTATAGGCTTGCCGGGACGGCATGGTCGTCGCGTCCATGATCGGTCGATCCCTTACAGTCCCAGCTCCAGCGTGGCGGCGAAGCAGAACAGCGCCAGCAGGATGCAGATGACGCGCTGCCCCAGCAGCAGCGTCAGCCGCGCGGGGTTTTGATGCACGTAGTCCTCGATCACTACGCGCAGGCCGAGCTCCAGATGGCGGAAGGTGGCGGCGATCAGGCACAGCATCAGCACCAGCGGCACCGGCGCGTGCAGCCACCCGGCGATGTTAGCCCGGGAGGCGCCCTCCAGCCGGATGGCGGCGCAGATGAACCACAGGGTCAGCGGCACCAGCGCGAGCGCGGTGAGCCGCTGCGACCACCAGTGGCCGGCGCCGGCGCGGGCGGCGCCCAGCCCTCGCACCTGCCCGAGCTGGGAGCGGAGAATATCGATTTGCACGTGCTCTGCGGGATGAGGCATCACCACACCACCAATCCGATTATCCACACGATCAGGATCACCGCCGCAGTGACTGCCACGACGCCCCAGCCGGTGATCCGATAGACGTGATCGTCGAAGCCATATCCGGCATCCCAGACCAGATGCCGAATGCCGGTGAACAGATGGAAGATCAGGGCCGCCGCCCACAGGAGCAGCAGCAGCACGCCGAGCCAGGAGGCCAGGAACCCTTGCACCGCGGCGAATGCCGCGTCCGATGTCGCGGCCGCCACCAGCCACCAAGTCAGCAACAGGGTGCCTATCCCCAGGCCCACGCCGGTGACTCGGTGGCTGATCGACAGCGCCATGCTGACCGGCCATCGGTAGACCTGGAGATGCGGTGACAGCGGGCGTCGGACGAGCTTGCCATCGGAGCTGCGTCCCACCATCAGCGCGTCGCGAACGTCGGTCACCGGACCTCCATTCCCCCGGCTGGTGCCGAGATCGTTCGATACCGAGCGATTTCGTTTTTACCTTATGGATCGCAAGGGGGTCAACGCGGCGGCGGATGCGCGGCTGAATTGCCGCTGCCGCATGTGCTGCGCACCTTGGCCAGCACACGGGCCATGTTGCGGCCGACCCGGGTGATTGCCTCGTCCCACGCGAACAGGGCGAAGCGGTCGAACTCCGGCAGCGTGGCACCGCCTGGGATGGCGAAAACCGAGGCACATACGAGCGTGGCCGGGTCCGGCATCGCTGCCGGCCGCCAGACGAACAGCGCCAGGTCCTTGCCGGGCAGATAGCGGTGCACGCCGAGCGGCGTGAGCGCATCGGCGGGTGCTTCCAGCCCGGTTTCTTCACGCAATTCGCGTGCGGCGGCTTCGACGGGCGCCTCACCCGGCTCAGCCAGGCCCTTGGGGATGTCCCAGCGGGGGGAGCGGGTGGCGTGACCGAGCAACAGCAGGGCTCCGTCGGTGACGATCACGCCGCAACTGGTTCGGGGCATAGGCGCAGTCCAGGGCTAGTGACGGGACGGTGGAGGAATGAATTCCGACCTACGTAGGGCGGAATTCATTCCGGCGCTCATCAGGCCGCGACCCGCTTCGCCAGCAATCCCTGCGTCACCAGCGTTTCGGCGATCTGGACTGCGTTCAGCGCCGCGCCCTTGCGGAGATTATCGGACACGCACCAGAACGACAGCCCGTTCGCCACAGTCTGGTCCTTGCGCAGGCGGCTTACGAACACCGCATCCTCGCCGGCCGATTCCAGGGGCGTGATGTAGCCGCCGTCCTCGCGGTGATCGACCAGCGCCACGCCCGGGGCATCGCGCAGCGCGGCGCGTGCTTCGTTCACTGTAACCGGGCGCTCGAACTCGACGGTGACCGCCTCGCCGTGGCCGATGAACACCGGCACTCGCACACAGGTCGCCTGCACCGCGATGTCGGGATCGAGGATCTTCCTGGTCTCGACCGCCATCTTCCACTCTTCCTTGGTCGCGCCATCGTCCATGAAGCGGTCGATGTGCGGGATGCAGTTGAAGGCGATCTCCTTGGTGAACTGCTCAGGCGTGCTGGGGTCGTGCACGAACACTGCTTTGGTGTGAGCGAACAGCTCGTCCATTGCCTCCTTGCCGGCGCCCGAGACCGATTGGTAGGTGGCGACCACCACGCGCCTGATCCGCCAGCGGTCATGCAGCGGCTTCAGGGCGACCACCATCTGGATCGTGCTGCAGTTCGGGTTGGCGATGATGTTGCGCTTGGTGAACTTCGCCAGATGATGCGGGTTCACCTCCGGTACCACCAGCGGCACATCCGGTTCCATACGGAACTGGCTGGTGTTGTCGATGACCACACAGCCTGCCTCCGCCGCCCGCGGCGCGTGCACGGCCGAGACCGAAGCGCCTGGGCTGAACAGGCCGATGTCCCATCCGCGGAAATCGAACTTGTCCAGGCCCTGCACCTTCAGCACGCGCTGCTCGCCGAAGGAAACTTCCGCACCGGCTGATCGGCCGGACGCCACCGCCGCCACGTCGTCCAGGGGAAAGCGCCGCTCCGCCAGCGTCTTCAGCATCTCGCGTCCGACCGCTCCGGTGGCGCCGACGACCGCGACCCTGTAGCCCATACTCGTTCTCCTGCTCCCTCCGGCAGCCGGGCCGGAACCAGATGGAGTTACAAGCGGGAGGCCGTGCCTGCAAGCAAGCGACGCCTGAAACCAAGCCGGACACCCGCGGGCTTGGCCCGCCCGAGAGGTGGATGGCGCCCGGCATCAGCCGGTCGCAACCCTTTTGCGTACGACGAATGGCGGGCCACCAGGCCCGTTGGCCGCGTGCCCGGCTTCCGGCCACCGCGTCAGCACGACTATGCCCTGGTCCGGCCAACTCGCGACCTCCAGCGATCCTCCTTGTTGTGAAAGCAGGCGCTCGATCGGCCGTAACGTGCGTTGCTGTGATCCTAGGTCGGCGCCGATGCCGTCGTCGCTGACGCCCACTTGGATCGATGCACCGGACCGTGAGGCCGTCACCAGGACCCGACTGACCAGCGCCTGCGAGCAGGCGTGCTGCACCAGACCGGCCAGCGCCTGGTGAAAAGCAGCACGGTCGGCATGAAGCACCAGTTCCGGTTGCACTGCGATCTCCAGCCGAACCCGCTGTGGCCGGACATCGCTGAGGACCGCGCGGATTTCCTGTTCGACATCGAACGTGGCCGGTTGGCTCGCCGCCGGTGCGGCGCCGTTCTCGACGCCCATGGCCCGCGGGGCCTCGCTTTTTTGTGCGGACGCGGATGGAAGTCTGCCGCTGCGAGTGAAGCGAAGCAGGGCGCGGGCGCCGGCCAGCCAGGTTGACCGTGGCATCTGCAACCATATGTGATCGATCTGGCCACACGCCAGACGGGTGCCGCTGGTTTGCGCGGACTTCACGCCGTTGAATGATTTGCCGGCGCCCCGGGATATTCGGGATCATTCACGAACGGGAAAGGTCCCGGAAATTGCTCGACCAGGACGGTGTGCGACACGATTCCATCCGCCGCCGTCCAGCGATGGAGCTGATAGGCCGGCGGCTCGAAGATGAAGGCCCCGGCATCGTCCGGATCGAAGGTCAGCTCCACCTGGTGCGCGACCGAGGGAGCGATCGAGGCGATGGCGTGAGCCACTCGGGTGACCACCGGGCGATGGACGTGACCGCAGATGATCCGCTCCACCTGCCTGTGCCGCGCGATCACGGCGGCAAACGCCTCAGCGTTCCGCAGGTTGATCCGGTCCATGTGGCCGATCCCGCAGGCAAAGGGCGGGTGATGCATCGCGATGATGGTCGGCCGGTCGGGCGCCGCCGCCAGCGTCTGCTCAAGGAAGCCCAGCCGCTTGGCGCACAGTTCGCCGTGGCCGGCCCCGGGCACCAGCGTGTCCAGCATGACCAGGCGGACCGCGTGTCCCTCGGCCGCGTATTGGACGAAACGCGGATCAGAGGTGACGCCCGGCAGATGCGCGAGCCCGCGGCGCAACCCCTCGCGCCTGTCGTGATTGCCGGGAATGACGAAGACCGGCATCGGCAGATAATGGCGCAGCATGTCGGCAAGGTTGGCGTATTCGGCATCGAGGCCGCAATCGGTGAGGTCGCCGGTAATCACCACCACGTCCGGGCGCGGCCGGAGGGAGGCGACCGCGCGCAGCGCCCGCTCGGTGAGCGCGTTGGTCTCGACCACGCGGTTGGCGGGCTCGCCAACAGGCCGGACGTGGAGATCAGTGAGTTGTGCGATGAGCATGGGGATCCGTGACGTGGGCGACGTGTCGTCTCACAGGCGAAGCGATCGATCTTGCTCTACCGGGCGGTCGTTGGGAAGCCGAAAAGGCGCCCCACCCGTCAGGGCCGGCCATGATGCGCGGGCACACTGGGCGGTCGGCGCTCGGTGTCAGCATTGAGTCTGGTCTTTCAAGCGAAGCCATGCGCCCTGGCCGCGGCGGCATAGCCGATGCGCCGGCCGGGCGGAACCGGGTGCCGTGCGGCGGCGCGTTCCAGCAGCAGCCGCACATCGTCCGCGAGCCCCGCCTTTATCGCCGCGTCCAGATAGAGCTGCTCCAGCACGTCCTGCTGGGCGTGGCTGCCGCCGAGCCGGTACATGCCGCCGAGTGCCGGCCGCATCAGCGCCGCCGCCCGCGCGTGGTCGCCACTTGCATATGCCAGCACCGCCTCGCTGACCGGCAGCGCATAGCGCCGCACCAGTTCGGCGGCGAGCCCCTGTCCGGCACCGAACTCCCGCATGGCGGCGAGCATGCGGGCGCCCGCGGTCAGGCGACCGGTGGCGCCAAGCGCCATCATCCAGTGCGGCAGGGTGAAGGCGGACTGGCAGTCGCCGATCCGCGCCTCGGCCTTGTCGGCCAGCTCCGTCCACCGCTCGCCGACTTCGACGCTGCGAAGCTGCAAGCGGAACAGCATCGAGGCGGCGTTCTGCACGTCGATGTAGAGATCGGGCTGCGCCTCGGTGAGCGGTGCATCAAGGTTGCGGAAGGCTGCGTCGTAGAGCTCAAGAACACGGTCGGTCGCGCCTTGCTCCAAATGGAACAGGGCGGCGTGCCACCAGAGATGGTGGCGGAGGTTGTTGGCCCCATCCCACTGACGGGAGAGCTCGTCGAGCCAGCCGATCCCCTCGGCACGCCGGCCCTGCATCTCCATCACATGCGCCACGCCGTGGGCCGGCCAGAGGTCGGCCGGATCATGCTCGATCGCGGCGCGGCCTGCGGCCTCGGCCTCGGTGTAGCGGCCGCATTCCTCGAGCGCGAAGCAACGGCAGGCCAGGAGGCAGGCCCAGCCCGGCAGCTCCGGTGTCCAGTGGCGCTCCACGCCCAGCACCGAGGCCAGCATCAGGTCGGGCCGGCCGAGCCAGAAATTGACGAAATGCGCCAGCCGGAAGGCGAGTGCGTCGCGCGGGTGCTCGGCCAGGATCTCCTCCCAGATGGCGACCGCGCGGTCCGGCCGGCCGGCTGCCCAAGCCTCGAGGGCGGCGACGTGCGCCTGCTCGCGGTTCGTGGCGTGGCGGGTCAGCCGGCGCGCCTCGGCCGCGGCTTCGGCGGCGGCCGGAAGCAGTGCCTGCCTGTAGCCGAGCATGGCGAGGTAGCCCTTCAGGCAGTGCCCCATCCCAAGCTCGGGGTCTGCCGCGAGCGCGGCACGCAGCCGGTCGGGCAGATCTGCCCGATAGGTCAGGTAACCCAGTACCGCGTAGTCGAATGCCTGGACCGCTCGCTCCGAGGCGGCCGTGACAGTCAGTCCGTGATTGTCGCGATACATGCAGGCACCTCATGCCGGCTCGAGGACTATGCCGCAAGACGCCGATCGGGAGGTCCGGCGTGGCAGGCGGCTGTGATGGAAGGCCCTTTCAACGGTCGAGCCGGTGCTCTCCGAACACTCCGCCTCGCACTGCGCCCGACGCGCCGCCCGGCACATCGAGGACGAAGCGGCTAAGTCGTTGACATGACAAGCCGGCGACATAATCCTGTCACAACCCGATTCAACCGGCGGTATCGCGGACCGGCGCGTCAGCAAGCCTGGCGAGCGAACGAGAGTTCGGGTGCGAACGCGGAGGAGGTTGTCATGGCCGAGGCCCAGGCTGCCGGGCTGACCGTTTCCACCAAGCTGCGGCGCGATGCGCGCATCATCGGGCTGCTGTTCGCCAGCACCACCAGCATGATCGGCTCGGGCTGGCTGTTCGGCGCCTATCACGCGTCGCGCATCGCCGGCCCGCTCAGCGTCTGGAGCTGGGTGGTCGGCGCCATCATCATCATGCTGATCGCGCTCTGCTTTGCCGAACTCGCCGCGCTGTTCCCTCGCAGCGGCGCTCTGGTCCACATGAGCCATGCGAGCCACGGCGAGGGCCTGGGGCGCATCTGGGGCTGGATGCTGTTCCTGGCCTACGTGCCGGTGCCCGCCGTCGAGGCGGAGGCGATCGTCACCTACGCCAACAACTACCTTCCCTACTTCATCCAGCCGCACAGCGCCGGTCTGCTGACGGTGACGGGCTTCATCGTCTGCGCCTTGCTGCTCGGCGTGCTGGCGCTGCTGAACCTGCTCGCGGTGCGGATGCTGCTGAACGTCAACTCGACCGTCACCTGGTGGAAGATCGCGGTGCCGGTGCTGACGGTCATCGTGCTGATCGCCGCCAGCACGCACTGGGATGTCTGGGCGGCGGACCCGAACAGCTACCATTTCTCCGGCATCTTCACCGCCTTGCCGGCGGCGGGCATCGTGTTCAGCTATCTCGGCTTCCGCACCGCGATCGATCTCGGCGGCGAAAGCTCCAACCCCGGCCGCAACATCCCGATGGCGGTCATCGGCTCCGTGCTGCTGTCGGCGGTCGTCTATATCCTGCTGCAGGTTGCGTTCCTGATGGCCCTGCGCCCGGGCGACCTTGCGCATGGCTGGGCGCATCTGAGCTTCACCGGGCAGGCGGGGCCGTTTGCCGGCTTGGCCGCGACGCTCGGCATCGGCTGGATGGCAACCCTGCTGTATATCGACGCGTACATCTCGCCGGGCGGCACCGGCCTGATGTACGTGACCGGCGGCTCGCGCATTCTGTTCGCAGTTGGCGAGATGAATGCCGGCCCGCGCTGGCTGACGGTGCTGAACGCGGCGAAGGCGCCGTGGCTTTCAGTGTTGGTGATGTGGATCGTTGGCATCCTGTTCCTGTTGCCGTTCCCGGCGTGGCAGTTGATGGTGAACTACATCACCTCGATCACGGTGCTGACGTATGGGTTGGGGCCGATCGTGCTGCTGGTCCTGCGCCGCAACCAGCCCACCCTGCACCGGCCGTTCCGGCTGAGCGGGGCGGAGATCCTGGCGCCGATCGCTTTCATCTGCAGCAACTGGATCATCTTCTGGACCGGCTTCACGACCAACTCCTTCCTGTTCATCCTGGTGGGCGTGGGTTTCGTGCTCTATGCGGCGTACTACCATCTGATCGCGAAGAAGCCGGTGGAGGATTTCGGTTGGCGCTACATCGGCTGGCTGCTGCCCTGGTTCGGCGGGATGTGGGTGCTGTCGGGCCTCGGCGACGTGGGCGGCGGTTCCGGTGTGCTCGGTTTCTGGCCCGGCGTGATCATTGTTGCGATCTGGAGCCTGATCGTCATCTGGCTCGCCTTGCGCTCCGCGCTGCCCGCCGAGCAGACCGCAGAAATGATGATACGCATGGAGAGCACTGGCTGACGACGGAGATTGCGAGCGCCTGTTCCAGTGCTGGTTGAGCCCGTCGAGTCAGGCGGATCCGCCGGCCGGCCCGGGCTTGCCTTTCTCCGCGGGGTCAAGCGGATGCCTCCTCACTCGCCCTGGCCGGCCGGTGCCGGCGATCCGCCACCAGATCGAGTGGGATCGGCCGTAACTCGCCATCTTGCCACCCACCCGGTGAAACGAGCGATCTTTCCCGGCCCACTCGATTGCCTGCCTGTCACGGTTTCCGATTGCGAGACGGATTTCGTTTGATTAGGACGTGCCCCCGGTTGTGTTGACCGATTGCTAGGACACTGGCGCTACGCACAGGTCCACACCTCTCCCGCAAAGGGGGGGCAGGTGTGGATGCGGTGCGCGGGCAAGCCGGCACATGGAATAAGCGGATGGCAGACACCAGCGGGACCACCTGAGAATGGACCAAGAAGACATGATCGCCTGTGAACCCAGCCCGGCGGGGCGTCCGGCACATCTGGCGATCCTGGAGGCCGAAAGCATCCGCATCTTGCGGGAAGTCGTGGCCCAGGCGGCGCGGCCGGTGTTGCTGTATTCGATCGGCAAGGACTCCTCGGTGCTGCTGCACCTTGCCCGCAAGGCGTTCTACCCGGCCCGCCCGCCGTTCCCGATGCTGCACGTCGATACCACCTGGAAGTTCCGCGACATGATCGCCTTCCGGGACACCACCGCCGCGCGCTACGGGCTCGATCTGCGCGTGCACACCAACCCGGACGGGCTGCGCCAGAACGTCAACCCGTTCGACTACGACAGCGGCGTCTACACGCAGATCATGAAGACGGATGCGCTGAAGCAGGCACTGACCGACGGCAAGTACGACTGCGCCATCGGCGGCTCCCGCCGCGACGAGGAACGCTCGCGCGCCAAGGAACGCGTGTTCTCAGTGCGCGGAGCCGGACATAGCTGGGACCCCAAGCGCCAGCGCCCCGAGTTGTGGCACCTCTACAATGGCCAGCTCGCGCCAGGCGAGACACTCCGCGTCTTCCCGTTGTCGAACTGGACCGAGCTCGACGTGTGGACTTATATCTTGCACGAGGGCATCGACGTCGTGCCGCTCTATTTCGCCGCCATGCGCCCAACGGTGGAGCGCGACGGTGCGATCATCGTCGTCGATGACGACCGCATGCGGTTCCATCCGGGCGAATCTCCGGTAGCTCGGCTGGTGCGCTTCCGCTCCCTCGGCTGCTATCCGCTCAGCGCTGCGGTGCTGTCGGACGCCGCCACCATCGAGGACATCGTTGCCGAAATGCGCAGCACCCGCGTCTCCGAGCGGGCCGGCCGGTTGATCGACCACGACACCGACGCCTCGATGGAAAAGAAGAAGCGTGAGGGGTATTTCTGATGCCCGACTCGCTCCTGCGCGTGCTGACCTGCGGCAGCGTCGATGACGGCAAATCGACGCTGATCGGCCGCCTGCTGTTCGAATGCGGCAGCATCCCCGACGACGTGATGACTGCGCTGGAACGCGACAGCCGCCGCTTCGGCACAGTGGAGAACGGCGTCGATTACGCGCTGCTGGTCGATGGCCTGGCTGCCGAACGCGAGCAAGGTGTGACCATCGACGTGGCCTATCGCTACTTCGAGACACCGCTCCGGCGATTCATCCTGGCCGATACGCCTGGGCATCAGCAATACACGCGCAACATGGTCACCGGCGCATCGCTCGCAGACCTTGCGGTGTTGCTGGTGGACGCCCGCAACGGCCTGCTGGCGCAGACCCGCCGGCATGCCGCGATCGCCGCAATGCTGGGCATCCGCCAGGTCGTGCTGGCGGTCAACAAGATGGACCTCATGGGCTTCGACCGCGCGGTGTTCGACGACATCGTCGCCCGGTTCGAAGACGTCCTGGAGAAGCTCGGGCCGCTTCGCGTGACCGCAATCCCAGTGTGCGCGCGCGACGGCGACAACGTCACGGCGCCGAGCCGTCGCATGCGGTGGTACACGGGTCCGACGCTGTTGCGCGCATTGGAAGACGCCGCACCAGGCGTGCCCGACGCCTCAAGCCCAGCCAGACTGCCGGTGCAGCTCGTCGTCCGGCCCGACCATTCGTTCCGCGGCTATGCTGGCACGGTGTGCAATGGACAGCTTCGGGTCGGCGCTCCGGTGGTCAATGCCGCCGCCCGCACCGAGGCGCGGATTGCCCGGATCGTCACCATGGACGGCGACCTGCAGGAGGCGACGGCCGGCCAGGCTGTCACGCTGGTGCTGGACCGCGAGATCGACGCCTCGCGCGGCGATGTGCTGGCGGCGGCACCATTGCCCGAGATCGCAGACGAGATCAGCGCCCGCGTCGTCTGGATGGACGACACACCGCTGTTCCGCGGCCGCGCCTATCTGCTGCTGCTTGGGTCCAGCCTGGTGGTCGGCACGGTGACGGAGATCGTCAGCCGTCTCGACGTCGACACCCTGACCGAGGAGCCGGTGCGCGAACTGCACCTGAACGAGATCGGGTTGGTCAATGTGTCGCTGTCACGCCCCGTGGCCTGCGAGCCCTATGCGACAAGCCGGGAGCTGGGCGGCTTCATCCTGATCGACCGGCTGACCCGCGGCACGGTCGGCGCCGGCATGATCGCCGAGGTCCTGTCGGGGCGCAGCGGTGTCTATTGGCACGATCTCGATGTGCACAAGGCGGCGCGTGCCGACCTCAAGCATCAGCGGCCGGCGGTGCTCTGGTTCACCGGCCTGTCCGGCGCCGGCAAATCGACGATCGCGAACCTGGTGGAGAAGCGGCTGCACGCCGAGGGTCGCCACACCATGATCCTGGATGGCGACAACGTGCGCCACGGCTTGAACCGCGACCTGGGGTTCACCGAGGCGGACCGGGTGGAGAACATCCGCCGCGTCGCCGAGGTGTCCAAACTGTTCGTGGAAGCCGGGCTGATCGTGCTGGTGTCGTTCATCTCCCCCTATCGGGCCGAGCGCATGCTGGCGCGCGAGTGCGTCGAAGAGGGCGAATTCCTGGAGATTTATGTCGATACGCCGGTGGATGAGTGCCGCCGGCGCGATCCGAAGGGACTGTATCAGCGAGCGGACGCGGGCCAGATCCGCAATTTCACCGGCGTCGATGCACCATACGAGGAACCGCTCGACCCCGAGATCCGGCTGCGCACCCTGGAGGCATCGCCCGAGGCGTTGGCCGAGATGGTCGTGGTCGAGCTGCGCCGCCGCGGGGTCGTGGCGTAGGAAAGCAGATCCCCCCTTCCCTTGCGGGAGGGGGCAGGGGAAGACCATGGATCAACCCCTCCCATGACCGAGCGTGCGCTGGATCGGCTATCCGCCGAAATCCGACGCTGCCGGATCTGCACTGACCTTCCGCTCGGCCCGCGCCCGGTTTTTCGCGTCTCTACAACCGCGCGGCTCCTGATCGCCGGCCAGGCGCCGGGAACCAAGGTGCACGAGACTGGTATTCCGTGGAACGACCCGTCGGGAGACCGGTTACGCCAGTGGTTGGGCATGACCCGTGCGGCGTTCTATGACGAGCGGACGATCGCGATCGTGCCGATCGGCTTGTGTTACCCCGGACGGCTGCCTGGCGGCGGCGATGCGCCGCCACGGCCGGAATGCGCACCGCTGTGGCGCGGCAAGTTGCTCGCACTGATGCCCGAAGTGCGGCTGACGTTGCTCGTTGGCGGCTACGCGCAGGTCGACGCGCTCGGTAGGGGTGCGATGACGGATCGCGTGCAGCGGTTCCGTGCATTCCTGCCAGAGTTCTTCCCGCTGCCGCATCCGTCCTGGCGCACCACCGGCTGGGAGCAGCGGAACCTCTGGTTCGGACAGGAGGTGTTGCCGGCGTTGCGGGACGCGGTGGCGATGGCGTTGCGGTAATACCCCCGGTCAGAGGCCGACGCCATTCATTGTTCTGATGCTCTCGGCGGCCGGGGTGGTGCTGCGCCGCTGAGGTTGGAGGGGCGGTTGTCGTCTGGTCCCATTGACATGGAGAGACGCGCGTGGGGTTTAGTAATCGCAACCAGAACAGTGTACGATCAGGGACCTTGGCCCTCCCCAGGGAAACGAAGGAAGGCGTCGATGAGCAACTGGAAATGGGTTGTGGCCGGTGGGCTGTCTATCGCCAGTCTCGGCGGCTGCAGCCAGGGCCCATCAATCCAGGCTGCGACCACGGGGCCACTGGCCATGACCGAGGGCACGCTCGTGGTTACCGGCGAGCACCTGGCTCCCTCACATACTTACAACGTTGGCGTCCATACATTTTGGTCCCCAGAGCTGGTTGCGAGCGTTCGATCCGATGCCGCCGGCAGCGTCGCTGCAACTCGGGTCAAATACACTTGCTCATTTGTTATTGGTGCGCCGGTGAACGTGGGCTTCTATAGAGAAGATGGGCTGGCGATCGTCGAGACCGCGGTTGGTCAGAGCTGTGCGGATGTCGTACAGCCGCCCCCGCCTGTGGCACATCCTTGAACAATTCTTCGCGTAGCGCCAGGGACGACGCGGTGGGGCGAGACCCTCTTGCGGGCAGCGTTCAATTACCCGCTCGACTCGCGGTGCGGAAATCCTAGGCTAGCCCCCTGGACGTGATGAACGGGAGGAAGTGGTACCATGGCGCGTGCGGCGATCTTGACTGGGGCGGCAAGTGGACTTGGGCGGGCGATGGCGCTCGGGCTGCTCGGGGCCGGCATCGACGTGGCGGCAGTGGACAAGGATGAAGCCCTGTTGCGCGAGCTTGCCGATGTGGTGGGGGAGCGGCGGCTTCGCGGCGCGTTACAGACGATCGCTGCCGATCTGTCGCAGGAGGAGTCATATGCGACGGTTCTCGACGCCGCACTCGCGCGGTTCGGTGGCATCGATGCTCTGGTGAATAACGCCGGTATCGGCCAGGGCTCGGTGCGGGCGGATCAGAGGCGCAACCCGATCCGGTTCTGGGAGATCACGCCTGAGCAGTGGCGCCGGTTCGTCGCGGTGAACGCCACGGCCCCACTGATGCTGGCGCGCGCCGTCGCTCCGCACATGATCGAACGTGGGCGCGGCCGTATCGTTACAGTGACGACGAGCCTGGGGACAATGATCCGCGGCGGCTATGCCCTGTATGGGGCAAGCAAGGCAGCGGCCGAGGCGGCCACTGCGATCATGGCTGCCGATCTGGCCGGTAGCGGTGTCACAGCCAATGTCCTGGTGCCAGGCGGCATGACCGACACCCGCATCATCCCGGAGAGCGAAGTGCCGGAGCGGCACAAGCTGCTGCGTCCGGAGATCATGGTGCCGCCGCTGCTGTGGTTGTTGTCGGATGCCTCGGCGAGTGTGACGTCTCGGCGGTTTCTCGGCGTGCACTGGGACCCGTCGCTACCGGCGGAGCAGGCCGCCGAGCGGTCCGGGGCGCCGATCGCTTGGACTAGCATCGCCACGATGCCGATCGAACCGGTGTGAGCCATCCTCACCGAGAACGGCAAGCGCGAACCCGTCCCACCCCTTGGCCCCAACCGTCTGGATCGCGGTCGCGCTCAGCCGTGGCTCGCTTGCCAGAAGGTCGAAGAAACGCCGGACTCCCCGTACGCCCGGGGCGGTGCTGTCCGGGTCCAGCACAGCCCCCTCGCGGACCACGTTGTCGCCGACGATGACGCTGCCCGGCCGTCCCAGACGGATCGCCCACGCGAGGTAATGGGGATTGTTCGGCTTGTCTGCGTCGATGAAGATAAAGTCGAACGGACCGATGCCCTCGGCCTCGAGCGTCGGCAAGGTCTCGAGCGCGGGGCCCACCCGAAGGTCGATCCGCGCCGCCAGCCCCGCTCTCAGAAAGTTCGCCCGCGCCACCGCAGCATGGCGCCGGTCAGCTTCCAACGTCACCACGACCCCATCCGCCGGCAACGCCCGCGCCAGCCAGATGGTCGAGTAGCCGCCCAGCGTGCCGATCTCCAGAATCTTCCGGGCGCCGGCTATGCGCGCCAGCAGGTGCAGAAACTTGCCCTGCGGCGGTGAGACATCGATCCCCGGCAGCCCAGCCGCCGCGTTGGCCGCGAGCACCGCCTTGAGCGCGTCATCACGGACAAGCAGTCGGTCGACGATGTAGTCATCCACTGCGCTCCACTCGTCTTCGTTCATGTGCGTCCTCTGTTATGTCCAGGTCAGCGCCACCGACACATTTGGCAATGGCGTGCTCGGCTGCAACCTGTCATTGCCGGCAAGTGAAATTGATGCCCGCCAGAAGGGCTTGGCGATTCTGCGCCCAGGCAACAGCACCGGACACCGGCGGCAGTTCCAGGGTGACCACAGGTATGTGGCGCTCCTTGCCGGCGTATGTGCCGAGCGAGCCAGTCGTCGGATAACCGATATACGTGGTGATCCGATAATGATCGAACCGTTGCATAGTCCGCGCAAGTGCCATCGCGGGGCCGTCGATATTGAGCTGGTGAAAAGGAGCATGAATGGTGATGATCTGACAGGGATGAAGCCGGGAAATGAGCTGAATGACGATTCTGGTTTCCGGTTCCGATGCGGGCTGCGGGCCAGGGTTGAAGCGCGGCGCCGCGGCATGGCTGCGCCAGTCGGCAGTTGGGAAATTTCGATTGATGTCCACCCCGCGCGCGTTGACTCGGGTATCCCTCGCCAGTCCGTCCGGATTGACCTGCGGCACAAGCACTGCCGTGACAGAAGCTTCCAGACTATCGTGCCGGTCCAGGTAGGCTTCCAGGCGCTGGACGACGTAGCTTCCGGCCGGCTCGTCCCCCTCCATGCCGCCAAGCACAAGAGTGACCTCGGGCCCGGCGCCGTATTCCGTTGCCGTAATCGGGCGATGCAGCACCGAGTATCCAAGCAACTGTTCTTGGCGGAGGGAAGCCGCTTGGGCCTGGGCACCAAGCGAGACGATGGCGGAAAGCGCGCTCAGACCCAACGTCATGGCCGCGAAGCATGCCCCCGCGAAGGCGGGGGGCCCGCCATCCACGACTTTTTCTCCGCACCCGTTAGTCAAGATGCACCGATCGTCGAAGGTCATTCTTTCGGCCGCTTAGTGTTCTTGCAGCCGTCCTCTATACTTCCACTACGACGTATTGTTCTTCGAGTGTTACCGGGATCTTCTCCGCGACATAGGGGCCTTGCACGACGCGCTGGCCTGGGGCAACCTCGACAGGATAGTTGCGCACCGTAACCTTTTCGGGATCGCACCAGGATTGCCCGGTCTTTACGTCGAACTCCCAGCCGTGCCAGGGGCAGCGCAGGATCTCGCCGGCACGGGAGTATTGATAGGTGCCGGGATCGTCAGATTGGATCAGGCCGGTCAGCACGCCCTCGCACATCGGGCCGCCTTGGTGCGGACAGCGGTTCAACAGGCCGTAGAACTCGCCCTTGATGTTGAATATGGCGATCGGCCGGCCGCGGACCGTCACGAGCTTCCTGTTGCCGGGCGGGATCTCTCGCGCCAGCGCCACCACGTGCTTGCTCATTCAGCGTGCTTCCACCATCAGTCGAGATTATAGGCCGCGCGCGCATTGTCACGGAACAGCATGCGGCGCTGCTGCTCGGTCAGCGGGATCTTGATCGCGGTTTCGGGGTCGTCGAAATCCCAGTGCGGGTAGTCGGTGGCGAACAGCAGCCGGTCCCAGCCGACCCAGTCGAGCATCTTCGACAGGTGCTCGGGTTTTTCTGGTTCGTCCATCGGCTGAGTGGTAAACCACATCTGGGTCTTGATATACGTCGAAGGCGGCCGATCGAGATACGGCACTTCGTCGCGCATCCGCCTCCAGTGCTGGTCGAGGCGCCAGCAGAGCGGCGCCACCCAGGCGACACCCGCTTCCACGAGCACCACGCGAAGCGTTGGGTTGCGTGCCAGCACGCCCTCACATACCAGGCTGGTGACCAGTGCTTGTTGGCTGATTGCCACTTCGTGGTGTTCTTCGGCGTAGTAGGAGGACCAGCCGGTCGGAGTCACCGCGTGGCCGTTGTAGCCCGAAGTATGCAACCCGATCGGCAGGTTGTGGGCAGCTGCGGCCTCGTAGATCGGCCAGTAACGGCGGCGGCCCAGCGGTTCGATCGTGTGCGTTACCATCGATACCTGCGCGAAATCCTTGTTGCCGGCCCAGTGCTCGATTTCCCTGACGGCCGCTGGGGCGTCCTCGCCGGGCACGACGATGGCGGCTTTCAGGCGGCGGTCGTGTTGCGTCCACTCGGCGTATTGCCACTCATTGATTGCGCGGCACAGCGCGGCGCCGAATTCCTGATTGCGCTGGTCCATGCCGCTGATGGACAGCAGGTGCAGCATGCCGGTTTCGATGCCGTAGCGGTCGAGCAACTGCTCCTGGAGGAACTTGAGGTCCGACCCGGGTGGTCCACCATCAGGTGGCCAAGTGTCCTTACGCGACAGCGCCGGCGCGGACTTGAAATAGGGCGAGGAGCCGATGAAAGGCACCGGCCGTCGCGACCCGTAGGTAGCGAGGTGGTCACGCCATTTCCGCGACAGATAGGGATGGATGTCCTTGGGCGAGCGCAGCGCGTGATGCACGTCGCAGTCGATCACGCCGAGGCGTGCCGGCCGCTGGGCCGCTCGGTCGAGCAAACTCTGGCTCATGCGACGGTCTCCTTGAGACGCGGGTACGTATCCAGCGGGTTGTCCAGCAGCAGCTTGCGCACCAGTGACGCATCGAGTCCGGCGGGCAAGGCGTCGTCACCGTCGAACTGCCAGTGCGGGTAATCGGTGGAGAACAGCAGCGCACGATCGGTGCCGATCATGTCGATCGTCTGCGCGAGCTGATCGGGTTCGGGCGGTGCGTCGGTGGGTTGCAGAGTGAAGCGCACATTCTCGCGGATGATTTCGGCGGGGGCGCGATCGACCCAGGGTATCTCGGCGCGCATTGCCCGCCAGGTCTTCACCTGGCGCCACATGAACTGCGGCAGCCAGGTAAAGCCGGCCTCGGCGAGCACGACGGTGAGGTTCGGGAACTTGGTGAACACGCCCTCGGCAACCAAGCTGAGCAACTGCGCCTGAACGGCGTGCGACATCACCACGTAGTCTTCCAGGTAATAAGAAGGCCAGCCGTTGGACGTGGTGGCGTGGCGGAACGTGCTGCCGGCATGGATGCAGAGCGGCAGGGCGTGTTTTTCGGCCGCGGCGTAGATGGGCCAATACATGCGGCGGCCGAGGGGTGCCTCGATCGCAGCCGGCACGAGAACCTGCACGAAGCGCTTGTCGGGTACGCGGCGTTCGATCTCCGCCACGGCGAGCTCGGGGTCCTGGATCGGCACCACGATCGAGGCACAGAGACGCGGCTCGCGGCCGAGCCATTCGGCCGCCAGCCAGTCGTTGATCGCGCGTGACAGCGCGGCGGCGAAGTCCGCATTGAACGTCCCTGTCGCACCGTACAGGCAGTTGCAGATCGCCGCCTTGGTGCCGAACGGATTGAGCGCGTGGGCGCGCAGCAGGTCGAGGCTGCTGCCTGGCTTGGCGCCGTTCACGCGCCAGTCGGGTCGGCAGTTGGCCGGGGCATTCAGGGGGAAGCTGCTGGAATCGAGACCATCAATCCCACGTACCGTGACCTGCTCGCGCCAGTGGTCATCAAGGTAAGGCAGCAGCGCGCGCATCCCTGGCACGGCGGGATGGACGTCGCAATCGATCGCGCCGATGCGCGGGAAGCTCATGATATGGCGGCTCCGTTTCGCAGAAACGCTACAGCCGCGGCGCGCATGCGGCAACCCGGCGTGCCTTGACCGGCGCGGAGCGGCGGCCCTAGGAAACAGGCGGAATGAATGCGGGAGGATCGGCGCATGCGTGGTCGGGGCTGCTTTTGGTTGGTTGCGGCAGCGGGGTGCGCATGGCTGATCGGCGCTGCGATATCGCCGGCCGGTGCCGAAACGATCCACTTTGGGGCAATCGTCCCGCTGACCGGACCGGGTGCGGTGATCGGCAACCAGGAGATGCGCGGCATCCAGTTTGCAATCGACCAGGCCAACGCCAAGGGTGGTGTGCAGGGCAACCCGGTGCAAGTGCAGTTCGAGGACAATCAGGCCAAGCCCGACCAGTCGGTCCTGAGCTTCAACAAGCTGGTCGATCTGCAAGGCGTTCCAATGATTTTCACCGGCTATTCCGGGCCGACGCTGGCGATGGCGCCGCTGGCGACGCGCAAGAAGGTGCTGATGGTCAACGCCGGGGCGCAATCCGACAGGCTGGGTACCGCGTCACCATATCTCGTCAATACCATTCCCAGTACCTCCGATGAGGTCAAGGTGATGGTCCGCTACCTGATGGACCACGGCAAGAAGACCGCGGCCGTGCTGTATGAGAACGACGCCGCCGGCATCGGCGGCCGTGATGATTTCGTGACAGACTACCAGAAGGCGGGGGGCAAGATCACCGGACAGGAGCCGACGCAGTTCGGCCAGACGGATTATCGGCCGGCTCTGTTGAAACTCGCCGGGACCAATCCTGATGTGCTGTACGTGGTGATCACCGCCGGAATGGTGCCGCTTGCCGACCAGCTTCATCAGATGGGCGGGCATTGGCTGGTGGCCGGGAGCACATTCATGTCGGACCCGCAGGCGATCGCGGATCCCTCTTCCACCGGGCTGATCCATACACAGGTGCAGGTCAACGCGCCACCAGAGCTGGCTGCCGAGTTCCAGAAGAAATATGGCGCGGAGATGGATTTCTTCGCCCGCCAGTACTACAACGCGACGCAGATCATACTGACGGTGCTGGATAAGGTGCTGACCGAGAAGAAGAAGGTCACCGGACAGAACCTGCGCACCGCGCTGTTCGAGATCAAGACATTCCAAGGCCTGATTCCGATGGAGTTCAACAGCAACACCGCGACGGTGCCGATCGCTATCAACGAGATGCGTGACGGCAAGGACGTGACTCTGACGACGGCGACCGCGCAGTAGCGACCAAGGCGGGCGGGCCGGGACGGCGCGGCGATGGTGCTGCTCCAGCTTTTGCTGAACGGCATCGTGACCGGTTGTGCGCTGGGCGTGGTAGCGGTCAGCTTCGCCCTGGTCTATTCCACGACACGCATCTTTCACGTCGCGCATGCGGGGATTTATACGCTGGGCGGCTATCTCGCCTGGAGCTGTGTGACTCACGGCGTGCCCGATCCCGTGGCGCTGCTGCTGGCGATGCTGGCCTGCACGCTGCTGGGTGCGCTGATCCAGGCGCAGCTCTACGCCCGGCTGGAGCGGCGCGGGGCGACGCACCTGATCGTGCTGATCGCTTCGCTCGGTGTGTTGGCGGTGATCCAGAACGTCATCGCCGCGGTCTATTCGCCGAACATCCTCCAGTTCCCGTCGGCCTGGGCTGCCGGCGTGGTGGCGGTGGGCAGGTTGCGGCTGACCTACGCGCAGATCGCAACTTTGGGGATCAGCCTGGCGGCGTTCGTCGCGGTGTTGCTGTTCGCTCGGCTGACGCTGCTCGGCAAGCGAATCCGGGCGGTGGCGTCCAACCCGTTTCTGGCCGAGATCACGCGGCTGGAGCCGCGACGCGTCTATATCTACGTGATCGGCATCGCCTCGGCGGTGGTGTGCGTGCCGGGCGTGCTGGTTCCGCTGGATCTCGGGCTGCAGCCGTATGGCGGCGTGACGCCGCTGCTGACGGCGACCATTGCGATGATTGCCGGCGGCGTGGGAAGCTTCGCCGGGGCATTCATGTTGTCGGTCGCCATCGTAGTATTCCAAAACCTGTCGCTCCTTGTCATTCCCGGCGAATGGAGCATCGGCATCACCTTCTTCATTTTCGTGGTGTTCATGCTGTTCCGCCCGCGCGGGCTGTTCGCTTCTGCCTGAGGCCGGTGTGGACTTCCTGTACAGCTATCTCATCCTCGCCGAGATCTATGTGCTGCTCGGGCTGTCGACAAATCTGTTGGTTGGTATCGTTGGCATCTTTTCGCTTTCGCAAGCGGCGGTGTTCGGGGTTGGTGCATATATCGTCGCCGATTTCCTGCTGAGCGGAGCGCTGCCGTTCCTGCCGTCGCTGGCGACTGCGGCGGCTTGCTGCGTGCTGTTGAACGTGCTGGTGACGTTGCCCAGTCTGCGGGTGGCGGGAGACTATTTCGTGGTGACCTCGTTTGGCATTCAGTTGCTGGCGACGGCGGCGTTCACCAACTGGACGGGCGGCACCGGCGGGGCCAACGGGCTGCCCGGCATCCCGCCGGCCGGACTGTTCGGCTTCACGCTGACCGACACCTGGCAATATCTCGTGCTGACCACGGTCGCAGCGGCGCTTGGGTGCCTGTGCTTCTGGCTGGTCATGCGGGCACCATTCGGTCGGTTGTTACGGGCGATCCGCGAGGACGAACTGGCGGTTGCCGCGGCCGCCAAGGGCGTGCTGCGAGCGAAGGTGGAAGCGGCGGCATTGGCAGGCGCGTTCGGCGGCATCGCCGGCGGGTTGTACGCGACGTTCCTGAGCTTCATCGATCCGTCGTCGTTCGACCTGGATGCGTCGATCTTGCTGTTGACAATGATCGTGGTCGGCGGAGCGCGCACGCTGGGCGGCTCGATCCTCGGACCGTTCCTGCTGCTCGCACTGCCGCAGGCGCTGGCGCTGGTCGCGATTCCGACCTCGATTGCCGCGGCGGCGCGCCAGCTTATTTATGGCGTGCTGCTGATCGCCTTTGCGCTGTTTCGTCCACAGGGTCTGCTGGGCGAGCGATTGTGACGGAGTATCTCTCGGTTGCCGGTCTGAGGAAGCGCTTCGGTGGCTTGCAGGCACTGGACGGAACGACGTTCGCGGTCGCGCAGGGGCGCATCACCTGCCTGGTGGGGCCGAACGGTGCCGGCAAGACGACGATCTTTAACGTCATCACCGGGTTTTTGCGTCCAGAGGCGGGGACCGTGACGTTCAATGGCCGCTCGCTCGATGGGGAGCGGCCGCAGGCGATCGTGCGTGCCGGCGTTGCGCGGACATTTCAGCATCTGCGGTTGTTTTCCGATCTGACCGCGCTCGATAATGTCCTGGTTGGTCTTGGCGGGCAGTTCGGCGAGGAGCCGCTGGGTGCCATCTTTCGTCCATTCCACACGGCGCGTGTGCAACGGCGGTGGCGGGAGGATGCGCGCGAGTGGCTGGCGCATGTCGGACTGGCGGATCGTGCCAATGAGCGGGTGCGCAATCTGTCGTACGGCGATCAGAAGCTGCTGACTGTCGCGCGCGTGCTGGCGACCGGCGCGGAGCTGCTGCTGCTCGACGAGCCGGCCTCCGGGCTTGCCGCCGGCGCGCTCGATCAGGTGATGGCGCTGCTGCGGCGACTGCAGGCCGAGGGCAAGACCTTGCTGGTAGTGGAGCACAATACGCGCGTCGTGCAGCAAATTGCCGACGAGGTACTGTTCCTGCATCAGGGCCATCTGCTGGCGCAAGGCGAGCCGGCCCGCATCATCGCCGACCCGGCATTGGCGGAGATTTATTTTGGTGGGGCGCTGTGAGTTTGGAAGTCGTATCGCTGTCTGCCGGCTATGGGGCCAAGACGGTGATTTCGGACGTCTCTTTCGCGCTGGAGCCCGGGCAGATCACCGCGCTGCTCGGCCATAACGGGGCTGGCAAGACGACCACGTTGAAGACTGCGATGGGGCTGCTGCCGGCGCGGACGGGTGAGGTCCGCTTCGCTGGGCGCAGCCTGGGCCGCATGCCGGCGGCAGAGCGGGTAGCGATGGGGCTGCGGCTGTTGCCAGAGGGCAGGGGAATCTTCCCCGATCTCACGGTGGCGGAGAACATCGAGGTGGTGGCCGCGCGTACCCGCGAGGCTGGGGCGATGTTCCGTCCGGCGGATGTGTATCATCTGTTTCCAGCGTTGCGGGAACGACCGACGCTGCGCGCCGGCAGCCTGAGCGGGGGGCAACAGCAGATGCTGGCTTTCGCGCTGGCGATTCTGGGCACGCCACGCTGTCTGATGCTGGACGAGCCGTCGATCGGGCTGGCGCCGAACCTGGTGCAGCGACTATTCGCGCAGATGCGGGAACTGTGCCAGGCGCATAAGGTGACGGCGATCCTGGTCGAGCAGAACGTCGCCGCGGCATTGCAGATCGCCGACCGGGTGGTGATCATGAACAATGGCCGGATCGTGTTCGACGGCCTGCCGGACGAGGCGCGGGCGTCGAACGTGTGGCATTATTTCTGAGGCTGGGCGTCGGCCAGGCTTCATGCACGATCAGGTGGATGTTGGCCGCGTCATCGAGGACCAAAGGGCAAGTTGGTTCCAACGGGCGCTGATGTTCCGATGCGCCGCGTCGCCGGAAATTACCCCCAGCGCGAGGAGACGGTGTGAGAGGAGCGCGGAGGCGATGAGCATGTCAGAGATCGAGGCTGCACGGCGCAAGCTGATCGATGCGGGACGCATCCTGGCGCATCAGGGGCATGGGGACATGACACGCGGTCATGTCTCGGTGCGAGTGCCGGGGCGGCCGGAGCATTTTTCATGAAGCCGCACAGCGTCGGCTTCGACGAGATGGCGGAAGAGAACATCCTGACCATCAATCTGGCTGGTCAGGTGGTGGCCGGGACCGCGCGCCGGCATAGCGAGGTCTATATCCACTCGGAGATTTTCAGGGCGCGGCAGGATGTGGACGCAGTGATCCACACTCATCCGACCCACACCGTTGCCTTCTCGGCAACCGGCCGGCCGCTGCGTCCGATCAGCCAGGGTGGTGCTGCGTCAGCGACGGCTTGCCGGTTTATAGCGATACGATAGACCTCATCCGCACGCCGGAGATGGGGCAAGGCGTTGCCCGCGCGCTCGGCTCGCACCGCGCCGTGCTGCTGCGCAATCACGGACTGGCGATGACGGGCCGCAGCCTGGAAGAAGCGGTGGTCCTGTGCGTCATGCCGGAGGAGGCGGCACGCATCCAGCTTCTTGTGGACGCAGCCGGCACCGACGTCCCGGACTTCCCGTTGGAGGACATTGCGCGCCTGCGGGACAATCTGCGGCGCCCCGAGCAGTTCGTTGTCAATTTCGCCTACCTCGCCCGCAAGGCAAACAGATAGGCGATAAGGCTCGCCTTGCGGAGAGAGGCAGTGGGAGATCAAACGTTCGCGCCCTCGATCAGATTGCCGAAGCGCTCCCATGTCTTGCCGGTCCAGCGCATGAGCTGCATCGCCTTGATCGGGCGATGATCGGTGGCACTGGTATTGATCTTGATGCCGGGCAGCAGCACCGGGCACACGTAGTCGTGCAGGTTCTCGGCCTGGTGCATGACGTTCTCGCGCGAGAAGTCACCGTTGCACTGCTTGAGCACCTGCAGCATGGTCAGGCTGATGCCGTAGCCGAATACGTACTGAGCGTCAGTGGGATCCGAGCCCGGCATATATTTGATCATGAAGGCCCTCCATTCATTCAGACCGGGATCCTTGTCCCAGCCAGGATCGGTCGGGTCCTTAAGGTAGCCGGTGCTGAGCATTCCGACCGCCTTCTCCGGGCCGGCCGGCCGCAGCACGCTGCCTACCGAGATCGACACGTTCGACATGATGAAGGTCGGTTTCCACTCCAGGTCGTGCACCTTGCGGATCGACTGTGCCGCGAACTTCGGAATCGCCGCGACCAGCAACACATTCGCGCCGGATGACTGCAGCTCGGCGATCTGCGAATCGATGGTGGGATCGGTCGTCTCATAGCTGACAGACCTAGTGACGTGCTTGTCCCAGTCCTTGGCCAGGATGTCGCGCACGCCGGTGGGATAGTCCTTTCCGAAATCGTCGTTCTGATAGAGGATCGCGATCTTCGGATCCTTGACGTTCTGCAGCACGTACTTGGTGTAAATTTGCGCTTCGGTGCGATAGTTGGGCTGCCAGCCCATCGTCCAGGGGTATTTCTTGTAATCGCTCCACTTGCTGGCGCCGGAGCCGACGAAGAGGTGCGGAATCTTGTTGTGGGTGACGTATTCAACGATCGCCGAGTTGCAGGGTGTGCCGAGGTTCTGGAACAGGAAGGCGACCTGATCCCGCTCGACGAGCCGGCGCACGTCCTCGACGGTGCGCGGCGGGCTATAGCCGTCGTCGAGCGAGAGCAGATCGATCTTGTGGTTCGCCACGCCTCCCTGCTCGTTCACCATCCGGTCGAAGAATGTGACCTCGGTCTTGCCGATGTTGCCGTACGAGGATGCGGGGCCGCTGTAGGGCTCGGTCTGACCGATCTTAAGGGTTGTCGCGGTGACGCCGGGCAGGTTCGCGGCGCGGGCGCGGCTGGTACCGGCGATGCCTGCGGCGATGCCTGCGGCGAGTCCGGTGGCGAGCGCTGCTCTCCGAGTGATCATGTTTTGTTCTCCTCGTTTGCACGTCTCCCCGCCGGTCCCCAGGGCGAAGCCGGTTTCCAGGACCGGCGCGGCGATGCTGCCCTGTGTGGATTGCGGGAGGCAAGTGGGTTGGAGGAGGATTGAGGCGAGTCAGCAGAGAAGTGTCACTGCAGAGGCGCAGAGCGCGCAGAGTAAATAAATTCAAGCTGAAGGCCATTCTGAAGGTGAGCCCCGGCTGCATTTTGAATGCCGAGACTCAGCGAACTCTGCGCCTCTGTGGTTAGACTTCTTTCTTCGCCCGGCGGGTTCAACGATCATCGATCGGCAGATTCGCACGCACCGAGGGGCGGCGGTCGAACTCCGCCTGCCATGCCGTCAGACGCGGACGCCGCTCGCGCCAGGCGATCGAGGTAAAGCGGAAATCCAAATATCCAAGCGCCACACCGATGGCGATATGGCCGATGCTGAATGGCGATGTGGCGAGCGCATCAGCCTCCGCCTCCAGCGCGTCCACCGCGGCCAGGATTTTGCCGCGCCAGAGCTCGATATGCGGCGGCGACTGGCGCTCGGGCGGGCGGAGCCGCTCGCCGAACCAGGCGAGTGCCACATCCAGCATGCCGTCGCCGAGCGCAAGCCGGCGCAACGCCGTCAGCCGTCCGGGCCAGGGCGGATAGAGTTTCGGTCCATCATGCAGCGTATCGAGATATTCGCAAATGACCGGCGAATCATACATGGCCGTGCCGTCCTCCATCACCAGTGTCGGGATTTTGCCAAGCGGGTTGTCGCGCATCAGCTCGGGGTGCGGCGTGGTGCCGCCCACGACCGTGCGCACGGTGCGCAACCTGCCGAGCAAGCTGGTCTCGTGCGCGACGATCATCACCTTGCGCACATAAGGCGAACGTGGCGAGAAATGCAGGGTCATTGGCGCGGGCATGCGGGTCTCCTCAACCGCACCCAGTTTGCCACTCGCGCTCAGGGCAATGCTAGGCTCGGCGGCGGAGGAAGGTGCGATGCCGGCAGCGTCCGATGACATGCCAGCCCGTGTGGTGCTGCACAGGGCAAGCCGCGCCGACCGGGCCGAGCTGGTCCTCGGCAACCAGGCGAGCCGCGCCTATCACCATCCATGGGCCGAGCCGTTCACTGATGAAGCCGGATTCGACGCCTGGCTTACGCGCTCGCTTACGGGCCCGCACGTGCAGCTCGTGGCACGCGAGGCAGCGAACGGCCAGGTGATCGGCGTTGTGAACTTCAATGAGATCGTCGGCGGCTTCTTTCAGAGCGCTTATCTCGGCTATTACGGCATGGTGCACCACGCCGGCCGCGGTCTGATGACGGAGGCGGTCGGCCGGGCAGTCGGCTTTGCGTTCGCCGATCTCGGCCTGCACCGGCTGGAGGCGAATATCCAGCCGGACAATCATCGTTCGCTTGCATTGGTCCATCGGCTCGGCTTTCGCCGCGAGGGATACTCACCGCGCTATCTTCGCATCGGCGGCGTGTGGCGCGACCACGAGCGGTGGGCGGTGCTGGCGGATGAGTGGGATGACAGCGGCTGGATCCCGGGGCATCCTGGCCGCGCTTCGTCATGAGAGAGGGACGCCCATGCCCGGCATGCTGGATGGAAAAGTCGCCGTCGTGACCGGTTCGGGGCGCGGCATCGGCCGCGCTATTGCGATCGCCATGGCGCACAGTGGCGCGAAAGTCGTGGTCAACGACGTCGGCGCCGCGGTTACCGGCGAAGGCCGCGACGAAACCCCCGCGCAGGAGGTGGTGCGCGAGATCGAGGCGGCCAACGGTCAGGGCGCCGCCGTCCCCAATACCGACAGCGTCGCCGAGTGGGAGTCCGCGCAGCGCATCGTTGCCACTGCGATCGACCGCTACGGGCGGATCGACATCGTGGTGAACAATGCCGGCATCCTGCGCGACCGCATGTTCCACTACATGTCGCCCGAGGAATGGGATGCGGTGATGAAGGTGCATCTCTATGGCGCGTTCTATGTATCGCGCGCCGCGGTCGTGCATTTCCGCAAGCAGGAGAGTGGGGCTTTCATGCACATGACCTCGACGTCGGGGCTGATCGGCGCGGTGGGGCAGGTCAACTATGGCGCGGCGAAGCTGGGCATCGCCGGACTGTCGCGGAACATTGCGATGGATATGCAGCGGTACAAGATTCGTTCCAACTGTATCGGCCCGCACGCGTTCAGCCGGATGATCGAGACGGTGCCCGGGCAGAGCGAGGAACAGATGAAGGCGCGTGCCGCCAAGACACGCCCGGACCAGGTGGCGCAGCTCGCCGTCTTCCTGGCATCCGACGCGGCGGCGGAGATTTCGGGGCAGATCCTGGGGGCGCGGGGGAACGAGATCTATCTGTATAGCCAACCGCGACCGATCCGCATCATGCATCGCGGCGAGGGCTGGACGCCGGAGCGCATGGCCGAGCACCTGTTGCCCGCCATCCGCAGCAGCCTGACGCCGCTCGAGCGCACGCGGGACGTGTATAATTGGGACGCGATCTGAGCGGGCGCCGGCTTCTCGAGGCACGACGCCGCCAAGCCGCCACGCGCCGCAGCCTCCGGGATTGCACAGCTTCATGCAATAGGAGGGATCTTGATCATGCAACTCGGTCGTCTTGGCGTCTGGTATCCGGTGGACCGTCTGGCCGCACCGGAGCTTCGCGACTTCGCCCAGCAAGTGGAGCGCCTCGGCTACGATACGCTGTGGTATCCGGAATCGCGCGGCTATGAGTCGCTCTCGGTCGCCGGATTCATGCTGGGGGCGACGACGAAGCTGAAGGTCGGCAGCTCG
>Ga0335075_10001432_pt1 | contig 39389 bp, 33 predicted proteins | sample Lox_Sample_24_FD_206723 | JGI IMG/M metagenome (GOLD analysis project Ga0335075, IMG submission 206723) | Soil microbial communities from Loxahatchee National Wildlife Refuge, Florida, United States - Lox_Sample_2.4 | ecosystem: Environmental > Terrestrial > Soil > Wetlands | place: USA... | reverse complement strand
CTTGGGGTGATGTGGGCGCGATCACGATCATGGCGGGCGTTGCGATCTTCACGCTCTGGCTGATTGGCGATCTGATGCTCGGTGGCCATCCGCTGGACGCCTTCATCCCGAAGCCCGCGCCGCAGACGGCTCAGGCACCGACGGCGGAAGAGCAGCGCAACACGCCGATGCATTTGGAAAAGGGCGAGGTGCGGATTTTTCTGCCCTCCAAGCCCAAAACCCCGCCGCAAAAGCCGCCCGAGAAGCCGAAGAGTTGAGCCGTCTTAGCGTCCGGTCTGCGTCTTGGCATCGACGCCTGCCGCTTCATAGAAGTGGCCAAAGGGCCGGATGGCGAAGGAGTTGAATGGGCGGCAGGTCACGATACCGCCGTCAGCGGCGCGAAACACGATCATCGCATGTTCCGTGAGGGCATTGTTGGTTCTGCCTAGGCAATCTGGCTTGCCGTTGCTCATGGGATCGGTGGTGATCAGCCAGCTCTGCGTGACCTTCTTTTTCAGGAAGCTGTTGTAGGTTTCGCGCTGTTCCAGCCGGAAACGCTGCGTCACCACTTCCTGACCACTGAATACAGTCATGATGCCATCGTCGGCAAACCGCCAGCGTTCGGAACAGACTTTCTCGCCACGCTTCTGATCGGTCGCGTAGAAATAATAATCGCCCCGCAGAGTTCCTGCCTGCACCAGCCAGGCATCGGGCTGCGTGTCCGCAGCAGCCCGAGCGGCCAAGGCCGCGATAATAATCAATAATATTGCGGAAAATCGCGCCATTTCTGCCCCAAGACCGTCAGCTTAGTCCTTGAATTCCCCTATGGCGAAGCGTATATCCGCGCCATCCCAGACAACAGAAACGTCCTGTTGTGTGGCGGTCGAAAGACCGCCGCGCGGGAAAACCTATTGTCCATGGCCGGACTTGATCCGGCCATCCAGAACGAAGGAAGTTGGTCATTCTCAGCGCCATGTCGCATCTGGAGCCGATCCTGACCCCCGCCATCGAGGCGGCGGGCTACAGGCTTGTGCGCCTGCGCCTGATGGGCGGGAAGACGAAGACCCTGCAGATCATGGCCGAGCGGCCGGACGGCACGATGAACGTGGAAGACTGCGCGGTCTTGAGCCATGCGCTGCTCGACTTCATCGAGCGCGAAGAGCCGATCGAGGGCGAATACGAACTCGAAGTCTCCTCGCCCGGCATCGACCGCCCGCTGACGCGGCTGATGGATTACTCGCGCTACGCCGGACACGAAGCGAAGCTTGAACTCGTCGCGCCGATTGATGGTCGCAAAAGATTCCGTGGACAGGTTCTGGGACTCGACGGCACCGATGTCGTGATGGAGACGCAAGGCCAGCGCGTGAAGTTTCCGTTCAAGGGCATCGCTGAAGCGAAGCTCGTGCTTACCGACAAACTCATTCAGGAAGATTTGAAAGCGCGGAAGAACGCGCAACAGGAGAACTAAAATGGCTTACGGAGTGGCTGCCAACCGGCTTGAGCTTCTGCAGATCGCGGATGCGGTCGCGCGCGACAAATCGATCGACAAGACGGTCGTTCTCGGCGCGATGGAAGAGGCGATGCAGCGCGCCGCGAAAGCGCGCTACGGCAGCGAAAACGAGATCAAGGTCGAGATCGATCCCAAGACCGGCGAGACGCATGTGTCGCGCTATCTCCACGTCGTCGAACTCGTCGACAACGACAAGATCGAGATCAGTCTCGACGACGCGCGCGCACGCAATCCCGCAGCACAGGTCGGCGACATCATCGCCGAGACCTTGCCGCCGGTCGATTTCTCGCGCATCGCAGCACAGGCCGCCAAGCAAGTCATCGTGCAGAAGGTGCGCGATGCCGAGCGTGAGCGTCAGTACGACGAGTTTAAGGATCGCATCGGCGAGATCGTCCACGGCATCGTGAAGCGTTCGGAGTTCGGCTCCGTTGTCGTCGATCTCGGCCGCGCTGAAGGTGTGGTGCGCCGCGACGAGATGATCCCACGTGAATCGTTCCGCGCGGGCGATCGTATCCGCGCGTATATCTACGACGTGCGCCGCGAAGCCCGCGGCCCGCAGATTTTCCTCTCGCGTTCGCATCCGCAGTTCATGGTCCGCCTGTTCGCGCAGGAAGTGCCGGAAATCTACGACGGCATCATCGAAATCCGCGCTGTGGCGCGCGATCCGGGCAGCCGCGCCAAGATCGGCGTGATCTCGAAGGACTCTTCCATCGACCCGGTCGGCGCCTGCGTCGGTATGCGCGGTGTGCGCGTGCAGGCGGTGGTGCAGGAACTTCAGGGCGAACGTATCGACATCATTCCGTGGTCGAACGAGCCCGCGACGTTCATCGTCAACGCGCTCGCGCCGGCAGAAGTGTCCAAGGTCGTTCTCGACGAAGACACGCACCGCGTTGAAGTGGTCGTGCCGGATGAGCAGCTCTCGCTCGCCATCGGCCGCCGCGGCCAGAACGTGCGTCTCGCGTCACAGCTGACGACCTGGCAGATCGACATTCTGACGGAAGCCGAAGAGTCCGAGCGCCGCCAGAAGGAATTCGCCGAACGCACCAAGCTCTACATGGAAGCGCTGGATGTCGACGAGACGGTTGCGCAGCTGCTTGCCTCTGAAGGCTTCGCGACCATCGAAGACGTGGCTTATGTCGAGCTCGACGAACTCGCATCCGTCGAAGGCTTCGACGAAGAGACCGCACAGGAACTCCAGAGCCGTGCCGTCGAATACATCGAAGCGCGCAACAAGGAGATGGACGATAAGCGTCGTGAACTCGGCGTCGACGACGATGTCCTCGACGTGCCCGGTGTCACGCCCGCGATGGCGGTCTCGCTCGGCGAAGGCGGCATCAAGACGCTGGAAGATCTCGCCGGCTGCGCCACCGACGATCTCCTCGGCTATTACGAGGTGAACAAGGAGAAGGAGCGCATCCGCATTCAGGGCGCGCTTGAAGGATTCAACCTCACGGCCGAAGACGCCAACGCGATCATCATGAAGGCCCGCGTGAAGATGGGCTGGATCGAAGAGCAGGTCGAGGAAGAAGAAGCGGCCGAAGACTCCGAAGCCGCGGAGGAAAGCGCCGAGTGACAATGGCCGTCGAGATCGAAAGCGATATGCGCGAGCGCCGCTGCCTTGTGTCGGGAAAAGTCCTGGCCGAGAGCGAGCTCGTGCGTTTCGCGGCCGATCCCGACGGAAACGTTGTTCCCGATATCGCCGCGGCGCTTCCCGGGCGCGGCATGTGGGTGCGTGCCGATAAAGCTTCTGTGACAACCGCCGCGGCGAAGAATCTTTTTTCCAAATCCGCGAAGGCCCCGCTGAAAGCCGATGCCGGTCTCGCGGCGCGCGTGGAACGCCTTCTGGTTGCGCGCATGCAGGGCGATCTCGGCCTCGCGCGCCGTGCGGGCCAGACGGTCTTCGGCTTCGACAACGTGCTGCGCGCGATGGACGACAAGGTTCCGCCGGCGGCACTGGTCGAGGCCAGTGACGGCGCTGCTGACGGACGGCGCAAGCTTTCCGGTTCGGCCTACGCACGCGGCCTGAAAATCGAGACGATTGAGACGCTTACAAGCGCCGAATTGAGCTTGGCCCTGGGCCGCGAGAATGTGATACATGCAGCCCTCAAACCGGGGCGGCTGGCCGAAAGGCTGATCTTCGACGCCGGTCGGCTTCGCGGCTTCCGCGAACAGCCGCCGAAGTCGAAATCGGCCGGCGCCGCTTCGAACGAAAGAGACGAATGACCGATACGAACGACACGACGCGCAAGCCCGCCAAGACGCTCTCGCTGAAGAAGACCGAGATGTCGACGGTGAAGCAGAGCTTCAGCCACGGCCGCACCAAGGCGGTGGTGGTTGAGAAGAAGCGCGCCCGCGTCGAACCCGGTGTCAAGCCGGTTGAGAAGCCCGCGGCTGCAGAAGCCAAGACGACGGTTGCGCCGACACCGGAAGTCACAGCCGCGCCGACGCCGCGGGGTGTTGTCCTGCGTCAGCTGACGGAAGAAGAAAAGGCTGCGCGCGGCAAGGCACTTGCCGGTGCGCGCGTCTATGAGGAAGAAGCGCGCAAGCGTGCCGAAGAGGAGGCGCGTCTTCGCGCCGTCGAAGAAGCGCGGCTCAAGGTCGAGCGTGAAGCCGCCGCCAAGCGCAAGGCCGAAGAAGACGCGCGCAAGGCCGCCGAAGAGCAGGCCCGCAAGCACGCCGATGAAGAGCTCCATCGCCGCGACAAGCCTGCCGCTGCCGCAGACACCTCGACGCCTGCGCCGAAGCCGGTCGAGCCTCTGCGCCGTCCGCGCATCGTTGCGGAAGAAGAAGAGGAAGGCACTGCCAAGAAGGGCGGCGTCAAAACGCCGGTCAAGACGCCTGCCGTCAAGAAAGGCGAAGGCGATCGCCGTCGCGGCAAGCTGACCGTCACGCGCGCATTGTCCGATGATGATGAGCGCACGCGTTCGGTCGCATCCTACAAGCGTCACCTGCAGCGTGTTCACAAAGGCGCGCCGGTACAGGCGCAGCCCGCCGGTCCGCGCGAAGTCACAATCCCGGAAACGATCACGGTTTCCGAACTCGCCAACCGCATGGCGCGCCGCGCCGTCGACGTCATCAAGGTGCTGATGAAGAACGGCATGATGGCGACGGTGAACGACACGATCGACGCCGACACCGCCGAACTCGTCGCGACAGAATACGGTCACACCGTGAAGCGCGTTGCCGAGTCCGATGTGCTCGAAGGCCTCAAAGGCACGGCAGACGAAGACACCAATCTCGTCCCGCGTCCGCCAGTCGTGACCATCATGGGTCACGTTGACCACGGCAAGACATCGCTGCTCGATGCGCTGCGCAAGACCGACGTCGTGTCCGGCGAAGCTGGCGGCATCACGCAGCACATCGGCGCCTATCAGATTCAGCTGAAGAGCGGTCAGAAGATCACCTTCCTCGATACCCCCGGCCATGCCGCGTTCACCGCCATGCGCGCGCGCGGTGCGAAGGTCACCGATATCGTCGTGCTTGTGGTTGCTGCCGATGACGGCGTCATGCCGCAGACGGTGGAAGCCATCGCGCACGCGAAAGCCGCGAAGGTTCCGCTCATCGTCGCGATCAACAAGATAGACAAGGGCGACGCCAATCCGACGCGCGTGAAGACCGAACTGCTGCAGCACGAAATCCAGGTCGAAGACATGGGTGGCGAGACGCAGGCCATCGAAGTCTCGGCGACAAAGGCCATCGGCCTCGACAAGCTCGAGGAAGCGATCCTGCTGCAGGCGGAAATTCTCGATCTCAAGGCCAATCCGGATCGCGCCGCGGAAGGTGCCGTCGTCGAAGCGAAACTCGACCGCGGCCGTGGCCCGGTCGCCACCGTGCTGATCGAACGCGGCACGCTGAAGGTCGGCGATATCGTGGTCGCCGGTTCGGAATGGGGCCGCGTGCGGCTGCTTCAGAACGACCGCGGCGAGACAGTGACCAGCGCCGGTCCCTCGTCGCCGGTCGAAGTGCTTGGTCTGTCCGGTGCGCCGGAAGCCGGCGACGAATTCGTCGTCGTCGAGAATGATGCGCGTGCGCGCGAGGTTACGGAATACCGTGCCCGCAAGCGCCGCGAACAGCGCCAGGCCTCGAACTCGCGGCAGACGCTCGATCAGCTGCTCAAGACCCGCGAGACCGGCGAGAAGCGCATGCTTCCGATCGTGCTCAAGGCCGACGTGCAGGGCTCATCCGAAGCGATTCAAGGTGCGCTCACCAAACTCGCGACCGATGAAGTCGGGGTGCAGGTTCTGCAATCCGGCGTCGGCGGTATCACCGAAAGCGACATCATCCTGGCGCATGCGTCGGGTGCGGCCGTCATCGGCTTCAATGTCCGCGCCGACAAGCTCGCGCGCGAGCGTGCCAAGCGCGAGGGCGTCGAAATCCGCTACTACAACATCATCTACAACGTCGTGGACGATGTGAAAGCGGTGCTCTCGGGCATGCTGGCGCCGGAGCTGCGCGAGAAGTTCCTCGGTAACGCGGAAATCCTGGAAGTGTTTGCGATCACCAAGGTCGGCAAGGTCGCCGGCTGCCGCGTGACCGAAGGCGTCGTGCGCCGCGGCGCCAAGGTGCGCCTGATCCGCGACAACGTCGTGATCCACGAAGGCGAACTCTCCACCCTCAAGCGCTTCAAGGACGAGGTGCGCGAAGTGCAGAGCGGCCAGGAATGCGGCATGGCCTTCGCGAACTATCAGGACATGCAGAAGGGCGACGTGATCGAAGCGTTCGAGGTCGAAACCATCCAGCGCGCGCTCTAAGGCGCACGCTGGGGTTCGCGATGTCATGGCCTCGAATGTCACATCGGGCGGCGCTTTAGAGCAGCAATATCTGCGCGCGCTCGCAACCGCCGTTCAAGCCAAGGATTTTGAACGCGCCTTTGGGATCGCCGACGAAGCGCTCGCGAAGGGGGTCGAACATCCAAGACTTCTGGGTCTTGCCGCACAGCGCCGGCTACGGAGCGGCGATGCGGCGGGCGCTTATCCAATCCTGGTGCGCGCGCGCGAACTGGATGGGCGCAACGCGGATATCCTGAACGATCTCGGTCTTTGCATGATGCAGACGGGACGCGCCCGCGAATCGCTCGGCGTACTCGATGCAGCACTTCGGCAGGCGCCGGGCTCTGCCCGGTTCTATTTCAACAAGGCCCTGGCTTACGAGATTCTGGGGGAACTCGATTCCGAGCGCCGGGCGCTGGAACGCGTTGTTGCCATCGATGCCGATCATATTCCCGCGCTCAATCTTCTGGCGCTCCTTGCTGCCGATCGGAACGACGCCGAGGCGGCGCATGGTTATGCCAATCGCGCACTCGCGCTCTCGCCGAACGAAGTCATGGCGCGGCTCGCACTTGCGACGGTCGAGATCGGCGCGCGCGATTTCTCCGCAGCGCGGCGCAATCTCGAGCCATTGCTGAACAGCCCGATGCTCGATCCGGAGAATCGTGCACAGGCGCAAACCTTGATGGGTGACGCCCTCGACGGTGAAGCGGATTATGCCGCGGCATTTCGGTTCTATAGCGAGGCAAAGGAAGCGTTGCGCGCGCATTATGCGCGTGCGTTTACGACACGAACCGATGAGCCGGCGCTGGCGCGCCTCGCGCGTCTTCGCGCCTATTTCTCGATGGCTTCCGGGAATGGTTGGCGAGGCGCTGAAACCCGGAGGCGTGCGCCGGTCTTTCTGACGGGATTCTTGCGATCAGGAACGACCTTGCTTGGCCAGATTCTGGCGGGTCATTCCGATGTCGAAGTCATGCATGAGCGGGACTGCCTTGTAGACACTACCAACGACTTCATCGTGCCGCCCGGTGGTCTGGATCGTCTCGCCACGCTGGATGATGCGGCTATCCAATCCTACGCTGAGCGATATTGGACGCGGGCGCGGCAATATAGTCAGGAACTGCGCCGCGGCATGTTTGTCGACAAGGCGCCGACCCTGACGCCGCTTTTGCCGCTGGTTGCAAAACTGTTTCCGAACGCAAAGGTGCTGTTTATCGTCCGCGATCCGCGCGACGTGGTCCTCTCCTGTTTTCGCCGCCGTTTTGCGATGAGTGCCGAGAAGTTCGATATGCTGGCCCTTGCCGATGTTGCGGCCGCCTATGCCGCGACAATGGAGCTTGCGGAGCTTTATAAAGGCAAGCTCGACCTCGACGTGCTTGAGGTTCGATATGAATCCATCACGGCCGATTTCGATGTCGAAGTTCGCCGCGTCTGCGATTTCCTGGGCCTTGAATACCAGCCTGCGATGGCGGATTTCGGCGCCCGCGTGAAGACGTCCAACATCGACACGCCCAATATCGCGCAGCTCGCCCGTGGTCTTTCACGTGAAAGCGAAGGCCACTGGCGTCACTATCGGAAAGAGCTTATGCCCATCCTGCCAACGCTCGCGCCATGGTGCGAACGTTTCGGCTATCCGGAGGACTGAGATGTCGCGTCACCGCTCGACGCCAAACGATCGTGGTCCCTCACAGCGCCAGTTGCGCGTCGGCGAGATGCTGCGCCATGCGCTGTCGCAGATTCTGCGCCGTATCGAGATTCGCGACCCCGATCTGGAAGGCGTCTCAGTGACGGTGACGCAGGCGAAGCCGTCGCCCGACATGCGCCATGCGACGATCTTCGTCGAGCCGCTCGGCGGCAGGAACGCGAAGCAGATCGTAGCAGCCCTCAACCGCCACAAGGCGTTCCTGCGCGGCGAGATGGGCCACATGATCGAGCTCAAATTCACGCCGGAGCTCCGCTTCGTCGAGGATGAGTCTTTCGCCGAAGCGCAGAAGATCGAGGACATCCTGAAATCCGATCGCGTGCAGCGCGATCTCAAAGCCAACGACGATGCCTCGTAGAAAGAAAGGCTCGCCCGTCCACGGCTGGGTCGTGATCGATAAACCCGAGGGCGTCACCTCCACACAGGTCGTCGGCATCGTGCGGCGTGTTTTCGATGCGCAGAAGGCGGGTCATGCCGGAACGCTCGATCCGATGGCGACCGGCGTGCTGGCCATCGCGCTCGGCGAAGCGACCAAGACCGTCCCCTACGCGATGGATGCGACCAAGACCTATCGCTTCACCGTGACCTTCGGCGAAAGCCGCGATAGCGACGATGCCGAAGGCGCCGTCACCGGCACATCGGACAAACGTCCGTCACGCGCAGAGATCGAAGCCGCGATCCCGAAACTCACCGGGGCGATCTCGCAGATCCCGCCGGTCTATTCCGCGATCAAGGTCGACGGCGAGCGCGCCTACGATCTGGCCCGCGATGGCGAGGAGGTGGTGCTCGAAGCGCGCACGGTGGTGATCCATGGGGTGCGCTTTCTGGCCATGCCGGACGCCGACCATGCCGAATTCGAGATGGTCTGCGGCAAGGGCACCTATGTCCGGGCTTGGGCCCGTGATCTGGCACTCAGCCTCGGTACCTTGGGATATGTGTCCCAACTGCGCCGTTTAGCGATAGGAAATTTCAATGTCGAGCAGGCAATAGGGCTGGAACCGCTCAAGGGTTTTATGCATAGTCCCGCCGCTTTTGAGTACCTGAGGCCCATTTCGACCGCGCTGGACGGCATCCCGGCGCTGGCTGTCACGGGGCAAGACGCGGTTCGTCTGAAAAGCGGCAATCCGATTCTGGTTCGCCCTCGAGAATTCGAGCGGATCACGGAAAGCGCACAGACGAACGATCTTCAAGGGCTCACGGTCTTTCTTTCGACCGGAGATGGCGAGCCTGTGGCTCTCGCCAGCTTCACGGAAGGCGAACTCAGACCGTTTCGTGTGTTCAACTTTGCCACTGGATGACCGGGAAGAAAAAAGATGACGATTACGCCTGAACGCAAGCAAGAGCTGATGAAGGAATACGGTGCGGACGCCAATGATACCGGTTCGCCCGAAGTACAGGTTGCCGTGCTCTCCGAGCGCATCAACAACCTGACCGAACATTTCAAAGGTCACGTCAAGGACAACCATTCGCGCCGCGGATTGATCAGAATGGTCTCCACGCGCCGCCGGCTCCTCGATTACGTGAAGTCGAAGGACGTGAAGCGCTATGAAGCGCTGATCGCCCGCCTGGGCCTGCGCCGCTGAAAAGCGTCGCCTCCCAATCTCCCAAAATGATTCGCGCGAGGTCCGCGATGGTCGCGGGCCCGCGCATTTGCGTTGGCTTAAGCAGGGCTTGAGCCAACAACCCCCGTGGCAATCCGGCTGCGGGTACGAAGGAAGTGAAGAGAATGTTCAATATCGTCCGTGAGGAATTTGAATGGGGTGGGCGCAAGCTCACGCTCGAAACCGGCAAGGTCGCGCGTCAGGCTGACGGCGCGGTCATGGCCACCTATGGCGAGACTGTTGTGCTCGCAACTGTCGTCGGCGCGAACGCGCCGCGCGAGGGCGTGGATTTCTTCCCGCTCACTGTAAATTACATGGAGCGCTTTTACGCCGCCGGCAAAATCCCGGGCGGCTATTTCAAGCGCGAACGCGGCCTGACCGAGCGCGAGACGCTGATCTCCCGCCTGATCGATCGCCCAATCCGTCCGCTTTTCGTCGAAGGCTTCAAGAACGAGACACTGATCGTCGCGCAGGTTCTGTCGCATGATCTCGAGAACGATCCCGATGTCGTGGCGATGGTGGCGGTGTCCGCGGCACTGACGATTTCCGGCCTGCCGTTCATGGGCCCGATCGGTGCGGCGCGCGTCGGCTACATCGATGGCGAATACCGCCTCAATCCGCCGATCGACGACATGCCGAACTCCAAGCTCGATCTCGTCGTCGCCGGCACGCATGACGCCGTGATGATGGTCGAATCCGAAGCGCAGGAACTGAGCGAAGACGTGATGCTGGGCGCCGTGATGTTCGGCCACCGCGAGATGCAGCACGCCATCAACGCGATCATCCGTCTGGCCGAGAAGGCCGCGAAGGATCCGCGTCCGGTGCCGGAAAACACCTCCGCTCCGATCGTCGCGAAGATCAAGGCCGCGGCCGGCAGCGATCTCGCCGCCGCTTTCAAGATTCCGGTGAAGCACGAACGCCGTGACGCTATCTCCGCTGTCCGCAAGAAGCATGAACCCGCATTCGTGGGCGAAGGCGATGGCAAGATCAGCGCCAAGGACTACGGCAACTTCATCCATGAAGTCGAAGCCGATGTCATGCGCAATGCCGTGCTCGACACGAAGAAGCGCATCGATGGCCGCGATCTCGTGACCGTCCGGCCGATCGTCGCGGAAGTCGGCATCCTGCCGCGCACGCACGGTTCGGCGCTGTTCACGCGCGGCGAGACGCAGGCGATCGTCGTGACCACGTTGGGTACGAGCGAAGACGAACAGTTCGTCGACAGCCTCGAAGGCACTGCGAAGCAGACCTTCATGCTGCACTACAACTTCCCGCCGTACTCGGTCGGTGAGACGGGCCGCATGGGCGCGCCCAGCCGACGCGATCTCGGCCACGGCAAGCTTGCCTGGCGCGCGATCCACCCGATGCTGCCGACGAAGGAAGAGTTCCCCTACACGCTGCGCGTCGTCTCGGAAATCACCGAGTCGAACGGTTCGTCGTCGATGGCGACGGTCTGTGGCACCTCTCTCGCGCTGATGGATGCGGGCGTTCCGCTGAAGAAGCCGACGGCGGGTATCGCGATGGGTCTCATCCTCGAAGGCGACCGCTACGCGGTTCTGTCGGACATCCTGGGTGACGAAGATCACCTTGGCGACATGGACTTCAAAGTGGCGGGCACCGAAGACGGCATCACGTCGCTGCAGATGGACATCAAGATCGCCGGCATCACCGAAGAGATCATGAAGGTCGCGTTGGGTCAGGCCAAAGGCGGCCGTATCCACATCCTCGGCGAGATGAACAAGGCGATCAATCACGCCCGTTCGGAGCTCGGCGAACATGCGCCGCGCATCGAGCAGATCAAGATCCCGACCGACAAGATCCGCGAAGTGATCGGCACCGGCGGCAAGGTGATCCGCGAGATCGTCGAAAAGACGGGCGCCAAGATCAACATCGAGGATGACGGCACGGTGCGCATCGCGTCGGCCGACGGCGAGTCGATCAAGGCGGCGCTCAAGTGGATCCGCGGCATCACGGCGGAGCCGGAAGTCGGCGAGATCTATGACGGCAAGATCGTCAAGGTCATGGACTTCGGCGCGTTCGTGAACTTCTTCGGTCCCAAGGACGGTCTTGTCCACATCTCGGAACTGGCGCCGCAGCGCGTTGCCAAGACCTCCGATGTGGTCAGCGAAGGCCAGGCCGTGAAGGTCAAGCTGCTTGGCTTCGATGACCGCGGCAAGGTCCGCCTGTCGATGAAGCAGGTCGATCAGGCAACCGGCGAAGACCTGTCCAAGAAGGCGAAGCCCGCAGAAGAGGTACCCGCGAGCTAGGCGCCCTTACATATCCGATATGCAGAAGCCGCTCGTGACAAAAACGGGCGGCTTTTGTTTTACACTCGCGCTCGTTCCCATGTGGAGTTCGCGATGCCCAAGGTCGATGTGAAGTCTCTTCCCGAACGCCGGGGTTCCGCTTATCCGCCACCGTTCGACCAGATCGCGAAAGATCGCGTGCGCCAGCGTCTCGGCGATGCGGCGGGAATCACGCAATTCGGCGTCAATCTTCTGCAGCTGCCACCGGGCGCGGCGTCGAGTCAGCGCCATTGGCATTCCAGCGAGGACGAGTTTGTGTTCGTCGTTTCCGGCGAAGTGACGCTGGTTACCGACAAGGGCGAAGAAATCCTGCGCGCCGGAGATTGTGCGGGCTTTCCGAAGAATGTTCCGGACGGACATCAGTTGATGAACAAGTCTTCCTCCACGGCGGTGTGCCTGGAGATCGGAACCCGCACCGGCGAAGATGTCTGCATGTATTCCGACATCGACATGATGATCGATCCGCGAAAGGGCGGTTACACGCACAAGGACGGAACGCCGTATTAGGCCGGTTCCGTGGCGCGTTAACGTGAACCATAGGCGCAGCTTCGTGGTTAATCGCCGTTTGCCGTTCTTGTAGATGCGTCGCGCAACGCCTAGCTTTCAGGCTCGGGCTTCGCGGGAAATCTCTTATGCGTTCGGCATTGCGCCTGATCAGTCTTGTCCTGATCTCGCTCGCCCTGATGCTGCTGGGCGCCGATCTGGTCACTTCGCTCGACAAGGGTGGGGAGATCATGGTGCGCTCGGTCGAGCAGGTGTGGGCGTTGTTCAGCGCGCATGGCGTCGCCAGTTTCAGGGACTGGGCGCAGCACCACTGGCCGCCCTTTGCGCTGCACGCCTTCGATGTGTTTCTGACGTTGCCGGGATGGGCGGTTACCGGCGTGCCGGGCGTGGTCCTGAACTTCATCGCCGGCCGCGCACCGGATGGCGAGTAGCTACCGGTTGCCGCCTGGAATCCAGAGCACGTCCTTCGCACCCTTGTCGTTCAGATAGCGGCTGGCCACGAACAGATGATCGGAGAGGCGGTTGATGTAGCGGATCGCCGCCGCGTTGACGGGTTCGCGCTCCGCCAGCTCTACAATCAACCGCTCGGCACGACGCGAAACGGCACGGGCGACATGCAGGTGCGCCGCCGCCGGTGTCCCGCCCGGCAATACAAAAGACGTGAGCGGTGCAAGCTCGGCATTCATCTGATCGATCTCGTGCTCCAGACGCTCGACCTGTGCCTCGGCGATGCGCAACCGGCCTTCGCTGCGCTTGGCGGTTTCCGGCACGCAGAGATCGGCGCCGAGATCGAACAGATCGTTCTGAATCCGCGCCAGCATTGCGTCCACTGCACCGTCGGTGTGCAGCCGCGCGACGCCAATAACCGAATTGGTCTCGTCCACCGTGCCATAGGCGGAAATCCGCAAGGCGTGCTTGGGCAGGCGCGTTCCGTCGCCAAGCGCGGTTTCGCCCCTGTCGCCGGTCTTGGTGTAGATGCGATTCAGTGTGACCATAGGGGTTTATAGCACAGGGTTGCGGGTGCGCCGCCCGTGGCTATGATCCGCCCCGCACCCCGAAGAGCCGTTCCATGACCGTCGAAGCGCCCGAAATCATCCAGGTTGACGATACCCGCGTCCGTTGCGACGGCGGTGCCAAAGGACCTGGTGCCGCGCTCGGCCATCCGCGCGTATATCTGGAGATGGGCGACGAGACCTTCGTGGAATGCCCCTATTGCGACTGCCGCTTTGTGCTCAAGGACGGGGCGCAGCACCATTGAGCAAGGCCCAGGAGACAAGGCCGCTTAAGAAGGGCGACCATCTCTACCTGATCGATGGCTCGGGCTATCTGTTCCGCGCCTATCACGCGCTTCCACCGCTGACGCGCAAATCTGATGGCCTGCCCACCGGCGCGGTGTCGGGCTACTGCAACATGCTGTGGAAGCTGCTCGAGGACATGAAGGGTCCGGACGAGCCGACGCATGTGGCGGTGATCTTCGACGCCGGCGCTGTGACCTTCCGCAACAAGATCTATCCGCAATACAAAGCCAACCGTCCTGAGCCGCCGGAAGATTTGATCCCGCAATTTCCGCTGGTGCGTGATGCGACGCGCGCCTTCAACGTCGCCTGTGTCGAGCTTGCGAATTACGAGGCCGACGATCTGATCGCGACCTATGCGCGGATCGCGCGCGAAGCGAAGGCGCGGGTAACCATCGTCTCGTCTGATAAGGATCTGATGCAGCTGGTCGAGGATGGCGTCGTCACACTGCTCGACACCATGAAGAACAAGCGTCTCGGTTCCGCCGAGGTGATGGAGAAGTTCGGTGTGCCGCCGTCGAAGGTTATCGACGTTCAATCGCTCGCCGGCGACTCGACCGACAACGTGCCGGGCGTGCGCGGCATCGGCATCAAGACGGCCGCTGAACTGATCAATCAATACGGCGATCTTGAGACGCTGCTGAAGCGCGCAGGCGAGATCAAACAGCCGAAGCGCCGCGAGACTCTGATCGAGAACGCGGATAACGCGCGGGTCTCGATGAAACTGGTGACGCTCGACCAGAACGCGCCGGTCAAGGAAAGTATTGATAGCTTCGGTGTCCGCGAACCCGAAGCCGCGCCGCTAATCGGGTTCCTCAAAGCCATGGAATTCAATTCGCTGACGCGCCGCGCGGCATCGCATTTCGGCATAGAGAATCCGGACCTGATCACGGCGGATGCCGTTGCCGTGCCCTCGGTCAAGCCCTCCGCTGTTCCCCCGCCCCAACCGACAGTGCCGTCGTCAGCGGGCGGCGCGCCGGGCGCGATCATGGATCGTGGCTTGCTCACGAAAGCGATTGATCACGACGCCTATGAAACAGTCACGACGACGAAGCGTCTCATCGAATGGATCGTGCGGGCGCGCGAGCTTCGCGCGGTCGCCGTCGATACCGAAACGACGTCCCTCGATCCGATGCAGGCGGGACTGTGTGGCGTGTCGTTGGCGGTGGCGCCCGGCGAGGCTTGCTACATCCCCTGCGGTCATCGCGCCGGCGGCGATCTTATGTCCAGCCGCGATGCTATCGTGCAGATCGCGGAGAAGGACCTGATCGCCGCACTCAAGCCGCTGCTGGAGGACCCCGGCGTTCTCAAGATCGCACAGAACCTGAAATACGATTATCTCATCTTCCTGCAGCGCGGCATCCGCGTCGCGCCGTATGACGACACGATGCTGATGTCCTATGCGCTCGACGGCGGGCTGCATGGACACGGCATGGACGAGTTGTCGGAGCTGCATCTGACGCACACGCCGATTCCGTTCGCCGATGTCGCGGGCAAGGGAAAAGACAAAGTCACCTTCGACAGTGTCGCGCTGAAAGAGGCCACACGCTATTCGGCCGAAGACGCCGATGTCACGCTGCGTTTGGCTCTGTTCCTCAAGCCGCGTCTCGCCGTGGATGGAAAGCGTACGGTCTACGAAACGCTCGAGCGTCCGCTTGTGTCTGTGCTCGCCGACATGGAGCGCAACGGCATCATGATCGATCCCGATCTGTTGCGCCGCCTCTCCAACGATTTCGCCAGGGCGCAGGCGAAGATGGAAAAAGACATCCACAAGCTTGCGGGCGAAGAGTTCAATATCGGCTCGCCGAAGCAGTTGGGCGATATCCTGTTCGGCAAGTTCTCGCTGCCCGGCGGCAAGAAGACCAAGACCGGTGCGTGGTCGACCGATGCCGATATCCTTGAAGATGTTGCGGCGCAGGGGCACGACATCGCGAAAAAGGTGCTCGACTGGCGCCAGCTCGCGAAACTGCGCGGCACCTATACCGACGCGCTTCCCGGCTACGTCAATCCGAACACGGGCCGCGTGCATACGTCTTACGCGATGGCCTCGACCTCCACAGGTCGCCTCGCGTCGACCGATCCAAATCTTCAAAACATCCCAATCCGCACGGAGGAAGGCCGGCGCATCCGTCAGGCCTTCATATCGCCCAAGGGCACCAAACTGATAAGTGCGGATTACAGCCAGATCGAATTGCGCCTGCTGGCACACATCGCCGATATCCCACAGCTCAAGAAGGCGTTCGCGGAAGAGCTCGACATTCATGCCATGACCGCATCGGAGATTTTCTCGGTGCCCGTGAAGGGCATGCCGGCCGAAATCCGGCGCCGCGCGAAGGCGATCAATTTCGGCATCGTCTATGGCATCTCGGCATTCGGCCTTGCCAATCAGCTCGGCATCGCGCGCGGTGAGGCCGACGACTACATCAAGAAATATTTCCAGCGCTTCCCCGGCATCCGCGACTACATGGAGGAAACCAAGCAGTTCGCACGCGACCACGGCTATGTCGAAACGCTGTTCGGCCGCCGCGTCCATATCCGCGAGATCAAGTCGACCAACCCGAGTTTCCGCGGCGGCGCCGAGCGCGCGGCGATCAACGCGCCGATCCAGGGCACGGCTGCCGACGTCATCCGCCGCGCCATGATCCGACTTCCCGATACGCTCGCGGCCAAGAAACTAAAGGCCAAGATGCTTCTGCAAGTGCACGACGAACTCGTGTTCGAGGCGCCGGACGCGGAGATCGACAAGGCGCAGAAGCTGATCAAATCCGTGATGGAAGGCGCCTCCTTGCCGGCCATCCAGCTTTCCGTGCCGCTGACCGTCGAAGTGCGCGCTGCCGAAAACTGGGACGCGGCGCACTAACCCTCGAACTCGAAGTCGATCAGATAGACATTCTCACCGGATCCGTGCTTGGCGACCTTGAGAAGGTCGACGACACCGGCAAACCCTGAGCGCCGCGCAAGTGCGGGCGTTATGTCAGCGATCTCGATCTGACGAATTCTGGTCACATGCACATGGCCGTGTTCCAGCGGATAGCGTCCGCCGATTTTCACACGCGGCTGATGCCAGATGCGAACGCTACAGGTCACTTCGCCGCGGATGATGGGTCCATGAAGGCGCTTGGTGAACGTCATCCCGCAAATTTGCGCGGGACGCAGGCCTCGCACAAGTCACGCGGCGATGGATCTGAGTCCAACCTCGGCGCTGATGCCGGCTTTGTCCAGCGCACCCACCAGCTCTGCAACCGCGATTTCCGCGTTTGGCGGGCTGCCGGCCTGCTTGCACTGTGCGGTGTAGCTGGTGAGGAACCCGGGTTGCTGCAGCTGCGCCAGCACGAGGTCACGGGCATGCGATGCGAGAGCGCCTTCGGTCAGATAACCGCCGGTGCAGAATTTCAATAGCTTCGATGCCCTGTCGACGGCACTTGTTCCGTTTGTGACGATCGAATCGAGAAGCTTCGCGCGTTTCTCGACCTCGCTTGCCGTCTTGTCGAAGAGCGCGGCGATTTCCTGTTTCTGATTGTCCTGCAGGCCGGAACGCAGGACGCGCATTTGTAGTGCCGCAAGCACGTGCAGGCGCGACAGAGCCGGCACTTTTGGATTCTGGAAGTAAGTCTCGAACGCCAGCGCGGTGATGATCGGAACGATGAACTCCGCGAGCCGCCGCTTGTTCTCTGCGCCGATGATATTTTCCTCGACTGCAAAAAGCCGGTTGAGTTTTTCGTCCGGCGTTGCCGCGTCGGCCAGATGTTCGTTCAGCGTCTCGTTCGTCACAAGGCGCTTGGAGCGCAGCGTGAAGGCGGCAATGAGGTCCTCATGGCTCAGATACTTTCCGACTCCGCGGACCAGCCTGTCTGCGATCTTGCGCAGAGTCTGGAATTCCTCGACCAATGAAGCCGGACGGAGGCGCTTGATGCTCTTGAACTCGGCCATCAGGCGCTGGGCAATGGCGGTTCGCGCTTCCGGCAGATCGTCCGCCGCGAAATGGTGGGTCAGCGCGATGACGCCCTGGCGGTCGTGCTGTTTTGGCTCGGTGCCGAGAAACAGCTCCACGAGACTGGCGAGTTCGTTGCCGAAGTTCTCCTGAACACCGATCAATTCCCGCAGCGCCGCGGAGCCGCTCAGAATCTCTGCGATGATCGTGTCGATGGAGGCGAGCAAGAGCGGGCGGCCCTCGCCGTCCGCCTGTTCCGTGAGCGCGAGCAGCCGTTGGATCTTCTCGTCCCACCCCTTTGCATCGCGCAGATAGGTCGCGATCGCTCCGTTCAGAACGTATGAGCCGTCCGGCTGCTTGCAAAGTTTTGCCGCGAGCTTGTTGAATCCGGAAAGTGGAACGGTCGGGAAATATTTGTCCCGCTCGTCGCGATAGACCTTTTGGATCGCCCTGTTCACGAGTTCGTTGAGCGATTTGACGATCTGCTGCACCGGCGTGGTCGTTGACGCGGCCTGCGCCACAGCGACCTTCTGAACGGCGTGCTGTAACAATGTGCCGGTCGCTTCGAGCCGCTCCAGTGCATCTGCGCGATGACTAAGCTCGGTCAGGGTCAGCTTGTTGCGGCTGAGATAGTCGCCCAGCAGCCGTGAGATGGTGGCGCGTGCGTGATAGGAGTAGAGATCGTCCGGCTTGAAGCACGGCAGAGCATGCGGTGTATCTTCTGCAGCCGGAGTCGATTTGTACTGGTTGTGACCGTCTTCGAAAATTTTAAGCGTGAGATAGTCGCCGGTCTCGCTATTGTACGTTTCCTTGACGACTTTGACACCCGTGGCCTTGTCGTCTGCCATCAGGGATTGGGCGAACTGGATGGCGACGTCGCGATCGCTGCGGACGTCGAGCATTTTCCAGCCGCCATTGGCTCCCTGGCGGGAAAAAATTTCGTAGTGAATTTCGGTTGCCATGTGCCGCTCGCGGTCCCCTCGCCGGAACGGAGACTATTGCGCAGCGCGCTTTAAGCAGGCGTTAAGCCTGATGACGATGCGCCGACAGATCGGTGATGGCGGGCGAAGGCCCGCACAGCGCGCAGGCCGGTTCGGGTTTAACAGTCAATCGGCGGAAATTCGTGGTTAGCGCATCGTAAACGAGCAGGCGGCCCGCCATGCTCTCGCCGATCCCGGCGATCTCTTTCAACACCTCGAGGGCCTGCAACGTCCCCATCACGCCCGCGGCAGCGCCCAGCACGCCGGTTTCCGAGCAGGACGGTACCGTTCCCGCCGGTGGCGGCTCCGGGAAGAGGCAACGGTAGCACGGATATCCGCCTGTCCGATCGAAGGCCTTGAACGTCGCGAGTTGCCCGTCGAACTCGGTGACCGCTGCGGATACGAGCGTCCGGCGCGCAAAGAAACACGCATCGTTGATTAGAAAACGCGTTGCGAAGTTGTCCGATCCATCGGCGACGATGTCGTAGCGGGAGATCAGCTCGAGTGCATTCGACGGATCGAGGCGCCGGGTGTGTGCTTCCACCGTCACGCCGGGATTGATCGCATGCATGGCATCGCTCGCCGAAGCCGTTTTCGGCCTGCCGACGTCCGTCGTGCGATGCGCGATCTGGCGCTGCAGGTTGGAGAGACTGACGGTGTCGTCATCGACGATGCCGATGACGCCGACGCCGGCCGCGGCCAAGTACAGGATCACCGGGCTGCCCAGCCCGCCCGCGCCGATCACCAGAACGCGCGCGTTCTTGAACTTGGCCTGTCCCGCGCCCCCGACCTCGCGCAGGACGATGTGGCGGGCATAGCGTTCCAGTTCGTTGTCGCCAAGGCTCATGTTCCGTCCATAGCCGATCGGCGCAAAAGTGTCGCTATCTATGTAACCGTTTGAAACACAATAGAGATTTTGTAATTGTTTGAAGACATTCAATCATTGCCGCGCGATGGGGTCAGGGCCTATGGTGCCCGAAATTTCAGGGGTGTTTTCATGTCGGCGCACGGCCTCGAAGCCCAAGGCTTCAGCAATCTCAAAGCGGTCAATTGGAACCTGAACGTTCCGGAGCTCTATGAGGAAGCTCTCCGCCGTGGCGAGGGCCATCTGTCGAAGGACGGTCCGTTCGTCGTGCTCACTGGCGAGCACACCGGCCGCTCCGCCACCGACAAGTTCGTGGTGCGCGACGCCTCGACTGAAAACAATGTCTGGTGGGACAACAACAAGCCGATGAGCCCGGCGCATTTCGATGTGCTCCATGCCGATATGCTCAAATTCGCCGAAGGCCGCGAGCTGTTCGCGAAGGACCTGTATGGCGGCGCCGATCTTGAGCATCGCCTGCCGGTGCGCATCGTCACCGAGTTCGCCTGGCACTCGCTCTTCGTGCATCAACTCCTGATCCGTCCGACGGCCGATCAGCTCAAGGGGTTCAAGCCGGAATTCACGATCATCGATCTGCCGAACTTTGAGGCCGATCCCAAGAAGCACGGCTGCGCGACCAAGACAGTGATTGCGGTCAATTTCGCGAAGAAGACGATCCTGATCGGCGGCACGTCTTATGCCGGCGAAATGAAGAAGTCGGTCTTCACGATCATGAATTATCTGCTGCCGGCGAAGCGCATCATGTCGATGCATTGCTCGGCGAACATGGGCAAGGGCGGCGACACCGCGATCTTCTTTGGCCTGTCGGGCACCGGCAAGACGACGCTGTCGGCGGACGCGTCGCGTACGCTGATCGGCGATGATGAGCATGGCTGGAGCGAGCACGGCGTCTTCAACATCGAAGGCGGCTGCTACGCGAAGGTGATCAAGCTCAACAGAGAGAACGAGCCGGAAATCTTTGCGACGACGGAGCGTTTCGGCACGGTGCTCGAAAACGTGATGATGGATCCAAAGACGCGCGCCCTTGATCTCGACAGCGCGCATTATGCGGAGAATACGCGCGCCGCCTATCCGATCGATTTCATCCCGAACGCGAGCGAGACCGGCCGCGGCGGACATCCGAAGAACGTGATCATGCTGACGGCGGATGCGTTCGGCGTGCTGCCGCCGATCGCGAAGCTTACGCCCAGCCAGGCGATGTACCACTTCCTTTCCGGGTTCACCGCGAAGGTCGCGGGCACCGAAAAGAACCTCGGCAAGGAGCCGCAGCCGACCTTCTCGACCTGCTTCGGTGCGCCGTTCATGCCGCGCCATCCGAGCGAGTACGGTAATCTTCTGCGCGACCTCATCGCACAGCACGGCTCGGATTGCTGGCTCGTCAACACCGGCTGGACGGGCGGCGCGTTCGGCACAGGCTCGCGCATGCCGATCAAGGCGACGCGTGCCCTGCTTGCTGCAGCACTCGATGGCTCGCTCGCGAATGCCGAGATGCGCGTCGATCCGCATTTCGGGTTCCGCGTTCCGGTTGCGGTCGCCGGTGTCGATACCAAAATCCTGAACCCGCGCGACACCTGGGCCGACAAGGCCGCTTACGATGCGCAGGCGAAGAAGCTCGTCGGCATGTTCCGCGAAAACTTCAAGAAGTTCGAACAGCACGTCGGCAAGGACGTTCTTGAGGCCGCGCCGGTGCTGGCGGAAGCGGCGGAATAAGCAGCTGCCATCTGAATGTTGAAAGGCCCGCGAAGCTCTCGCGGGCCTTTTGTTTAGACTTGCCGATAGGTCCACACGCGGGCGGGCGGGAGATTCATCAATACCAGCGCGGCGCGTCTCAGCGAAATGCTTTCCGGCGCGGGGACGGGCGGATTGGTGCCGTAAGAAAGCTGTACGAACGGTGCGCCGGGTTTGAGATGGCGCAACGCGGTCTCAAGCAAGGCTAGCCGTTCTTCCATCGGGTGTGTGAGCAGCGGTAAGCCCGAGACGATGGCTGCGAATTGGATGTTGCCTGTCAGCTTCGGAAAGTTGAAGGCATCGCCGCGCAGAACGCGCGTACCGGGGCAGCGCCCGGCGACCATCTCGGCAAAGTCGGGATCGTATTCGATCGCGACGATGCGCTGCGGCGCGATGCCATGTTCGACAAGCGCTTCCGTCACGACGCCCGTGCCCGGACCAAGTTCGAGAATGTTGCCGTCCATCGCAGGATCGACTTGTTCGGCAATTGCGCGCGCGAGAGCCGGACTTGACGGCGTGATAGCGGCGACGTTCTTTGGGCGGGCGATCAAGCCTTTGATGAAGTCGAAATGCTGGGCGGCGGAATTGCTGGCCATGGCGTCCCCCGATGTGTCGCTTTTGTAACGCGCGAGCGGGGATGCGGTTGCGCTTAGGTGCGGCGATAAACCCACACGCGTGCCGGTGGGATGTTGAGCCAGATCACAGCGGCGCGTCGCAGTGCAACACCTTGTGGTGCCTGCACCGGCGGTCTGATGCGGTAGGAGAACTGGACGAACGGGGCGCCGGGTGCGAGGCGGCGAAAGATGTCGCCGAGCAGCGCTGTGCGCATCTCCATCGGGAAGTTTATCAGCGGCAAGCTGGAGACGACGGCCGCGAGCGGGCCATTCAGCTTTCCATCCAACGTTTTTTCCAGATTGAATGCGTCGCCCTGAACTACCTGCACGCCCGGACAGCGTTCGCGCACGCGCGTGGCAAAGCCCGCATCGTATTCGACGGCCGTGAGGCGCGATTGCGCGATGCCGCGTTCAAGCAGTGCTTCTGTTACGGCGCCTGTTCCAGGCCCGAGTTCAAGCACCGGCAAATCGCTGTGCGGGACCTCTGCGGCCATTGCACGGCCGAGGGCGCGGCTTGAGGGTGCGATGGCGCCGGTGTGAACCGGCCTTGCGATCATTCTTGCGAGGAAGCGAATCCGGTCGAGCATCGGTGCGGCGAGCTTACGCCTTTTCGCCGCTGCTCCAGAACTCTTTCAGCTTCGCCATGAAGCCTTCGGATTCCGGATTGGTTCCTTGCGCGCTTTCCTGCTCGAACGCCTTGAGCAGTTCTTTCTGCTTCTTGCTGAGCTTGGCGGGTGTTTCCACCGCAACCTCGACATAGAGATCGCCGGTCATGCCGCCGCCACGCAGCACCGGCATGCCTTTGCCGCGCAAACGGAACTGACGGCCGGACTGCGTGGCCTCGGGGATGTTTACTTTCGCGCGGCCGCCATCGAGCGTCGGCACTTCGATGCTGCCGCCGAGCGTTGCCTGCACGAAGGATATCGGCGCGCGGCAATAAAGATCGTGTCCGTCGCGTTGGAAGATCGCGTGCGGCGCGACCGAGATGAAGATGTAGAGATCGCCGGCCGGCCCGCCGTTCAATCCCGCCTGGCCTTCGCCGGAGAGACGGATGCGCGTGCCTTCCTCGACGCCGGGCGGCACATCGACCGAGAGCGTGCGCTCTTTCTGCACATGGCCCGCACCTTTGCACTGCTTGCACGGGTTGCGGATGATCTTGCCGGTGCCGCGGCATTGCGGGCAGGTGCGTTCGATGGTGAAGAAGCCGTTCTGTGCGCGCACCTTGCCGATGCCGGAACAGGTCGGGCATTGCTCGGCCTTTGAACCCGCTTCCGCACCCGTACCGCCGCAGCCTTCGCAGGCAACGGCGCTCGGCACCTTGATCTGTGCAGCGCGGCCCTTGAAGGATTCTTCCAGCGTGATTTCGAGATTATAGCGGATGTCGCCGCCGCGATTCTGCCTGCGGCCCTGTTTGCCTCGACCGCCGAACTCGCCGAACAGATCGTCGAAGATGTCGGTGAACGACGATGCGAAGTCGAACGGATTGCCACCACCGCGTCCGCCGCCTTGCTCGAACGCCGCATGGCCAAAGCGGTCATAGGCCGCGCGCTTCTGATCGTCCTTCAGGACGTCATAGGCCTCGTTGATTTCCTTGAATTTGATTTCGGCGGTGTGGTCGCCGGGATTCTTGTCGGGGTGGAATTCCATCGCGAGCTTGCGATAGGACGCTTTGAGCTCAACGACGGTCGCACCCTTCTTGCAGTTCAGTACGTCGTAGTAATCGCGTTTGCTCATCGCCCAGCCGAATTACATAAAACCATCGGGGCCACTCTTACCGAGCGGCCCCGAGGATATTGTCTTTAGGACTTCTTGTTCTCGTCGACTTCCGAGAACTCGGCGTCGACGACATTGTCGTCCTTCGGCGCTTCGCCGCCTTCGGGGGCCGCGCCTTCGCCGGCCGCCTGCTGCGCCTTGTACATCGCCTCGCCGAGCTTCATCGACGCCTGCGCCAAGGTGTTCGTCTTGGCCTGGATGTCGTCGGCGTCGTCGCCCTTCAGTGCTTCCTTCAAGCCCGCGATCGCGTTCTCGATGGCGGTGCGTTCATCGGCGCTGACCTTGTCGCCATGCTCCGACAGCGCCTTCTCGGTCGAATGGACCAGCGCATCGCCCTGGTTCTTCGCCTCGGCAGCGGCGCGGCGCTTCTTGTCCTCGGCCGCGTGGCTTTCGGCTTCCTGCACCATCTTCTTGATGTCGGCATCCGACAGACCGCCAGACGCCTGGATGCGGATCTGCTGTTCCTTGTTGGTCGCCTTATCCTTCGCTGTGACGTTCACGATGCCGTTGGCGTCGATATCGAAGGTGACTTCCACCTGCGGCACGCCGCGCGGCGCGGGGGGCAGGCCCATCAGATCGAACTGGCCGAGGATCTTGTTGTCCGCCGCCATTTCACGCTCGCCCTGGAAGACGCGGATGGTCACGGCGGTCTGGTTGTCCTCAGCCGTCGAGAAGATCTGCGACTTCTTGGTCGGGATCGTGGTGTTGCGATCGATCAGGCGCGTGAACACGCCGCCCAGCGTCTCGATGCCGAGCGACAGCGGCGTCACGTCGAGAAGGAGAACGTCCTTCACTTCGCCTTTCAGCACGCCGCCCTGGATCGCGGCGCCGATGGCGACGACTTCATCCGGGTTGACGCCCTTGTGCGGCTCCTTGCCGAACAGCTGCTTCACCGCTTCCTGAACCTTTGGCATGCGGGTCATGCCACCGACGAGAATGACTTCGTCGATCTGGTTCGCGCTGACGCCGGCGTCCTTCAATGCCTGCTTCACGGGGGCAACCGTCTTCTGGATCAAATCGTCGACCAGCGCTTCGAGTTTCGCGCGCGTGATCTTGATCGTGAGATGCTTCGGACCCGAGGCGTCGGCGGTGATGAAGGGCAGGTTCACTTCCGTCTGCATCGCGGACGAAAGTTCGATCTTCGCCTTTTCGGCCGCATCCTTCAGACGCTGCAGCGCGAGCTTGTCGGCGCGCAGGTCGATGCCGTTCTCTTTCTTGAACTCGTCGGCCAGATAATTGACCAGACGCAGGTCGAAATCTTCGCCGCCCAGGAACGTGTCGCCGTTGGTCGACTTCACTTCGAAGACGCCGTCGCCGATTTCCAGCACCGACACGTCGAACGTGCCGCCACCAAGGTCATAGACCGCGATGGTCTGACCGGACGACTTCTTGTCCATGCCGTAGGCGAGTGCTGCCGCCGTCGGCTCGTTGATGATGCGCAGGACTTCGAGACCGGCGATCTTACCGGCGTCCTTGGTCGCCTGACGCTGGGCGTCGTTGAAGTACGCGGGCACGGTGATGACCGCCTGTGTGACCTTCTCGCCGAGATGGGCTTCGGCGGTCTCTTTCATCTTCTGCAGGATGAAGGCCGAAACTTCCGACGGCGCGAATTTCTTGGAATCGCGGCCACCGACCCAGGCGTCGCCATTGTCCGCCTTCAGGATCTTGTACGGGACCATGCCGATGTCCTTCTGGGTCATCGGATCGTCGAACCGGCGCCCGATCAGGCGCTTGATCGCGAAGAAGGTGTATTCCGGGTTGGTGACGGCCTGGCGCTTCGCCGGCTGTCCGATCAGACGCTCTCCGTCCTGGGAGAACGCGACGATGGACGGCGTGGTGCGCGCGCCCTCCGCATTTTCGATGACTTTGGGGGCCGAGCCCTCCATGACCGCGACGCACGAATTGGTCGTGCCCAGGTCGATACCGATCACTTTTGCCATGACTTAAAGTTCCTCTCTCAAGCGATGGGTTCCTGGCCCTCAAGAGGCGCCTTCCGGTCCATCCCACTGATTCAATTGGCAAAACCGGCGCGAGCTTTTAACCCCGCCGGTCCTGAGGGGTATATAGGGAGGAGGTGCCGCCCGTGCAAGTCGGGGAACCCCCGAGGCGGCCTTTTGTTGCCCGGAAAACCTAGTTCAGCCGCAGGATTTCCCAGTTCAGGGCCGCGGCAAATGACACCCAGACGAGATAGGGGAGCATCAGCCATCCCGCGATCCGGTCGGCACGGAAGAAGGCGATCATCGTCGCCAGGATGGCGATCCAGAGCACCGCGATATCGATCAGCGCGATCTCGATCAGATGCTGCGCGAAGAAGATCAGCGACCAGGCGAAATTGAAGGTGAGCTGGAGGAAGTACAACATCAGTGCGACCGACATCACGCCGGCAACACGCCACGCGCGCCATGCCGCAACCGCCATCATCACATAGAGCGCAGTCCACACCGGCGCGAACACGAAGTTCGGGGGATTGAAACTCGGTTTCGCAAGCGCCGCGTACCAGCCTGCGATATTCGGCTCGGTGAACACGCTCGCCGTCGAACCGACGACGAGCGTGCCGATCAGGAACGCATACAAGATGCGCCGCTCGTACGTCTTTTTGCTGTCCGCGTCGCTCATGTGCGCGCCGCGCGGTTGGCGCGTGGTGTCTTGGGATGGCAACGGAGTGGCATGATCGGCGGACCCTCTATGTCGCGCCGATGAACATATAGAGCGGCCTCAGAGACCGCTATGTCTTACGACCATTTCGCCGGTTCGAATGTGGCGTAGTTGAACGCGATGGCATCGACTTCCTTCGCCGATCGTCCGCTGAACCCGTACAGGATCGCGTCCTTGGGCACGGACCAATCGAACGGGTTGCCGCCATCGCGCCCGCCTTCGACGGATTGGCCGCTCGTCGTGGTCAATTTCAGACGGTCGACCCGGCTTCCCGAGCGCCCCGATGCGGCGTTGATGAACTCGCCGCTCAACAATGTCATCAGAGGCCCAAGGCTACCACCGCCGCCGCCACGAACCACGGTCCATTTGCCGTGCGAGTTCTCATAGGTCGTGGCCAATCGATCGACACGTGCGCCTGAGCGCATCTGTATGTTTACGATCCGCGTCATTTCCTGGATCGCCACGGCCGGACTGACGTCCTCGAAAGGCTCGCCACCGCCGCCGCCATAGAGCTGGCTTTTGCCGGCCTTGTATTTCAATGACGGCACGCCGTCCTTGAGCGACGGCAGGTCCGGCATCGCGAAGCTCTGCAGCGGATCATCTTCGAAGGCGACCATCTGATCGTTGATGGTGGTCAGATCGGTCGCGGCGAGGCCGCGGACGTCTATCAGTTTCTTGTCCTCGAATCCGCCATAGAATTTGTAGACATGCTCGATCATGCCGATCTGCGAGATGAGTTGCTGAACGCTCACCAGTTTCGCCGTCAGACCATCGTCAATGCCGCGGCCCACAAAATACTGCCGGTTCTTCACCACCTTTTCGAAATCGCTGAACTTTGGCACGCGCTCATATCCGGTGGTGCGGAAGCTCACCACGGTGGGAGCCGTCAACTCGGTCGATGGAAAATCCAGCGCGAAGCGGATCAGGTCTTTCGGCTCAGGCAGTTTGGGGTTGCGCATGCCCGAAATGCTTTGTGAGAACGCGACGCGCGTTGTGGTCGTCGAGACGAAATCGTCCAGCTTGACCTGCAGCCCGGCGTCGATCTTCACGACATCGAAGATGCCCTTGGCCTTCATCTCGACCGCGAGGGATTGCTGCTCTTCGCGCGTCTGGCTGTAGAAGGTGTAGACGGCGTAGTATTCGCCGCCATGCATCACGGACGAGATGTAGGAATCGCCGTAAGACCGGACGAAGTCGCGAACCTGCTTGTCATCTTGTGGCGGGGTCACGCCGTTTTTCAGCGCGACGTCCACAAGCGTGTCGGTCCCCATCACGTGACGGGCATAGACGACGATCGAGATGCCGTAGGTCGTGACGTCCAGCTTGCGTACGAACTGCATCTTTTCGTCTACGCTGCCGAACGGGCCGAACCCGACGGACAGCGACTGCTCGATCTCCAGCGATTGCGCGAGCTTTTGCATGTCCATGCAGACGGTGTAGTTCACCGTGCTGCTGCCGCCGCCGCTTTCCGCACGTCCGGTGACGGCCGTTGACAGGCCTTCGCCCGTAACGCTGCCATAGCCCTGGCAGAGCGCTGTGGGTGCAACGGCGAGGAACGACAGGTCTTCGCGCTCCGGCGCATGGATGAGCCGGGCTTTGCGCACGGGAAGATGCGGCTGCGTCATGGGAATGTCCTTTCGGCGGAGATGACGTTGGATGGCCCATAGACGCGCGGCCGGACTCACGCTGCGCACGATAGGTGCAAAGCATGATACAAGTCAAAGTTGTTTTTTTGAAATATTACCTAAAAATTGTTTCTCGAGCGCGCTGAAGTTCAGCCCTTTTCCGCGTGATCGGCGAGGATGTCGGCGATGCAGGCCGAGACTTTCTTTGCCGTCGGGATGTCGAGGAATTCGTTCGGGCCGTGCGCGTTGGAATGCGGGCCGAGAACGCCGGTCACCACGAACTGCGTTTTCGGATAGCGCTTGCCCAGCATAGCCATGAACGGGATCGAGCCGCCCTCGCCCATGAAAGCGACCGGCGCGCCGAAATGCGCGTTGGAAGCGCGCTTCAGGGAATCTGCCAGCCACGGCGCGAGCGCGGGCGCGTTCCATCCGCCTTGGCCGTCCTCGGCATGGAATTCGACTTCGGCGCCATAGGGGGCATCGGCTTCCAATGTTTGCTTGATCGTCTTCGTCGCTTTGTCGGCGTCGCAGGTCGGCGGCAGGCGGAAGGAAAGCTTCGTCGTCGTATAGGGTAGCAGCACGTTGCCCGCGTTTTCGGGCATGGGATAACCGTCCATGCCGGTGACTGCGAGCGCGGGACGCCAGGTGCGATTGAGCACGAGCTCCGCGAGATCGTCGTTCATCGGCTTCGTCGTGCCCGAGAACGGAAGTTTCGAATATACCGCATCGCCGAGTATCTGTGCGGCTTGCTTCGCTTCGGTGATGCGACCGGGCGGCACTTGCACAAACAATTCGTCGAGCTTGATGTCTCCGGTCTTCTCGTCTTCGACACGCGATAACAGCTGACGCGAGATGCGGAATGACGACGGCACAATGCCGCTCGCGTCGCCGGAGTGTACGCCTTCCGTCAGCACGCGCACGGTCAGATTGCCCATCGCGATGCCGCGCAGCGATGTCGTCAGCCAGAGCTGATCGTAGTTGCCGCAACCGGAATCGAGACACACAACCAGCGACGGTGTGCCGATGCGATCGCTCAGATGCTCGATGTAGAAGGGAAGGTCATAGCTTCCCGATTCTTCGCACGCTTCAATCGTGATGACGCAGCGCGCATGCTTTCCGCCCTGTTCACGCAGCGCCAGGATCGCAGACAGCGATGCGAACATCGCATAGCCGTCATCGGCGCCGCCGCGGCCGTAAAGGCGGTTGTCCTTCATCACCGGTTCCCACGGCCCGGTGCCTTCGCTCCAGCCTTTCATTTCCGGCTGCTTGTCGAGATGGCCGTAGAGCAGGACGGTGTCGTCCTTGTCGCCGGGGATCTCCATGAAGATCAGCGGCGTGCGATCTTTCAGCCGCACGACTTCGATCGTGCTGCCGGGAATGGATTTGAGTTTCTCCTTCGCCCAGCCCTCGAACAGCGTCACGACCTTGTCCATGTGCCCGTTTTTCACCCAGTCCGGATCGAAGGCCGGCGATTTGTTCGGGATGCGGATGTAATCGGTCAGCGTGGGAACAATGTCATTGTCCCAGATCGTGTTCATGAAGGAGGTGAGCTTGGCGGTATCCATGGGAGTTCCTGGTTGGGGCGCGGCACTCTAGCGGCGTCATGAAGATTTTGCATCGGCGTGGCGCGCAGGGGTGCTATTTTGGCGCGGAAGAGGGTCCCCAAATGTATTACGCGAGTGTCTTGCTGCTGACGCTGATCCTGCCGGCCGGTTCCGTCTATGCCGAGCAGGCGCTTGCGCACAGCGTCCTTCCCCTGATGCTTCTGATCGGCAAATGGTTCGCGTTCTGGGCCGGCGGCGTGCGCCTGTTCGTCGCCGGCATCCGCCAGCAGCTTCAGCCGCGCACCACCGCGCAGGAGATCTTCGGGATCATGAGCGACGATCCGCTGGTCTTCATCGAGGAACTGGGCATGGCCAACGCCGCGATGGGCGTGATCGGCATCGTCGCGGTGTTTGTGCCGGCCTTCATTCTTCCTGCGGCGATTGTCAGCGGTCTCTACTATGCGCAGGCCGGCATCGGCCATCTGCGCCACAGCGGGCGCAACGCGCAGCGCAACCTGGCGATGATCAGCGATCTGCTGGTGGCGCTGTTGCTGCTCGCCTATGTCGGCTGGGCGCTGATTTCGTATCTATAACGCCGCGACCAGCGCCGCGTTGTAGATCTCGCTCATCTTGGCGCCGAGCGGTGCGATCTGCACGGACTTCTCAAGCCCGATCAGCAGCGGTCCCATCATCGTCACGCCGCCGATCTGCGACAGAAGCTTGGTCGAGATCGACGCCGAGTGGATCGCGGGCATGATGAGCACGTTCGCGGGCTCGGTCAGGCGGCAGAAAGGATAGACCGCCATCTTCTCGCGGTCGAGCGCGACATCGGCGGCGATCTCGCCGTCATACTCGAAATCAACGCCGCGCTTGTCGAGGATGTTCACCGCCTCGACGATGCGCTCGCTGCGTTCGCTGCGCGGGAATCCGAAGGTCGAAGACGCGAGCAGGGCCACACGCGGTGTCATGCCGAAATGGCGCGCGACGGCGGCGGTCTGAACGGCGGTGTCGGCGAGCTCGTCGGATGTCGGCATTTCATGCACGCTTGTGTCGGCGACGAGGACGAGTCCGTTGCGCGTGAACACCATCATCACGCCGATGGGGCGCTGCCCCTCGGGCGAGTCGAGCACCAGCCGCACATCGTTGAGCGCGACCTGGTAGGAGCGCGTGACACCGGTCACCATCGCGTCGGCATCGCCGGCCGCGAGCATCGAGGCCGCGAAGATGTTGCGGTCGTTGGCAACCAGGCGCACGCAATCGCGATAGAGCATCCCATTGCGCTGCGTGCGCTTGTAGAGCGCGTCGCTGTAGGTCGACTCGTCGCGGGCCGATGCCGGCACGCGGATCTCGAGCGAATTCTCTTCGAGACCGACATTGCGGATGCGCGTCTTGATGATCTCTTCGCGGCCCACAAGATAGGCCTTTCCGAGGCCTGAGCTCTGGAACGCGGCCGCGGCGCGAATGACGGATTCCTCCTCGCCCTCGGCGAAAACGACGCGCTTGGGATTGGTGCGCACCGAGGCGGTAAGCTTCGTGAACACGGCTGCCGAGGGATCGAGGCGCTCGGACAATTCCTGGCGATAGGCATCCACATCGATCGTACGCCGTGCCACGCCGGTCCTGATCGCGGCGTCGGCGACCGCTGCCGACACGCGGCTGATCAGGCGCGGGTCGAAGGGGACGGGAATGATGTAATCGGCCCCATAGACGGGCCGATCGCCCAGATAGGCGGCCGCGACTTCGTCCGGCACATCTTCGCGCGCGAGTTCGGCCAGCGCTTCGGCAGCTGCGATCTTCATCGCTTCGTTGATCGTCTTCGCGCGCACGTCCAGCGCACCGCGGAATATGTAGGGGAAGCCGAGAACGTTATTCACCTGGTTGGGGTAGTCGCTGCGGCCGGTGGCGACGATGGCGTCGGGCCGCACCGCTTTCACATCCTCCGGCGTGATCTCGGGATCGGGATTGGCCATGGCGAAGATGATCGGCGCCTTCGCCATCGTCTTCACCATCGCTTGGGTCACCGCGCCTTTGACGGAGAGGCCTAGGAACACATCGCAACCCTCCAGCGCGTCTTCAAGACTGCGCGCCTTGGTCTCGATAGCATGCGCCGATTTCCACTGGTTCATGCCATTGGTGCGGCCGCGATAGATGACGCCCTTGGTATCGCAGAGGATCGCGTTTTCGTTCGGGAGGCCCATCGACTTCAGCAGTTCGAGGCAGGCGATGCCCGCGGCCCCGGCGCCGTTCACCACGACCTTGATGTCGCTCATCTTGCGGCCGGTCAGATGCAGCGCATTAATGATGCCGGCAGCGGAGATGATCGCGGTGCCGTGCTGATCGTCGTGGAAGACGGGAATGTCCATCAGTTCGCGCAACCGCTGCTCGATCACGAAGCAGTCCGGCGCCTTGATGTCTTCCAGATTGATCCCGCCGAAGGTCGGGCCGAGATAGCGCACCGCCGCGACGAACTCGTCCACGTCGCTTGTCCCGACCTCCAGATCGATGGAGTCGACGTCGGCGAAGCGCTTGAACAGCACCGCCTTGCCTTCCATCACCGGCTTCGATGCCAGCGCACCGAGGTCGCCAAGGCCCAGGATCGCCGTGCCGTTGGAGATCACCGCGACCAGATTGCCCTTGGCCGTATAGTCGTAGGCTGCGTCGGGATTTTTCTCGATCGCACGGACGGGGACGGCGACGCCCGGCGAATAGGCCAGCGACAGGTCGCGCTGGGTCGCCATCGGCTTGGTCGGGTTGACTTCCAGCTTGCCGGGCTTGGTTCCGGCGTGAAAGGCGAGGGCTTCCTCGTCAGTGAAGGACGGGCGTTTGATCGACATGCGGCATCCGGTTCTCGTGATCCACAGAATATCCGTCTTTGGGGCGCTCTAGACAACGCGCTTCTGCTAGGATCGGCGCATGAACGAGCATGTTCCAATCCCTGCTGCCGGGGCGGAAGCCGACGCGACGCCGATGATGGCGCAATATCTGGCGATCAAATCGGCCCATGCGGAATATTTGTTGTTCTATCGCATGGGGGATTTCTACGAACTCTTTTTCGACGATGCGGCGAAGGCCGCCGAGGCGCTCGACATCGCGCTGACCAAACGCGGCAAGCATGCGGGCGACGACATTCCGATGTGCGGCGTGCCGGTGCACGCGGCGGACGCCTATCTGGAGAAGCTGATCCGCAAGGGCTTCCGCGTCGCGGTCTGCGAACAGATCGAGGACCCGGCGGAAGCAAAAAAGCGCGGCTCCAAATCGGTGGTGAAGCGCGAAGTCGTGCGCTTGGTCACGCCCGGCACTTTGACGGAAGATTCCCTGCTCGAAGCGCGGGCCTCCAACACGCTGGCCGCACTCGGGCGTGCGGGTGGCGAGTTGGCGCTCGCCGCCGCCGATATGTCGACCGGTACCTTTTCCGTGTGTGCAGTGGAGGCGCGGGAGTTGGGTGCGGAGTTGGCGCGCATCGCCCCGCGCGAATTGCTGGCGCCGGATGCGTTGCTGGCGGATGAGATCGCCGCGCCGGTTCTGAAGGCTTTCGGTCCGGCGCTGACTCCGATGCCGTCGATCAAGTTCGACTCGAACACCGGCGAGCGCGCGCTGAAGACGCGTTACGGCGTGACGTCGCTGGATGGCTTCGGGCAATTCTCGCGCGCTGAATTGTCGGCGGCAGGCGCTCTGATCGTCTATCTGGAACTGACCCAGAAGGGAAAGCTCCCGGCACTGTCGCCGCCCGCACGCGTCGCGCCCAAGGCGTTCATGAGCATCGACGCGGCGACGCGGCGCAATCTCGAACTCACCGAGACCTTGAGCGGCGAGCGGCGCGGCTCGCTGCTTGCAACCATCGATTGGACCGTGACAGCGGCGGGTGCACGCGAACTGGCGTCGCGGCTGGCCGCTCCGCTCACCGATGTTGCGGCACTGGCGAAGCGTCACGATGCCGTCGGGTTCTTCGCCAATGACAGCGAGCTGCGCCGTCGTATTCGCAAGGATCTGAAACGCGCACCCGATATCGCACGCGCGCTGGCGCGTCTGTCCGTCGGCCGCGGTGGCCCGCGCGATCTGGCGGCTTTGCGCGACGGCATCGATTGCGCGCGGGCCCTGCGCGATGGATTGAAGCTCGACGGCATGACGCCGGCGCCCGGTGAGGTGCGCGATGCCTGTCACGCCTTGACCGACAATATCGCGGCGGTATCGCAGCTTTCGGAGAAGCTCCGTTTTCTGCTGACCGCGGAGCCCGGCTTCTTTGCGCGCGATGGCGGCTTCATCGTCGCGGGTGCGCATGCGCCGTTGGACGATGCCCGGCAATTGCGCGACGAGAGCCGCCGTGTGATCGCAACTTTGGAAGCGCGCTATCGCGACCAGTCCGGCGCACCGCTCAAGATCAAGCACAATGGCGTGCTCGGCTACTTCATCGAAGTGACGCCGCAACACGCCGATAAACTCATGTCCGGCACGGCGCGCGATTTGTTCCGGCACCGCCAGACGATGGCCGGCGCGGTGCGCTTCTCGACGGACGAGCTCGCGACCCTTGCGAGCCGCATCTCTGAAGCCGGTGAGCGCGCACTGGCGCTGGAGCTTGCGCTGTTCGAGGACATGGTCGCGAGCGCTGTTGCCAGTGCCGCACCGCTCGGCGCCATCGCACAATCGCTTGCCGTTCTGGACGTCGCGAGCGCGCTGGGTGAACTTGCGATCGCGCGACGCCTTACGCGGCCGCACATCGACGAAAGCCTTGCGTTCGATATCCAGCGTGGCCGCCATCCCGTGGTCGAGCCTGCGCTGCAGCAGAGCCATTCGGGCGCGTTCGTGCCGAACGATTGCGATCTCTCGGCCTCAGGCGTTGGACGGCTCTGGCTCGTCACCGGCCCGAACATGGCTGGCAAGTCGACGTTCCTGCGCCAGAACGCGTTGATCGCGATCCTCGCGCAGGCGGGAAGTTTCGTGCCTGCCGACGACGCGCATATCGGTATCGTGGACCGCTGTTTCAGCCGCGTCGGGGCCGGCGACGATCTCGCGGCAGGGCGCTCGACCTTCATGGTCGAGATGGTGGAGACGGCAGCGATCCTGAACCAGGCGACCGAACGCAGTCTCGTCATCCTTGATGAGATCGGCCGCGGCACCGCAACGTTCGACGGTCTCGCGATTGCCTGGGCGGCCGTCGAACATCTGCACGAGAAGAACAAGAGCCGCGCCCTGTTCGCGACGCATTATCACGAAATGACGGCGCTGGCGGAACGTCTTACCTCGCTCGCCTGCGTGACCATGCGCGTGCGCGAATGGAACGACACGATCGTGTTCCTGCACGAAGTCGCGCCCGGTATGGCTGACCGTTCCTACGGTATCCATGTCGCAAAGCTCGCGGGCCTTCCAGCGGCCGTCGTCACACGCGCGCAGGAAGTTCTCGCCGCACTGGAAGAAGGCCGCGAGGGCCACAAGCCGCTCGCGCGCATCGACGACCTTCCGTTGTTCGCCGCCAATGCGCCCGCGCAACCCGCCGCGAAATCGAGCGTTGTGGAGGAGGCCCTGCGCGAAATCTCGCCGGATGGGCTGACGCCGCGCGAGGCCCTGGAAATGCTCTATCAGCTGAAGGCGAAACTGCCCGGATGAGTGCGTCCGGCCATCCGCGCAAATTCCTCGTCGTCGTCGACAAGACGCCGGAGAGCAAGGTCGCGATCCGCTTTGCGACGCGCCGCGCGCAGCACACCGTCGGCCACATCACGCTGCTCTGCGTCGCCGAACCCGGCGACATCCAGCAATGGAAAGGTGTCGAGGAGATCATGCGCGAGGAAGCGCATCAGGCGGCCGAAGCCCTGCTGCACACCGCGGCGAAAGCGGTGAACGAATTGTCCGGCATCGTGCCCGAGTTGATCATCGAGCACGGGCGTCCGTCGGATTGCCTGCTCGCCCTCATCAAGCGCGATCCCGATATCTCCATCCTTGTTCTCGCCGCAAGCGCCGGCAAGGAAGGTCCCGGCCCGCTTGTGTCCCTGTTCGCAGGCACCAATGCGCAAACCATTCCCGTCACCATCGTTCCCGGCGGACTGAGCGACGACGCGATCGACGCGCTGGCTTGATGGGCCGACCGCGGCGGGCGATAGTCCCGGCGCGTCGAACGGATTGTTTCCATGTGGGATTTCAGCTTCAGCAAGGCCATCGGCATGGTCCTCAAGACCCTGCCGTTCGTCGTGCTGCGCATGCTGGTCTATTTCGGGATCGGCTTTGCCTATCTCGTGACCGTCGGCGCGGGCGCTCTGGTGGGTTACGGCTTCGGCCATGTCGGCTCGAGCCCGGATGCGCCGGCCGGCGGTGCGTTCTGGGGCGGATTGATCGGTTTCGGCGTGACGAGTGCCGTACTCTATCTGGCGCGCGAATACATTCTCTATCTGGTGAAGGCTGCGCATATCGCGGTGCTGGTCGAAATCCTCGACGGCAAGCAGATTCCGGGCGGTCAGGGACAGATTTCGTACGGCACTCAGTTCGTGAAGACGCATTTCACCGAATCCTCGGTGCTGTTCGGCGTCGATCAGCTCATCAAGGGCGTGCTGCGCGCGTTCTTCAACACCATCAATTTCTTCACCGCGTTCCTGCCGGTGCCCGCCTTGCAGCAACTTATCCGCATCGCCGAAGCGATCGTGCGCATGTCGCTCACCTATGTGGATGAGATCATCCTCGCCTATCTGATCCGCACGCGCACGACAAACCCGTGGAAGACGGCGGAAGAGGGTCTCATCCTCTACGCGCAGAACTACAAGCATTTCCTCAAGAACGCGGCGTGGCTGTCGGTCTTTCTGTGGGTGCTGACGATCCTTGTGTTTGTCGTGATCGTCGGTCCGGTCGCGGCGCTGGCCGCGGTCATCCATGGCGGGCTGGTATGGACGCTCGGCTTCGCGATCATCTTTGCTTGGGCCGCGAAGGCTGCGCTGTTGGAGCCCGTTGCCATTGCCTGCCTGATGCAGGTCTATTTCAGGACGATCGAGGGCCAGACGCCGAACGCCGAATGGCAGCAGCGCCTCGAACAGGCCAGCGGCAAGTTCCGGGAACTCGGCGCCAAGGCCGCGGGCTGGGTCCCTGGACCGAAACTGCCCGAACCGGGAGCGACGACATGATCTGGTATATTCTTGGTGGCCTTTCGTTATTGGCCGTCGCGGGAACGCTGATCGCCGGCATCGCGGTGATGGCCATCGGCGGAAAGACCGACGCCAAATGGTCGAATGTGCTGATGCGATACCGCATCCTCACGCAAATGATAGCGATCGTGATCCTGATGCTGTCCGCCTACATGCTGCGTCAGCACTGACCCTTACTTGAACTCCGCGCGCCACGCGGGTGTGAGATAATCGCGAAAGACCGCGACCGGAATCGACAGCCGGAAATCGCCCAGCACATGGACCCACACTTCGCCCGGTCCGTAGAGCAGCACGATGCCGTTCGCCTTCGTGTCGCCTTTCGCGTAGGTGAGCGCGTAGTGGCCGAGATGCTTTTCGTCCGCGCCGATGCCCTGATCCATGTCGGATGTGTCTGCGTCGCCGCCGGCCTTCTCGACCACGCTCTTCTGCCAGGCTTTACGCGCGGCGCTGGCGATGGCTTTGAACGCCGCCGGTGCTTTTCCCGGCGCGAACAATTCGTGGAGTGGCACCACGCGGCTCGCCTGTTTGTCCCAGACGATGCTGTCGAATTCGCCGTTCGGATGCGCGCCATTCTGGTCGATGAAGGTGTTGGTCGACAGGCTGATGAGATGCGCGTTTTCGAACGTCACTTTCCAGTTGGCGTCGAACGCATAAGGATGGAAATACTGCGGCATCTCTTTCAGATCGGATGTCGAGTCTTCCTTGATCTCCGCCGTCTCCTTCTGGAAGCGCGCCATAATCTCGTCGCGCAGCTTTGGGATCGCCACCGCCGGTGCGGCAATGCGCAGGCGGATCTCATAGGCTTTGGTCTTTTCGGTCTTGTCGTAATCGGCGGCGGCGAGTGCTGAGGTCGCGAACAGGCTGACGCTCAAGGCGCATGCAATAGTTCTCATGAAATAGCTCCTTCAGAAAAAACTCATCGGATCGATGTCGACTGTCAGGCGCACGGAATTCGGCACCTTTGCCTCGCGCAGCCATGCGCGCAAATAGCCCTGCACGTCCACGCCGCGATCGGCCTGCACAAGCAGGCGCTCACGCGTTTGCCCGCGCAGCAGGGAATAGAACGCCGGAGTCGGCCCCCAGATCTTCACCCCGCGCGCGGAAGGTGCCGCTTTGGCCACGATGCGGCCGGCCTCACGCACAGAGTCGCCGTCGGCGCCGGAGAGAATGATCGCCGCAAGACGCCCGTAGGGCGGCGATTTTGCGCGTTCGCGGAAGCCACGTTCCTGTTCGTAGAACGCATCGCGGTCGCCGCGTGCCAGCGCCTGCAGTACGGCATCCTTCGGATTGCGCGTCTGGATCAATACGAGGCCCGGCTTATCGGCGCGGCCTGCGCGGCCCGCGACCTGATGCAGAAGCTGGAACGTGCGTTCGCGGGCGCGGACGTCGCCGTCTGATCCTCCGAGGTCGGCATCAATCACGCCGACCAAGGTGAGTTGCGGGAAGTGATGCCCCTTGGCCACGATCTGCGTGCCGATGAGCACGTCGATCTCGCGCTTGGTCATGGCGCGGATTGCGGCCTGCGTTTCCTGAGGGCCATGCAGTGTGTCGCTGGATGCGATGGCCATGCGCGCCTGCGGAAAAACGCTCGCGAATTCCTCCGCCACGCGTTCCACGCCGGGACCACAGGCAATGAAGGTCGCCGCGCTGTGGCATTGCGGACATTCCGGCGGCGTCGCGGTGTCGTAGCCGCAGAGATGACAGACCAGACGCCGGCGATAACGATGCTCCACCAGCCACGCCGCGCAATGCGGACAGGTCATTTTGTGCCCGCAGGCTTCGCACAAGGTGAGCGGTGCATAACCACGGCGATTAAGAAAAAGCATCGCCTGTTCGCCGGCGGCCAAGGTCTGAGCGAGGGCTTCGCGCAACGGTGGCGACAGGAACGTGCCCGCATCGCCACGATCTTGTGTCAGATCGATCAGGCGCACTTCCGGCAGAACGGCAGCGCCATGTCTGCGCGGCAGGCTCAGATGTGCATAGCGGTTCGCGGTCGCGTTCACATGGCTTTCGAGCGACGGCGTGGCGCTGGCCAGCACCACCGGACACTGCGCGATGCGCGCGCGCACCACGGCCATGTCGCGGGCGTGGTAGATCGCGCCTTCTTCCTGTTTGTAGGCCTGCTCGTGCTCTTCATCGACGATGATGAGGCCGAGATCCTTGAACGGCAGGAACAGGGAAGAGCGCGCGCCGACAATCACGCGCGCCTCGCCGCTCATCGCCGCGCGATAGACGTGGCGGCGCTCTTTCTGCGACAGGTCGGAATGCCATTCCGCCGGCCGGCAGCCGAAACGTTGCGCGAAGCGGTCGAGAAACTGGATCGTCAGCGCGATCTCCGGCAACAGGATCAGCACCTGCTTGTCTGCGCGCATCGCTTCGGCGACGGCTTCGAAATAAGTCTCGGTCTTGCCGGAGCCGGTGACGCCGTCGAGCAGGCTGACAGAAAACCGCTTTGCCGCGACGGCGGCTTTCATACTGCGCGACGCTGCTTCCTGTTCGAGGCTGAGCGTCACTTTCGCAAATCCCGGATCGGGACATTCGAACGGCGTGAATTCGGGAAGCTCGACCGGGGTCAGCGCGCCCGCGTCGATCAATCCACGCACGACGGCGGGTGTCACATTGGCTTCCTCTGCCAGTCCGCTGACCGATCGCGCCAGACCGTCTGCCGCGATTGCAATCACGCGCTGGCGCGGCGGCGTCATCTTTGGCGGACGTGCTTCGCCAAGCACATATGCGGTGCGCGGAACTTCCGCCTCGAATGCCTGTCGCGACCGTAGTGCCATCGCCAGAACATTGCCGGGCGCATTCAGCGTGTAATTGGCAACCCAATCGACGAAATCGCACAGATCGGCTGGAAGGATTGGGTGTCCGT
>Ga0335075_10001431_pt1 | contig 39402 bp, 45 predicted proteins | sample Lox_Sample_24_FD_206723 | JGI IMG/M metagenome (GOLD analysis project Ga0335075, IMG submission 206723) | Soil microbial communities from Loxahatchee National Wildlife Refuge, Florida, United States - Lox_Sample_2.4 | ecosystem: Environmental > Terrestrial > Soil > Wetlands | place: USA... | reverse complement strand
GTCCGCGCCGCGGCGAAGGAGGGCAGGGAGTCCATGGCGGCAACCCAGGGAATCCGGACCGCGCTGTAGATCTGGTCCTTGGGTGGGACGCGCGACGGATCGTCGAGGCTCGCCGTGGTGATGTCGATCTCCCCGGTGAGCAGGCTCGAACGGAAGAAGAGGGGGGAGCCGCAGGATGGGCAGAAGCCACGCTCGGCCTTGGCCGAGGAGCGGTACCAGGCCGGGCTGCCCGCCACGATCCGAAGGGAGGGACGCGGCACGCTGAACCAGGCGACGAGCGGCGCCCCGCTCGCGCGGCGGCACATTGCGCAATGGCAGATGGATTCGTGGAACACCGCCCCATCGGTCTCATAACGGACCGCTCCGCAGAGGCATCCTCCCCGCAGCATCTCTGCTCCTCTCTGTCTCTTTCCGCCAGCGCCGATGCTGCGCCCCGCGGACCGGGCAATCAAGTTTGCGACAACGTGACAGCTACAGCTATGGCTGCCGTGAACAGCGTGAATATGCGCATCATCGATCGGTACGACTGTCTCAGCGATTTTATCCCGCATACCCGCCGGATCCGGTCCGCTCCCGCAGCTTGACCACGTCCCCACGGGGAATGTGAACCCGTACCAAGGTACAGGTCGGACCATAAGTTTCGAGAGATTGTCGGGCATATGTTCCGTGAAGCAAGGTCGCCGCCGTCCGCAAGACCCGAGGCCTGCCACCCCGCGTCTGACCGACAATTCGGATGACCAGAAATGATTGCGCGGGCGGCGAAGGCCGCCGCCCGTTCCCGCTCCGCCTTTGGCCCCGCCGAGAGCGGTTTCAGGCTTGAGCAAAGGAGATCGAGATGACGGAAGAGCAAGACCACGCGTTATTGGCGCGTCGCGGCCTCTTTTCGGGCCTGGGCACGGCCGCGGCGGCCGGCCTGATCGCGACCGCCGGCTTCACGCCAGCCCAAGCCCAGACCCAAGGGCCGACGGGGCCTGTGCCCTCGATCCTGGTCTTCGACATCAACGAAACCACACTGGACATCGACTACACCGCGCCAGTGTTTGCGCGTGTATTCGGCAACAAGGCTGTCCTGCGGGAATGGTTCGCTCAGTTGATCCTCTACTCCGACGCCATCTCGCTCGCCGGGCCCTATGCGACTTTCTTCGAGCTTGGCGAAGGCGTGCTGAAGATGCTGGCCGACATCCACCGCGTCTCCGTGCAGCCGTCGGACGTGGAGGAGCTTCGCCACCGCTTCGCCACCATGCCGGCCCACCCCGATGTCGAGCAGGGGCTGACCCGGCTGAAGGCGGCAGGATTTCGTCTCGTCGCCTTCACCAACTCTCCGCCGGTACATCCCAGCCCGGCCGAGAATGCTGGCCTCGGTAAGTTTTTCGAGCGGGAGTTCAGCATCGATCGGGTGCGGCGCTTCAAGCCGGCGCCCCAGTGCTATTACATGGTCGCAGAGGAGCTAGGCGTGGAGCTCTCCGCCTGCGGTATGGTCGCCGCACATGTTTGGGATACCCTCGGCGCCCAATCCGCGGGCTACTCGGGCGCCGCCCTGATCACCCGTGGCGTCAATGCACCCCTGCATGTGCGTAACATCCCCCAGCCGCAGATCGTCGCGCCCGATTTCATCGGCCTGGCGGACCAGGCCGGTAGGCTGTGGCGCCGGTGAACTCGGTGCACCTAGCGCCCGATCGCAGAGAAAAGTGACTCGCGGAGCGAGCACTTTTCGCCGCGTGAATCGGGCACTGGGACAAAGACCTATGTGCCAGCTTTCTATGAAAGCTGGCACTAGTCGCGCAGTGTTTCGTCCGCACACCTGGCCGCCCTTGTGATCTCTCGTCTTGTCGCCCCGTTGACCAATGGCTCTGACTTGGGGCTGTCTGACGACGTGCTGTTCTCCATCACCGATCGACACGATCGCCGGAACCGCCGAACCGAGGCGCTCGCGACCGGTAATGCGGCAGCCCGCGCAGCTTGAGCGCGGTCCCCTCGATGACCAGACGAGTGCCGCAGTCTGGACAGAAAAAGCGTCGATTCCGCTTGGGTGTCCAAGAGGCGGGATCTCCTCCGACGGCCGTCACCGCCTCGGTTGGATAGACAGTTTCGGGAACATAAGCCGCCCCGCGCGTGCGGGGAACACGTGGACGGAACGCTTCGACCAGCCTGATCGCGCAAGCCGCCACATCGAGGCTGTGATGGGCCACCGAGTGCATCGGCGCGAGATCGCCTGGTCGCGCGGATTTTGCCCAGAACTCGAGAAAACTGTCCAAATCGTTCAATCCTGGGGTCAGGAATTTGGCTTGAGATAGCCGAGATCAGAGTCAGGGCGCGGTGCGGCGTGAGTCGAGGGCTGACTGGAGGATGAGGGCGGCGGCGAGGCGGTCGGTCACTTTGGCGCGGCGCTTGCGCGAGAGATCGGCGTCCTCGATCAGGATCCGAAGGGCCTCGGCGGTGGTGAAGCGCTCGTCCCAGAGCGCCGCCGGCAGGCTGGTCGCCTCGGAAAGCGCGGCGGCCCAATCCCGTGCCGATTGTGCCGCCGGTCCCTCGCTGCCGTCGGGCGCGAGCGGCCAGCCGACCACCAGCCCGCCGATCCCCTCTTTCCTGGCAAGCCCGGTGATCTCTGCCGCATTTTCGGCGAGCTTGCGCCGCGAGAGGTTCCCATAGGGCGTCGCGAGCAGGAGCGAAACGTCCGAAAGGGCGAGGCCGATACGGCGGGTGCCAGGGTCGATCCCGAGAAGGCGGGCATTCGGCGCGAGCTGCGCGCAAAGGTCCGCCAGGTTGAAGAGCGGCATCGCCATGGTTATGGTCCCCGCCCTCTGCGTCCGGCAAGGCCCGCTTTACGAAGGAATATCACCGTTCCATGCCGCTTGATCCCGCAACAGTTCGGCGCATTGCGCGCCTGGCGCGTCTGCGCCTGGAAGAGAAGGAGCTGGAACGGCTCGAGGGTGAGCTTGGGACCATCCTCGCCTGGGTCGAACAGCTGAACGAAGTCGATGTCTCCGAGGTCGCGCCGATGACCGGGGCGGTCGCCATGGCGCTCAAGATGCGCGAGGACGTGGTGAGCGACGGCGGAGACGCCGAGATCGTGCTGGGCAACGCGCCCGAACGCACCGCGGATTTCTATGCCGTTCCCAAGGTCGTGGAATGAACCTCACCGATCTCGGCATTGCCGCGGCGCGGGCCGGGCTTGAGCGGCGGGATTTCTCCGCCCGCGAGCTGGCGCTCGCCCATATCGAAGCGATCGAGGCGCTCAACCCGCGCCTCAACGCCTTCATCACCGTGACACCCGAGCAGGCGCTGGCGGCGGCAGAGGAAGCCGATGCGGCCCGCAGCCGGGGGCAAAGCGCGCCACTTTTCGGTATTCCATTGGCGATAAAAGATATTTTTTGCACACAGGGTGTTCGCACCACAGCCGGCAGCCGCATTCTCGGGCCCTTCGTGCCGCCCTACGAAAGCACGGTGACGCAGAATCTTCTGCGCGACGGCGCGATCTTCCTCGGTAAGACCAATCTTGACGAATTCGCGATGGGCTCCTCGACCACGAGCTCCGCTTACGGCTCGACCGAGAATCCCTGGAAACGGCGGCAGAATCCCGAGGCCCGCCTGGTGCCGGGGGGATCTTCCGGCGGCTCGGCCGCCGCCGTCGCGGCGCGGCTCGCGATGGGCGCGACCGGCACCGATACCGGGGGCTCGATCCGCCAGCCGGCGTCCTTCTGCGGGATCACCGGGATCAAACCCACCTATGGCCGCTGCAGCCGCTGGGGTGTCGTCGCTTTCGCGTCCTCGCTTGACCATCCCGGTCCATTCGGCCGCAGCGTGGAGGATTGCGCGATCCTGCTGCGCTCCATGGCCGGGCATGATCCGTGCGATTCCACCAGCGTCGATCGCCCGGTGCCGGATTATGAGGCCGCATGCCGCCGCAGCATCAAAGGGCTGCGGATCGGCGTGCCGCGTGAATATCGCGTCTCCGGCATGGCGAGCGAGATCGAGGAGATGTGGCGCGCGGGCGAAGCATGGTTGCGCGGGCAAGGCGCGGAGGTGGTGGAGATTTCGCTGCCGCACACGAAATACGGGCTTCCCACCTATTATATCATTGCCCCCGCCGAAGCCTCCTCGAACCTCGCGCGCTATGACGGCATCCGCTATGGCCTGCGTGTCGATGGCGGGGATCTCGCCGATCTTTATGAGCGCACGCGGGGCGAGGGGTTTGGCGCGGAGGTGAAGCGGCGCATCCTGATGGGGACCTACGTTCTCTCGGCTGGTTATTACGACGCTTATTATCTCAAGGCGCAGAAGGTCCGGGCGCTGATCTTCAAGGATTTTTCCGACGCTTTTCAGAACGTGGACGCGATCCTGGCGCCGACCGCGCCCTCGGCGGCCTTCGCGGAGGGCGAGAAGACCGAGGATCCGGTGATGATGTATCTGAACGACATCTTCACCGTGCCTGCGGATCTTGCGGGTGTGCCGGCGATGTCGGTGCCGGCCGGGCTCGATGCGGACGGGCTGCCGCTCGGGTTGCAGGTGATCGGCCCGCCCTTCGGCGAGGAGGTGGTTTTCACGGTCGGCGCGGCGCTCGAACGCGCAGCCGGCTTCACCGCGCTCCCCGCGCTGCGCGCCGGGGAGGAAGTGCGATGACCTATCACATCGATGGCCGCGAGGGGTCGTGGGAAGTCGTCGTCGGGCTCGAAGTCCATGCCCAGGTCATCAGCCGATCGAAGCTTTTCAGCGGGGCGGCGACCGAATTCGGCGCCGCGCCCAACAGCCAGGTGAGCCTGGTGGATGCGGCGTTTCCCGGCATGCTGCCGGTGATCAATCGCGAATGCGTGGCCCAGGCGGTGCGCACGGGGCTCGGGCTCGCGGCCGAGATCCATCTCTGGAGCCGCTTCGATCGGAAGAATTATTTCTATGCCGATCTTCCCGCCGGCTATCAGATCAGCCAGTACGCGCACCCGATCGTCGGCAAGGGGAGCCTCGCGATCGAGCTTGCCGACGGCAGCAGCAAGGAGATCGGCATCACCCGGCTGCATCTCGAGCAGGATGCGGGAAAATCCCTGCACGACCAGCATCCTTCGAAATCCTATATCGATCTCAACCGCGCCGGCGTGCCGCTCATGGAGATCGTGAGCGAGCCCGATCTCCGCAGCCCCGAGGAAGCCGGCGCCTATCTGCGCAAGCTGCGCACGATCCTGCGCTATCTCGGCACCTGCGACGGCAATATGGAGGAAGGCTCGCTCCGCGCCGATGTGAATGTCTCGGTCCGTCGTCCCGGCGAAGGGTTCCGCACGCGCTGCGAAGTCAAGAACGTCAATTCCGTCCGCTTCGTCATGCAGGCGGTGGAGGCGGAGGCGCGGCGGCAGGTGCAGGTGTGGGAAGAGGGGGGAACAGTCGAGCAGGAGACGCGGCTCTTCGATCCCGCGCGTGGCGTCACGCGCAGCATGCGGAGCAAGGAGGAGGCGCATGATTACCGCTACTTCCCCGACCCCGATCTCGTGCCGCTGGTGCTCGACGAAGCCTGGGTCACGGCGCTGAAGGAAGATCTGCCCGAGCTTCCGGATGCGAAGAAAGCACGCTTCATGGAAGAATACGGGCTTGCGGCTTATGAATCGGCCCTGCTCGTCGCTGAGGCCGGAACCGCGGATTATTTCGAGGCGCTGGCCAGGGGGCGGCGGGCGAAGACGGTCGCCAATTTCATGCTCGGCGATCTTGCCGCGGCGCTGAACCGCATGGGCCAAAGCTTCGCCGGGGCCTCGCTCTTCACCGTGGAGGCGAGTGAAGCGATCCTCGACATGATCGAGGATGGAACGATCAACGGGCGCATCGCGAAAGACGTGATCGAGGAGATGGAGCGGAGCGGGGAGGGGCCGCGCGAAGTTGTCGCGCGTCTCGGCCTGCGCCAGGTGACGGATACCGGGGCGATCGAGCGGGCGGTGGACGCGGTGCTCGTGCGCGAGGCGGGAAAGGTCGCGGAATACAAGGCCGGCAAGGAAAAGCTTTTCGGCTTCTTCGTCGGGCAGGTGATGAAGGCGATGGCGGGCAAGGGCAACCCGGCGCTCGTCAACGACGTTCTGAAGCAGAAACTTTCATGAGGAAGCCCGGATGCCGATCGAACTTCATGCCTTCGACACGCCGAACGGCCGCAAGATCAGCGTGGCGCTCGAAGAGATGGGTCTGCCGTACATCGTGAAAGTGGTCGATATCAGCAAAGACGAGCAATTCGATCCGGCTTTCCTCAAGATCAGCCCGAACAACAAGATCCCGGCGATCATCGATCCTGACGGCCCGGGGGGAAAGCCGATCAGCGTCTTCGAGTCGGGTGCCATTCTCATCTATCTCGGCGTGAAGAGCGGAAAATTCTGGCCTTCCGACCTGCGCGGGCAGGTGCCGGTGCTCGAATGGCTGATGTTCCAGATGGGCGGATTTGGACCTTTCCCCGGACAGGTGCACCATTTTCTTCAGGTCGAGAATGAGGCGGACCGACGTTACAGCCTCGCGCGCTACATGAAGGAGACGCGCCGGCTCTACGCGGTGATGGAGCGGCGGCTTGCGGAAGTCCCCTTCTTTGCCGGGGAGATCTCCATCGCCGATTTCGCGATCCTCGGCTGGGCCTGGCGCCATGAGCGGCACAAGGTCGATTTTGCCGATTTTCCGAATGTCGGCCGCTGGTACGGCGCGATGACCGCGCGGCCAGGAGTGGCGCGAGGTCTTTCGGTTCCGTTGCGTTAAGGCGCTTTCCTTCTCTGGCGTACTCTCGATCGCGCAGACGCGAGGGAATCCTCTGCCCGTAAAGCCTGCAACGCGTTTCGCTTTTTCTGCGGTGCACATGGCTTCGCGCCGCATGGCGCGGATGGAATCGGCTCAGAACCAGAGCCTTATCGCGCCTTTCGTCACGTTTCACGCGAGGTCCGCGCGTACTCCGCGTTGCACGAGCGGAGCGGGATGAGATCGCGCCTCCGCGTCCATCCCGTTCCGGTCATTTTTTCATCGCGTGATTGAGACTTACGGTGATCCATCTCCGGTTATCACGCTCCAGGAGAGAGCTTGAATCTCTTGTCGCAAGATGTGTTGTCGCTCGAGCCGACCCTCTGGGCGGGTGTCGAGGACCTGTTCGACTATGCTCGCAGCAATCCTCGAACGAGCAGCGCCCAGCGCGTGGCTTATGCCATTCCGGGGAGTCTGCTATCCAACTCGCGCTTCACGGCCGAGGAGGGGGAGGGTTGGGCGTCGCTGGAAAAGCTCCGACTTTCCGGGGCGGTGCGCCCGATACCGATCGGTACTGGATTTGAAATCGAAACGGGATCGGCGGGGCCCCACCCGAGGCAAGCCTCGCGGGTGCGGCCCCTCAGCGTCTTCCCGAGCTGGCAAGAAGGATGGGGGCTGCCGGTGACGGAGGCGCTTAGGCTCGGCGTGCCGGTGCTGTGCAGTTCCGCCGGGGCTTTATCTGAGGCTGGCGGAACTCTGGCGCGCCGGGATCCGTGCCCGCTTCCGGCCGACGCCCTGGTCCGCGACCGCGAAGGCAGTGATGGAAGCGGCCTGGTCCCTGGGATCCTCGGAGGAGATCACGGCGACGAATGCATGAGGCAGTGGCCATAAGTCTGACCTTAACGCCGCCGAGCCCCTTTTCCTCCATTTCGTGGCCCTGGATCACCGTGCGAATGCAACCGGGCGTGAACCACATCTCGGCCGCGACGACTTCCGGCTCGTACGCTCGCGCGGAAACTACACGGGCGGACACGCAATGCGTGCCCGCCCGGTTCGTCAGAGCCGCTCTCCTGGATCTTGAAAGAGGATTGTCGTCGCGGCCTACAGCGCCGCCGTGACGGCCTTGATCTCGGTATAGTTGTGGAACACTTCCTCACCCATCTCGCGGCCCCAACCGGACTGCTTGTAGCCGCCGAAGGGGAGCGAGGCGTCAAACACGTTATGGCAGTTGATCCAGACCGTGCCCGACCGGATGCGGTTGGCGAGCTTGTGCGCGGTGCCGCCATCACGGGTCCATACACTCGCGGCCAAACCATAGACCGTGTCATTCGCCTGGACCGCGATCCGGTCCAGATCGTCGTCATCGAAGGGCTGGGCGCAGACCACGGGGCCGAAAATCTCCTCGCGGACAACCTTCATGTCCGGGTTGGTATTCTCGAGAACCGTTGGCGCCACGAAATAGCCGAGATTGCCCACGCGATCGCCGCCGACGGCGACGCGCGCGCCGGCCTGGCGCCCATCCTCGATATAGCTGGTCACGCGGGCGAACTGTTCGTCCGAAACGAGGGGACCCATTTCGGTCGCGGGATCGAGGCCCGGGCCGACCTTGATCCTGCCGGCAATATCCGCCACCCCGGAGACGACCTTGTCGTAGACCGATTTGTGCGCATAGAGCCGTGAGCCCGCGCAGCAGCATTGCCCGTGATTGAAGAAGATCGCGTTCGCCGCGCCGGCGATGGCGAGATCGAGATCGGCATCGGGCAGGATGATCGCCGGCGATTTGCCGCCCAGCTCCAGCGACACCTTCTTGAGATTGCCCGCCGCCGCCTGAACGATCAGCTTGCCCACTTCGGTGGAGCCGGTGAAGGCAACCTTGTCGACATCCGGATGCGCCGCGAGCGCCGCACCCGCGGTCTCGCCAAAGCCTGTCAGGATGTTGACGACGCCGGCGGGAATGCCGGCCTCCTGGACGAGTTCGGCGAGGCGAAGCGCGGTGAGCGGTGTCTGCTCCGCGGCCTTCAGCACCACGGTGCAGCCGGCGGCAAGCGCCGGGGCGAGCTTCCAGGCCGCCATCAGCAGCGGGAAGTTCCAGGGAATGATCTGCCCGACCACGCCCACCGGCTCGCGGCGGGTGTAGGAGAGATATTCGCCCGGCAGGGAGAGGGCGAGGGTGGAGCCGGTGATCTTGGTCGCCCAGCCCCCCATGTAGCGGAACATATCGACCGCCAGCGGCAGATCGGCGACGCGCGCCACCGCATAGGGCTTGCCGTTATCGACCGATTCGAGCTCGGCCAACTCCTCCAGATCGCGCTCGATCAGCTCGGCAAGCCGCCAGAGCATCCGGCCACGCTCGGACGGGCTGAGGCCGGACCAGCGCCGTTCGTCGAAGGCGCGCCGGGCGGCGGCAACCGCCAGATCGACATCCTCCTTGTCCGCCTCGGGTACATTGGCGATCACCGTTCCGCTCGCCGGATTGTAGACCGCAAAGGTTTTGCCCGACGCTGCGGCGACAAGCTCCCCATCGACGAGCATCTTGGGCGAGCGCCGAAGAAAGTCGGAGGCATGGCGAAGCCTCGGGTCGAGCGCGATCGTGTCCATCTCTCTTTCCTCCTGTTCTTGCGGCTCGCAGCGCGACCGGCGAAGGGCCGCCTGAGCCCGATCGGGGCATGAGCCCGCTATATCTAGACACATATAACGAAGCGGAACCAGTGCCGCCACACAGCGGCGAAAAGACCTGGCAGAGGGGCCGGCAGGGTTGATTCGGGGCTCCGAGCCATGTTTGGCTCCTTTCATGCCGGGACCGCGATCGAAAGAAAGCCAGTGCGCGACAACCGATGATCAGCTCAGCATCCGCATCGATCTGGCGGATGGGGGCCGGGTGGGTCCGGGCAAGATCGCGGTGCTGGAGGAGATCGCCCGCACCGGATCGATCTCCGCCGCCGGCCGCGCGCTCGGGATGTCCTACCGGCGCACCTGGATGCTGGTGGAAGACCTCAATCTCGCCTTCGGCAAGCCGGTGGTCGAGACGATTGCCGGCGGCGCCGGTGGGGGAGGGTCGCGCCTGACCGAGGCGGGCGAGGCCGTTGTCGCCTGCTATCGCGCGATCGAGGCGGAAAGCGCCCTGGTTGCAAGCAAGCATCTCAAGGTGCTGAACCGCGCGTTCGGCCGGAAATAATCACTTCGGTGGCGATAGGCGAAACGCTGGATGATGTGGCGGCGCGCAGCACTTTCTTCGCTATATTCAAAAGGGTATAACGAGCGAAGGGGTTCGGGGCACTGCGGCTGCGCCGCGGAGCGACGGACGGCCCTCCCTCGGGCTTTGTAACCGGGCGGAAGGCTAGGACGAACGGGGAGGCAAAAGGAGAAATATGCTGCTGTGAGGCCCGCCATGACCCGCCACCCGCTTCGCCATTCGCGCCCGATCCTTGGAGTTGTTGCAGCCGCGCTGACAGTTTCCTTCACCCTTTCCCTGCCGGTTCGCGCCGATTCCACGCCCGGCAGACTGCCTGCGCCGGCGCTCGACGAGACGCCCAAGCCTGGCCCCGGTCTGCAGACCGCTATATTTTCCGGCGGCTGCTTCTGGGGCGTTCAAGCGGTCTTCGAGCATGTCAAAGGCGTCAAAGAGGCCGTCTCCGGCTACACCGGCGGCCATGCCGTCAATCCGAGCTACGAAGAGGTCAGTTCGGGAACCACCGGCGATGCGGAATCGGTGCGCGTGACCTTCGACCCGGCGCAGGTCAGCTACGGAAAGCTCCTGCAAATTTTCTTCTCGGTGGCTCTCGACCCGACCGAGGTAGGTCATCAGGGGCCTGACTGGGGCACGCAATATCGCTCGGAGCTGTTCGTGAATGGGCCGGAGCAGGCGCGGATCGCGCACGCCTATATGGCGCAGCTTGAAGCCGCGCATGTCTTCGGCCGCCCGATCGCGACACGGATCGACCCGGCCGGGCCGTTCTACCAAGCCGAGGCGTACCATCAGGACTTTCTTTTCCTTAACCCCGACAATCCCTACATCGTCATCAACGACCTGCCGAAGCTCGACAGTCTGAAGGCTCTCTTCCCGGAAAGCTGGCGGAGCACACCGGTCCTGGTGAGCAAGCCGACCCGAGGGATCTGAGTCGAACCTGAATCGAGCGAGAGTCCGGAAGTCGGGCGCAGCCTCTGAACGAAGTGACGGGACGGAGCCTTAGCGATGACGGCCTTGCTTCTTGCGCTGGCGGCCGGGGTGCTGACGGTGGCGGCCCCCTGCATCCTGCCGATGCTACCGATCCTGCTCGGCGTCTCGGTGGGTCAGACGAGCCGGACGCGACCGGCCTTCATTGCTCTCGGCTTCGTGCTCAGCTTTTCGGTCGTCGCCCTCTTGTTCGGCGCCTTCGCCGCAAGTCTCGGCGAATCCCAGGACATGCTGCGGAAGGTGGCGATTGTCCTGTTGTTGATCTTCGGCCTGCTGATGATCTTCCCGCGTCCGTTCGAATGGCTGACGGCGCACCTGCACGGCTTCGTCAATCGCGCCCATGAGGTCGGCCAGAATGCCGGCAGCGGCAATTGGGGCGGGTTCGTGCTGGGGACGACCCTCGGGATCGTCTGGACGCCCTGTGCCGGCCCGGTCCTCGGCTCGATCCTGACCGTTGTCGCGACGTCCCATCGGCTTGCATGGTCGGGCTTGCTCCTGCTCGCCTACGCAATCGGCGCTGGCCTCCCGATGCTGGGTATCGCCTATGGCGGGCAGTACGTGACGACGCATGTGCGGCGCATCGCCCGCTATTCCCATCGCTTGCAGCAGGGTTTCGGGCTCGTGGTGATCCTGGTCGCAGTCGGGCTTTACTACCAGTACGATACGGTGGTGACGGCCTGGCTTTCGCAGTTCTATCCCAACGCCAATGTAGGATTGTGACGATGCTTGTCCTTACGCGCCGTTCCGCCATGCTGAGCGCTGCCGCCGGTGCACTGCTTCCGGCAGCCGAAGCGCGCGCAGAGGCGCCGCATTTCTCCAACTATGGCCGTGCGCCCGAGTTCGTCGGGATCTCGCATTGGCTCAACTCGCCACCGCTGACCATGGCGGGGCTGCGCGGCAAGGTCGTGCTGATCGATTTCTGGACCTATTCCTGCATCAACTGCCTGCGCACGCTTCCCTTTGTCACGCGATGGTACGATACATACAAGGACAAAGGCTTCGTGGTCGTCGGCGTCCATACGCCCGAATTCGCATTCGAACACATTACGGCCAATGTTCAGAGAGCCATCAAGCGGTTCGGCATTCACTACCCGGTGGCGCAGGACAATTCCTACGCCACGTGGCAGGCCTACTCGAACGAATACTGGCCGGCCGAGTATCTGGTGAACCAGCAAGGCGAAATCGTTTTGGAGCATTTCGGAGAGGGGCGCTATTCCGAGATGGAGGATGCCATCCGTTCCCTGCTGGCGCTCAATGCGAAAGTGCCAGTCGATAACGGAATCAATCTCTCCGGCATCGGCTCACCGGAAATGTATTTCGGCCTCGAGCGCGTCGCCATGCTCGCGAGCCCGGAGCCCGCGCACCGTGGTGCCTCAACCTACACCGCGCCCGCCCATCTTCCGCTCAACCAATTTGCGCTCGTGGGCAGGTGGAATCTCTCGGAGGAGAAGGCAACCCTCGCCAAGGATGGCGGTGCGGTGCAGCTTCACTTCCATTCGGCCAAGGTTTACATGGTCGCGAGCAGCCCGACGCCAGTGGCGCTGAGCATCAGCGTGGACGGCAAGCCCCAACCGCCGGTCACTGTGCAGCAAAGTCAGCTTTATACGCTGTTCAACAGCAGCGATTATCGCGACCACATGCTGACCTTGACCGTGCCCAAGGCCGGATTTCAGGCTTTCACCTTCACTTTTGGTTAGGGCTTGCCTCCGAACGAGGCCTATTCGCTGGTGCAGTGCAGAAACCGCTCGAACAAAGCCGCGTAGTCCGGGTGCCAGCGCGACAGGGGTGGCCGGTTTTCTACAATATCTCCCGCGGCCCAGAGGATTCTCCTGCAATCGATCTGCCGCGTCACCTCATTGTCGGGGCAGAGAACATAGAAATCACCCCGATTCATCCCCTCGATCAACATGTCCACCACCTCCTCCGGCATCCAGGCGCCGGGCGGCTTTTCCGCGCGCCCGCCACCCGTCATGCCGGTGAAGGTGGAGCCCGGGATCAGGAGATGGGCGGTGATGCGCTGCCCCTCCTCATTGCGCAGACTATGCGCCAGCGCCTCGGTCAGGACCTTCACGCCGGCCTTGCTCACATTATACGCGGTGTCTCCGGGCGGGCAGGTGATTCCCTGTTTTGATCCCGTATTGACAACGGCGCATGGGGTCTTCTGCTCCAGCATCGACGGGACGAAGGTCTGCACCCCGTTGATCACTCCCCAGAGATTGACCTCCAGCACATGGCGCCAGCGGTCGATATGTTCCCAGGGTCCGCCGCCCGGCGCTGTCCCGGCATTGTTCATGAGCACCGCCACTTCACCGAAGGTGGCATAGGCCGCTTCCTTGAGGGCCTGAACATCTTCGAGCCGGCTCACGTCCGTGGGCACCGTGAGGACGCCGCCCCGGTGTGCGGGCGAAGCGGCCGCCACCTCGGAAGCGGCCTGCTCCAGCTTGTCGCCCGGCAGATCCGCGAGGCAGAGCTTGAGGCCCATCGCGGCGAGCCGGCGGGCGGCCGCGAGGCCGATGCCGCTGGCGGCGCCGGTGACAACCGCGACCCGGCCGGCGGCAAGAGCGGGGTGAGCATTCATGAACGGATTCCCTTTCCGTGCAGGGGAGGGCACGGTTGCGCCGGACCCTGGCTTCCGTGATGGTCGTATCTAGTCGTATATAACGGGAAGGCGGGCGGATCGGGATGCCCCGGGATGACATGTCTCGACCCGGAGCGCATGGATTTGCGGTACGAGGATTGGGCGATATGCAGCACGAGCGTGAGCATTATGTAAACGGAGCCTGGGTCGAGCCGCTGGAGCCGGTCCTGCTCGACGTGGTCGATCCCTCCACGGAAGAACCCTTCACGAAGATCGCCGTCGGCGGGCCGAAGGATGTCGATCGCGCCGTCACCGCCGCCAGGGCCGCTTTCCCCTCTTTTGCCCGCACGACAAGAAAGGAACGGCTCGAGCTCTTACGCAACATCCTGACGGAATACAACAAGCGCCGGAATGATATCGCCGAGACGCTGGCGCGGGAAATGGGCGCCCCCCTCAAATTCGCCTTTGAGCGTCAGTCGGCGACCGGCACCAACCATCTCGCCCGGATGATCGAAGTCCTCGAAAACTTTCGCTTCGAGGAGCCCCAGGGTGCGACGATGATCGTGCGCGAGCCGGTCGGGGTGGTCGGGCTCATCACGCCCTGGAACTGGCCGATCAACCAGATCGTCTGCAAGGTGGCTCCGGCGCTGGCCGCCGGCTGCACGATGGTGTTGAAACCGTCGGAGATCGCGCCGCTCAATGCCGTCATCTGGTCTGAGGTGATGCACGCTGCCGGGGTGCCGAAGGGTGTCTACAACATGGTGCAGGGCGAAGGGGCCGTAGTCGGGGAAGCGATGTCCGCGCATGCCGATATCGACATGATGTCGTTCACCGGCTCGACCCGGGCGGGTATCCTCGTCGCGCAGGCGGCGGCCCGGACGGTGAAGCGCGTCGCCCAGGAACTCGGCGGCAAATCGGCGAATATCCTTCTGCCGGATGTGGATTTTCCGTCCGCCGTGGCCAAGGGCGTACTTGGGATGATGGTCAATAGCGGCCAGTCCTGCAGCGCGCCGACCCGCATGTTCGTTCCCATCGACCGGCAGGACGAGGCAAAGAGGATTGCCAAGGAAGCAGCCGAGAGCCTGGCAGTGGGGGATGTGCGCGATGAGCGGACCAATCTTGGCCCCGTTGTGAGCGAGGTGCAGTTCAACAAGGTGCAGCGCCTGATTCAGGGCGGGATCGATGAAGGCGCGGAGCTGGTCACGGGCGGTCCCGGTCGGCCGGAACATCTCAATCGTGGCTATTTCGTGCGCCCGACCGTCTTCGCCAATGTGCGCAACGACATGGCGATCGCGCGCGAGGAGATTTTCGGTCCGGTCCTCTCCATCCTGCCTTACCGGGACGAGGCGGAGGCGATCCGCATGGCCAACGAGACGGTTTATGGCCTCGCCGCTTACGTCCAATCCGGCGATCTCGCGCATGCGCGGCGCGTGGCGGGAGAAATGCGGGCCGGCAATGTTCATCTGAACTATCCGCCGGCCGACAATGCCGCGCCGTTCGGTGGCTACAAGCAGTCCGGCAATGGCCGGGAATACGGCAAATGGGGCCTCGAAGAATTTCTCGAGGTGAAGGCGATGATCGGCTACGACGCCGCCTGAATTCTGAGCCCCATCGCGCCGGAGCGGCTCCGCGCGATGCGATCCGTGGCGGAGGCAAACGGTTTGAAAAGGAAAGCGTGAGCGTTTTTCTCCCGCGTTTTCCCGGTCGATTTCGTATCTTCCTTTCGGGTCTCCCCAGGGGCCTTTGCGGATTGCAAGGCGATCCACCAGGGCCCTATTGATCCAGCGGGCGAGAGAGGCGCTTGCGCGCGGGCCGTGTTCGTCAGCAGCGCCGATTGATGCGATATCATTTCGATACGACGAAGGATCTGACAATGGATTATGTGAAGCTCGGCCGGACCGGCCTCGAAGTCTCCCGGATTTGTCTCGGCTGCATGAGCTTTGGCATCCCGGAACGAGGCAATCATCTCTGGACTCTCAATGAGGAACAGAGCCGTCCCTTCATCAAGCGGGCTCTTGAAGGGGGTATCAATTTTTTCGACACGGCGAATGTCTATTCCGATGGAACCAGCGAGGAGATTCTCGGTCGGGCGTTGAAGGATTTCGCCCGGCGGGAGGAAGTCGTCATCGCGACCAAGGTGCATGGGCGGATGCATCCTGGCCCGAATGGCGCGGGCCTCTCGCGCCGGGCCGTCATGACCGAGATCGATGCGAGCCTGCGTCGCCTCGGGACGGATCATGTCGATCTTTACCAGATCCATCGCTGGGATTCCGGCACGGCGATCGAGGAGACGGTCGAGGCGCTGCATGATGTGGTCAAGGCGGGAAAAGCCCTCTATGTCGGGGCTTCGTCCATGCATGCGTGGCAATTCGCCAAGGCGCTGGCAATTGCGGAGCAGAGGGGCTGGACCCGCTTCGTGAGCATGCAGAACTATGTGAATCTCCTCTATCGGGAAGAGGAGCGCGAGATGCTGCCGCTCTGTGCGGCGGAAGGGATCGGGGTCATCCCCTGGAGCCCGCTGGCCCGCGGACGCTTGACCCGAGACTGGGATGAGAAGAGCGCGCGATCGGAAACGGACGAGTTCGGCAGGACGCTCTATGCGAAATCCAGTGATGCCGATCGCAAGATCGTCGAACGTGTCGCGGAGGTCGCGAAGCGACGCGGAGTGCCACGCGCGCAGGTGGCGCTCGCCTGGCTCCTGTCCAAGAAGGTGATCACCGCACCCATCGTCGGCGCAACGAAGCTCCAGCATCTCGAGGATGCGCTGGCCGCGGTGGACCTGCATCTTTCGACGGACGAGATCGCCGTTCTCGAGGAACCCTATATGCCGCACGAGATCGCCGGATTCCCTCCGGTGAGGGTCTAAAGACGAAGGTCTGCCTTCGCCGCCGGCGGGAGGGGGGCCGGGCCTTCGCTCTATCCGCTGCCCGCCTCCGTCCGCCTCTCGTCCTGGCGCAGCACGTCGAGCGGCACCAGCGCGCCGCCGCGCTCGAAGTGCCAGAACAGCCACCCATTGCAGGAGGGTGCATTGCTCACCGCCGCCCCCACCTGGTGGATCGATCCGCGCGCGCTTCCGGCCTGCAGCGTGCCGTCCGCCGCCACCGTGGCCGAAACCCGCCGGCTGCGGTCATAGAGCCGCGTTCCGGCCGGCACCAGCCCGCGCTCGACCAGGCTGCCGAAGGGAATGCGCGGCGCCTCGCGCCGCGAAGGCGTGACGGCAAATCCCTCTTCCGGCAGCCGCCTTGTGTGTTTGAGCCGCGCCAGCGCCGCCTCGACATAGGCCGGGTGCCGCTCGATGCCGATGAAATGCCGTCCCAGCCGCTTCGCCACCACCGCCGTGGTGCCGGTGCCCGCGAAAGGATCGAGCACCACCTCGCCGGGCAGGGTGCAGGCGATCAGCACCCGATGAAGCAGCGCCTCCGGCTTCTGTGTCGGGTGGAGCTTGAGCCCATGGGCGTTGCGCAACCGTTCCTCGCCCGTGCAGAGGGGCAGCAGCCAGTCGCTCCGCATCTGCACATCGTCATTGAGGGCCTTCATTGCCTGGTAATTGAAGCGATGCCGCGAATCCCGCCCGTGCGCCGCCCAGATCAGCGTCTCATGCGCATTGGTGAAGCGTCGGCCGCGGAAATTCGGCATCGGGTTCGATTTGCGCCAGACCACGTCGTTGAGGATCCAGAAGCCGAGATCCTGGAGTGCGGCGCCGATGCGGAAGATATTGTGATAGGCGCCGATCACCCAGAGCGTGCCGTCCTTGGCGAGGACGCGGCGGCATTCGCCGAGCCAGGACGCCGTGAAGCGGTCATACTCGGCGAAGTCCGTGAACCGGTCCCACGCCTCGTCCACCCCGTCCACGAGGCTGTCATCCGGCCGGCGAAGCTCGCCCCGGAGCTGGAGGTTGTAGGGCGGATCAGCGAAGATACAGTCGATCGAGGCGCTCGGCAGCATCCGCAATATCTGGATGCAGTCGCCAAGAAGCACTTGATCGAGCGGCAGCTCGTGGTCGATTGCCGGGTTTCTCCAGGGATCGGAACCGTTGACGATATGGTGGTCGGACCGCCCGTTGCCCGTCAACCGTTCACGGGGCGCCCATGGGATCAGAGCCCGTGGGATCAGCGAAGCCGCGCAAGAGTCCGAACCCCATCCGATGGTGCCGGGTCGGGCCGAGCCGGAGTATGGCTTCCTGGTGGCCCGGCGTCGGGTAGCCTGCATTCGCCTCCCACCCATAGCCCGGAAAGCGCAGGGCGAGCCGGGCCATGGCGCGGTCGCGCAGCACCTTGGCCACGATTGAGGCGGCGGCGATCGAGAAACACCGCGCATCCCCGCCTACCACCGGCCGGGTGGGGCAGGGAAGCTCGGGCGTGATCGGCCCATCGATGAGGGCGAGATCGGGTGGGCTGGGAAGGCGGCGCACCGCCCGGCGCATCGCGAGCAGGCTCGCGACGAGGATATTGAGAACTCCGATTTCCGCGACCGAGGCGGCGCCGACCCCGATCTCGACCCCCTTCGCGCGCAGGAGCCGCGCGAAGGCCGTCTCGCGCGCCGCCCGCGAGAGCGTCTTCGAATCGTCGATCAGGGGGCCAAGGCCGCGTGGCACGCCGGCACGGAACACCACGGCGGCGGCGAGCACGGGACCGGCGAGCGGGCCGCGGCCGGCCTCATCCACGCCGGCCACGCGCCCGCCCGCTGCCGCCTCGAGGCGAAAATCGGGCATGGGCGAAGATCACCATTGTCCGGTGATTCGCGCCATGCCCTGATGCGTAAAATGGTCTGGAAGGGGCGGGCGGGCGTGACAGAAGGCCTCAATTCCGGTTTCGGATTGGATTTCGATCTCGGCGAGGCGGCAGAGATGCTGCGCCGCGAGGTGCGATCCTTCGCGTCCGACGAGATTGCCCCCTGCGCGGCGGAGATCGACCGGAAGAATGATTTCCCCGCCGATCTCTGGGTGAAGATGGGCGCGCTCGGCCTGCTCGGGATCACCGTCGAGGAAGAGCATGGCGGCGCCGGCATGGGCTATCTCGAGCATGTCGTGGCGATGGAGGAGATCAGCCGCGCCTCGGCCGCCGTCGGCCTTTCCTATGCCGCTCACTCCAATCTCTGCGTCAACCAGATCCGCCGCCACGGGAGCGAGGCGCAGAAGCGCCGTTATCTGCCGCGCCTCATCAGCGGCGAGCATGTGGGGGCGCTGGCGATGAGCGAGCCCGGCGCGGGCTCGGACGTCGTTTCCCTGCGCACCCGCGCCGAACGCAAGGGTGACCGATTCGTGCTGAATGGCACGAAAATGTGGATCACCAACGGCCCGGATGCGGATGTGCTGGTGATCTATGCCAAGACCGACCTGGAGGTCGGGCCGCGCGGCATCACCGCCTTCCTGGTCGAGAAAGGGTTTCCCGGCTTCACGACCGCGCAAAAGCTCGACAAGCTCGGCATGCGCGGCTCCAACACGTGCGAACTGATCTTCGGCGAGTGCGAAGTGCCCGAGGAGAACGTGCTCGGCGCGGTCGGGCGCGGCGTGAACGTGCTGATGAGCGGGCTCGATTACGAGCGCGCGGTGATCGCGGGCGGGCCGCTCGGCATCATGCAGGCCTGCATGGATGTGGTGCTGCCCTATGTGCATGAACGGCGGCAGTTCGGCCAGCCGATCGGCGAATTCCAGCTCATGCAGGCGAAGCTCGCCGATATGTACACCGGGATGAACGCGGCAAGGGCGTACGTCTATGCGGTCGCCAAGGCCTGCGATCGCGGCCGGGTGACACGCAAGGACGCGGCGGGGGCGATCCTCTTCGCCGCCGAAAAAGCGACCTGGATGGCGCTCGAGGCGATCCAGGCGCTCGGGGCCAACGGCTATATCAACGACTATCCGACCGGGCGGCTCCTGCGCGACGCCAAGCTGTACGAAATCGGCGCGGGCACGAGTGAGATTCGCCGGGTGCTGATCGGGCGGGAACTCTTCGCGGAGACGCTGTAACGTGCCGATGCCCGGGGCGGCGCTCGAAAGCGCGATCGATCCGCGTTCGGCCGCCTTCCGCGCCAATCGGGAAGCGATGGCTTCGCTTGTCGCTGCGCTGCGGCGGACAGTGGACGAGATCCGCGAGGGGGGTGGCGCGGCCGCGCGGAAACGCCATCGCGCGCGCGGCAAGCTCCTGCCGCGGGAGCGTATCCGCGCGCTGATCGATCCGCTGTCGCCCTTTCTGGAAATCGGTCAGCTCGCCGCCCATGGCATGTATGGCGGCGAGGTGCCATGTGCCGGGCTCATCGCTGGCATCGGCCGCGTCTCGGGGCGGGAATGCATGATCCTTGCCAATGACGCGACAGTGAAGGGCGGGACCTATTATCCGCTCACGGTGAAGAAGCATCTGAGGGCGCAGGAGATCGCGCTGCAGAATCGTCTGCCGTGCCTCTATCTCGTCGATTCCGGCGGGGCCAATCTGCCCAATCAGGACGAGGTCTTTCCCGACCGCGATCATTTCGGCCGCATCTTCCATAACCAGGCAACGATGTCCGCCGCCGGGATTCCGCAGATCGCGCTCGTGATGGGCTCCTGCACCGCCGGCGGGGCCTATGTGCCGGCGATGGCCGATGAGAGCGTGATCGTGCGGAACGAGGGCACGATCTTCCTGGGCGGCCCGCCGCTCGTGAAGGCCGCGACGGGCGAGGTGGTGAGCGCCGAAGAGCTGGGCGGGGGCGAGCTGCATAGCCGCATCTCCGGTGTCGCGGACCATCTCGCGGAGAACGATCATCACGCGCTCGGCATCGCGCGGCGCATCATAGCGGGGCTCAATTGGGCCGGGCCCAATCGTCGGAAATCGCCCGAAATCGCGATGCGGGCGCCGGTTCCTCCGCGTTATGACGCGGTCGAGATCGGCGGCATCGTGCCTTGCGATCCGCGCCAGCCCTATGAGGTGCGCGAGATCATTGCCCGGCTGGTCGATGGCTCGGAATTCGACGAGTTCAAGCGTCTCTACGGGCCGACCTTGGTGACCGGCTTCGCGCATCTCTGGGGCTATCCGGCCGGCATCATCGCCAATAACGGCATCCTCTTCAGCGAGAGCGCGCAGAAGGGAGCTCATTTCATCGAACTCTGCGCGCAGCGGCGGATTCCGCTGATCTTCCTTCAGAACATCACGGGCTTCATGGTCGGGCGCAAATATGAGGCGGGCGGCATCGCCAAGGATGGCGCGAAGATGGTGACGGCAGTCGCGACCGCCGCGGTGCCGAAATTCACCGTGATCATCGGCGGCAGCTTCGGCGCCGGCAATTACGCGATGTGCGGGCGCGCCTATGCGCCACGCTTTCTCTGGATGTGGCCGAATGCGCGAATCTCGGTGATGGGCGGAGAGCAGGCGGCGAATGTGCTGGCCGGCATCCGCCGCGACGCGACGGAGGCGCGCGGAGAGGCATGGTCCGGCGAAGAGGAGGAGGCGTTCAAGGCGCCGATCCGCGCGCAATACGAAACCCAGGGCAATCCCTATTATGCCTCGACCCGGCTCTGGGATGACGGGATCATCGATCCCGCCGAGACACGGCGCGTGCTCGCGCTTTGCCTCTCCGCGAGCCTCAATGCGCCGATCGGCCCAACGCGCTTCGGCCTTTTCCGAATGTAGCCCGGGTGTTCCGGAAGATCCTCATCGCCAACCGTGGCGAGATCGCCTGCCGCGTGATCGCGACGGCACGGCGGCTCGGCATCGCAAGTGTCGCGATCCATTCCGACGCGGATGAAAAGGCGCTTCATGTCGCGCGCGCGGACGAAGCCTGGTCGGTCGGGCCCGCACCGGCGCGCGAGAGCTATCTTGCGATCGAGAAGATCATCGAGATCGCGCGTCGCGCCGGGGCGGAGGCGATCCATCCCGGCTACGGCTTTCTGGCCGAGAACGCGGAATTCGCGGAGGCCTGTGCCGAGGCCGGGATCGTCTTCATCGGCCCGCCGCCGGGTGCTATCCGCGCGATGGGGTCCAAGGCTTCCGCGAAGGCGCTGATGGAAGGCGCGGGCGTGAGGCTCGTGCCGGGCTACCATGGCGCGGCGCAGGACCTCGCGACATTGCGCGAAGCAGTGGAGCGTGTTGGTTATCCGGCGCTGGTCAAGGCCTCGGCGGGCGGCGGCGGCAAGGGAATGCGCATCGTCACGAGCGCGAGCGAGATCGAGGACGCCATCATAGGGGCGCGTGGCGAGGCACGTTCCGCCTTTGGCGATGACCGGCTGTTGATCGAAAAATATCTCCCCGTGCCGCGCCATATCGAGATCCAGGTCTTCGCCGACAGCCACGGCAATATCGCCTCGCTCTTCGAACGCGATTGTTCAATTCAGAGGCGATATCAGAAAGTGATCGAGGAAGCGCCGGCCCCGGGCATGACGGAGGCGCTGCGGCGCGCGATGGGCGAAGCCGCGTGCCGGGTGGCGCGCGCGGTGGGATATCTCGGCGCCGGCACGGTGGAGTTCATCGCCGATGGCGAGGATTTCTACTTCCTGGAAATGAACACGCGCCTGCAGGTCGAGCATCCCGTAACGGAGATGATCACGGGGCTCGATCTCGTCGAATGGCAGCTCCGCGTGGCCGTGGGCGAGACATTGCCGTTTGCTGCCGATCGGCTTCGCATCTGCGGTCACGCGATCGAGGCACGAATCTACGCCGAGGATCCGGCGCGGGATTTCCTTCCCTCCATTGGCACGCTCGTTCATCTGAGGGAGCCGCGCACGGATCGGCAGGTGCGCATCGATTCCGGCGTGCAGGCGGGTGATGCGATCACGCCCTATTACGACCCGATGATCGCCAAGCTCATCGTACGCGGGGAGGATCGCGCCGAGGCAGCGCGGCTGCTCGCGGCGGCGCTCGGGCAATACGAGATCATCGGGGTCGAGACGAATCTCGGCCTTCTGCGCGCGATCGCCGCCCATCCGGATTTCGTGCGCGCGAAGCTCGACACGGGCTTCATCGCTCGTCATGCCGAAGCGCTGCTCACCCCGCAAGTCGCGGCCGAAGGCGATTCCGTGCCGTGGGCCGCGGTCGCGCTCGCCGCTTTCATCGATATGCGGTCGCAAGGGGCGGCGGAAGCGGCTTCTTCCTCCGATCCCTTCTCGCCCTGGGCCGTTGCCGATGCCTGGCGGATGAACGGAGAGGGCTATCAGGATCTCATCCTGCGCCGGGAAGAGCGGACGGAGACGTTGCGCATCCATCCCGAAACGGATGGCGCCTTGCGGCTCGATCTGCCTGGCGGACCCGTTCGCGCCGAGGCGCGGGAGGAGGCCGGGAGCGGCATGGCGCTCCGTCTCGACGGCGTATTGCACCGGCTTCGCGTGGTGCGGCATGCGGGCACGCTCATCGTCGTCCGCAACGGGCGCAACCATGTCTTTCAGATCGTCGATCCGCTTGCGCCGCCGGCGGGAGGGGGGGAGGGAAGCGAGCGGCCCAGGCGTGATGACCGGAGGTGGGATCACCGCAGGTCTCTCTCATCTCTCTCACGCGAGAAAACAACGACCGGGAGCGGGATGGGTGCGCGTGAGCGATCTCATCCTGCTCTCGTGGCGCCCGTCCCCGCCCGTGTCGCGCGCGTACTGGTGAGCGTGGGCGCCGAGGTGCGCAAGGGCGAGAAGCTGATCGTGCTCGAGGCGATGAAGATGGAGATGACGCTCGTCGCTCCCTTCGACGGCGAAGTTGCTTCGCTCCCTCATGGGGTGGACGAGATGGTGGAGGAGGGGGCGGAGCTCGTCATCTTCGCAACCGGCGAGACTGCCTGAATCAAGCGCGTTCGATAACATTAACCAAATTAATAGGCGCCTCCGGTCGGCCCTCCGCTTTGAATGAGGCCCCCGCCTCCACCGCCGCCGGTCGGGGTCGGCGAGTAGCGGCCGATCGAGCCGAGGAGCTGCTGGAAGAACGAGGCATTGCCGCCCGGCGAGGGCGTCGCCCCTCCGGCCATGCTGACCGCAACCGTATCCTTCTTGTTGAGATGCTCCACCTTCTCCAGCACGCCCTGGTCATTGAAGGTGAGAACCACGACGTCATTTTTGACGACCGCCGGGTAACGCCCGATTCGCGCCTGCGTCACCTGGCCCATATAAGCCCAGCGATTGGAATCGAAGAGCCCCTGGCTGGTCGGGTCACCGAGCAACGCGCGCACATCGGCTTCGGTGCTGGTTCCGGGCACGAGCTGGCGAAGCTGATCTTCCGTCACGTTCTGGCCACGATATTGCAGCGGCGCGGTGAAGAGCCCGCACCCCCCCAACGCCGTCGCGAGCCCCAACGCAAGCCCGATCGAAAGCACGGACGCCGCCAGCCGCTGCCTGGCTTGGCGCGGCGCGCGGCGTGAGCCGAAAAGAGGGCCGGCAGGAAGACGCAGGACGGACAAGCTCCCCGATCAGTGCCGAACCGATTGACCCCGGCACCGGGCACGCGCAATGGGCACGTCATATGCGCGGGTTTCGGTGTCACGGTCGCGGATGGAAGTCAACCATTCGTGTGTCGCGTTGGCATCCACACTCAGTACGGCCACGGGAGGGGCGATGTTCGGTTTCCGGCGGCGACGCTTCGAGCGGATGGGCTTCGTTCTCTATGGGCGCGTCGTCACGGCGGCACGGGCTCCCTATCTCTATCGCGATCTCGGCGTGCCGGACACGCTCGATGGGCGTTTCGACCTGGTCGGACTCTATGCCTTTCTTCTTGTGCGCCGGCTGGAAGCCGAGCCGCCGGCGGGCCATCATCTCGCTCAGGCGGTGTTCGATGCCATGTTCAGCGATATGGACGTGACCTTGCGGGAGCTCGGGGTCGGCGATCTTTCCGTCGGCAAGCGGGTCAAGGCCATGTGGGAAGCCTTCCATGGCCGTGCGCGCGCCTATGAGGCCGCGCTCTCCACCCCGGCCGGGCCGGACGGAGACGACCCGCTCGCGGAGGCGCTCGCCCGCAACGTCTGGCGTGGCAGGCCGGTTTCCTCCGGGCCAGTCGCGCTGGCACGTCTCGTCCGGGCGGAAGGCCGGCATCTCGCGGCCCAACCGCTTGCCGAACTTGGGGGCGGTTCGGTCGCCTTTCTCTCACCGGACGAGGCCGCCCCATGGCATCCGAGATGAAGCCCGAACTCTCCCGCCTGCTCGCCGTGACCGACATCCCACCGACCGGCCGAATGGTACGTATCGAGGCGAATGAGGCGGAGCGGGCAGCCCTGGCAAGGCGCTTCCGTCTGCCGGCCGTTGAAACGCTTGCCTGCGACTTCACCCTGCGGCGGGAGATCAAGGGCGAGATCGCCGCTGCCGGCGATCTCACGGCTCGCGTGGTCCAGGTCTGTGTCGTCACGGCCGAGGAATTCTCTGCCCCGGTGGAGGAGCGTTTTTCCGTCCGCTTCGTCCCGGCCGGGCAGGAGAGCGAGGATTTCGATCCCGATGCGTCGGACGAGATCCCCTATGAAGGGGGCACGCTCGATCTCGGTGAAGCCGCTGCGGAGCAGCTGGCGCTCGCGCTCGATCCCTGGCCACGCAAGCCGGAGCTGGGCGAACAACCGAAGGGGGTGTGAACCGCGTCTCCCTTGCGGGCGCCCAGACCCTCTGCTAGATCAAATCGTGATCGCTTGAGGCCCAGAGGCGGCGACCGATGCGATGGTCGCGGCCTCTAACCCGTGCTTATCGCAAGAGGAAACGCGGCATGGGCCGGTGATCGCGATCCTCGTTATTGACTCTCTGTTCACCCCTCGCAGAGGGTGGACAAGCGCGAAAGGGCTTCCTCCATGGCCGTTCCCAAGAAGAAGACCTCGCCTTCGCGGCGGGGTATGCGACGCAGCCACGAAGCGCTGCGGAGCGCGGCCTATCATGAGTGCCCGAATTGCGGCGAGCTCAAGCGTCCCCACCATATCTGCAGCCATTGCGGCTATTATGACGCGCGGGAGGTGGCCCCTGCGGCCGACAAGGCGCTGAAGGGTGTCGTTCGCGTCTAGGGCGCCCGCCCGGAAAAGAGACCGGAAAGACCACCCGGCATGAGGGAACACGCGCCAGGCCCGGGGCAATGACTGCGGCGATGACCAACCCTCCCACCCTCGCTGTGGATGCGATGGGCGGCGATCATGCGCCCGAGGCGATCGTTGCCGGGTTGGAGATCGCCGCCGAGCGCCATCCGGAGATGCGCTTCATGCTGGTGGGCGATACCGCGCGGCTCGAGCCGCTGCTCGGCCGCTTTCATCGCGCCGCGAAGAGTTCGCTTGTCCGCCATGCCCCGGACGTGATCGGCGACGAGCTGAAACCCACCGCGGCACTCAGGATGCGCAATGCCTCGATGCGCATGGCGATCGATCTGGTCGCCGGCGGCGAGGCGGCGGGCGTGATCTCCGCCGGCAATACCGGCGCGTTGCTCACGCTCGCGAAGATCGTCATCAAGACGCTCCCGGGCATTGACCGCCCGGCGATGGCCGCGGTGGGTCCCTCCGAGCGCGGGGACGTGGTCATGCTCGATCTCGGCGCCAACGTCTCCTGTGATGTGCGCAACCTGATCGAGTTCGCGGTGATGGGGGAGGCTTTCGCCCGCATCGTGCTCGGCCTTCCCGCGCCGACGATCGGGCTTTTGAATGTCGGCTCGGAGGAGATGAAGGGCGGCGAGCAGCTGCGCGAAGCGGCCGAGCTGCTCAAGGAGAGCCCGATCGGGGCGCAGTTCCACGGCTTCGTCGAAGGCTATGACATCGCCGCCGGCACCACCGATGTCATCGTGACGGACGGGTTCACAGGCAATGTCGCGCTGAAGACGGGCGAGGGGGCGCTCAAGCTCGTGCGTGGCCTCCTTCGCCAGGTCTTTGAATCGAGCCTTTCGGCACGCCTTGGCTATCTGCTTGCGCGCCCGGCGCTGGAACGATTGCGCGAGTGGCTCGATCCGCGGCGCTACAACGGCGCGGTCATGCTCGGGCTGAACGGCGTGGTCGTGAAATCGCACGGCGGCACCGACGCCGAAGGTTTTGCCCACGCCCTCGATGTGGCGATGGACATGGTGCTTTACGGCTTCAACGACGCGATGCGTGCCGGCCTCACGCGCATGGGCCGGCTCACGGCGGCGCTGTGACGTGGACAGAGCGTGATGACCGGAGGTGGATTCACTGGAGGTCTGAATCACGCGACAAGACAACGACCAAGAGCGAGATGAGTGAGTGCTGGCGAAAGCATCTCGCTCGAGAGGAGCGCTGGAGCCCATGAATGACGAGACGGTTCCCGCCCTCAGCGTCGCTCCGCGTCTTTCCTCTTCCGCCTTCACCGAATCGTCTCCGAAGGGCGGCGCCATGGTTCGTGCCCTTCTTGCCGGTGCCGGGGGCTATCTGCCGCGCCGTGTCGTCACCAACGACGATCTCGCCGCCCGACTGGACACGACCGATGCGTGGATCGCCGAGCGTACGGGCATCCGCCAGCGCCACATCGCCGAGCCCGACGAGACCGCGACCTTCATGGGGGCGGCGGCGTCTCGTGCAGCCCTTGCCGCAGCGGGCGCGGCGTCCGCGGAGGTGGACGCGGTGATCGTCGCCACCAGCACGCCCGATGAGGCCTTTCCCGCCACTGCCGTGCGCATCCAGCATGCTCTCGGTATTTCGCATGGCTTTGCCTTCGATCTTTCCGCCGCTTGCTCAGGCTTCATCTATGCCCTCGGTGTCGCGGACGCTTTGATCCACGCCGGCCAAGTGCGGAGCGCCCTGGTGATCGGCACCGAGGTCTATTCCCGGATCCTTGACTGGCAGGACCGGAGCACCTGCGTGCTTTTCGGCGACGGCGCCGGCGCCGTCTTTCTCACCGCCGGCACCGGAAGTGGCGCCGGCACCGACCGCGGGCTTCTTTCCACCCATCTCCACTCGGACGGTGCATTCGGTGGCATTCTTTCGGTGGATGGCGCGGTCGGGCGGCGCGACCGGCCCGGCGTGCTGCTGATGAATGGGCGGGAGGTGTTTCGCCACGCTGTCGCCCGCATGGCCGAAGCGGTCGATGAGGCTCTGGCGGCTAACCAGCTGACCCATGAAGATGTCGATTGGCTGGTTCCCCATCAGGCCAATCTCCGCATCATCGACGCCATGGGCCGCCGCCTCCACTTGCCAGCGGAGCGGGTCGTCGTCACCGTGGACCGACACGCCAATACTTCGGCCGCCTCGATCCCGCTCGCGCTTGCCGAAGCACTCGCCGATGGCCGCATCCGGCCGGGCCAGCTTGTGCTGATGGAGGCGCTGGGCGGTGGTCTTACCTGGGGCTCCGCGTTGCTCAGGGCATGATACGCGACAGCGTCCAATATCTTGAGCTTTCGTGATTTCTCGAAGAGCGAGCAGTTGACGCGCGCGTTGCGCCCGTCCTAACCTTTCTCAATGCCAACGATCACCCGGTCGCACCTCGCGGAGAAGATCTACGCGGAAGTCGGCCTTTCGCGCAACGAATCGGCCGACCTGCTGGAGGCGGTGTTGAACCGCATGGTGACGGCCCTCGAGAGCGGGGAATCTTTGAAGATCAGCGGATTCGGAACCTTTTCTGTGCGCCAGAAGGGGCGGCGGATCGGCCGCAATCCGAAAACCGGTGTCGAAGTGCCGATCCTGCCCCGCCGGGTGCTGGTGTTCCGGCCAAGCCAGTCGCTCCGCGCGCGGGTGAACGGCGTGGAGCCGGGAGAAGACTCCGCCGAGGATGATGACGAATGAACGCGACCGACCGCGCTTCTGCGGCGGCGCCTGCTGAGGCCGGGGAAGGTGCGGGGAAGCCGCGCAAGGCGCCGAACGCCTTCCGCACGATCAGCGAGGTGGCGGACGATCTGCACATCCCCCAGCATGTGCTCCGCTTCTGGGAGAGCAAGTTCAGCCAGGTGAAGCCCCTCAAGAGAGGGGGCGGCCGGCGCTATTACCGTCCGGACGATATCGCGCTGCTGCGGCGGATCTCTGCACTTCTCTATATCCAGGGCTATACGATCAAGGGCGTGCAGCGGCTTCTTCGTGAGGGCGGCGGTCGGCTTGCGGACGAAATTCCGCCGGCATCGCCGGCCGAGCAGGCTGCAGCGGCGGCCGAACGGGTGCGCGACCCGGAACTGCCCGGCCTGCCCCCGGGGATGCCGCCCGGCCCGTCCTCCGGCGCCGGTATCCCGGCGCGGACACGCCAGAGATCCGAGCCCGAGGTCGAGCGATTGCGCGGACTTCTGACCGAGACATTGCAGGCGCTCGAGGAAATCCGCGACCTGCTCACGTGAACCGCCGCATGCCACGCGTTGCAGGGTCCGGGGCCCGCTGCTACATGGCCGGTCCGGTCGGAGCGTAGCGCAGCCTGGTAGCGCATCAGTCTGGGGGACTGGGGGTCGTGGGTTCAAATCCCGCCGCTCCGACCAGGTTTTTCAATGACTTAAGGTGGTCCCCCGAAAAAATTCCCCCGAAAATGTCCGCGTGGTGTCCGCAAATCGAGCGGAGAGGGAGGCTCCAATGGCTCTGCCGTACAGACGGTTTACTGATGAAGCCGCGATCCTTCAGGCGGCGGCGACACTCGCCGCAGCTCAGTATTCGGCTGCCGTCGCTGTGGCCGTAGCGCAGGGCCAATATTCCGACTCTTCGCTCGTAAATGCTGTTCCATTCCTGGCAGATGTTCTCCGGGAGATGGCAGAGGCCAACTTGATCCCACCGGACCTGGCGCCTCCTCTTCCTAGAAAATCCTAGGAGCCCAAGCAGCCGCCTCCGCCACTCGTCCTTGTGACTGCCAGCCTCCCGAGACGGTAATTAGATACCGCCTCGCGGCGTATAGAGCCGTGAGGAGGCTATGCGATGAAATTGAGGACCTTTGCCCTGGCCGGCGCATTGCTGGCCGTCCCCGTGGCCGCCGTACGGGCTCAAGAGCCGGCGCTACCGCCATGGCTCCCGCCGCAGATTGCCGCTGCCGTCGAGGCATCTCCCGCCTACCTGCCGCCTGATATCCGAGGCTGCCTGCTCCGGATCAGCCAAGCGACCGTACGCGGCGAGCGGAGCGACACGGATGCCTTGTCAGAATGCGGCGTAGGCTATGGCGATCTCAATGCGGCCCGAGCCGTGGCCTACATGGCGGAGCGGCAGGCCACCACCGGCTACGTCATCACGCCTTGGACCGATGCCCACTGCCAATCGTCCCTCGGCGGCATGACCTGCTCGGACCATGGCGTGACGATGCGCTTCACGTTCTAAGCGCTTCTGCTGCCCTAGAACGATTTCTCAAGCCCCGCCTGCTTCATTATCGCATTTGCCGTGTGCCGGCTCTTGATATTGTCCGGCACCGGGAAGTGTTTCTTGGAAATAGGACTGTACCAGATCGGATGACGCCCGGTGCGGACGTAGATGCACTGGGCCGCGAGGAGCTTTTTCTTTACGTCCGGATTGAAATCGGCAGGCATTCAGGCAGCAAGCTCGATCGCCAAGCTCGCGGGTTTCATCTCTACGTCCAGCCTCACGCGACTACTGTGCGCCACCTTGTTAAGCGCCAGCAAATCGGGAACCAGGGCACGCATTTCATTTTCTAGCAGCGGGATAGTTTCTGCCTCAGCAACCAGTCCCGGCAGATCGTCGCTTGTCGCCACATAGACCTTTGCTTCGTCGTCCCACAGGACGGTGACCCGGAAAACCGTCCTGTGCTCCGGAGGCGATGGAGAAGAGTATGTCATGGCAATAGTACTGTCTTACTTGCGACTCCTATATAGGAGCACCGTTGAAGTAAGTCATGTCGATTTTGACTGTTAAGCATGGGGTGCCCGATCACTCCTTGGGCTCCCCCAGCCGCCACATGCGGCAGAAGAGCGCCCTCGCAATCCGGCCGAAGGTGGCATCATCGACATTGCCTATGGCACACGCCTCCGCACAGAAAGCCGTCTGAGCGACCGACGCGCCATAGGTATTAAGAGGAACTATGACATTCGGCGCGCTGCCTTTCAGGCTATGCGCGATGATGTCGATCACCGCGCTCGTGACCTGCCGGAGACAAGGCGAGGTTGTCTCCGGATCGAGCATGAAAGCTTCGCAGAGGCCGAGCAGAAGCTCGGCATCCGGACGGCTGAAAGCGACATCCTTCGCGATGTCGCGCCCGAGGATATGGTCAGTCATTTGATAGTGTAGCGGTTGCAGAAGTCACCTCGACGTTTGCATCTGAAGTGTTCTGCACGACCACATAAAAGCTATTGAACGGATGCCCGATAAAGAGCCCGGCGGTTCCGGCCTCGTCCGCCGCAAGCGCAACCGTCTGCTGTCCTTCCGGAACGAGAACCTGACCATTCAAGTCGAGGCATGGCCTTAAGATCATCGTCGCGGCGGCATTCGTCTCCACGCTGATCGCCACACGCTGGCCGCCGGAACAATTGACGACTTGTGATGGTGTGAATGCTCCGGGCGGTACTGTGTTCGCTGCCTGTCCCGGAGCGGCGAAGGCAAGATTGACTGTACTCATTTCATCATTCTCCTGATTTCGGTTTCTGCGGGAGGATGCCCTTCAAGACGCCTTTCAGAATTGCCTTGACGGTGCCGGAGAGCATTGCATTGCTCTATGCAGCGCCGTGCTTGGCGCGGAACTCTTCGGGAGTCAGCTCATTGACGGTGATGTGGCCGACGTGAGGATTGGTCGACGAAGGCGGCACGCCAAAGCTGCTGCCGTCTCTCAATCTTTGAACCAATGCGGCGCGACCCGCTTCACCTAGCTGGTACGCCGCAAAGCCTTCGTCATAATCGAAGCCCGGTCCAAGCCCGCTATCGAGGCAGCACTGGTGATAAGAAACCCGCTCCGCTTCGGACGCCATGGGGCCAGCCGATGCCATGCGCTTGCGGTGCAACGCATCCGCTGCGGAGAAGCGTGTAAGGCGGTAAAGCTTATTGTCGTCGGACATGTGCGTCTCCTTAGGCGGCCTGCTCGACTTCCGCCGTGGGCTCCTCGAATTGAGCATCGGCATCGTCGAGCAGTCTCGTTCGATACGAATGCCACTTCGCGACGCCCGGCCCTGGCGCATACACGTCATTTCGGGGAGGAGTGTTCAGTGCAGAGTAAATCTTCGCGGTGGAGAAGCGCGGACGAAGACCGCCAGGGCCAAACGGTTCGTGGATGCCGTGCAAGTCTGCGAGTTGCTGGCGAAGACCGATCGCGTAAGCTTCCGCTGCGAGCACGCGCTCCACTAGGGCTTCGCCTTCCTCCTTAAGAATGTCAGTGACGACGACCTCGATCGCCTCTTGCGTCTCAGCAAGCTCGCTCTCGGCTGCCTGCACGTCGGCATAGCAGGCGATATGAGCCTGCTCAGCACCCGCCAGTTCGCCTTGCGCCGCGATCCTGGCAGCCGCACGAGTAGCATCCGCCTGTAGTGACGGGCGCTGACCTTCCCCCGTCTTTGCCCAATTGCGGATTTGGCCGGCCAAGTGCTCAGTGTCGCGCTGCTCGGCAGCCACTAGCTTGTCAATGGTGGACTGCGCTTGCCGTACGAGGCGGTGCGCTCGCTCGGCAGTCGCTTTGGCGGCGGCGAGCTTGTCCGCCGCCTCGTGGCGGACCTGCTGCAATTCGACGAGCTTTTCGCGATAACTCATGTCACTTTCCTTTCGGCTCGGGCTTGGCGAAGAACTTTGCATTCGCCTCGTTCATCTTGCGGATCGTATCGGCATCGCGAGTGCGTTGCGCGGCCGCCATCCCACGTGCGACTGCCGCACCGCCGAACCGCTTAATGGCGGTATCAACCGCTCTGCCGGTCCTGCGGCGGAGTACGCCTGCACGGTCGTCAGTGCCTTCGGCATTTGGGGTATCTCTCCGCATCATGGGCGGAGGAGTGGTACTGCCGAAGCTTCGCCGCTGGTCGCCAATCGAGCCGCCGTTGGGGTCGACGGAAGTCGGATTGCCAAGCATGCCGGCAATCGGCGAAGTACCGTTCTTGCCGAGCAGGTAGGTCATGCTGCCTTGCTCAACCAATCGATACGGTCCAAGCGCGGTCGCGCCCGCCCAGGCAACGTACTCTCCATCAAGCGCGGCGTCACAAGTGCAGTCCTCGGTCCCATCACCGTAAGCCTGGGCAAGAATGGTGACGGCCTCCTCAAGATGGTCGAGCCGCGCCAGTATCTGCGCGAGCGGAGCGCCGCCACCAGTGGGCTCGTCGTCAAGCGTGATGTGGACCTGAGTGTCATTCGTCTTTCGGCGACGATGCCCACCGTTCATCGGAGACGGTGCATCCGTGAAACTAAGCCTCGGCATTTTGCAGTTCCTTTCGTTTGACAATTCCGCGCGCCCGGCCGGGTCGGCGGAAGTAGGTGCGCATCGCGCACATCGGCACGCGGGCTTCCTTGCCATCATCTTCTCGCGCAACAACCATTTCGGCGTATCCAATCCAAAGACCCGAAGGTGTGATGATCTCGACTTCCCGCTGGCCGATAAGCGGATGCTCGAAGGCGGCAGGCGGGATATTGGCCGCCACTTCGGCGAGCACGCGACGAACCGTATCGTGATCCGCGATCGCGTGGGTCGGTCCACGATGAAAGAGGCGCCCAATGCAGTGTCGTGAGAACACGCATACCGCCGAGTTCCAAACTCGCGCTTTGTCCGGCTCAAGCTCGATCTGCGCAATGCGCACGGCCGCTCCCGGCTCGCTGCCGGATTGCTCGTCCCATCTGTCATCGTGGGTCTCGGCATTTGCCAGGTACGATAGTGTGGCGCTTGCCTTCCAATCCGGCGCGAGCAACGGGTACTCGACTTCACGGTTGAGCAACCCCGGATCAGCCGCGATCCAGCGAAGCAGCCGAAGCGCATCCGTACGTGTGATCGGCTTGCCGGCGGCAAGCTTCTTTCTCAAAACAATTATCCGGTCATCGGTCTCTTTGAATGGCTCCGCGCTGGCGATGACACGCAAGAATGCGTTCGCCGCGATAAAAGGAACTGCCGGGACAGGAGCAATTACCATCCTCCGGTCCCCAATCCTGCATCGGAACCAGTCCCGACGATGGCTTGCTCCGGAGGAGCAGAAGCATCGGCTGTCCAGCAAACCATTTCGGAGTACCAGTCATTGCCGCGAGTGTCGCCAACGTGGACTAGCTGCACTATGTAGTAGCTCCCCGTGGGCGAAAGACCTGTGTTGTCCACGCCGCCAAATTGGTTCAGTTGCAGGAAAGCAGGATCGAACTGCGGCGGGTTTATCAGATTATTGTTTATGGAGAGCGGGCCGCCGAGACGGTAATTAGTGTTAATCAGGCTGCGCACCACGACCCCGTTCGTCGTCACTTCCGGGACGCCAACCATTCCCGTCTGCGCGTTCAATGTCACAGGCGGCACGCCTTGACGGACTTGACCGTACGGGATGACGACGATCTGACCATCCTCGGGGAAGGCGAAGTATTTTTTGTCCATTCGATCTCGGCGCAAAATTTGCTTCGTATTGCCAAATAACACTCGTCCCCGAGGCGCACGTGTCTGTGGCAGGTTGCTCGGCGGGGTGGCTGTCTGTGCCTGCACTCCGGGTGTACCCGTTAGAGACTGCATCATCGCATTGAACTTGTCCGATGGACTCCAGCCGGCAGAGAGTGTTTGGTTGGAGACGGAGTTATTCCAAAGCGCGTCACCATCCTGCACGGCGAGACGAAGCTTCGTCGTCGTCGCATCGACACGTCCGAAGGCGGATTGAACAATGGTTCCGCTAAACAGTTTCTGCACGCTATTCGGGTTCCCGTACCCGACCATCAAAAGCACGGGCGGCGCGGGACCGTTACCTAGCTGACTGCCTTTCGGTATTTGTCGAACCGTTCCCGGAGCCGGGTTCCAAACCTCTATCGTACCGATGCACGGCGATTGCATCGTTCGTGAAATCTGGAATCGAACCTCCAACTGTGAAAAATCGATCGCGGGCAACGTGCCTTGCTGATTTGCCTGCGTGGTGGTGGCGACCAACAGTTTAAGCTGCCGTGCCCATTGGGAGCTGGGGGACAGAGTCATTGCGTGCTGCCCGGCAGGTTGCGCAGCATCAGTCCGGTCGAATTGACGATCGCGCGCTTCGTCGCCTGCGCAACGGATTGAGGGTTGTCCTTCGTCGAGACTTTCACATCGACTCTTTGGTTGACGACCATACTCTTTCCATCGCGCGGCGCGGTGACCGTGATCGTCGGGACATTGCCGATTGTCGGCGGACTGCTGAAGATACGAGAATCCGAAAGTTGAGAACCAAGCACAGAAGCGGAGGCGCCACGACTGGCGGCTTCGGTATCGCCGCCGGCCGGTCGCTCGTATGCGAGCGAGGTAATCGCGCCCGCCTGGAATGCGTTCGCGGCGCCAAGGAGTGCCCGGCCAGCGGCCGCTTCCGAGTGGTGCAACTCCCAATTGACGAAAGCCAACTGTTGGGCAAACGACGAGCCGTGGATATCCCGTCCGATGACGGCCTTGAACATCGCTTGGCGATCGTCATGCCATTGCGCAATCCCGTAGGCGTGGCCTCCGTCGCCGGTTGCGTTCGGGTTCATGCCGGACTCGGCATTTAGGTTCGCGACGATGCCGAGCGCGTCGTCTCGGGACCAACCCATGCTCATGAAGAACTGTACGGCCAGGGAGTCGCGACCATTTAGGTTGCGCATCCTAAGCGCTCTCATCGCTTGCCCGGCCAGATTGAAGGGGCCAGGAGTAAGAGCGGACTGTCCAGCGCCAATGCCAAGCTGCTGGTTGGAAAGCGGGTGGGCCGGTGCGCCCGGTGGCGGAGACCCGCCCGAGCCGAAGCCCAAAAGAGTTTGCGACTGGCCGCCGCCGTACTGCATGGAAATCCCGCCTAGGCCGATCTTCAGATTAAACGAGCGGTACAGCCACGGGTTGGCTTTGAGAAAGCCGTCGAGCCACTTAAGGCCCCCGACGATTGACTTCAGAATCGTGTCTGTATCGATAAGCACGGCATTTAGCGCGCTCGTGCTCGATTTGGTTTTGTCGATCGAACCAGCCGCACCGCCGAACAGACCGTTGAGACCGCCCACATCGTGAAATATCTGCGATAGTGTTTTTATCAGCTCTCCGAATGTATCGGAGAGCGCCTTGAATTGAGGTTGTGCTTGCTTGACCCACGACCAATCGAACTCGCTTCGTTTACCTTTCGTGTATCCTTCGTAATCGTCGAGCAGTAGAAGGATCAATCCGAGAGAGGCAATGAAAGCGCCGAGCGGGGTTGCAAGGAAGCCAACGGACAGTGAGCGCCATGCCACGAGTAGAAGGGTAAAGCCTTCGATCAGGCGGCGGGTCCCGGCGCTCATCTGGTCGAACCAATCGACCAGTTGAAAACCATCTATGACTAGCTGGGTGACTTCCTTGCCGACTTCGATCAACCACCTCGCAATACTGGTGATCGCCGCGACAATGTCGGGTGCGTGCTTGATGATTAGGTCCGTGAACTGCTGGATATCGGCGCGAAGGCCGGAAAATAGTTTGCTTCCGGCTTTCTCCGCGATAAGGTCGAAGACGGTTCCAAGGTTGCGCAAGGCAATCATGAACAGTCTTGCGTTCTCGGCGGCCTTCTGCTGCTCAGTGTCGCCGAACTGAAGGGCAGTCGTGAGACGCTGATACGAGCGAGTGAGTGCCTCCAGCGCGCCCGGCTGCATGTAAATCTGGAACATCACGTTTTGGTCGATACCGACCTTTTGGCCGTACTGCTGCGCCAAATAATAGGGCATCGATCGAAGACGGTTCCCGAGGTCTTCGAAAATTGTCGCAGTCGACTTCGGTCTGCCCGTGATCGGGTCCACCATCTGCACGCCAAGGGACATCAGGAACCCGGAAGCGCCGGGGTTCGAGCGCAGGAAGGATGCCAGGTTTTCGAGCGACCGGCGCATGGCGTCGCCGCCCACGCCCATCTGCGAGCCCGCGAACGCAAGAGATTGGATTTGTGCGACCGAGGCGCCGATACGTTGGCTTGCATAATACAAGCCCTCGAACGACGAAGCCATTTTCGCGACGCCCGCAACGGTCGTGGCTGCGGCTGCTTCAATCGCGGTTCCGAGGCCGACGACCTTTAGTGTCGCGGCCGCGATTGCATCGAGAAACTGACGGTTTTGAGCGCCGTCTACCTTGAAGCCAACGCTTACGAGGAACTCGCGAAGGACATCCACACCGTCAGCCATTTGCATGCTCCTCGCCAGGAAGCGGTCCGCGAGGATTTCCGAAACGACGCTCTCGAATTGCCAAGATGTAGCGCGTCGCCTTCAGTTCGGCGTCGTCTTCCAGGATGGCGACCGCTTGCTTAAGAAAAAGGATAAGTTCCATCTCCGTGACGTCCGGATCACACATTCCTGCGACGACCCGTGCGAGCTTTTCCGCCTTGACGGCGAGCATCGCGGACGAAGCTTTTGCGATTTCGCTGATAGGGAGTGTCATCGCAGCACCAGAGGAATGGCCCAGCCTGCGATCACGACGGCGGCGGCAAGGCCGAGAAGCAGCCACGTCCACTTTGGGAGGCGGTCAGGCTCGCGGATCGAGGTCGGCCAAGTCGTCTCGCCGTTTGGCAGTGGCGGCTTTGCTGGCGCTGATCGAGGTTGACGAGGCTCTTCGGGGGGAAGATGCAAATTCAGCATTGTCATGCCCCTCGCTGCATGAAAAGAAGAACGCCTCGGTGTCCAGCGGCGAACCGTCCGCATACCAGGTCGCGAGCGCGCTGCCGATCGTCTTCGCTAGGTTTATCGAGATCGGCGAGCAAAACGTCCACCGCAAAGTCGATCTCGCCATAGTCGTCTTCGATGTCGATGTCACGCATCGCGCCCTCCCGTACGGTTGGCGCCGATGAGCAAAACGTGGCTGGGACCGTCTTCGGTTGGATTTGGATGCTTCACGACGAGAACGCGCATGCCGGACAACAGGCCGGAGAGCGCGGTACCTTTCGCGGTCTCGCGCATGCGGAGTTCTGCGATTGGGAGAAAGCCTCTCGGCAGCCCAAGGGCGCCGTACAGAAGATCGCTGTCTTCATCAGGAGTGTTTGTCATTTCATACCATCCATCAAAAGCAATTCGATGGACAAATCGATGTCAGGCCGCGTCGCATCAAAGCAAGTAGAATTTTTCGGCCTAGCTATGACTCGGAAATTATAGAGGAAATAAGGCGGTTCTTAACTGTCAGATAAATCCAACGAAGCCGAACGCGGATCGCGGACGCATGACGCCCGATGCTTCGCCGAGCCTGCGCCAAACCTCTTTCGATCGAGCGCCTGTATGCAAGGCAACCGTTAAAAGCGCGACTGTATTAGCGATGTCGTCGTGCTGGCCGCGCATATGATCGATCACGTCCTTGCCTGATGATCCAGTGCGCCGCTCAAGGTTGCATAGCTGGTTCGTCAATCGGTGATTGTCCAAGAGGCGCACTTTGCGTGTGGTCAAGATCGGCAACAATTCTGCGTACGTGTCCGACCGATTGAGTTCGCTCGGGCTGTAACGCACACCCTTTGCCATGAACTGCTCTTTGATTGCCTGCCCCGCGTAATTGTCGCCGATCACCACTCCCACGCCGTAGCTCTTCATCACTGTGCAAAACTTCTCGACCGCCGCCGCTGGAGAGTGCGGAGCCATCACTTCAAGAATGAGATCGATCACCGCCATGTCCGCCTCACGGTGACCGATCGCCAAGACACTTGAGTCCGAAACGCCTCCGCTCATGTCGCAAGCCGCGAAGTAGCTGATCCCCGCGACGCATGGGAGTTCGAAACAATCAGGCGAAGTCACCGCATCCACGATCTCCTTTGACACGTACGAGGCAACGTCAAGTCGCCAGACGCAACAGTATTCCGCGCCGTAGCTAAGCGGGTCCTTTTCTTGCTCCTCCGCGAGAAACTCCATGTCGGCTTTTGGGTTCATCTCGACGGTCGTGCCGAGCCAAGTCAAAACCTTCGCGTCCTCGCGCCCGAAGTTGCGCGAGAATGTCTCCCAGAGTGCGCCTCTCTTATCATAGACCGAACTCGCCATGACAAGCATGCTGCCGGGAAGCGTCAGCAGTCCCGGCCTCACTGCACTAAGGATTTCGGCATCGACGTTGCGACCGTCCTTCTTGAAAAACGCCAACTCGTCGGCACAGACTAAGCAAAAAGTGCGCCCTCTCGGCGCTGACAATGAAGCAGTGAAGATTGCGATCTTATTGCCGTTCCTCAACACTAGTGTTTCGGCGAAGTCTTCCTCAAGCTCTTCGGCCAGCATGTCATTCGTTTGCAGAAGTCCTCTTGCATAGTTCAAGATTGTCTTTGCCTGCTCACGGTCAGCGGCAATGATCGCGGCAACTGCTGCTTCTCCGGGTGCCAGCCATTGCGAGTAATCGGCGAACGCAGTTTTAAAAACCGCAAGAAGAGCGAGGATGCGGGACTTGCCACCGCGTCTTCCCACAACCCAGCAACTCTCGCGCTGAAGCTTTTCGGGCGGGTGCTGTCGATGCGTATGATAGCGGTAGGTCTTCAGCTCTTCGCCTTCGAGAGGCAAAGCGAATATGGCCTTGAGCAACACGCGCCAAGTCGCCCAGCTTCGTCCGCCGAACGTCCGTTTGAACAAGAATGGATCGGTCATGAGAACGACGGGTGAAGTGGCAGGCGGCGGCAATGGTAAGCGCGAGTGCTTCGGGTAGACGGTCCGTTTCGGATGCTCGGCAGCCGATGCCGCCTCAGGCTCAGAGAGCGGCCGGTGTGGCCTCGGCCTGACTTGCGGGCTCATTCCTTGCCGCCCCCGCTATGCGGGCGTGGGCGCGGCTGTACGGCCGCAGTCGAGCCGTTCGAGCCGTACGCCCGGCTCATGTAGTCCGCCAAGCTCTGCTTAGGCTTCGGCGAAGCCTTGAGGCCAAGCTTCACGAGTACCCGCGAGAGCGAATTGGCCCATGCGAGATACCGTTCCGAGTCGTGTGCGTTAGGTGGTTCGCCTTCGCTTTCCGTGAAGAGGATGTCGAAGACAATCAAGCGCATCTTCAATGCCACGGCGATCTCGACCATGGCTGTCTCGGTGACCGATGGTGATCCGCCCAAATGCTCGATAAGTTCACGACGAAACTCGTCCGCACGCCTGCCTACAATCGTTCGCCGATCCGGCTTGAACGGCGTGGTAA
>Ga0335075_10001429_pt1 | contig 39445 bp, 34 predicted proteins | sample Lox_Sample_24_FD_206723 | JGI IMG/M metagenome (GOLD analysis project Ga0335075, IMG submission 206723) | Soil microbial communities from Loxahatchee National Wildlife Refuge, Florida, United States - Lox_Sample_2.4 | ecosystem: Environmental > Terrestrial > Soil > Wetlands | place: USA... | reverse complement strand
CGTGGCTGTACAGGCAGCGCAGCGCGGCGACCAGGTGCTCGACGGCGCTGCGCCCGCCGCGGGCGTTGCGGCGGGCCACGACGTGGGTCTTGACATACGACATCAGCTGCCGGATCTCCGACGGGGCAATCTCGTCCAGCCGCCGCTCGCCCCAGTGGTCCAGGACACGATTCCAGTACGAGCCGTACGCCCGGCGGGTGCCGCCGCTGACGGCAGCGGACACCACCGGGACGTACTCGGCGAAGGTCGGGACCGGCGGCCGGATCTCCGCGGCGATCGCCAGGTCATCAGGGGACAGGCCCATCTGAGCGAGCATCAGCAGCGCAGCGTCGACGATGGCCTGCTGGGTTACGGCCGGGTGCCTGGCCAGGTGCGGGGTTGTCACGGCTGCCCTCCTGGGGCGTGCGGGAATACGCCGTGGGCGCGCAGGGCCTGGTCCACCACGGCGAACGAGTAAGCAGCGAGCATGTCCTGGCCGGGGACCGCGGCCAGCAGCACCCGGTCGCCGGCCCGCAAGCCGCAGCGGCGGCGCAGGACGGCGGGAATCGCGAGGCAGCCGCGGGCCCGCACGGTGACCATGCCGCGCGGGTCACGGCGGGCGGTCACCACGCCCGGGGATGCGGTCAGGGTCAGCCGGTCCCCCTCCCGCCAGCCCAGGGCGCTGGTGATGGCCTGGTCGGGGAGGCGGCCGGAGGCGTCGATACGGCCGGTCCCGTACACCACGTCCGCCGGGACGGACAACGCGGCGGCCGGACCGGCCATGGGCAGCGGGCGGAGACCGGCTGGCCTGACGCGCTGGGTACCAGCCGGGCGGCCCGGAGACGGGATAACAGGGGCGATCGGCTGGGCGGTCACGGCTGCCCCCCGGGATAGAGCGCAGCACCAGCCGGTGGGTGGCGGTTATCCAGCGTGTCAGAGTGCCCCGCCAGCGTGTTCAAGCGGTGTCCGTTTTGGGGATTTCTCACCGGTTTTGGTGTCCGAGGGGGGACTTGAACCCCCATGCCCTTGTCGGGCACTAGCACCTCAAGCTAGCGCGTCTGCCTATTCCGCCACCCGGACCGGCGATGCGAGGGTACGCATCGGCTGGCTAACCTTAGCAAACCGGTGGCCCCCAAGCGAAGTGCCCGGCGGCGATTCACCGGCCGCCACCGAGCCGTGGCGCGTACGGGTGCGACGATAGACCGGTGACAGCGAACCAGGTGACCGCACAGGACGAGGTCGTGGACATCTGCCGCGACCTGATCAGGATCGACACCACGAACCCGGGCGACCACTCGGGCCCCGGCGAGCGTAAGGCCGCCGAGTACGTCGCCGGGCTGCTGGCCGAGGTGGGGCTCGAGTCGACCGTCCTGGAATCGCACCCCAAGCGAACCAGCGTCGTCGCCCGCATCGAAGGAAAGGACCGCACCAGGCCAGGCCTGCTCGTCCACGGCCACCTCGACGTGGTCCCGGCCAGCGCGCCTGACTGGCAGCGGGACCCGTTCTGCGGGGAGGTCGCCGAGGGCTGCGTCTGGGGCCGCGGCGCGATCGACATGAAGGACATGGACGCGATGATGCTCGCCGTCGTGCGCCAGCGGCTCCGCGAACAACGCCCGCCTGCTCGCGACGTCGTGCTCGCGTTCCCCGCCGACGAGGAGGCCGGCGGGAAATGGGGCGCGCGCTGGCTGGTGGACAACCACCCGGACCTGTTCGAGGGCGTCACCGAGGCGGTCGGCGAGGTCGGCGGCTTCAGCCTGACCCTCGGCAGCCGGCGGCTTTACCTGCTGCAGACGGCGGAGAAGGGAATCGCCTGGCTGCGGCTGACCGCGCACGGCCGGGCCGGCCACGGCTCGATGATCCAGGCCGACAACGCGGTGACCGAACTGGCCGAGGCGGTCGGGCGCCTGGGCCGGCACGAGTGGCCCACCCGCCTCATCCCGTCGGTCCGGGCGTTCCTGGAAGGAGCGAGCGAGGCTCTCGGCGTCGAATTTATGCCGAACGATCCAGCGCAGGTGCTGGCCAAAATCGGCTCAATTTCCCGCATCGTGGGCGCGACCTTGAGGAACACCGTCAACCCGACGGTGCTGCACGCCGGGTACAAGGTCAACGTCGTCCCGCAGGCGGCCACCGCCGAAGTCGACGGCCGGTTCCTTCCCGGCCACGAGGAGGAGTTCTTCGCCGAGCTTGACCGGGTGCTCGGGCCGGGCGTGACGCGGGAGTTCATCAACCATGACATCGCGGTGGAGACGACACCGGACGGCGCCCTGTACGAGGCGATGACCAGCGCGATTACCGCGGAAGAGCCCGATGCCCAGGTGATCCCCTACTGCCTGTCGGCGGGCACCGACGCCAAATCGTTCAGTCGGCTCGGCATCAGGTGCTTCGGCTTCACGCCGCTGCGGCTGCCGCCGGATCTGGACTTCTCCGGGATGTTCCACGGCATCGACGAACGCGTCCCCGTCGACGGCCTGCGCTTTGGCGTCCGCGTCCTGGACCGTTTCCTCGATTGCTGCTAGGTCCCACTCGCACCATGAGTTCAGAATGTACGGACTGGGCGTATGATGCGCCTTCGGAGGGTAGCCTTCCTGCTGCCGTCGGCGTTGAGTCGGAGGCTGGACAATTCCCAGTCCCCGTATTCGGCGTGGTCGGTCAGGATCCGCCGGGCGGAGTCGCGAGCTTCTCGGGAAGTTCCGCGCGGCAGGTACACGACGAGGTAGGCGTACTCGGCCATCGGTCCTATTGTGCTTGAGTTCACCGGCGATTCAACCTGGGCGGGAAAATCTCCGGCTTGGCTTGGTGCGTCGCAGGGAACACACTGAACCGGGTCGGCGGTTACAGCTGAAGGGCGGCGTGTGACCACGAGAACGAGGGACGGTCACGGCGCGAATGCAAGGACGGGAAGAGCGTGCCAGCAAGGATAACAACGGATAAGGCTAAGGCGCCCGGTGGCCGGGCGGGCCAGAAGGCCACGAAGGCGGGCAGCGGCGGCGGCGCGAGGGCGAAGGCCGCCGGCAGCGGGGGCAGCGGCGGCGGCCGCGGGACCAAGCTCGTCATCGTCGAGTCTCCGTCCAAGGCCCGGACGATAGCCGGGTACCTCGGTAAGGGCTACGTGGTCGAGTCCAGCGTGGGCCACATCCGCGACATGCCCGACCGGGCCGCGGAGATCCCGGCCAAGTACCGCGGCGAGCCGTGGGCCAGGCTGGGCGTCGACGTGGACCACAACTTCGAGCCGCTGTACGTCGTGCACAGCGACAAGCGCCAGCAGGTGGCCAAGCTCCGCAGCCTGCTGAAGGACGCCGACGAATTGCTGCTCGCCACGGACGAGGACCGCGAGGGCGAGGCCATCGCCTGGCACCTGCTCGAGGAGCTCAAGCCCAAGGTGCCGCACAGCCGGATGGTCTTCCACGAGATCACCCCGGAGGCGATCGCCCGCGCCATCGCCAACCCGCGTCAGGTGAACGAGGGCCTGGTGGACGCCTACCAGGCGCGCCGGGTGCTTGACCGGCTTTACGGGTACGAGGTCTCGCCCGTGCTGTGGAAGAAGGTCATGCCGAAGCTGTCCGCCGGGCGGGTTCAGTCGGTCGCGACCAGGCTCGTCGTCGACCGGGAACGCGAGCGGATCGCGTTCCGCCCGGCCGGCTACTCCGACCTCGAGGCCGAGTTCGCGACCAGGGTGGGCTCGCGGGAGCAAGCACAGCACGGGCAGCCAGGCGCCACGGAGCCGACGAGCTTTACCGCCAACCTGGTCGCGGTAGACGGCCGGCGGGTGGCACAGGGCCGGGACTTCACCTCCACCGGCGAGCTGCGCAGCAAGGACGTCCTGCACCTGGACGCGGCGGCCGCGGTCGCGCTGGCCGAACGGCTGGACGGGGCGAGCTTCTCGGTCGCCAGCGTGGAGCGCAAGCCGTACCGGCGCTCGCCCTACGCGCCGTTCCGCACCACGACGCTGCAGCAGGAGGCCTCCCGCAAGCTCGGCTTCTCGGCCAAGCACACGATGTCGGTGGCGCAGCGCCTGTACGAGAACGGCTACATCACCTATATGCGCACCGACTCGGTCACGCTGTCGCAGACCGCGGTCGCCGCGGCCCGCCGCCAGGCGGCCGAGCTGTACGGCGCCTCGTATGTGCAGGACGAGCCGCGGATCTACCAGAGCAAGGTCAAGAACGCGCAGGAAGCCCACGAGGCCATCCGGCCGGCCGGGGACAGCTTCCGCACCCCGGCCGCGGTGGCCCGGGAGCTGTCCTCCGACGAGCGCAGGCTCTACGAGCTGATCTGGCAGCGGACCGTCGCCTCCCAGATGAAGGACGCCACCGGCGAGTCGGTGTCGGTCCGGGTGGCGGGCACCTCCAGCGCGGGCGAGCGGGCCGAGTTCGGCGCGACCGGCAAGGTCATCAACTTCTACGGGTTCCTCAAGGCCTACGTGGAGGGCGCCGACGACCCGGCCGCCGACCTCGACGACCGGGAGCGCAGGCTGCCGCCGCTGGCCGAGCGTGACCCGCTTGACGTGCTGCGCCTGGCCGCGGCCGATCACTCCACCAGGCCGCCGGCCCGCTACACCGAGGCGTCGCTGGTCAAGGAGCTCGAGGATCGGGAGATCGGCCGGCCGTCCACCTACGCGAGCATCATCGGCACGATCCTGGACCGCGGCTACGTGTTCAAGAAGGGCACCGCGCTGGTCCCCTCGTTCCTCGCCTTCGCGGTCGTCACGCTGCTCGAGCGGCACTTCGGCCAGCTGGTCGACTACGAGTTCACCGCGCGAATGGAGGACGTCCTTGACGCGATCGCCCGCGGCGAGACCGAGCGGGTGCCCTGGCTGCGCCGGTTCTACTTCGGCGTTGACGGGGACGGCACTGACGGGGACGGGGCCGGACAGGGCGCCGTCAACGGCAATGGCGCTGACCACGGGCGGGGCCTGAAGTCCCTGGTTGGCGATATCGGCGACATCGACGCCAGGGACGTAAGCTCGTTCCCGCTGGCCGGTTCGGACATCGTGGTCCGGGTCGGGCGGTATGGCCCGTACCTGGAGCGCGACGGGCAGCGGGTGAACATTCCCGAGGACATGGCCCCCGACGAGCTGACCGCGGAGAAGGCCGAGGAGTTGTTCGCCCAGCCGAACGGCGACCGGGTTCTCGGCACCGACCCGGGCTCCGGCCACGTACTGGTCGCCAAGGCCGGGCGGTTCGGCCCGTACGTGACCGAGCAGCTGCCCGAGGACGCGAAGACCAAGCCGAGGACGGGGTCGCTGCTGTCGTCGATGTCGCTGGATAGCGTGACGCTGGACGACGCGCTGAAGCTGCTCAGCCTGCCTCGGGAGCTCGGGGAACTCGACGGCGAGGCGGTCACCGCGCAGAACGGCCGCTACGGGCCCTACGTGAGGAGGGGCTCGGACAGCCGCTCGCTGGAGTCAGAGGACCAGCTGTTCACGCTGACCCTGGCTGAGGCCAAGGAGCTGTTCGCCCAGCCCAAGACGCGCGGCCGCAGCGCCCGGGCCGCGGCGCCGCCGCTGCGCGAACTGGGCGAGGACCCCGCCACGGGCAAGCCGATGGTGATCAAGGACGGCCGGTACGGCCCGTATGTGACCGACGGGGAGTCCAACGCCTCGCTGCGCAAGGGCGACGAGGTGGCGTCGATCACCGTCGAGCGGGCCGCCGAGCTGCTGGCCGACCGGCGGGTGGCGGCCCCGCCCGCGCGCCGCCGGGCGAGTTCTACCAGGGCGAGCGCCGCCAAGGGGAGCACGACACGGAAGAAGGCTGGTACCACGGCCCGTTCGGCCCCTAAGAGATCTTGACCTGACCGGAACCGGAGCCTAGCCGCACCTTGGAGCTGAGCTTAAAATTACGATAAAGGACTAGCCAGTTATGCGGCCTGCCGCACCGATACTCTTTACGCCGTGAACTTTCGCGCCGGGGGCAGCCAGCGTGACGCCGACCGGGGGCAGCTCGGGAGTGGCGCTGCGCGACGTCACCATGCCCGCGAGCCGGGGGTGCTGTCCATCAAGCCGTTCCGTCGGCTGTGGATCGCGCTGTCCCTGTCCAGCCTGGGCGACTGGCTCAGCATCTTCGCCCTGCTCGCGCTGGCCGCGGATCTGACCCAAAAGCACAGCGCGGGCCAGTCGGTCACCGCGGCGGCCGCGGCCCAGACGACGGCCATCGGCGGCGTGTGGGTGGCCACCCTGCTCCCGGCCCTGCTGCTCGGCCCGGTGGCCGGGGCGATCGCCGATCGGCTTGACCGGCGGCGAACGATGATCATCGGGGATGTCCTGCGCGGGCTGCTTTACCTGTCGATCCCGCTGTTCCCGAACCTGACCTGGCTGTACGCCGCCAAGTTCCTGGCCGGCGTGGTTTCGCTGTTCTGGAATCCGGCCACCGCCGCGTCGATGCCGAACCTGGTGCCTCCGGACAAGCTTGAGCGGGCCAACCAGTACAGCCTGCTCGGCACGTACGGCACCGCGCCGCTGGCGGCGGGCCTGTTCAGCGTGCTCGCCCTGATCAGCGAGGCCCTCGGCCGGGTGGCTCCGTTCTTCCATTCCAATCCGGTCGACCTGGCCCTTTACATCAATGCCGCGTCGTATGCGATCTCCGCGCTGACCGTCTGGTTCCTGACCGAGATACCGAAGCGGCAGGCGGCCAAGATCTCCGTGCCGTCGACCGCCAAGGCCATCTGGGACGGCTGGAAGTTCATCGGCCAGACCCCGGTGATACGCGGCCTGGTGGCCGGCATGGTCGGGGCCTTCATCGCGGCCGGCGTGGTGGTCGGGCTGGCCTACCCCTATATCAAGTTCACGCTGAAAGGCGGTAACGCCGGGTTCGGGCTGGTGTTCGCCGCGATCTTCGTGGGCATCGCGCTCGGCATGGTGGTCGGCCCGCGCGTGCTGAGCGGCTTCAGCCTGCGCAGGCTGTTCGGCCTCGCGATCACGGCCGCGGCCGTCCCGCTCGCGCTCATCGGCCTGATACCGAACCTCATCTTGGTCACGGTGTTCGTCATCCTGCTCGGAGCGCTGTCCGGCATCGGCTACGCCACCGGCTTCACCATCGTCGGGCTCGAGGTCGACGACGACACCCGCGGCCGGGTCTTCGCCTTCTTCCAGTCGTCCATCCAGGTCATCCTGCTGACCGTCATCGCGGTCGTGCCGTTCCTCTCGGCCGCCTTCACCAAGCTGATCGGCGGCGTGACCGGCTCTGGCAACGTGCACTTCGCGCACGTCACCTACGCCTCGGTCGGCCAGAACCTGGTCATCCTGCTGGCCGCGGCGGCCGCGGCCATCCTCGGCGTGAGGTCCTACCGGCAGATGGACGACCGCAAGGGGGTGCCGCTGCGGGAGGACCTGCTCTCCGCGGTCAGGGGCGAGCCGTTCGCGCCGGTACCGGGGGCAGCGCACGCCAACGGCGACTCGCCGCCGTCTCCGCCCCCGCCTGCTGGCCGGCTGATCGCGTTCGAGGGCGGGGAGGGGTCGGGCAAGACCACGCAGGCCAGGCTGATCTCCATCTGGCTGCGCGGGCTCGGCTACGACGTGGTCACCACGCACGAGCCCGGCGCGACCAAGGTCGGGATGCGGCTGCGCGCGCTGCTGCTCGACACCGCGCACACCGGCATGTCGCCGCACGCCGAGGCGCTGATGTACGCGGCCGACCGGGCCGAGCACGTCGCTTCGGTCATCGCCCCTGCGCTCGAGCGGGGCGCGATCGTCATCACCGACCGGTACGTGGACTCCTCGCTGGCCTACCAGGGCGCGGGCCGGAACCTGCCGCAGGCGGACATCGCCAGCTTCAACTGGTGGGCCACCGGCGGGCGTGTGCCCGACCTGACCATCCTGCTTGACATGGACCCTCTCGCCGGGCTGCAACGGCGCGCGCGGTCCGCGGACCGGTTGGAGGCCGAGCCCGCGGACTTCCACCAGCGGGTCAGGGCCGGGTTCCGCGCGCTGGCCCAGGCCGAGCCCTCCAGGTACCTCGTGCTCGACGCGGACCGCCCGGTCGAGGAGATCACCAGGGACATTCAAGAGCGGATCCGCGCCGTGCTCCCCGACCCGGTCCCGTCGGTCGCCGAGGCGTCCACCGGCGACTTCCCCGCGATCAGGGAAGAGGTCTCAGGTGACCATCGGCGTTGACCACGGCGCCGAGGCTGAGCAGAGTGCCGGGGACGGGCAGGGCGCTGAGGCCGGGGTTTTCGCCGATCTGACCGGGCAGGATGCGGTGGTCGCGCAGCTGTCGCGGGCGGCGGCGGCGGCCTCTGCGGTGCTGGCCGGGCAGCGGCCTGGCGGGGGGGTTCGGGGGGGACGCCCCCCCCGAAGTGGCCAGCAGAGCGCGATGACGCACGCATGGCTGTTGACCGGGCCGCCAGGATCTGGGCGTTCGGTGGCGGCTCGGGCCTTTGCGGCCGCGCTGCTTTGCCCGCTCGGCGGCTGCGGCCAGTGCCCGGCCTGCCTGCAGGTGCGCGCGGGAACCCACGCCGACCTGCTGCTGGTCCGGCCCGAGGGGCTGTCCTACGGCGTGCGGCAAACCAGGGACCTGGTGCTCCGCGCCGCGGGCGCGCCCGCGGGCGGCCGCTGGCAGGTGGTGGTCTTCGAGGACGCCGACCGGTGCACCGAGCAGGCGGCGAACGCACTGCTGAAGGCAATCGAGGAGCCAGCCCCTCGGACCGTGTGGCTGCTGTGCGCGCCGTCGGCCGAGGACATGGTGCCGACGATCAGGTCACGGTGCCGGGTTATCACACTCGCGGTACCGTCGTCGGCTGCGGTGGCTAAGGTACTAGTGACGCGGGACGGTATCGAGCCCGCTGCCGCGCTGGCCGCGGCCCGCGCCGCGCAGGGACACGTGGGCCGCGCCCGGCGCCTGGCGGTGGACGCGTCCGCCGCCGCGCGGCGGGCCGAGGTGCTGCGCGTGCCGCTGCAGGCTGTATCGGTGGGGGCGGCGCTGTCGTGCGCGGCTGCGCTGGTCCGGACGGCCGAGGACGAGGCCAAGGCGGTAACCGAGGAGCTCGACGAGCCGGAGCGGGGGGCGCTGCGCCGGGCGTTCGGCGAGGGGTCGACGGGCAAGGGCGTGGCCAAGGCCATGCGCGGGATGGCCGGGGCGCTGAAGGACCTGGAGGACCGGCAGAAGTCCCGCGCCACCCGGGTCAAGCGGGACACCCTGGACCAGGCCCTGCTCGACCTGGCCGCGTTCTACCGTGATGTGCTGATGCTGCAGCTCGGCGCCTCAGGTTTCGTGGAGCTTGCCAACGCCGACCGCGAGGCCGACCTGCGCCAGCTCGCGCATTCATCGACCCCAGAGGCCACCCTGCGTCGCCTGCAGGCCATCATGCACTGCCGCGAGCGCCTGCCCTTGAACGTGGCCCCCCTGCTGGCCGTAGAGGACATGACCCTCGCCCTAGTCGAAGGCTGAGCGCCCGGCCCAGCCGTCCCGCGCCCGCGCGCCGCCCCACGTGGCGCCCGCCCGAGCCTGTCGCGGTGCCGCGCGCTCCGCCCTGTCGCGCTGGTCCGCTCGCTTCGCCCTGTCGCGGTGGCCCCGCTCGCCTCTCGCTCCGCCCTGTCGCGGTGGCCCCGCTCGCCTATCGCTTCGCTTAACCCCTTGCACCACATCTGCCCTATCAACCCCACCAGGCGCAAGCAGGGCAGGCAACGGAACCAATGGTTGGACCCCTCTACCGAATCTTCTGGGTACAGAGTGCCGTTCATTGGTTCGCGGCCTGGTTGGCGGCGGGGCGCTCGGGGCAAGGGACGGTGCGGATGGGGAGAGGGGGGCGGTTGAGGCCGCGCGCCAGGGTGTCCTTGATCAGGCGGATGACCTCGGCGGGCTCGCGGCGGATCTGTCTGGGTGAGAAGTGCAGCGGGAGGATGTCGGCCGCGAACATCCGGTCATGACGCTTGTTGGTGCGGTCGGCGTCCTCGGGTGACAGGTGCCATTGGTAGGAGTCGACTTCCACGGCGACACCAGCCTGCGGCCACCACGCGTCGGGCCGGGCGAGGAAGGTGTCCCCGACGTACAGCGACGCGTTAAACAGGGGGATCGGCAGCCGGGCCCTCCTGATCAGATCGCGCAGGTCGGCTTCGGCGGCCGACCTGATGCCGTCGGCTACCTCGGCCAGGACCGAACGGAGCATCGCCGAGCCGCGGACCGGCCCTGCGCTGAGCTCGGCGGCCAGCTCGGCCACCGTGCACCGGCCCCGCTGGACGGCGTCCGCGACGACGGCGCGCACGTCCCGCGCATCGGTGAGAAGCCGTGCGGTGTCCGTGACGGCGCGGGGCACCAGGACGGACCGCAACGGGCCGAAAGACGTGGTTGCCCCCGGCATCCGGATCGTCCGGTGCAGCCGGACGAAACCGACGCTGGCACGCCGCCGCCCGGGGGGCAGCAGCATGTCGATCGTATCCAGCGTCTTCGGAGTCCGCAGGTCGTAATGCAGCAAGGCGACCGGCCCGGTGATGAGGCTGCCCGGCCCGGCGTAGAGCAGGGCCGCCATCTCCTTCTGCAGCAGGTTGGGCGTCCCGGTCACACCCAGGTAAACGCCGGGCAGCAGCGCCTGCCACGGGCCGCCCGGCCGGACGCGCCACTGCATCGAATTGTCCTTCATGCCGAGGCCGAGCAACTGCCCGCGGCTGACGACGGAAAGCTGCTGGGCCAGAAGCTCATCCAGGCCGTTGATTCGCACTGTGACTGGCATGGCACAGAGCATGACATCCGGCTCTGACAAAACTGGGCAGCCGAACAGGCATGGGACATACTTCGGGCGGCGAAGCACCGGTCGCCCGGATACCTGATCACCGCCTGGTAAGGAGCGGGCGACTGGGACCTGGGCGGCGGGGACCGTACTCTGGCCTAGTGGGCATGATGATGGCGGTGAGCTTCGAACGTTACGGACGGCTGTACTACCTCGACCCAGGCACCTGCGAACCACGCATCGGCGACAAGGTGCTCGTGCCCACCGACTCCGGGCCCGAGGTCGCGGAGTGCGTGTGGGCCCCGCAGTGGGTGTCCGAGGACATCGACGGGCTGCCGGTCTGCCAGGGCCTGGCCACCGACGACGACCTGGTCCGGGACGAGGAAAACCGCCGCCGCCGGGCCGAGGGGCGGCTGGCGGCGCGCCGCCTGATACGCGAGCACGGGCTGCCGATGAAGGTCACCGCGGTGGATTTCATCGGGCCGGAGAACGCGTTCGTCGTCTACTTCAGCGCGCCGCATCGCGTCGACTTCCGCGCGCTGGTCCGGGACCTGGGCGGGCGGCTGAAAGCGCGGGTGGAGTTGCGGCAGATCGGTCCGCGGGACGAGGCCAGGCTGCAGGGCGGGATCGGGCCCTGCGGGCGCGATTTGTGCTGCGCCACCTTCCTGAAGGACTTCGAGCCGGTGTCGGTCCGGATGGCGAAAGACCAGGACCTGCCGGTGAATCCGCTGCGGATCGCGGGGGCGTGCGGGCGGCTGATGTGCTGCCTGAAGTACGAGCACCCGCTTTACCAGGAATTCCGCAAGGATGCCCCGCCGGTGGGAAGCGCGGTCACCACCCCAGCGGGGGACGGGACGGTGGTCGGGCACAACGTGCCCTCGGACACGGTAGTGGTGAAGCTCTCCGCGGACGGCCGGGCTTGCGCGTGCCCGAAGGCCAGCGTGTGCGGATCGCGGCGGGCCTACGAGGAAATGCACGTCAAAGGCCGGGGCCGTTAGGCATGCCGAACATGCCGCGCCGCTATTCGACGCGGCAATCATGGGGCAGCCTGACCTGCGCCTACTTGCCGGTCCCCGCCTACCCGCCGCCGCGGGTCCTGTCCACGGCGCTGGCGGCCTGACGCGGACCGCACTCAGCTCTTGACACGCGCCCCAGTATGTGCAGGCTTGGCGCATGGCCATTCAGTCCGACGACCGCATCGTCGTAGAGACACCTCCCGCGCAGCGTCGCCGAAGCTTTCCCATGGGAATCATCGTGACCGGCATTGGGGCGGCACTGATCGCCCGCCACCCTGCCGGGTATGTCGGGCTGACCATCGGCCTGATTGGCGTGGCGTTCTTCGGGCCGCTCACCATCGCGCTGATCCTGCGGGCCGTGCGGAACCGGCCGGCGCTGATCCTGGACGCCGACGGCTTCACCGACCACGGCTCGCTGATCAGCGCGGGCTACGTGCCATGGCAGGAAGTGCAAGAGATCGACGAGCGGCGGTTCGGACGGCGGATCTTCGTGACGGTCAAGGTCACCGACCCGGATGCATTCCGCGCCCGGCAGCCGGTCTGGCGGCGGCTCCTTTACCGGATCAACGGGCGCACGGCCGCGGGTGACATCCTCATTCCGGACAACGTGCTATCCGTGCGCCCCGCGGAGCTGGTGAAGACGATGAAGCGGCTGCAGCGTGCCGCCCAGCGCCGCGCCCGCAAGGCAGGCACCGACCGGCGAGCCTAGGCTGCCACGGCTTAGCTCTTCGCTGTCGCGGCCCAGCCCGACCACCGTTCCACTGTCACCGCCAGCACCGGACCCGCCGGAGGAGCCTCCCGGTACTGCCAGTAGCGCTTTGCAAGCAGCCGCAGCGGCCCGGCCATCTGCCGCTGGTCGTTCAGTATCGCCGCCCTGCCGTCGGCGCGAACCCACCACAGTTTCTCCCAATCGTCGCTGTAGTGGTCGGCCAGCATGGTGACTGCCGGATTCTCCTCGACGTTCCGCAGCCGCTTGAGGTTGCTTGTTGACTTTGGCTTCTGGTCCACCGCCGTGTAGACGGTGTCCCCGGCAACAGCGAAGGTGACCACCACGACGTGCGGCCGCCCCTGCGCGTCAGCGGTTCCCAGCCGCGCCACGGGCACCGTCGCGAACCGTGCCCGCGCTTCGTCCTCCGGAAGCCTCACGCTGTGGATATTACGATCCACGGTGCTGCTAGCCGGTCCTGGCCTGACTCAGCTTCCGATAGACTCGTCGGGTCGCCCTCCTGGGTGGCACGCCGCCTTAGCTCAGTCGGTTAGAGCGACGCACTCGTAATGCGTAGGTCATCGGTTCGATTCCGATAGGCGGCTCCACCCGAATATCTCCCGGTACCAGGGACTTCGGCCTGCCGCAAGTTGCCGTCTACCGGGTGCCCGTAGAGGTCCATTGTCATCTCCGCCGAGGCGGGTCCGAGCACCCGCTGTACCACCTTCGGGTCAGCGCCAGCCGCCAGCCACACGGACGCCGCCGTATGGCGCAGGTCATGAACCCGGAATCCAGGCCGGACACCGTCAAGGCAGTGCTGACGCCAGAACGCCCACGGCGGCAGGTCGAGAACGACGACTACAGCGCATTCGTCCGACGCATCCTGCGCGCTTACAGCCGCCGTGTCGGGGCCGGCGACGTTGAGGGCCTGGCCCTCATGGTCAATCTCGCCGCCGCCGCCGCGACCTCGGTGAGGACCACCCCGACGCGCGGTGCGGCCCGCTGCGTGACCACAGCACCACCCGGCCGCACGCGTGCGACAGCCCCAGCGCTTCCTCGACAGCCGGCACCGGCCGGCCGTGCCACGCGCCAACGTCGCCAGGTGATGGCAGCCGGAGCAGTATCACTGGCTACTTACGAGACTGGTGATGGGCTGCTCGTTCGTCAGGCGACCGGATATCCGCTTCGTCCCTCGCGCGTTTACGCTTCCCATAGGTGAGAAATTCGACAGGGCCGTTGAAAAAGTGACCTCGAGGGCACCTGATCATGGCGCTTTCAAGCGGCCCGTCGGTGGAGTCCATAATGTACCTGCACGTCACCGCGGCGGGAAGCCCGCACCTTACGTTGCCGTTTTCGTCCCTATAGGAAGGACAGTCAAGGAATGTAATATAACTATGCATCAGTGCACCCCCTTGCCAAGGCTCTGGTTGGACGGCACCTTGTGAGCGGCTTCCAGCCCACGCCGCACGGATCGAGGCTCGGTGGAAGCCTCGTGGAGACCGTGTGGAGAATGTCCGCACTGATCCGGCTCCCGGCGCGAGATCGTGGACTTGGAGATCGCCGCCTGGTCTCTGGGCGCCCCGGCGAGCGCGGCCTCCACGTCCTGGACCGACAGGCCGCGCGAACTGGGGCATCAGCCCGTCACTTGGCCCGGCCAACGATGAAAGCATCCACGTCCTGGTAGATGCCTGTTGACGCGGCGTCCTTCTGTGGTGTCACCGTAATTGTGATGGTGTGGCTGCCGTGGGAGAGACCGTTCTTCTCGAACAGGATCTGTTGCTTTTCCTGTTTCGGCGCGTAGGTGTCGACCAATGTCGGCGGACTGCCGTCGATTGATACCTCGGCGTAGCCGTGGTCGGTGTTCTCGCCTCCGACCCATGCGATCGAGTTGCCGACGAAGGTGTAGGAGACGGCCGCTCCCGCCGTGTTGCTGTAGTGCACGGAGTCGTCATAGTAGCCGGGGTAATCGTCGGGATTGGATGGCCAGTTGCTGGTGCCGGCCGGTATGGCGCTGGCATCGTCGATCACCCGGTGGGTCGTGGTGGTCAGCGTGACGGGGAAGGCGTGGAGTTTGTACAAGGAATCGTTCGGGCGCGCACTCCCTCCGAAGTCGGCTGCGGTCAGCACGACATTGCCCAGGCCCTGCATGGTGATGAACTTGGACACGAAGGCGGGGTCGTACCAGCCGAGCGAAAGGGAGGTGGAACAGCCGAAGTAACACTCGGTCGTGGGCTCGTTGAAGAACCGGGTCCACGGGCCCCAGGGATGTGGCGCCTCGTAGAAGGCCCAGGTGGTGTGCTGCCCGGCCCCCTCACCAGGCCAGCTCGCGTCGAACGGGAAGTAGCTGCTGGCCAGGACGTAACTGTGCAGGGCCTGGATGTACTGCACGCTGGCCTGGCTGAGCTGGTACGTAGCCGTGAGGATGTGCGTGGCCTTGCTGACATCGCCTGACCAATCCGCCGGGTTCATCCCGTCCCCGCCCGCTGGCCCGGTGTAGAACTGCCAGTCGGCGGCGTTCAGGTTGCCGATCTTGCTGCGCGGCACCCGGCCCAGGATGTAGTAGCTGCCGTCGTAGGCGAACCCGTTGTTGGAAATCGCGTACACGTACTTGCCGCCTCCGTCGGCGGTGCTGGCGGGGTTGTCGTCCCGGCCGTACTGGATAAAGGCGGGGGTAGCGAAGGCGGTGCCGGGGAACATTGCCTCGGCGCCCGGGCCGGACGCGTTCGGCGGCGGCGCGGCCCCGTTCGGGTCGTTCGTGGTGCCGAAGGAGTTCGTCCAGGTCCGCCCGTCATCGGTGGACTTGACGATGCTGACGTCATCAGAAGGCTGGAAGCCGGCCGGATAGCCGCCATCGCCGTCGACCTGCCGCGCCACCGCGAGGTACAGCGTGCCGTCCACCGAGATGATCCCGGTATTCTTCCAGGTCTCGCCGTCGTTGTAATTTTGCACGCGGCCGGGCCGCCCGTAGCTGATCATGCAGTTGGTGTAGGGCGAGGTCAGCTCGCTGGGGTCGTTTCCGGCCAGCTCGTTGACGACGATGTTGCCCCCGGCCGCCTGGCAAGTGCCACCAAAGCCGCGCGAATCGTCGCTGGTGGCATAGATGTTTCCGTCGCCGGCCCAGGTGTTGAACCAGGTGTCCCCCGAAGTCGGTCCGACGGACATCCCGGACACCTTCCCGGGGGAGGCACTGGACCAGCTTTGCGGGATCCCGACGCTGGCCCCGGTGATCACCGGCACCGGGCGGTCGGGCAACTGATCCTGGCGGCCGTCCTTGGCGTGGCCGCCGGCCAGCGTCAACCCGACGGCGGAAATGGACGCTGCGACCAGCAGCGAGCTGGCCGTGACGGCGAGCAGCGATGAGCGTCCTTTCACCGGATCTCCTTCTAAGTGGTCAACCGCCGCCCGGTGCCCGCTATCGATCCTGGCCAGAGTCCGGGCACGGCCCTGGCCAGGCGACATGAACTGGCAGGACCCCAGGCGGCTGCCGACCTTCCGGATGGACCTAGCTGGTGGTTCCCTACCTCGACCGATCGGCACCGGAGGTAGGGGCATGGTTGCTCGATCTGCCATACGGCCACTACTAGCGGGCCATGCGGAACGTAAACGATCATTTTGTCACCAGTGGGATGCCGGATGGCGATCACGTCAAGAAACCGCCGCGGCGGGGTTGCCGGCCTGTGCCACCACTGCCCGGGACCGGGTTCAGCGGCCGGCGAAGAAGCCGAGGTAGGCCTGGGCCAGGGCGCCCGGTTGGGACAGGTACCGCTAGATCACCAGGTACGGCATGCACACATTCTCACTGCGATGTCCGCCAGGCGCCTTCGGCCCGGCCGGACACACGATGGCCGGGGTAATTTCGCTGGCGTGCAGCTGACGATCCCGCGCAGAATCGGCCACGTGGATATGGACGAGCTGGTCCTGGCCCGGTACATCGACGAGGTTCGCGCCGATGGGCCGAACGCGAGCTGGGGCTACCATTCCCGGGCCTCGGCCGCGCACCGGTACGTGGCCATGACGGTCCCCAAGGTGGCGTGCACGACCATCAAGATGACGTTGCAGACCTGGGAAGGGTGCGGACCCGAGCGCGCCCGCTGGGGCGATGTGCACGCCGGTTGGGCCGGGCCGACGCTGCTGTCGTACCCGACGGCTCGGATCGTGGAAATGTTGCGATCGCCGGGCTACCTGCGTTTCAGTTTCGTCCGCAACCCTTACAGCCGGCTGGTGTCGGCGTGGAAGTCGAAACTGGCCCGGGACGACCCGCAGTACGAGCATCTCCGGGCGTCGATCCGCGAGGCCTGCGACTATCCCGTCGTGGACGGCCAGCGAGCCGGTCCCATCGCGTTCCGCGACGCGGTCGAATGCCTGCTGGGCAATGCGGCGGCCTTCGACGATCACTGGAGCCGGCAGGTCGACCTGCTCGTCGCCGATGTCATCGACTACCACACCGTCGGCAGGTTCGAGCGCTTCGGCCAGGACTTTCATGCCATCCTGCGCCGGCTGCACGCCCCCGCGGAGGTGACCAGTATCGCCAGCGAGGTCTTTAATCCCACCCGGCCGATGGCGCTCGCCGCTGTCTTCGACCCTCCGCTGGCACGGCGTGTCTACGGCCACTACATGGCCGATTTCGAAACCTTCGGCTACAACCACGACAGCTGGCGCTTCGAGTAGCGCTGCGGCAGGGCAGGTGGCGGTCGCGCATGAACCTCTGATCGGCGAGCAGGTCCGCCCCGGCCAGGACCGTGGCGTTGGCGATGTCCTTATCCGGGTAGGTGTCATATAGCGTGGTCTCGCCCGTGGCCCGCCATCCGGCATATTCCTGTGCGTGATTTCGTGCCCTGACCGTGTGGTTCTACCGGGGCGTCTGGCGCCGTGGAGGCGGTCCGCAATTCGCGGCCGGCAAGAAGCGGCATCAGGAGTGCCAGCCATGGAACTCGTAGCTATCAACCTCGTCGCCCTCGCGTGCGCGACCACTACAAAAGTCCTCGCCTTCACGGTCGGCCGGTGGGCTTCTCCAACACATTCCGTATTGATCTTGACACGATTAGTTCAGCTAAATCGAGTCCGCCCTGCTGGGGGTGTTAACGCGGCGCCGATCGCCCCGCCACTTAAATCCACCTGAACCAACCATAGGGGTGCGACGTTTCCCCGGATGTGCGGGCAACAGTGCTTGAGGATGAGACGGAATTGAGTGCTGGGGCGGCGAGGCGATCCGGGCGCGGGCTTTACCTGCCGGTGATCGTGATCGGCGGGCTGGCCGCGTGGCTGAGCTGGCGAGGGTGGGAAGCGCTCGGGAGGGACGACCTGGCCCGGTCGGTCAGCGCGGGCCGGTTCGAGCTGGCCGGGCCGACGGTGCTGGGATTCTTGCTGGCCGTCTGCGTCATTGAGCAGATCTGGCCCGCCGAGCGCCATCCCCTGCTAGCCCGCGGGCACTTGCTCGATCTCTGCTACGTGGTGTTCTACGCCCTGCTTGTGATCCCGCTGATTGTCCTGCTCGGCGCGGGATTCGGTGGCCTGCTGGCCCGGCTGGCGCCATGGCTGGTCCTGCCGCGGATGCCAGGCGTCCCGGCGTGGTGCTTCGTTGTGCTCGCGGTGCTCAGCATCGACGCGGCGGACTGGGTGGTGCACCTGGCCAACCACAAGATGACCGCGCTGTGGCGGTTGCACGCAGTACATCACTCACAGGAGGAGGTGAGCATTCTCACCACTTACCGGGCGCATCCGCTGGTCCACGTCAGCTTCTTGTTGTCTGCGGTTCCCGTCCTGGCCATCGAAGCCAACACTGTCACACCAGCCACGGTGTTCACCGTCTACGCCTGCCTAGGCGCGTTGCCCCACGCGAACGTGCGCTGGACCTACGGCCGGCTCGGCCAGATTGTCGTGAGCCCCGCCTACCACCGCATCCACCATTCCGCCGCCGGCAGGCTGGACATCAACCTCGGCACGGTCTTGGCCGTGTGGGACCTGCTATCCCGCCGGGCGGTCTTTCCGGCCCGGGCCGCCGCGGATCGCATGGTGATCGTAACCGGCCTGGCCGGGCGGCCCGTGCCGGTCGAGCAAGCCAGCCCCGCGCTGCGCCTGGGTCGCACCATGCTGAGCCAGATGGCCGAGCCTTTCACCACTATCAAGACGGAGTCGCCGTGAGGACCATCCAGACCAGCGACCGGACCGACCAGGGCAGCCGGGCTGGCCTGATGTGGCTGGTCTACCTGGCCGACGCCGGACTGCTGGTCACGTCCGGGCTGATCCACCTGCATCTGTGGGACATCGCCTACCGGCACGTCAAGACGCTGGACGTGCTGTTCCTTGTTCAGGTCATCTTGTGCCTGCTGGCCGCGTTGGCGCTGCTGGTGACCCGGCATCTGCTTGTCGTGCTTGGGGCGGCCGCGCTGATGGCCGGGACCATCGTCGGCTTCGTGCTGGCCCGGACCGTCGGCATCTTCGGCTTCCATCTCACGTTCTCGTCGGGGCTGGCCGATACTGTCCTGGTGGTGGAGGGGGCAGCGGTCGTCCTGCTCGCCGCGACCGCGTGGCTCCAGCGCAAGCAGCTCGGCCGACGGTAGCTCCGGACGGTCTGTCACAGGCCGAGGGCGGCTGGGGCGCCGCGAACGTGGGCGGCGAGTGCGGGGACGACGTGGTCGGCGTCGCGGTGCACGCCGCGCAGGGTGTTGGAGGAGAAGGACCGCTGGAACTGCAGCCCGAGGTAGACCAGGCCCGGGTGGGTGGCCGAGATCCCGCCGGTGTGCCGGGGCATGCCGTCGTCGTCGAGAGCGCCAAGCGGGCGGAGGTAATCCAGGTCCGGGCGGTAGCCGGTGGCGAACACGACGGTGTCCACCTTCTCGGGTGTTCCGCCGGGCCAGATGACGCCGTCCCGGTCGAACGCGGTGAACATTGGACGCCGGTCTAGCTGCCCGGTCGCCACGGCATGCTGGTACTTGCCGGTGTCCATGACGGTGGGCCGGCCGCCGAGGTAGCGGCGCAGCCATTCCGGCGGGAGCTGGTCGAAGCCTGTGACCTTTAGCCAGTAGTGCTCGTCCTGGCCGTTGCGGATCTGCGGCATGAAGGTGATCGGGTGGCGGGTGGCCAAGGTGACCGTGGCCACCTGGGCCAGCTCGTAGCCGACCTGGACCGCGGAGTTGCCCGCGCCGACCACGATGATGCGCTCGCCGGCGTGCTGGTGCGGGCTGCGGTAGCTGGCCACGTGCAGCAGCCGTCCGGTGAACTGCTCCTGGCCGGGAAAGGTCGGCGTGTAGGGGTTGCCGAACGAGCCGCTGGCGGCCACCACGCCGGCCGCGTGCCAGGTCTGCCCGGTGGCCGTGTGCACCAGGAACCCGGCCTGGTCGTCGGCCTGGACTGCGGTCACCGGCGTGTTGGTGCGGATGTCGGCATCGAGGGTGGCGGCATACCGGCGCAGGTAGGCGACCACTTCGTCGCGGTGCGGGTAGTGGCCAGGGTCGCCGGGGAAGTCAAGGCCGGGCATGCTGCTGTAGCCGGCCGGGGAGAACAGCCTCAGGCTGTCGTAGTAGCGCGGCCACGATCCGACCGGTTCTGGACCGGCCTCAAGCACCACCGGACGGATGCCGTGTGCCTGCAAGCTGCGAACCGCTGCCAGGCCGGACTGGCCCGCACCGATGACGGTGACCTCAGTTTCGGCGGTCATGTTCTCGCTCCTCCGGCCCGCCGCAGCACTGCGCGGTCTGCGCGGCGGCAGCTCGGCCCGCGTCGAGCGCCTCTTCGGTCGCGTCCCAGCTTTGGCTGCCGTCCTGGCCCCAGAAGGTCGGGCTGTCCTCAAGCACGGTGTAGACCTCCCACCGCTCCCCGTTCGGGGCGCCCTGGACCCAGAACTTGTCCTGCCGGGCATAGCAGCAGGTGGTGTCGCGCTCATCGATCGACGCCAGCCCGGCCTCGGCCAGGCGGGCCTGCTCGGCCTCGACCGCGTCAGTGCCGGGAACCTCGACGCCGAGGTGGTTGAGGCTGCCGCCGTGGCCGCGGTTCTCCAGCAAGATGAGCTTGAGCGGCGGGTCGGCGACGGCGAAGTTGGCGTAGCCGGGCCGCACCTTGGCGGGCTCGGCGCCGAACAGCTTGCGGTAGAACGCGATGGACTCCTCCAGGTCGTCGACGTTGAGGGCGAGCTGGATGCGGCCGGTCATGGCAACCTCCGTGATATCGATCAATGTCTATGTCTTCCTCGCCACTGAGTTTGTCATAGACATCGACATCCGTCAATATAGATGTGTGCCGAAGTCTTTGCTGGCGGTGGATCCCGCTGCCTCAGCGGATGGCGAGGCGCGGCAGTGCCCGAGCGGTGAACGCGATCCGGCCGAGGCTGACGGCCACCGCAAGGCCCAGGATCGAGGTTCGCGCCGGCGCCGCAGCAGTACGGCGGTCACGGCCGTGCCGTCCAGGGCGAGAATGATCAGGCTGGCGACGACGCCCAGCCTGGTCCGCCGGTAGCTGTGCCGGCTGGTCGCGGCGGCTGTCCAGCAGGCGCCGGCCATGGGGGCCGCTGGCGCGATGAGCCCTTGGTCAGCTGAGGAGCTGAGCTCCGCTGGGGCCGGTGATCTGCTGCAGCATGGTGTGCGCGAGTTGCCGGATCTGGGGTGGCAGGGAGACGTAGTCGTTGGCGGCGGCATAGGCCTGGCCGGCGTGGGTGAGCCAGTCCAGCATGGCGACCAGGGCCTGGCCGGTGGCCTGGTTTGGCTGGTGGGTGTAGATCAGTACCCAGCTGTACCCGCTGATCGGATAGCTGTCGGCGCCGGGCTCGTTGACGATTGAGAAGTCGGTGGGGGTGATGGCGGGTCTCTGGGCGGCGTCGGCGGCGACGGTCTGGGCGGACGGGGTGACGTAGTTCCCGGCCTGGTTGCGGATGGCGGCGAACGGCAGCAGCAGGCCCTGGTCATAGGCCTGCTCGATGTAGCCGATGGACCAGGGAGTGGCGTAGACGGTGGTGGCCACGCCGCCGTTGCCCTCGGCGCCCTCCCCGGCCGGCCAGTTGAGTGTCTTTCCGGTGCCGACCTTGGCGGCCCAGGCCGGCGAGACGCTGGACAGGTAGTTGCTGAAGATGTAGGTGGTGCCGCTGCCGTCGGAGCGGTGCACCACGGTGATCGGGGCGCCCGGCAGGGCCAGGCCGGGGTTGAGGGCGGTGATGGCCGGGTCGTCCCACCGGATGATCTGGCCGAGGAAGATTTCGGCCAGGACCGGGCCGGTCAGGTGCAGCCGGGTGCCGCTTGGGAGGGACAGGTGGTAGGCGATGCCTTCGCCGCCCAGGTCGACGGGGACCTGGGTGATCGGGCCGTCTTTGGCGGCGGCTTGCTCGGCGGCGGTCATCGGCACGTCGGCGGCGCCGAAGTTGACCTGCCCGGCGCTGATCGCGGCGATGCCTCCGCTGCTGCCGACGGCGGAGTAACCGATCGTCACGCCCGGGTGCTGCTGGTGGTACTTGGGGAAGGCGGCGGCGAAGAACGGCTCGTCGAACGTGGACCCGGCCCCGGTGAGGGTGGGCGGGTTCCCGCTGGGGCCGATGCTGGTCGCGTCTACAGCCGACGCTGAGGTGCCGGCGGTAGTCGTGCTGGAGCACGCGGCGACGGCCAGCAGAACGATCGCCGCGGTCGCGGCCTGGATGGCCGGGCGGCGGCGAGGGGTGCCGCCGCTCGGGTGGTGGCCTGACATGGTTGCTCCCTTGTTCGTGTCTGGAGCGGACTCAGCGCCGCTGGACGGCTCGGGTCCAGGCCTGGGCGCCCATCTGGACCGCGTCCCAGGGGCTGCCCAGCGGCGGGGTGTAGGACAGGTCCAGGTCGCTGACCGCGTCGACGGTCATGCCGTGGAAGATCGCGGTGGCGGCGATGTCGATGCGCTTGGCGATCTCGGCGTTCTTGTGGCCGAACAGCTGCAGGCCAAGCAGCCGCCCGGTGGCCCGGTCGCCGGTGACCCGCATGGTGATGCGGTGGCTGCCGGGGTAGTAGGCCTTATGGTCATCGGCCTGCGAGCCGACGGTGACCGGGTCGAACCCCGCGGAGCGGGCTTCGTGGTCGCGCAGCCCGGTGCGGGCGGCGGCCTGGTCGAAGATCTTCACCACCTGGGTGCCCAGGCTCCCGGCCAACTGCCGGTTTCCGCCCAGCGCGTTCTCTCCGGCCACGCGGCCCTGCTTGTGTGCGGTGGTGCCGAGCGGCAGGTACGTCTGGCCGAGCAGCCGGTGGTGGGTGATCACGCAGTCCCCGGCGGCGAACACGTCGGGCAGGCCGGTCCGCATGCCGGGATCGACCTCGATCGCGCCCCGCACGCCGAGCCGGGCTCCGGCCTCAGCGGCCAGGGTAGTCTCGGGCCGCACCCCGACCACGACCAGCACCATGTCGGCCATGCTGGTCACCGCGGCGCCGTTCGCAGTGGTGGCCGCCACTTCCAGCCGCCCGGCTGCGCCGGGCCGGGCCGCTGCGATGGCCTGGACGGTAGTGCCGGTTCGCACCTGCACGCCATGTGCGGCCAGTTCGGCGTGAACCAGCGCGCCCAGCCCGGGGTCGACGGTGGGCAGCACCTCGGGCAGCTGCTCCATTTGCGTTACCCGCAGCCCGCGGACCCTCAGGGCATCGGCCATCTCCAGGCCGATGTACCCGCCGCCGACGATGACCGCGCTGGCCGGGGCGGCCTGCTCCAAGGTGGCCATGACGGCGAAGGTGTCGCCCATCGAGTGCAGCAGGTGGACCCCGTCGCGCGGGCCCAGCGCGCCGGGACCGCGCAGTCCGCTGATCGGGGGCCGGACCGGGACCGCGCCGGTGCCGACGATGAGCTTGTCGTAGCCGAGCAGTTCTTCGCCGCCGTCGGCCGAGCTGACCGCCAGCTTGCGGCCTGCAACGTCGATGCGCCGCGCGGTGGTGTCCAGCCGCAGCCGCATCCCGGCCGCTTCCAGGTCGGCCCGGGTGCGGTGGGCCAGGTTGCGCCAGTGGGTGACCTCGCCGGAGACGTAGTAGGGGATGCCGCAGATGGAAAAGTTCGGGTAGGCGTCCTCCAGCACCACCGTGACGTCCGCCGGATCCAGCTCACGGGCCCGCAGGGCCGCGCTGATCCCGGCGTCGCTGCCGCCGATCATGACCAGGTGCATGGCAAGGGTTCCCTCCGGTGTGTCGGTCAGCGGGGCCGGGCCGGGCCGGGCGGCCGGTCCGCCGCAGGCGACCCGCCGTCATACCCGGCGCGAGCGGGTGCCCGCCCGGCGCTGTCGTGGGGGACGATAATGTCGGCGGCATCGGCAGGCGTGATGGCGGGGTACAGCGACTTGATGATCCCGGCAGCCGCGATGCCGCCGAGGATCTGCGCGGCGATGAAGGGCAGCACCGAGGACGGGGCAATGCCCGCGAAGGTGTTCGAGAATATCCGGCCGATGGTGATGGCCGGGTTGGCGAAACTGGTCGAGGAGGTGAACCAGTACGCCGCGCCGATGTAGGCGCCCACCGCCGCCGGCGCGGACCGGGCCCGCCCCGACCGGGCCAGCGCGAAGATCACCAGCAGCAACCCGGCCGTGGCAATGACCTCGGACAGGAAATGCGCCGCCGAGGCCCGGTGCCTGACCGAGATAGTGACCGCGGGCAGCGCGAACATCAAGTTCGCCGCCACCGCCCCGGCGGCACACCCGGCCACCTGCGCCGGCAGGTACGCCCCGGCGTCGCGCCAGGACAGCCCGCCGAACCAGGCGTCGGCGAAAGACACCACCGGGTTGAAGTGACCGCCGGAGACCGGGCCGAACATCAAGATGATCGCGAACAGCCCGGCCCCGGTCGCCGCCGCGTCCTCGAGGAGCTGCAGGCCGGCCTGGCCGGGGGACAGCCGCTGCGCCGCGATCCCGGCGCCGATCACCACTGCGGCCAGGAAACCGCTGCCCAGGAACTCGGCGGTCAGCCGCCGCAACAGGGCGACGGGCGGGGTGCTGCTCACGCGGCCATCTTGACAGAGTAAGGTAACTCAGTCAAGATTGAGTCAATGTCTGCTGATCTAACTTCTGACCTGGAGCGGCGTGCGATCATGCACGCGGCGCTGGCCGATCCGGCCCGGCTGCGCATCACCGATACGCTACTGGCCGGGGACGCGTCCCCCTCCGAGCTGGCCGGCATGCTGGCCATGCCGTCCAACCTGCTGGCGCACCACCTGCATGTGCTCGAGCAGGCTGGGCTCATCACCCGCCACCGCTCCGAGGGCGACCGCCGCCGCACCTACCTGCAGCTGATCCCCGGCGCCCTGGACAGGCTGGCCCCGCCGCCGGCCCGCGCCGCGGTGCGGGTGCTGTTCGTGTGCACCGCCAACTCTGCCCGCTCGCACCTGGCCGCCGCGCTATGGCGCCGCGCCAGCAACATCCCGGCCGTATCGGCCGGCACGCACCCGGCCGTCGCGATCGATCCCGGTGCCATCGCCACTGCCCGACGGCACAGCTTGCCGCTGCCACGGCTGCGGCCCCGCCACATCAGCGACGTCCGGCAGCACGGCGACCTTGTCATCACCGTGTGCGACCTGGCCCACGAGGAACTCGGCGAGGCCGCGGCGATGCACTGGTCCATCCCCGACCCGGTGCCCGCTGGCGGCCCGGGCAGCTTCGACGCCGCACTCGCCCGGCTAGCCGACCGCGTCGGGCGCCTGGCGCCACGCCTGACGGCGGTGTCCTGAACCTGCGAGGCAGGAGAACGGTCAAAAGAACTTGACGTCGACGCCCCGGAGCCGGTTCCGGTGAATTCGGACTGCCCGCTCGGCTGCGCGCGGTGAGACGAGGTCGCCCCACGCTCCCGCGGCCGCCTGCCCTAGCGCCAGCAGTGCCTCCACCTCGTCGCGGCCGAGCCCGGCGCCCTGGACCAGGCGCGTGCCGAACCCGATGTGCCAGCGCTCGTCACGCAGGACAAGCTCCACTCCCCGGTGAACGCCGGGAAGCCCGGCGGACAGGTGGTCGAGCGCGTCGAGCATCGCATTCTGCCCGGCCAAGAGGACCACGCCCTCGAGCACCATGTGGTAAAGCCCGACCGCGGCGGTCAGACCCTCGTGGTCCTCGGCCAGGCGCAGGGCAGTGGCCGGGAGGCGATCCTCGAACAGGACGACGAGCTCGGGACTGACGAGGGTGCGAAGAACGTGCTGCCGAGCCGCAATATCGTCCCCGGGGACGGCCGCGACCTCGGCCGCGACACGGTCGAAGAAGCGGGCGTGGCGGTGCTCGTCACGGGCCTGCGCGCGGAAGCACGCCGCCACCGAGTCATCGCAGGCCGCGGCCTGGAAGGAGCCGAGGTGCCCGGACACCGCGGACTCGGCGATGCAGAAGCCCGCGATCAACCCAAGGACCTGGGCGTTCTCGGATTCCTCGAGCGTCGGCCAGGCCCGGGTGTCGGGCCCGAAATCGATGGTCGTCTCGTCCCACTGCAGCGACTCGGCGAGTACCACGAAGCTGTCGTATCTGGTGAACATGAATCCGTTTCTCCCAGTCTCCTTACCTTGGAGGGTAACCGCCGTCGCCCGGCATGGCCTGCCCGCGCATCCCGCCAGGCCTTCACCTTGGGGAGTCAGCACGGCCCGTTCCGTGATTTCGGGCTTGTTTTCCGAATGAATGGTGGACACTGATTCCGGGAGTGCGAGGGGAGGTGCCGCAGGACATGACCGCGGCCATGATCTGGCAGTGCTCTTGCTGCAAGAAAGAGTGGGACCCGGCCGACGCCGCGGCGCCGTGGCAGCGCGAACTGTGCCCGGTCAGGCACCCTAACGGGACCGGGTGGTTCCGGACCAGGCATCTTGTCAGTGAGATCGTCGTTTCCATCCCGGATGACCTGAGCGACCTCGGCTGAAGCGCCATCACCAGACGCCGGGACACCCCTACAGGCCGAGGGTCTGGTGTAGCTGCGGCACGTGTCGGCGGGCGACCGGAACGGTCTCGTGGGTATGGACGTCGGTGGTGAGCAGCAGCGTCCCCTTGAAGCCCTGCTCGATCTCCCTGACCCGGCCGAGATTTACCAGGAAGCGGCGGTGGACGCGGAGGAATCCCTTGCCTTCCAGTTGTTGCTGAAGCCGGTCGAGGCCACGCGTGGCAGCCCGCAGCACCCCCTGATCGGTAGTCAGCCAGACGTTGTTGCGGTCCGCCTCGGCGAAGCGGATCTCGCGCGGGTCGAGCATGACCCACCGGTCGTCCCGCATGGCCACCACTCGGCTGGGGAGGGGACGGCCGTAGGCGGCGCCGAGCAGGAAATCATCCGAGCGCTCCCCGAAGGGGGGATTCCCGCCCGGCGAACCGAAGGCAAGCAGCAGACCGATCACCTGAGTTCCGGTCGAGACCGGGCGGACGGACACCGGCACGGTGTCGGTGAGGAAAGGCACGAACACCTGCGTTGATCCCGCCCAGTGGGGGTCATGACGAGCGCGCTCAACCGCGCGACGGACCACCTGGGGCAGCGTGGGAAGCTGCGGAGCCCACCGGTGGGTCGGCAAATAGGCGGGGACGTCGGCCGGAGTGCCAAGCAGGGCGGCGGCCTCGGTGTTAGCCAGCACGACGTGTCCGGCCGGGTCCATCGCGGCCAGCGGCGTGGCGGGCGCCACCCGGGCATCGGCGAAGGCGGCGGCGAGGAGGACGCCGGCGTGACGGGCCCGGTGGCGGAGTTTGGCCTCGGTGGCGGTGGCGGCGTTGTGGAGCCACGGCAGCACCGCGTCAGGCAACCGCGTCTTCCAGCACGAGATGTTGAGTACGGCCAGCGGATCGTGGGTGACCGGGTCCCTGACGGCGACGCCGGCGCACACCCACAGGTGGAAGGCGCGGCACCAGTGTTCCGGGCCCCTGACCATGACGGGATGCTGGCATTCCAGGGCGGTTCCCATGCCGTTGGTACCGGTCGCCCACTCCGACCAGGTGGACCAGGGGGCCAGGTTGCTTTCCGCACCATGGTGAAGCAGGCGCTGGCTTCCCCAGCAGGCCAGGATGCGCCCGCCGGGATCGGTCACCGCGACCAGGCCGTCCAGGCCGGCAACCTCCCGTGCGGCGTTGGTGGCCAGGCCGCCAAGCTCGGCGAACACCACATCCTGCTCGATCGGGTGGGCGTTTTCCTCGGGCGCGGCCGGCGGCGCCCGATCCAGGGCAGGATCGACACCGTACTCCTCGCGGCACCGGTACCAGGACGTGAGAATTTCCGGCCGGACCCCGGTGACGATGTCTTCTCCGGCGGTGAAGCCCTCCCACGCCTCAGCGGTCATGTCGAGGCCGTCACCGGCGAATGCCGTCCCGCTCGTTGCGGGTGAGGTGCCGTTCGTGCCGACATTCGCACCGTTCATCCCATACCCCTTGAGCGTTAGGGAAGAGCCTTCCAGCATTGTCGGTGTCGAATCAGCAACGACGTTGACGATGCCGCGATGCGCCTGCCTCCACCACAGTAGCCGCGAGGCGGCCCGGTTCCAAGGTGTGAACGAGCGGCACGGCGAGCAGGAGCCGGGTGCGACGGGATCGCTTCGGCACGCCTCACCAGATCAGCCGCACGAGGAAGGTCAAGTCGATGACGACGGGAGTAGAGCAACAACTGCCCGAGTTGGGCAAGCAGAACGGCGCAGCGATAGGCCGGCTGCTTACCACAGGAAAGGTCGGGCGCGCCGAGGAGAGGTCCGACGGCCGCATGCACGCCAGAATCCGGATCCCGCCCGACGAACTCGCCTTTGAACCGGCGGTGCTCGTCCTGCCCCATGGGGGCGAGCTCGAGCTCGAACTGGCCAACGACGACCTGAACACACACTGCGCGCTGTTGCCGAGCAACGGCGACTTCCAGTTCATCTGGCTGGTGAACCATTCGCGTGGAACGGCCACGCTCAAGCTCGATGGCCCGGGCTACTACTGGTACGGCTCGCCGACGGGCAACGACGAGGGCCGGGGCCTGACCGGGGCGATCGTCGTGATGGGCGACGCTCCACCGGAGGCCCGCCTCGACCGCCCGAAGCAGCCCCGGCCGTAGGACCCGGCTATAGGACGAGGGCTCGACCCGGCCCAACCGTGCAAAGGAGCAGGAGATGGCAGAATACGTAGACGCAGGGCGGGCTGTCGACTGGGTAGCTCTGAGCGAGGTGCCCATGAGCGCGCCGCCGGTGGCCAGGAACGTCACCTACGAGCGCATTCTCAAAGCCCGCTCGGAGCCGCACAACTGGCTCACCTACTACGGCGCTTACGACGGGCAGCGGTACAGTCCGCTCGAGCAGATCAACACGAACAACGTCAGGCGCCTCACTCCCGCATGGGTCTTCCAGTGCGCCGGGACCGGCCTGCAGGCGGGCGCGACGACGTACGCGTTCGAGGCGAGCCCGCTCGTGGTCGACGGAATCATGTACGTCACCGGCTGGGACGGCTGGGCCTGGGCCCTCGACGCCAGGACCGGCGAGGAGCTGTGGCGATACAAGCACGCCATCCCGTTCGACATCTCGCTGTGCTGCGGCAACGTCAACCGCGGGTTCGCCGTGGCCCGGGGCAAGGTCTTCTACGTCACCCAGAACGCGCACATAGTCGCGCTCGACGCCACCAACGGCAAGCCTGTCTGGGACAAGACGTACGGCGACGTGCGGGCCGGGGAGAGCGCCACGCTCGCCCCGCTGATAATCAAGGACAAGGTCATCGTCGGCAGCTCAGGCGGGGAGTTCGGGGTGCGCGGTCACCTCGACGCCTTCGACTTCGAGACCGGAGAGCACGTCTGGCGTTGCTACACCGTGCCCAAGCCCGGCGAGCCCGGATCGCAGACCTGGCCCAAAGACGGTGAGGCCTGGGCCCGGGGCGGCGCGAACTGCTGGATTACCGGCACCTACGACCCGGAGCTGAACCTGCTGTACGTGGGGACGGGCAACCCGGCGCCTGACTTCGACGGAGAGGTGCGGCCGGGCGACAACCTCTACACCGACAGCATGATCGCGGTCGATCCCGACACCGGCCAGATCCGATTCCACTACCAGTACACCCCGCACGACCTGTGGGACTACGACAGCATCGCCGAGCACCTCCTGTTCGACCTGGACGGCCGCAAGGCGATGGCCCACTTCGACAAGAACGGGTACTGCTTCATCCTGGATCGCACCAACGGCCAGCTGATCCGGGTCTTCCCGTTCGTCGACCGCATCACCTGGGGCGAGATCGATGCCAGGGGCAAGGTGACCCCCAAGCTGTACCCGGAAAAGGAAGGGGAGCCCGTCCACTTCTGGCCGGGACCGGCCGGCAGCAAGGAATGGACGCACGCCGCCTACAGCCCGAAGACGAAACTCCTCTACGTCCCGGTTCAGGATGTCGGCGCGACGGCCACCCGGAACCGGCGGGAGTTCAAGGAGGGCATTCCGTACTGGGGCGCCGGCGTCGCCACGGACGCCAACGACATGGCCGGGTGCGTGAGCGCCTTCGATCCGGCCACCGGCCAGGAATCGTGGCGCTGGCGGAATGAGTCGCCGATGTGCGCGTCGGTGCTGGCCACCGGGGGCGACCTGCTGTTCGCCGGCGAGCCGACCGGAGAGTTCAACGCGTTCAACGCCCGCACCGGGGAGTTGCTGTGGCAGTTCCAGTGCGGCAGCGGCCACCACAGCAGCCCGATGACCTACAGCGTCGGCGGACGGCAGTACATCGCCGTGCCGACCGGGTGGGGCGGCTGGACCGAAGGGTTCGCGCCCGGCATGCTCGGGGCACCCCACGGCGCCGCCCTGTTCGCCTTCGCGCTGCCCGACTAATCCAAAACCCGGGAAACCGGCAGGAAGGAGGTGACAGCCATGGCCCGGAAGACAATCGTCCCCCGACCCGAGCGGTCCGACTGGAAGACCCCCGCCGCCGAGGAGATCAGGGTGTCGGCCGAGGCGACCGCCTACATGGGCGCCTGGAACGACGAGGACTGGGTGTAACCGGACGCGGCGCCGGGCGACGCGGCCCGGCGCCGCGGGTACGCGGGGGAGGATGGGGAATTTGCGTGTGGGTGCGAGTGCTGGGATCGGCGGCCGGCGGGGGGTTCCCGCAGTGGAACTGCTCCTGCCCGGGGTGCGGTGCGGTCCGTGACGGGTCCCGGCCTGCCCGTCCGCGCACCCAGTCGTCGATCGCGGTCAGTCCCGGCGACACTCGCTGGTTCATGTTCAACGCGTCCCCGGACCTCCGCACCCAGCTCGAGTCCTTCCCCCCGCTGCATCCTTCGGCAAATCCCCGCGGGGGCAGGACGGTCCCGCTACAGGCCGTGCTGCTCACCGACGCCGAACTCGATCACACGCTTGGCCTGCTGCTGCTGCGGGAGGGCCGCGGCCTTGAGCTCCACGCCACCGAGGCGGTGCGCGACACGCTTGACGACGGGACGTCCCTGCTGCGGACGCTGCAGGCCTACTGCCCGGTCCAGTGGCGGCCGGTCATACCGGAGGCCGACGTACCGCTCGCGGACGGGCTCTCGTACCGTGCCTTCGACGTCCCCACGACCAAACTGGCGCGGTTCGGGCCAGGCACGGACAAGGGCCGGGTCGTGGGCTACCGTCTGACCGACCAGGGCAGCGGCCAGACGCTGGTCTACCTGCCGTCGGTGCAGGACCTGGCCGCGGTGCGTGAGCAGCTTGATGACTGCGCCTGCCTGCTCGTCGACGGAACGTGCTGGCGGGATGACGAGCTGATCCGGCTCGGCCTGGCGGGCAAGACGGCACGCGATATGGGGCACCAGCCGATCGACGGCCCGGACGGCAGTCTGGCGCAACTGGCCCGGCTCCCCATCGAGCGCATGATCTACACCCACATCAACAACACCAATCCGATCCTGCTCGAGGATTCAGCGGAGCGGCTCATCCTCGAGCGGCACGGCATGGAGGTCGCAATGGACGGCCTGGAACTGCGGATGTGAGGGCCATGACGACGGTGACGGAAACCGGCGACTTCGTGGCCGCGCTGCGCGCGCAATCGCAGCGCTACCACAGCCGGCACCGCTTCCACCGGAAGATGAACGAGGGGCTGCTGCGCCGCGGCCAGATCCAGGGGTGGGTGGCCAACCGCTTCTACTACCAGGAGAACATTCCGCGGAAGGACGCCGCCATCCTGGCCAACTGCCCGCTGCCCGAGGTGCGCCGCCGCTGGATCAGGCGCATCCTCGACCACGACGGCACGGCAGACGGGGAGGGCGGCATCGAGGCGTGGCTGCGGCTGGGCGAGGCGGCGGGGCTGACCCGGAAGGAGATGGAGGACGAGCGGCACGTTGTCCCCGGGGTCCGGTTCGCGGTCGACGCCTACGTCAGCTTCGCCCGCACCCGGCCCTGGGTCGAGGCGGTCGCCTCCTCGCTGACTGAGCTGTTCGCGCCCGATCTGATGGCCGAACGCCTGGCCGCGTTCGAGCGCCACTATTCCTGGATCGACCCGGCGGGGCTTGCCTACTTCCGGGCGCGCCTGACCCAGGCGCCGCTTGACTCGGTGCACGCCCTTGAGGTGGTGAAAGAACACTGCCGGACACCAGAGGAGCAAGCGCGCGCCGTGGCGGCGCTGTCGTTCAAATGCGACGTGCTCTGGAGCATGCTTGATGCCATCGACCATGCCTATGCGGAGTTATTCCCTGGCCGATAACGATGCCGAACGGCCCCGCCTCGCGCCGCACGTCCGGTTGAGATTCGACCCGGCCAGGAAGCGGCACGTGCTGCTGACGCCGGAAACGGTCACCGTGCTGAACGATACGGGTGCGGCCATCCTTGAGCTGTGCGACGGGGAGCGGACGGTGGCCGAGATCCTGGCCGAGCTGCGCGTCCGGTATGACCGGGTGGCCGACGATGAGGTGCGGGCGTTCCTGGCCGGCCTCAAGGTCAAACGGCGCGTGGAGACCAGCCATGGATAGGCCGTTCGGCCTGCTGGCCGAGCTCACCTACGCCTGCCCGCTGCACTGCCCGTACTGCTCCAACCCAGTCAACCTGGGCGACTACTGCGACGAGCTGACGACGGTGGAATGGCAACGGGTGCTGGCCGAGGCCACCGAGCTTGGCGTGCTACAGGTCCACCTTTCCGGTGGCGAACCGCTGCAACGCCGCGACATCGTCGAGATCGTGCGCACCGCGAGCGGGCTTGGGCTGTACACGAACCTCATCACGAGCGGGTCCGGCCTGTCGTCCCGGCGCGCCGAGTTGCTGTGCGCGGCGGGCCTGGATCATGTGCAGATCAGCATCCAGGCCGATGAGCCCGCCCTTTCCGACCGCATCGCAGGCACACCGAGCTTCGAGCGCAAGAAAACGGCGGCTCGGCTGGTGACCGAGCTGGGCTTGCCGCTCACCGTGAACGTGGTCCTCCACCGGCACAACATCGACCGGATCGACCGCATCCTGGACCTGGCCGCGGACCTGGGCGCCGCCCGTATCGAGCTGGCCAACACGCAGTATTACGGCTGGGCCTGGCGGAACCGGGACGGGCTCCTGCCCAGCGGGGACCAGATCGAGCGCGCGGAGGCAACGGTGCGCGCGGCGCGCGGGCGGCTCGGCGGCCAGATGGAGATCATCTACGTCGTTCCCGACTACTACAGCCGATACCCGAAACCCTGCATGGGCGGCTGGGGCCGGCAGCAGCTCACCGTGGTGCCCAACGGCGACGTGCTGCCCTGTCCGACCGCGCATGCCCTTCCGCTGCCCCGCGCCAGCGTGCGCCAGCATTCCCTGGCGTGGATCTGGGAGCGGTCGCCGCTGTTCCGGCGCTTCCGTGGGACAGGCTGGATGCCCGAACCATGCCGGAGCTGCGACCGGCGCGAGATCGACTTCGGCGGGTGCCGCTGCCAGGCATTCCAGCTGACCGGCGACGCGGCGCGGACCGACCCGGTGTGCCATCTCTCGCCCGATCACGGCCTTGTCGCCGCGGCGGTGCATGCCGCCGATCGCGGCACCCCGTCGGCTGGAACGCCACTTGTCGCCCGCCCCCATCCGGACCGGTCGGCAATTTAAATCAATCGGCGCGGCCCTTTCGTCATGGGAGGGGCCGCGCTGGTGCCTGGCCCGCGAGAGGGCGCGGTGGTTCCCGGCGCCAGAAGCCGGGGAAGCCGCGGAAGCCGGGGAGGCGGCGGACGACCCGGGGCGGTGGGTGAACGCGTCGTCAGCCTTGAGCGGACGCAGCGCCAGGTCGAACCGTGCGTCCAGGGCCGTGGACAGGGCGGCCAGCGTGCGCAGGGTCAGGTTCTCGCCGCCGCCGAGGATCTGGCTGACCCGCCCGGGGGAGACGCCCATCCTGGCCGCGAGGTCGGCCCGGCTCATGCCGCGCTCGCGCAGGTGCCAGTTGATCTCGTTGGTCAGCTGGGTGACGAGGGCGAGCATCTCCTCGTCTATCTGGCTCTCCGTGGCCCGGTGGTCTGGCGAAACGCCAATCTTGAAGCTCATCGGCCCCCTCACATCGTCAACGGCCAGAGCTGTCATGCCCGGACGTGATACTTAGCTCTAACTAAACCTATAGCTATGGCTAAAGTGTCGCCGGCACCGGGCGGAGAAAACACCCCGCGGCAGATGGTTATATAAACGTTATCCAAGCTCCGGCCGGACGCGCCGCTGCTCACGGGGCTGACCAGCCCGCCTGGCACCGATAAAAACGCGGAGCGGGAACGCACACCGGATAGCTTATTTACTATCTGTAATCGTATCCCCGAGGGGCAACCGCGCCCGGTGCAGGCGCAAGCACAGGCGCGAGGCGAGAGGTCTTGGCATGCCTAGCTGGGCGGGGGGTCTGGTCGGGACGTTCGTCCTGTCGCTCATCCTGGCTTACGGGCTGCTGCGGCGGCGGTGCCGGGGGATCGGGTCGCCGTTCGGACCGCGCGCCAGGTACTGGGCCTGGCTCATCATGGTGGCCACGGCCGTCGTGGCCACTGGCGTAGGCGTGCTGATCATCCTGGCCAGCAGCGTCGCCTTCGCCCTTGTCGGGGTCGTGGTGGCGTGCGGGCTTCGGTTTGTCAAGCTACCGCCGCAGCGCGACCTTGAGATGCGGCCGCGGCTGCTGTCCGACCTGCTGACGCTTCCGTTCAGCCGCCTGTACGACAGGATCGGCGACGACATGGAGGCCTGGTGCGACATCAGGGAAAGGGCGGCGGCGGCCAGGCCGCAATGGATAGCCGACGCGGCGCAGTACTACTACATCCAGCTGACGGGCCATCCCAGCGACGAACGCGCTGCGGGCAGGCTCCGCGACGAGAAGGCGCGGGCAGACCTGGACCGCTGGCGGAGTTCCATCAAGAACAAGATCGCCATCGTCCAGCTGGCTCACCAGGGCGCCAAGCCGGACCGGCTGCGAGGCGCCCTCCACATGCACCTGCCCGCGCAGGACGTCCGCAGGTACGGCGACGACGACCCGGCCCGGCTGGCCCGGCGGCTGGAGGCCGAGGCGCTGAACGAGCTGCACCTGTTCCTGGCCTACATCTACCGGCTCGGGTACCGCAAGCTGCTGATCTACCCGTTCCGGCCGGCACCGGTCACGCCCGCGGCTGCCACCAGCCGGGCACCGTAACCCGAGCAGAACCAGGCCGGGCCAGCGCCGGGTAATCCGCGATGACCGTCTGCGGCCAGCGCGCCGCGAGCCTGTTGTGCATCTCACCGCACAAACCAGCCAGCCGCGGGAGAACGCCGGCCAGGGCCGCCGCCGACGTGAAGCTGCGCAGCCAGGCCAGCAGCCTGGGCCGCATCGTGGTCGTGCCCCACTCGTCGCTGTCCTCCTCGAGCACCCGGGTGATCAGGCCTCCCCGGGCGACGACCCAGGCACCAAGCGCGGCCGCCATGCAGGCATCCCACGAGGGCCCGAGCTCGATGCCGGCCGCCTGCAGGCAGGCCCGGTAGGCGGACATGGCCGGGGTAGCCACCTCGGCTGGCAGCCGGCCGAAACACCAGCAGCTCGGGAACGGCGCCAGCAGGTAGGACGCGTCCAGGGCGACCGAGCCCCAGCCCGAGTGCTCGAAATCGAAAATCAGGCAGCGGCCGCCGGCGATTCGCTCGTTGTCCGGGCATGCGTCGCCGTGGACCAGCCCGTGATACCGCGGTCCGTTCAGTATCAATGAAAGCTCGTCGATGTCCGTTGCGGCGCCGTCGGACGCCAGCCCGAGCGCGGCCGCGGCGCCGAGGAACTCCGCCTTGCCCCGCGTCACGGCGCCCAGCCAGGCCGGCGTCGACACGCCCCTTGGCCGGGACGAGGGTGGCCGCGACATGCTCCACGCGTGCATGGCTCCAAGCGCCTGCGCGTAGGAAACTAGGTCCGCCCGCACGCGCGAGGGGTCGCCGGTCAGCAGCGAGTCGGCCAGCGACGCGCCCGGCCCCAGGTCCTCCATCACCATGATGCCGGCGTCGGCGTCGGCCCCGAGCAGCCGCGGCGCGACCGGCTCGGGCATCCCGTTGAGGTACTCAAGGGCGGCCACCTCGGCGCCGTACCCCTCGTCCTGTCCGTCGACCCTTTTTTTAATGATGACGGAACGGTCCGTGGTTACCCGCAGCCGGAACACGTGAGTGCGATCCAAGACCGGCTCCGCCGCGCGCACCGTGACCGGCTCGCCCCACGCGTCGGCCAGTAGCGCCTCGGCCGCCTGGATCTCGGCCTGCGACACGGTGTTGATTTCCGAAGGCGCCATCGCCGCATTCTGCCCGGCGGCCCGGGCCCGGCGCGAAGGGTTTATCCCGCCCGGCGCATGGCCAGGTGCGGCGACAGCCAGAGCGGCGGCAGGTACCCGGCCAGGTTGGACAGCGGGAGCACCTCGGGCCGCAGCCGGATGCCGAGCGCGCCGGCCATGAACTGCCGGCGGGTTTCGACCCGCTGCCATAGGCCGGGGTACCGTTCGGCCAGTTCGGTCCGCAGCGCGTCGTCGGCCAGCGCCACCCCGTCCTCGATGTTCGATGTGTGGTATGCGGTGCCGGTGGCCGGGATGATGTCGAGCTGCAGTGTCATGCCCGACCGGAGCACCACGCCGGACCCGGCGGACACCGGGGAGCTCGGCCACTCGTCCAGGTGGATGAAGTGGCCCGGGTTCAGGTGCACGCCGAAGAACGGGTCGGACAGGTGCCGCCGCGCCACCTCGAACAGCTCGCCGCCGGTCACCCCGACGCCGATGGTCTCGTACCACTCCGCCGCGCAGGCGAAGTACGGGGCGACGAGCCGGTCCACGTAGTCCCGCGCCGCCGCCGGCAGGTCGTCGGCGGTCGCGGCCAGGAACCCGCCGCGGGCGATGTTGCTGCCCCAGTAGCCAAGCGACGCGACGATCGGGTCGCCGCGGCGCAGCACCCGGCCCGATGCGCTGGCCAGTCCGAGCGCCGCACGCTCGCCGGACAGCAGCACCGGGTGATAGGAGTACGGCAGCCCGATCGTCTGGTAGAGGGAGAACGCGCTGAGCTCGGTCATGCCAGGCTCCACGCCGTGCAGCAGCCTGCGCATGGACTCCGAGCCGTGGGTGGCCGCGAACTCGAAGCACGCGATCTGGTCGGCATCGCTGACCAGCCGCAGGCCGCGGCCAGGTTCGGTGAACAGCCCGGTGGCGTTGACCACGTCGCAGCCAAGCGCGCGCAGCGTGTCGACGATGAAGGCAGGCGCGTCGCTCCACTCCTGCGGCCGGTCCGCCTCGCCCGGGCCGAAGAACTTCCAGCCCGCGACCCCGGTGTGCCGCACGTCGCCGCCCAGGCCGGCCTTCCTCAGCACCACATCAAGCCGCGGGCTGGCCGAACGATCCTGGTTCACCAGGCTGAAACTCTGGTAGAGCACCACCTCGACGCCGTCGGGCACGACCTTGGCGTAGGCCTCGCCCTCGTTGCCGACAAGCAGCACCGGCGCCCGGCCCGGCACCATGATCAGCAGCGACTCCTCGAACCGAGGGTCGTAGCCGGTCAGGTAGCTCAGGTTCGCGAAGTGCTCACGGTCGGCGTAGACGACAAGCGCGTCAAGCCCCGCCGCGTCCGCCGCGGCGGCCGCCTTGGCCAGGCGTTCCCCGTATGCGGTCGTCGGCACAGACGGCTGCTCGGCCGGCAGGTCGTAATCAGGCAGTTCGACCGGGCCGAGCTCGACTCCGTGCGTCACGACCCGGCGCCGGGCGCCTGGGCTGCGGCGCCTGGGTCGGCCGCGTCCCAGTCCACGTCGCCCTGCTTGTCGGTGGTCTTGCCGACCAGTTCGGTCGCGCCGCGCTGCAGTGCGCCGGGTCGCCGGCGTTCCAGCCAGATCATGTAGCCGCCCCCGATGAGCAGCGCCGCGATGAACAGGTACGGCGTGAGGTTGACCGGCCACGACGGATACGGGTACACGGTGGTCCACAGCACGGGCAGCAGGGCCAGCGTCCCGATGCCTGGCAGCACCAGGTGTTTCCAGACGTTGTAGTCGTCCCTGTGTTCTCGCAGGATGTACGCGGTCAGCGCGAAGTTGGCCATGATGTACAGCACGATGACCGCCAGCGTGGTGATCGTGCCGAGGAAGGAGAAGATGTCGCCGGGCGCCAGCGCCAGGCCCACGATGAGGATCGCGATGATCCCGATCGACTGCTGGACCGCGATCGCGAACGTCGGCGTCCGGTGCCTCGGGTGGATCTTCCCGAACCGCGCCGGCAGCGTGCCCGCCTGCCCCATCGTGTAGGCGACACGGGACGCGGCGTTGGTGCAGGCCATCCCGCAGGCCACCGCGCTGTTGATGAGCGCCACGAAGATGAACCACCACCCGGCGCCCCACAAAGAGTGGCCGAGCAGGTAGTACGGGTTCGCGTTTGACGCGAACGCCGCCATGTTCCCCGTGCCCCAGCCGATCGCGGAGGAGTACGAGGTGAAGACGTAGAACGCCCCGATCAGCAGCAGCGAAAGCATGACCGCGCGGCTGATGAACTTGCCCGGCCGCTTGGTCTCCTGGGCCAGCGGTGCGGGCGCCTCGAAGCCGCTGAGCGCGAGCACCGAGAACACCATGCCGGCCAGGATGCCCTCGTAGTGGTTGGGCGCGTTGTGCGGGATCAGCGGCGCGCTGAAATGCGTCCCGTGCCCGGGGTGGGCCAGGAAGGTGAAGGCCAGTGCGAGCATGATCAGGATCTCGATGCCGCCGAACAGCGCTGTGGTCCGCATCGACAGCCTGATGCCGAAGTGGGTGAGGCCCCACACGATGGCGAAGAAGGCCAGGGCGAAGATCCACCACGGCACGTTCGTCCCGGTCGCCGACTGGATCGTGGTCGAGGACAGGTAGCCCATGAAGCCGAGGGCCCCGGCCGGCCCGAGGATGTCGTAGATCAGGTAGCTCCACGTCGTCATGAACCCGCTGCGCGCGCCCAGGCCGCGGGTAGCGAACGAGTAGTAGCCCCCGCTGGACGGCATGTACCGGGAGAACTGCGAGACCGTGTTGGCGATGAAGATGCACACGATCGTGGTCAGCAGGAACGAGATCGGCATGTCCGGCCCCGCCTTGAGGGCGATGACCGGGAACGTGAACACAACGTTGATCGACGGCGCGATGTGCGTGATGCCCTGGAACACGACCTGCGGCAGGCCCAGCACGTTCCGGTTGAGCCGGGCTGCCGTCGTCGGGGTGGCTGCCTGAGCGGTCATAACGGGGACCCTCCTCGTTGCGCAACCGGTTTCGTCCCATTATGAGCGGCGATCAAGCGCCGTCAAGAGTCACTTCGTTGCGACCCTGTTACAGTTGAGCGCAACCGATTACTCTGTAACCTTTTCGCGGGGGGAGCACACGTGCCCACGATCCAGGACGTCGCCCGCGCGGCTGGGGTGGCGGCCTCGACGGTGTCCAGGTACCTGAACGGCCAGCTCAAGGTGTCGCCGGCCACCGAGGCGAAGGTGCTTGAAGCGGTGGCGGAACTGGGCTACGTGCCGAACGCCGTGGGCCGCAACCTGGCCCGCCGCCGCAGCGGCGTGATCGGCTTCGTGGTCCCGGAGATAAGCAACCCGTACTTCGGCGCGATCGCCGACTACGTGGTGGAGGCGGTCGAGCGGCACGGCCGCCTGGTCCTGCTCTGCTCGCACCGCAGCCAGTCGGTGAAGCAGTCAAGCTACATCGACCTGCTCGCCACCGGCGCGATCGACGGGATGCTTTACCTCGGGTCGTTCCGGTCCAACGAGCGGCTGGCCGTCGCGATCGCGGACGGCCTGCCCGTCGTGGTGGTTGACGAGCCGATCGCGGGGCTGCCGCCGGTGCACACCGTGGTGATGGACGACTACGCCG
>Ga0335075_10001428_pt1 | contig 39459 bp, 26 predicted proteins | sample Lox_Sample_24_FD_206723 | JGI IMG/M metagenome (GOLD analysis project Ga0335075, IMG submission 206723) | Soil microbial communities from Loxahatchee National Wildlife Refuge, Florida, United States - Lox_Sample_2.4 | ecosystem: Environmental > Terrestrial > Soil > Wetlands | place: USA... | reverse complement strand
GCCGCCCACCGCCAGCACGTCCGGCGAAGACGCCGGCCATTCGGGACCGAATTCAGCGCTGCTGTCGCCCGCCGACGCCACGAACGTCACCCCCGTACCATTGTTCTTGTAGCCGTTTAGATTGGGATTGGTGGTACTGTTACTGTACGGTTGAAAGTAGCCGTCGTAAGTGGTTTCGCCGTTGAACTCGCCGGCTCCCCAGCTCATCGACACGACGTTGGCGTTCACCGGCTGGCCGTTGATTGTCATCGTTGACGCGGCTGTTTGCACGGCCGTCATCAAATTGCTCAGGCTGTTCGAATTCGCTTCGACGAGCACGATCTTCGCACCGGGGGCGATGGCGTGCGCCCATTCCACGTCGAGCGATTCCTCGACGGCCCAACTGGCGTTGTTGGCGGGCAATTTGGAGCCGCCGGTCTGGTTGACGACGGTGAAAAAACTGCTGACCTGGGCGGTAGTGGTGCCGGGCAGGTTGTACGCCGCGTCGAACGTGGCCAGATTGCTGGCGATGTCCGGGTCGTTGTAGGCGTCCACGATGGCGATGGTTTCGCCCGTGCCGGCCGCTGTGCCGTTGACTGACGTGGGAATACCATACGCCGCTTCAATCTGTGCCGGAGTATAACCGGAGAAGGAGGAGGTTGCCGAGGGCGCGATCGTGAGATTGGGTTCCGCCGTCACGCCGCTGGCCGACAGCAAGGCGCGCGTCTCCAGCTCTTCGAGCTGAAGCAGCACCCGCCGCTCAGGCCGTTTTTTTTGCTCGATGGATCGGGACGACAACAAGCTTTTCAGGCTGCGATGCCACCTCATGTGTGTGCTCCCTTGAACACAAGAGCCGCCTCCGAAGCAGAGACGATTAAGAAGATGTGGACCCGCAGAGGCGGAAAAGTACAGGACTATTGTGGTAACTGCGATAACGCTTGTAAAGGGAAAAATATCGACAAAAAAATATTTGCCGTTTCCTCACGAATCGGCATCGGCCATCCGCGCCTCGCTGGGAGCCGGCGCGGAATCGCTGGCGGATTGCTACCATGAAGAGACGGCCCGCCCTGGCCGAAGCCTGGTCCGAAATCGAGAGGAGGGTTCGGCGTGCGTCGCATCTGTTCGCTGGAGCTGCTGGTATTCCTGGCGGTTGCCGGCTGTTCCTCGAAGCAGTCGCCGGAGACGGTATGGGTCGGTCAGCTGCTGCCGCTGGAGGGCGCCAACCGCACGCTGGCCCAGCACGCCCGGCAAGGCGTCGAGCTGGCCGTCGCCGAGGCGCGCGGCGCCGACCAGACGGTTGCCGGCCATCCCTGCGCCGTCCTCCACGTCGATAGCCGCGACGATGCCGCCGCGGTGCAGGCGCAGACCGTCCGCCTCTTGACCGTGAATCAGTCCCTTGCCCTGATGGCCGACTTCGACGCCGTCTTGACGGAGCGCATGATCCGCGCGAGCCGTTCCTACAACGTGCCGGTGATCGTGCCCGGCGAGCTGCCCGGCCCCGCCGACGTTGAGGCGATTGTGTCGCTGGGCGTGCCGCCGGCCGTGCGCGGCCGAATGCTGGCGCGCTACGCCGCGACCAACCTGAAACAGCCCCGCGCCGCCGTGCTGACCGATAGCCGGCGTCCCGTCGCCGCGGCCCTGGCCGCCGCCTTCCTCAAGGCCTGGCCGCACAGCCGCGGCGGCGCCATCGAGGAATGGACCTTCACCACCGCCGCCGAGCGCGACGAATGCACAAGCCGTCTCATCCAGGCCGCTCCCGCCGTCGTCGTGCTGGCCTGCTCCGTCGCCGATTTCCGTTTCCTCCGTCCGCGGCTGGCCTCGGCCCTGCCGAACGTGCCGCTTATCCACGGCGGCGAGGACGCCGGCGCCGCCGCCCTGAAAGCCGAGCTGGAAAAGCAGCCCGACGTGTACCTGGCCACCGCCTACAGCGGCGAGCACCTGTCCGATTGCGGACGCGCTTTTGTCCGCCGCTACGAGGAACGCTTCCACGAGCCGCCCGATCTTTACGCCGCCCAGAGCTACGATGCGGCTCGCCTTCTTTTCGAAGCCATGCAGCATGCGGCCGCTCCGAGCCGCGAAGCCCTGGTGAAGGAGCTTGCTCAGCAAGAAGAGTTTGACAGCGTAACAGGCCGCATGTCCTGGAAGGATCGGCAGCCGCGGCGGCGCGTGTTCCTGATGGTGCTCAAGAACAATCGAGCGAAGGTTGTCTCGATTCTTGAGCCGGAGGAGAATTGACGGCAGCCCGGCGTCTGGGGTAGCATAGTTCTTTGGCCTCTCCTCTTGCCTTCGGTATTCGTGTTTGCACTAAAACGACGGCAAGAATTGGTTGGCTTGCCCAGGCGGGATTGTTCGCGCTTCGCTGTTTCTTTCTTTCGGGGATACTCGCATGGCCCTGCTAGCGCCTCCGCCCCGTACACCACCGATCGCCCTGGACGACAACGACGATCTCCGCCGCCTGCGCTTGCGGATGACGCAGATCCTGGCCACCATCATCACGGTAATGGTCACAGGTTGGCTCTGCACCTTCGGCGCGATTCCCGCCATTCTGGCCCTGATGACGGCCAAGCATATCCTCGTCGCTATTCTCGTGATGGGTTTGGGCGTGGACGCTCAAAGCGCGGAACGATGAGCCGCTTGCGGCTTAGCATTAAGCCGCAAGCAGCGCAGCTCAGCGTCCTAACGTTGCGGCGACAGCAATTCGTGCAGCCGCGCCGCCACTTCCGCCAGCGGCAAACGCTCTTGTTTGAGTGTATCGCGATCGCGAATGGTGACGGTGTTGTCTTGCAGCGTCTGTCCGTCGATGGTGAAACAGTACGGCGTTCCCGCTTCATCCTGCCGGCGATAGCGGCGGCCAACCGCGCCCTTGTCGTCGTAGAAGACGTTGAACGTGCGTTTCAATTCGCGGTAGAGCTTCTGCGCGACTTCCGGCATCCCCTCTTTATTCACCAGCGGCAAGATGGCGGCCTTGATCGGTGCCAATCGGGGATGGAAGCGCATAACGGTTCGCATCTCGTCGCCGACTTTCTCGTCGTGATACGCCTCGCACAACACGGCCAGGGTGAAGCGATCCGCTCCCGCCGACGGTTCGATCACATGAGGGATGAAGCGATAAGGAAACTTGCTCTTGGCCTCCTTGGCCGCGTCCGGATCGGGATACTTGTCCTTGTCGCGCAGCCAGGCGTCCTCGTCGAAGTAGCTCAAATCCTTGCCGCTATGCTGCTGGTGCGCCGTCAGGTCGAAGGCGCCGCGATGCGCGACTCCTTCCAGCTCCTGCGGCTCATCCGAGAAGGGAAACAGATATTCGATGTCGGTCGTGCCGATGGAGTAATGAGCCAGCTCTTCCTTGCCCTGCTCGCGCGGCCGGAGCTTGTCGGACTTGATGCCGAGCTGCGTGTACCACTTGATGCGCACGTCGCGCCAATACTGATACCACTTCATCGACTCGTCGGGATGGCAGAAGAACTCGATTTCCATTTGCTCGAATTCCCGACTGCGGAAGGTGTAATTGCGCGGGTTGATCTCGTTGCGGAACGCTTTGCCGACTTGAGCGATGCCAAAAGGAAGCTTCAGGCGGCTGCTGTCGAGGACGTTCTTGAAATTGGCGAAGATGCCCTGGGCCGTTTCGGGACGAAGGTACGCTTTGTTTTCCTCATCACGGATCGCGCCAACGTAGGTTTCAAACATCAGATTGAATTGCCGCGGCTCGGTCAGTGTACCGGGAGTCTCGACATCTGGCCCGACAACGTACCCAAGTTGATCGGGACTTTCCAGAACAGATAACAACGGGAAAACGGGTAGAGGTTCCGGCAGCTTGGTGCCAATCTTCTTCCCGTACTTGTCGGCTTTCTTCTTCGCCGCCTTGAATGAGTCTTCATCTCCCTTGACCAATGCGAACAGCCGATTCCAAGCCGAGTCACTCCCTTTCTGGTGATCGGTCTCAGCAGGATGGAGTACCAACAATTGATCGGCTCGATAACGTTTTTTGGACTCTTTGCAATCGATCATTGGATCCGCGAACCCACTGGCATGCCCGCTCGCCACCCACACTTGGGGATTCATGATGATAGCGCAATCCAACCCCACCATCTGTATCTCTTGTCCATCCGGCCCCGGCGGCGGATTGCGCACCATGTCCTGCCACCATGCATCCTTGATGTTGCGCTTCAGCTCGACGCCGAGAGGCCCGTAGTCCCAGAAACCGTTGATCCCGCCATAGATTTCGCTCGATTGGAAGATGAATCCGCGCCTCCGGCACAGGGCCACGAGCTTTTCCATATCCATCGCAAACCTCGCTAACCAAATATCTGCGAGTGTGCGAATCGTTTCTGTTTTTTTCGTTAGCCCAGCCCTTTAGGGCTGCGGATTCGCGGGCATCGGGAGAATGGTTGGGCCTTTAGGCCCTCCGTGAGAGCCGCAGGACAGAACCAAGGGGCTAAAGCCCCAAAGACAGAGTCACCTTTCCCAGCCCTAAAGGGCTTTGCAACGAAATTCAGGAAAACGGTAAACTGGTCAAGATGGATAGCTACCCATCTTCACTAAGTTGCCAGATTCGGCAATTGCGTTGCAAAGCCGCCCTAAAGGGCTGGGCTAACGAAAAAAACAGCAGAATTCACGCACGCACCCTCATCTACTACTTCAGCCAATGACTCTTGACAATACCCACCGCGCCGATTTCGACGCGCAGCGGCTGGCGACGGACTTCCGGCACGACGGCGAATTGATCGACGCGCGCCGCCGCCCAGATGTCGTACTCATAGCCCAAGCTGCGCAGGTGAGCGCCGCCGGTGCTGATTTCCAGCGCCCCGTCGAGGACGCGGCCATGATTCTCGAAGCAGTCCCAGGCCAGGCGGGCGGCGTCGTTGAGCGCGACCGGCCCATGCTCGCACAGAAACTCGACCAGCGCCCCGGCCAGCAAGGCATCTTCCAGGGCGACATCGCCATGATAGCCGGCGCAGACAATATCAACAGGACGCGTCTCCTGCACCAATTGTTCGCAGACGGCGCTGTAATTGACGAAGCCGGCGATCAGCGTCCGCTCCGCGGCGGCGGCCCGCAGCAGAGCGCGGGTGCCGTTGCTGGTGGTCAAAACCAGCGTGGTCCCCTTGCAGCGCGTACAGGTGTACTCGCCCGGTGAGTTGCCCAGGTCGAAGCCGACCGGCGGCACGCCGTCGCGCTCGCCGCCGAGCAGCACGCGGCCGGCGCGCATGCCGTCGGCGAGGCACCGCGCTTCCTCGACTTCGGCGACCGGCAATACCGCAACGCACCCGGCCGCCAGGGCGTGAATCATCGTCGTCGTGGCCCGCAGCACGTCGATGACCACGGCGACGCTCTCCGCCAAGAGCGCCGGCGTCAAGCGATCCGGCGTCAGATGGACGCGGACAAGCCGCTCCTCGGGCATGGCCCCCCCCTTCTCGCGATCGTGAGACCGCTGAGCAATCATAGCGAGCATCGGCAGGAGGGGATAGGTGGAGTCGCGACGCTGTCCTTCGACGCCAAGCTTAGAGCTACGGAACTAAATGTGGCGGCACGTTTTCAACGTGCCGGAAAAACCGGCACGTTGAAAACGTGCCGGAAAAACCGGCACGTTGAAAACGTGCCGCCACATTTGGTCCCTCGGCGCTTACTGCCCGCCTCATTCTTTGCTTTGCTTGATCCATAACCGCAGGGCCGCTGCCGTCCGAGGATTGGAGAGCAGCTCCGCCAGCTCGCGCTCCACGTAGTGCTGCAACACCACCAGCGAGCTGACAGCGCCAACGAGCTGGTGAGCGGCTTTTTCCAGGCCGGGCCATTGTTTGTTCAGCTCCTCGCCCTGGAAGCGATGACCGCGCTCCAGCAAGGCCGTCACCGCCTTGTTCACCTTGGCGGCGTTCTCCATGTTGAAGCCGGCCACCAGCCACGACACCTCCTCGGCCGTCTCGTCGCGCAGCTCCTTCCACTCGTCGCCTTGCAGCTCCTCGCCTTCTTCCAGAGCCGAGAGAATGCGCTCGGCCGGATCGGGCACCTCGTCATCGAGGCCCGCGAGGTAAGCGACAATCTGGGAGGCGCTGAGCAGCCGGAACGCCAGCGGTGCGGCCAACAATGACGCATCCGTCATCTCGAACTCGTCGTCGATCGAGAGGGTCTCCTTCTCTTGCAGCTCGTCCAGCTTGTCGCTCAGCTCGCTGATACGGTCCTCCTCTTCGGCAAGAAGCGCGGCGTGCAGCGATTTCAGGACGTTGCGATATTCCACTCCCGCCTGAGCTTCGCGGACGGCCGGCATCTTGGCAGCCGTCTTCTCGGCCAGCTTCAAGAGCGCCGACAATTGTTTGACATTCAGCTCCAGGTGATAGAGCTTTTCCAGAACATCGACTTCCAGCTTGAGCGCAACCAGCTCCTCGGCGGCTTTTCCCTTGACGAGGCTCTTGGGGTCGGCCGGCGCCTTCTTGTCGTCGCCGCGAAGCTCGGCAGAGACGAGGCCGCTCAGGATTGCCAGGACCAGGATAGCTGGCAGCAAACGTGCGAGAGAGGGAGGCATTACGATGGCTCCAGGTTTGGATCGGGCGAATGGTTCGGGCGTCTAATTATCTAACGTTGCGAGGTTGCGGAAGTCTCGATCGAGGGTAGAATCTTTCTTCGCGAATGCGGAACCATCCGCGTTCGGTGCGGTTCAAATAAATAGGGGGCTTCTGAATCGCTTCCCTGCGTCGCAAGCCCGGCGCTCACTGTCGAGCGCGAAGACGGCTACCTCTCATCGGTAGGAGATTCCTCATGTCGTGGTCCCTCCGTTCTCTCCTGGTTTTGCTGGCCGCTTTGACGGCGGCCGCCAACATACAGGCGGCCGGCAAAGGACACAAGCCGGCCGCGCACCATGCCGGCAAGGCGTCGGCTCACGTTTCCCACAGCATGGCGTCGGCCAAGGGGCGCCGGCCCGCCGCGCATCATGCGAACAAGACGGCACGCCACGTCTCCCACACCAAGGTCAACCGATTAGCCAGGCCGGCGGTGCATCGTCATTCCTCTCGAAACGTGCGACGCTCAACAAGTCGCACAGTGAAGCCGGCCGTGAAGCAGGCCGCGAAGCCGACTGTGAAGCGAGCCGTAGCTCGCACGGCTCACCGCTATTCGGTCAATCGCGTGCAGCGCAGCTTCGTGAGCCGGCCGTTCGTTGTTCGCCGACGCACGCACCACCGCCGTTACACTTACTCCTACGTTCCAGGTCTCTATGCGTGGCGGACAAGTTATTATAACCGCCGCGCTGTCGCTTCGCGACGACGCGGCTCGCGCGGCGTTGCCGGCGTCGTGGAGATGGTGCAGGGCAATGCCGTCAACGGCACGTTGCAGGTGATGGTCCTTCGCCCGCGCTCCAGCCGCTTCCACTACGCAAGACGCAAGGCCGCTGCCGCGGTGGCGACGACTTCTCATCACCGCTTTCAGCTCAACAACGGCACGCGCTATGAGGTCATGACGACCCCGCGGAGGAAGGGGACCATCGCGGATCTGCGCAAGGGAGAGCACGTGCTGATCCTGCGGCACCCGAAAGCGGCACACACCGCCCAGAAGGTCGAAGTGCTGGCCCGCCGCAAACGCTGATGTTCACGGCGTTCGTTTCCGGCTCGCCGCGACTGCGCGACAAGCGCAGTCGCGGCGAGCCGCCGCGTGTCGCATCGACGCCGCTCTGGGACAGCCGTACAATAGCGGAGTGGACTTGACCGCTCACTCCGAGGCACGCCATGAACAGTCTCGCCGAGACGCTCTCCCTTACCATCTCTCCACCCCTCGCCGACGAGCAACGCAAGGACCGGGAAACACGAGCGACCCGCCCCCATTTGCTCGTTCTCGCCCTTGCCGGCGTGTTCACGGTATTGGCCTTTCTCGTGCATCCTGCATGGGCCGATCTTCCCTCGCCGCGCTTCGATCGCCTGACGCCGCTCGGCGCCTCGGCCGGCTCGTCCGTGGAAGTCGAAATCCTCGGAGCGGACATCGAGGATGTGAAAACGCTGCTTTTCGATCATCCGGGTTTCAAGAGCGAGTATCTGAAAGATCGCCGTTTTCGTGTCACGATCGGCGCCGACGTGCCGGTGGGGACGTATGACGTGCGTCTGCTGGGGCGTTTCGGCGTCAGTAATCCGCGGCTGTTCGCGGTCTCTCGTGGGCTGACCGACGTGGCCGAGAAAGAGCCGAACAACGAAGCCGCTACCGCCCAGGCCGTCGCCGTCAATTCGGCGGTCAACGCCATGTCCGACGGCAACAATGAGGACATGTTCCGCTTCCCCGCCAAGAAGGGCCAGCGCGTGGTGATCGAATGTCAGGCCGGCAAGCTCGATTCGCGCATGGACGCCACCCTGACGCTCAGCACGGCGGACGGCAAGCTGCTCGCCTCCAACAGCGATTATTACGGACGCGATCCGCTGATCGATTTCGTCGCGCCGCACGACGGCGACTATGTGGTCGCGGTCCATGACCTGTCGTATCGCGGCGGCCATCCGTATCGGCTGATCGTTTCGGATCGTCCGCGGGTCGAGAACGTGTTTCCACGCGCCGTGCAGGCGGGACAGGCCGCGACGCTGACCGTTTACGGCCGCAACCTGGGATCCAGCGCGAAGCCGTCCGCCTGGCGCATCCAGGATTTGCCGCTGGACGACTATCAAGAGAGCATCACCGCTCCCGCCGACATTCTGGCGCTGGGCAGCTATCGCTTCTTCGAACATCCGACGAGACATTCCGTCCTGCCGACGGCGGCGACATGCACGCTGACCGGCTTTCAGCTTCAGCCGCGGCCGAACGGCGTCGCCGCCGATGCCATCCCACTGCTGGTCGCTGACACGCCGGTGTCACTGGAAAACGAGCCGAACGACGACCCCGACAAGCCGCAGAAGATCCAGCTGCCGGCGGTCGTCAGCGGCCGCTTCGACCACCCGCGCGACGCCGACTGGTACGAATTCGAGGCGCCGGAAAACGGTCCGTATGCTTTCGACGTGTACTGCGAGCGCATCGCCGGCCGTGCCGATCCCTATCTCGTTGTCACCGATGATAAGGGCAAGCGCGTTGGGCAAGAGCTGGACGACTTCGGCCATCGCATGAACGCGTTCGACGGCCATTTGCGCGATCCCTCGGGAACGATCAATCTGACGGGCAAGCGGCGGTATCGCGTGCTGGTGCAAGATCGCTATCGCCGCGGAGGGGCGCGCTTCCAGTACGTGCTGACGATTCGCAAACCGAGGCCGGATTTCTATGCCGCCGTCATTCATCCCCAGAATCCCGGACCCAGCGGCACGACCATTCGCCGCGGAGGAGCCACATATCTTGATGTGATTATCCATTACAAGGATGGCTTCCGCGGCCCTATTACGCTTACCGCCGAGGGGCTGCCGCCTGGCCTGCATGCGCTGCCGACGACGATTCGCGATACGCGCGGCTCATTCGTCTTGTGGGCGGACGCCGGCGCCGCCGACTGGGCAGGGCCGATCAAGATCCTTGCTACCAGCAAGGTGGGCGATGCCACGCTGCGACGCGAGGTTCGGCCGTACACTCGCGTCTGGAACGAGGCCAACCCGGGATCGAGCCGGCCGACCCGCGAGCTGGTGGCGGCCGTCCGCGAGACAGCTCCGTTCGCCCTGCAATTCGCCGCGGAGCGCCTGGAAGGCAAGGCTGGAAGCAAGGTGGAAGTGAAGCTGCGCGTCGAGCGCCGCTGGCCGGATTTCAAAAGCGCGATGACCGTGTCGCCCCTGACGTTCCCCGGCCCCATCCGCATGAGCAATGTGGTGGTTCCCGCGGACAAGAGCGAGGTATCGATCGCGCTTCAGGTGCAGCCAGGCACAGCTGCCGGTGAGTACACCCTGAGCGTGTCGGGGCAAGCTCAGGTGCCCTTCACGAAGGATGCCGGGGCGAAGCAAAAGGCGAACACCCTGGTTTCACAGCCGTCGCGGCCGCTGACGCTGATCGTCAAGCCCAAGTGATTGTCCAAAACACGAGTCTTCTCGTTCCCAAGCTCTGCTTGGGAACGCAGGTCGCGAGTCTTCTCGTTCCCAAGCTCTGCTTGGGAACGCACGGCTGCGAAGCTCTGCTTCGCGGCTGACTCCGGACAGGAGGCGAAGCAGAGCTTCGCGACCTGCGTTCCCAAGCGGAGCTTGGGAACGAGGAGCCTGTCTGGTTGCCGAACGATTCCCTCTCGTTCCCAAGCTCTGCTTGGCAACGCACGGCTGCGAGTCTTCTCGTTCCCAAGCTCTGCTTGGCAACGCACGGCTGCGAAGCTCTGCTTCGCGCCTCCGTCCGTGCGATGCCGCCGCGAAGCAGAGCTTGGGAACGAGGACCGAGGGCAAGTCGCCTCAGCCGCGCTTTACTTTGGTGCCAACGATAACCGCGCGCCTTCGACGCGTGAATCGCATTGCCGTCGATCTCTCGTGAAGGTACGATCGATGACATGGCACCCATCCTGTCCATTCATTACTTTCCGGAGGGGTTATGAGCTTAACAACCCGAAGGACACACCGCCATTCCTGGATTTATCGAGCGCTGGCTGCCGCGCTGTTGCTCGTGCTCGCGCTGACAGCGACACTGGTCAGCGGCCGTCCGAGCGAAAAAGGGGACAACAAAAACGAAGCTGCTCCGCGGACGCCGGCGGAGAAAGCGGCACCCAAGACTGCCCCCGCCGCCAAACAAGCGGCAGCCGTCGTCGAGGCCCGCTGTACCGACGGCAGCATCCTGAACCTGACCGTCCTCGACGAGCGCATAGAGCTTATAACCCCCTATGGCAAGCTGCTGATCCCGGTGCGCGACATCGAGCGGATCGAGGTTGCGTTCCGCATCCCGGAGGCGGCTGCTCGCCGCATCGAAGCCGCCGTCGCCGATCTCGGCAAGGCGGACTTCCAGCATCGCGAGGCCGCCTCCGCCGCGCTGCTGGAGCTGCGCGAGCGTGCCTATCCCGCTCTGTTGAAAGCCGCGAAATCCGCCGATGCGGAAGTGGCACGGCGCGCCCGCGAATTGCTGGAAAAGATCCGCAGTGAAGTGCCGGAAGAACGCTTGCAATTTCGTCCGCACGATATCGTTTATACGGAAGAATCGAAGAACACCGGCCGCATCGCCTCGGCGACGCTCAAGGTCCTCACCTTGCAGTTCGGCGAGCAGCAGCTCAAGCTCTCCGACGTGCTGGAGGTGCGTTCGCCGTCGGCGGCCGAGCCGGCGGTGGCAAACGCTATGCCCGATCCCGGCAACCTGTCTATGTTCGCGGGTCAGGTCGGCACGGTCTACACGTTTCACGTCGACCCGCGCGTCAATGTGTTTGGAGGCGGCAGAATGTTTGGAGGGGGTGGAGCTGTCTGGGGGAGCGATGTCTATACCCTGGACTCGAGCCTGGCGCTGGCGGCCGTCCATGCGGGCGTTCTCAAGCCGGGACAGGCCGGCACGGTGCGGGTGAAGATCACGGGACCGCGTGCCGCTTTTGCCGGCTCGACGCGCAACGGCGTGACCAGCCAGCCGTATGGCCCGTTCAACGGCTCGTTTGAATTCGTGAAGGGCCGCGGCCGCGCGCACCGTCGATGAGGATTATTTCTCGCGTCGGCGGCGAGGAAAACGGCATCATGATACGGGTCGGCGGCGTCGTTCTCTGTGGCGGACAATCGAGCCGCATGGGCCGGCCGAAAGCCTGGCTGCCGTTCGGCAAGGAGCTGATGCTGCCGCGCGTCGTCCGCCTGCTCGGCGAAGCAGTGACGCCGATCGTCGTTGTCGCCGCGCCAGATCAGGCGGTGCCGCCCTTGCCCTCGAACATCGAAATCGCTCGCGATGCGCGGCCGGACCGCGGTCCCCTTCAGGGTCTGGTTGCCGGGCTGGAGGCGCTGCGCGGCTGGGCCGACGCCGTTTATGTTTCGTCGTGCGATGTGCCTTTCCTGCAACCCGCCTTTATTCGCTGCCTCATCGAGCTGCTTGGCGCTTGCTCCATTTGCGTGCCGGAGGTCGGGGGCTATCGGCATCCTCTAGCGGCCGTGTACCGCATCGAGATTGCCGCAATTGCGGCGCGATTGCTCGCCGAGGATCGCTTGCGGTCGTCGTCTCTTTTCGAGGAAACGGCGACACGTTTCGTCCAGCCGGAGGAGCTGACTGATGTGGACCCGACGTTCCAGTCGCTGCGCAACCTGAACACGCCGGCCGACTACGAGGCGGCGTTGCGCGAGTCGTTTCACGTCGAAGGATGAGAGGACGCGGGCGGCGTCGCGCCGCCGTTACCCTCGGTGGGCAAATAGAAGAAATCCGCCACATGACAGTGAAAATCGGCCAAAATATTCCCGCCCGTGAGTTCTTCGTCTCTTTCAAGAACTTCCGGTCCACAGTCCGGCCGATAGATCGTAACCGTTTGTTCCTCCGGATCGATGAGCCAAACGAGCGGCACTCCCCACTTGATAAAGCGAGTGATTCGGCGATTCACCTTGGTGAGACGGTCGTTAGGGGAAAGGACTTCGATCACCAAGGTAGGAACGTCCTCGGTCCACTTGGGATTCAGATCCGCGAAGGTGCGATTCTTGTCGTAGAAGAAAAGATCCGGCCCCTTGACGGTATCGGGATCCCATTCCCATATGATCCCGGTATCATTGGCACAGGCGTATCCTTTGCGTCGTTGACGGATATAGGTACTGAGGATGAATCCGGCATTGAGGCAGACCACACCATGTAATTCGCCAGGGCGCGACACTTCGACCACCTTTCCGCGTTCAAGCTCGAAATGCCGGTCGCGGTTCTCCGGGCGATGCACCCAGTCCCAGAATTCGCTTGCGGTCATCGATGTGGTTGGTATCGTCGTCATTTCGTCTCCTCGCTTGCAAAGCCGAAACCCATAATACCGCCGAGCGATGCTTGGAGACCAGTCCGATTGAAGCAGTCCCTATCGCGCCATTCGTTTACGGTGATTCATGGCTCGTTTCGACTTGCAGGAGAACGGCCGTCATGTCGTCCTGCCTGTGGTTGTCGCCGCAAAAAGCCGAGATGCTTTGAAAGAGCGCGTCGAGAATGTTCTCGGGGGAATCGCGGCGATGGACGCGAACGAGATCGAGCATGCGTTCCGCTCCAAACGGCACGCCGGCCGGCGAACGCGCGTCGAGAATGCCGTCGCTGTAGAGCAGGAGAAGATCGGCCGGCTGCAACGCCACGGGCGCGGACGCCGTATAGGTTTTGGCGCGATCGACGCCCAGGGGCAAGCCGCGGCTGGCGAGGACCGTCTTGATCTCGCCTCGGCCATCGAGAAGGTATCCCGGACAATGCCCCGCGCTGGAATAGATCAGCGATTTGCTCGCCGGCTCGAAGCGGCCCAGAAAGAGCGTCACGAAATGATCGTCGAGGACTTCGCTCACCAGACGCTGATTGGTCAGCGTGAGGATCTGTCCCACGTCGGCACAGACGGTGGTCAAGGCGTGGAGGTACGCGCGTGTCTCGGCGACGATGAGGGCCGGTCCGATGCCATGCCCGCTGGCATCGGCCAAAACGATAGCCAGGGAGTCGCCGGCGAGGGAGATGAAATCGAAGCAATCGCCGCCCACGTCCTGGGCGGGCAGCGATTTGCCGCTGATGTGGAAGCCGGCCAGCGACGGCATCTGCTTGGGCAACAATCCCTGCTGGATGGCGTGCGCGGTGCGCCGTTCGTGCTCTTGCTGTCGTAGGCTTTTCTCGGTCTGGCAGCGTATGAGGAACTGACTGATTTGCCCGCTGAGCGCCGTGAGCATCTGAACGACGTCCTCCGCGGGATGCATGACGGCGCGGCTGAAAAACTCCAGGACGCCGAGCAACGCGTCCCCGGTGTGGATGGGAAGAGCGATGCTTCCCCGCAGATCGGCGGAGACGGCAAGGGCAGAGCGCGGCAGGCTGGCGTCTTCACGGATGTCGGCGACGTACAGCAGCCGCCCGGACAACCAGACGCGGCCGGTTAATCCTACCCCTTTGGCATAAGTCAGCTGGCGGCTCAGCTGCACGAAGGGTGTCGCCTCGATGTCCAGGGCCTGCCAGGTCTCCGCGCAGCGCAGCACCTGGACTTGCGGATCCACGGTCCAGAACAGGCCGACCTGCCAATCGAGGCTTTCACCGATCGTGCGAAGAAGGGCGGGGGCCGCGTCCTTCAGATTGGCGGCCTTGGCCAGGATGGTCGTCACCTTGTACTGAATGGCCAGCAGTCGTTCCTGCTTTTGCCCCTCGGCCACATAATGTTCCAGCTGTTCCTCAAGAGCGGCCAGCTTCGCGGGCAGCTCCGTCAACAGCAGGGTATCGGCCTCGGCGATCCGCTGGACGCCCCGCACCGTTGCGCTGCTGAGCACGGCCACGGCGAGACCTACCATACCGTAGACCAGCAGCCCAACTTCGTCGATCGGTCGGTCGATGTCGAACGAGAACAGCGGCGGAAGGAAAAAAAAAGCCAGCAACGGCATACTCAACAACAGGGCCAGTAGGCAGGCCCGCGCGCCGCCGAAATGGCCGGCCGCCACAAGGGCCAGTATCATCCAAAGGTAATGCAGATGTAGGTGCAAATGGGGATCGAGCACCAGGCTCATCAACAGAGCCAGCGCCACGCTGCCCCCCGCGCTGCCGTAGCGAAGCAACGACGAACGGTGTTCTCGTGTCATGGACGAGGGACGCCTTTGTCCTGGGCCGTTCTTTCAGGCTGTCATTCTTCCGTAAATCGCTTCCTGACTCGTCTTCGGCCGCCGCGAAAGAATTGTCGCATTGTTGTCCGCGCCGACTCGGTCTACATCCTCGCTACCGTCTCGACATGCAGCAATGGACAAGAAGTGACACGAATATGGAATAGTGTATCCCTCCGTGCGACTCGCTCCAAGGCCAAGCTGCCGCGGCCGGCTTCCGTTCCGCCGGAGGCATCCGGCGCGGGCGGAGTCGATGCGTAGAATAAAAGGAAGATATCGCTCGCCGGATTGGTCGTCTTGCGACAGGGAACATCCTCATGAATCCTGCATCTCATCCCCCTCCTGGGAAATCCTCGTTAAGCTTGACACTCGCCACGGGCGCTGACACCGCCACGATTGATCCGGTATGCGGCATGACCGTGGACCCGGCTTCGGCGCCCGCCTCGCTCGAACATGACGGCAAGAAATACTACTTCTGCAACCCCCATTGTGCGCAAAAATTTCGAGCCGAGCCGAGCCGCTACCTGCATCCCGAAGCGCGACGCGAGCCGATGCAGATGCCGGCACCGTCCGCGGCGCCTCCCGGCGCCAAGGTCGAGTACATCTGTCCGATGGACCCGGAAATCGTCCGCGATCGTCCGGGCAGCTGCCCCAAGTGCGGCATGGCCCTGGAGCCGCGCGTCGCCGGACCCGAAGAGGGACCGAACCCCGAGCTAATCGACATACGACGGCGATTCTGGATTGGCCTGGTGCTGACCGCGCCGCTGCTCGTGTTGCACATGGACAACTTTCGACATCCTCATTGGCTGCAATTGCTTCTGGCCACACCTGTCGTATTCTGGTGCGGTTGGCCGTTCTGGGTGCGCGCCGCGCTGTCGGTGGTGCGGATGAGTCCGAATATGTTCACGCTTATCATCCTGGGCGTCGCCGCGGCTTTCGGTTACAGCGTTGCGGCCCTGCTGCGTCCGGAAGTGTTTGGCGAAGGGGTATATTTCGAGACGGCGGCGGCGATCACCGTGCTGGTGCTGCTCGGGCAGGTTCTGGAGCTGCGAGCGCGCGGCGAAACGACGGCCGCTCTCCGCCGGCTGCTCGGCCTGACGCCGAAGACGGCCCGGCTCGTTCGGCCCGATGGCGGCGAGCAAGACGTTCCGCTGGAGCTGGTGCAGGTCGGCGACGTGGTGCGCGTCCGGCCCGGCGAGAAGGTGCCGGTGGACGGCGTGGTCGTCGAGGGCCGCAGCGCGGTCGATGAATCGATGGTCTCCGGCGAGCCGCTGCCCGTCGAGAAAGGGCCTGAGAGCAAGGTGGTCGGCGGCACCGTCAACGGCACCGGCAGCTTGCTGGTGCGCGCCGAGCGTGTCGGCTCGGATACGCTGCTGGCTCATATCGTCCGCATGGTCAGCGAGGCGCAGCGGAGCCGGGCGCCGGTGCAGCGCCTCGTCGATCAGGTGGCGAAATACTTCGTGCCGGCCGTGATCGCCATCAGTCTGCTGACGTTCTTCCTCTGGTGGCGATTCGATGCCAATCGCGAGGCGGCGCTGACGCATGCCCTGGTGCGTGCCGTGGCGGTGCTAATCATCGCTTGTCCGTGCGCGCTGGGCCTGGCGACGCCGATGGCCATTATGGTTGGCACCGGCCGCGGCGCCGAAGCCGGCGTACTGATCCGCGACGCCGAATCACTTGAGGTGCTGCATCGCGCCGACACGCTGGTGGTGGACAAAACCGGCACGTTGACCGAGGGCAAGCCGCGTCTTGTTGTCGTCGAGCCGGTAGCCGGCTTCGACGAGCGGGAGCTGCTGCGCCTGGCGGCGAGCCTGGAGCGCGGCAGCGAGCATCCGTTGGCGTCGGCGGTGGTCGGCAGCGCGACGGAGCGCGGAATTGAGCTGACGAAGAACGAGGATTTCCAATCCTTCACCGGCCGCGGCGTCCTGGGCCGCATCGAGGGACGCACAGTGCTGCTCGGCAATGCGGGATTCCTGGGAGAGCATGGCATCGCCGTCGAGCCGATGGCCGCTCGCGCCGAGGAGCTGCGCCGCGAGGGACATACCGTCCTGCTCGCCGCCGTCGAGGGACAACCCGCAGGTCTGTTGAGTGTGGCCGATCCGATCCGCGCCTCGACGCCGGAGGCGATTCAGCTGCTGCACGCCGACGGTCTGCGTCTCATCATGCTGACCGGCGACAATCGCACCACGGCCGAGGCGGTCGCGCGGCGGCTGGGCATCGATGAAGTGATCGCCGAGGTGCTGCCGCAGCAGAAGAGCGAGGTCGTCGCGCGCTTGCAGACGGAGGGGCACATCGTCGCCGTGGCCGGCGACGGCATCAATGACGCTCCGGCGCTGGCCCGCGCCAACGTCGGCATCGCGATGGGCAGCGGCACCGACGTGGCGATGGAGAGCGCCGGCGTCACGCTGGTACGCGGCGACTTGCGGGCCATCGCGCGGGCGCGCCGCCTCAGTCGCTTCACGATGTCGGCCATTCGGCAGAACCTATTTCTGGCGTTCGTCTACAACAGCGCGAGCATTCCGCTGGCGGCCGTGGGGATTTTTCCGCCCATTCTCGCGGGCGCGGCCATGAGCTTGTCGTCGGTGTCGGTCATCGGCAATTCGCTGCGATTGCGCAAGAAAGCGTTGTAGGCGCGATGCAAGCGGAGAGATTGGAACACGACTGGGTCATGCCTCATCCTTGCGATAACGGCAACGCTCGACGAATCTGATCTTCCACGCTGTAGCTGAAGACCAATTCCCCGCAGGCTCTGCACTTTGGAATCCGGAGATCGGGAATTTCGAGATGGTACGACTGCCCGTCGTGCTGGATGTCGATGGCGTAGGGCATCGTCTCTGGATAGACCTCGTCCTCCAGACAATTCGGACACGGCCAGGGGAAAGGCCTGTCTCGTTCCTTCCGCGAGCTGTTTGTGCTTGGATTATGCGTCATAGACATTCACCACTTGAATCACCGGATCATAAGGATCATCGGGATCGCGATAGATCAAGCGCATTTCAAAGTAAATCAACCGTCCCATGAGTGGCATGCGGATGTCATAATGAAATTAGCCGCAGCCTCACTAATCACTTAGCTCCACTGCTTTTCGTACTCCCAATACATGTTGCAACGAAGCCGCTCGACGATCTCGTCCCATGTATGGGCCGCGAGAGACGACACGTGATCCTTCAATGCCCTTTCGAGAACCTGCGGCTCAAATGACTCGACAACGAGGACACGGCGGTGTTTGTCATTGCCCTTCGCGCGAGACACGGCAGCGGCGGTTGCGACGAGAACCTGAAAGAGTGTCGTACCTTCCTGGCCTTCCAGTCCGATGTACAGGACGAACCAAGCGAACTCGTCCCACGGTTCGGGATGCTCCGCCGCTACAAAGGCTTCCCAGTCGTCATAGTCATTCGGGCTGATGTGGCGCAGCTCGGGACGAAGCATCTGGGTGCTCCCGTGAACAAGCGCGGCTAACCATGCATTTCTCTTGTACGATAACAGGTTCTTGACATAGCTCAAGACTCTTGTCGAACAAGAAAGAAAGCGACGGACAGGAAATGACAAAGCACAGCGATAAAAAGGAGCCGGGAGCGAGGATTGCGATTTCCCCTCGCTCCCGGTTTGTGCGTTCTTTTTTTTCACCCAATCAAATCCGCGATCGGCTCGCCCTCGTTGAGAATGGGCATCGGCCGTTGCGCCTGATCGTAGAACGAATGGTGATAATCGATGCCCAGCACCTGATACATGGTGGACAGCACGCAGCCGGGCGTGGCGGCCTTGCTGGTGGGGTGTTCCGCCTTGGAGTCGGTGGTGCCGATGGCCTGCCCCATTTTCAGTCCGCCGCCGGCGTAGAGGATCGACATCGCGCCCGGCCAGTGATCGCGTCCGGCTTGCGGATTGATGCGCGGCGTGCGGCCGAACTCGCCCATCGCCATCACCAGCACCTCATTTTGCAAGCCACGATCGTACAGGTCGCTGACAAGGGTGGCGACGGCTTGATCGTACTTCGGCAGCAGGTTGCCCTTGAGCTGCTTGAAATTGTCGCCGTGCGTGTCCCAGCCGCCGCCGGCCTGAATGGTCACGAACGTCACGCCGGATTCGACCAATCGCCGCGCCAGCAGACAGCATTGTCCCAGGTCGTTGCGGCCGTAACGATCGCGGAGGGCCGGAGGCTCCTTGTTGATGTCGAAGGCATTCTGCGCCCTGGTGTTCGTGACCATCTCCATGCCGTCGCGATAGAACGTGTCCAGACCGACCATGTCGCCGCGTGAATCGATGTCGCGGCGTATGTGGTCGAGATCCTGCAACAGCTCGCGGCGGCGATGCAATCGCGAAGCATCGACACGGCCCGGCAGTTTGAGGTTGCGCACCTGAAAGCTGCTTGAATTGGGATCGTTGTCCGGCGCGAAGGGATTGTACGAGGCACCGAGATACGCCGCCTTGCCGAGACTCAGGATGCGCGGCAGGTTCACGTAGGCCGGCAAGCCCGGCTCATTGGGACCGCGCATCTTCGCCGCCACCGAGCCGCAAGACGGGTAGATATTATCGTTCACCTCAATCGTCGGTTGATAGCCGGTCAGCATCCACTGCGAGCCCATGCCGTGTCCGGCGTTGGTGTGGTAGGCCGAGCGCAGGATGGCGAGCTTGTCCATGATGCGCGCCTGATGCGGCAGGTGCTCGCCGATGACGATGCCGGGAACGTTGGTCTTGATCGGCTTGAACTCGCCGCGGAACTCGGCCGGAGCATCCGGCTTCAAATCGTACATGTCGATGTGGCTGGGACCGCCGGCCTGCCACACCAGGATGACCGAGCGCCGCGGCGTCTCCGAGGATTTCTGCGCCGCCCGCAGACGCAGCAGGCCGGGCAGCGTCAGGCCGCCGAGGGCCAGGCCGCCAACGGTCAGGAAGGTGCGGCGGCTGACGCCATCGCAGGTACGGTAGCCACGACTGATGAATTCCAGCATGAGGATCTCCTCGGCCGCGTTAATGGTTGAACATGAATTCCTTCGTGTTGAGGATCGCCCACAACACATCTTCGATCGCTTGTTGCTTGTTCGCCGCTCCTTCGACGTGCGCCAAGGTCCGTTTCATTTCATCGGCAGTCGGCCGCCGCGAATACGCCGATTGATACAGCTCCTCGATGATGTCGCGGGTCGGTTTCTTTTCCTTCACGAGCTGTGCCAGTCTACCCTTACCGTCGGCGATTTTCGACTCAATCTCGTCGGAGTTCGCCAACAGAAGCACCTGGGCCAGGGTAGCGCCGGTGGAGCGTTCGCACTCGCAGCCGGTCACGCGGCGCGGGCGGTCGAAGGTATCGAGGAAGTAGGAGCCGAAGCCCTCGTGCGGCAGATCCACGGCGCGAGCATTGGAGCTGACGCCGCCGAAATTGCCGCGCGTACCGGTCACGTGATTGATGGCGTCGAGGAACACCTCGGCCGGCATCCGCCGGGCGTAGTAGCGAGCGTAGTTCTGCCGGTCGTTCTTGTTGTACGACGTCGGCTCCGAGGAAAGCTGATACAGCCGGCTGTTGACAATAGTGCGGATTATGTGCTTCACGTCGAGCTTGTGGCGGATGAAGTCGCGGGCCAGGGCGTCGAGCAGCTCCGGGTTGGAGGGCGGGTTGGTCTCGCGCTGGTCATCGACTTCGTGATACAGACCGCGGCCGAGGAAATGCCCCCACATGCGATTAACCAGAGCACGGGCGAAGAACGGATTGTCCGGCTTGGCCATCCAGCTCACCAAGGCGTGCCGGGGATCTTGCTCCGGCGAAAACTTCACTTCCTTGCCGTCGAGATACTTCGGCTCTGGCGTCTTGCCGGTCAGCGGGTTCTTCTCGCCCGTCGTGACGTTGGCCGAGGCGAAGTACGGCGGCGGCTCGCCGAAGCTCTTGCGGCCCAGACGCGTGAAGAAGCCGGACAGACCGTAGTAATCATTCTGGCCCCAGCGCTCGTAGGGGTGATGATGGCAGCGGGCGCATTGCAGACGGATGCCGAGGAACACCTGAGCGGTGTCGGCCGTCACCTGATGCAGCTGATCGTCGCGGCTCTGCCAGTACCAGTTGATCGCCGGCGCTTCCTGCCATTCGCCGGCCGCCGCCACGATGCCGCGCACGAACTCGTCATAGGGACGGTTGCGCGCGATCATGTCCTTGATCCAGTTGTGGAAGGCGTAGGCGGCGTTGGTGGAGCCGGCCAGGTTCGAGTTGCGCAGGATCGTGCCCCAGCGCATGGCGAAATAAGCGGGATAATCCGGAGAATCGAGCAGTCGATCGATCACCTTCGAGCGTTTGTCGGCGGAAGCGTCGGCCAGGAAAGCCCGCGTCTCCGCCGTCGTCGGCAGCCGGCCGCACAGATCGAGGGTGACGCGGCGCAGGAAGGTGGCATCGTCCGCCACGGGCGAGGGCCGCAGACCGAGCTTCTTCCACTTGGCCACGGCGAATTCATCGATGTAATTGATGGGTTTGAATTCGGGGATGTCCTGGAGCGGCTCGCCGTGCGGCACCATCGCTCGGAAGACGGCGACATGGCCAAGGTAGCGAGCCATGACCGCCGCCTCACCGCTAAGTCCCAAAGTGTGAACCAAACCATCGCCATCCACGCGCGCGACCACGTCGAGATTGCTGGCATACTCCGCCTGTCGCGTCACGTCGCGGATGCTCCCGTCGCTGTATTCGGCGCGGACGGCGAGCTGCTGGCTCTGATCGCGCTTCAGCACGCGATCGCTCGGCGTGATGTGCAGCTTGACGACATGCGGAGAGTCGGGCGCTGAGGCCGGCGTCCCGGCGGCAATCCAGCGACGGAAAATCGGATACTCGCTACCGTCGAGCTTCATGCGTTTGCCGCCGCCGTGCGGTGCCTGGCCCGTCGCCTTGAGCAGCAAGAGACTGTGCTCGGGAGCGGCTGGGAAGACGCGCCGGCCGCGTGCCTCCCTGGTGATCGCATCGTAATCGAAGGCGGTATCGAAGCCGAACAGCGATAGTTTGAAGCCGTTCTGTCCGCTGGCCTTGCCGTGACAGCCGCCGGCGTTGCAGCCCATGCGGCTCAGAAGCGGCTCAATCTCGCGGCCAAAGTCCACCGGCCGATCGACGCGGAAGCCCGTGACGCGAACCGGCACTTCCAGTTTCTTGCCGTTGTGCTGGACGCGAATGCGGGCCGAGCCGTCGCCGACCGGAGTGACATATCCCACGGCATCGACGCGGGCCACGGCGGGATTGCTGCTCTCGTAGCGCGCGTCCCGGGTCACGTCCTGTTGGCCGTCGGCCACCAGAAGCTGCCAGCCCGCGTAGGTGTCGTCAAGCTGGATGGACTTGTCGGCACAACTCAACGGTCCGGCCGCGACACGTTGCGACGGCGTTGCCAACACGATGAGGAGAATCGGCAAAACACGAAGCGTCCGCATGGTGTTGCAATCCTTCGGCAGGGTAGGCGATCGGCAGGAGGGTGGAGGGCAGCTCCGGCGGGCCAACATTTCTAGAGTACACCAGAGTCAGAGAGAAGGCAATCCTTATCCGCATTGGCCGGGTAGCCGGCAGTGAGCGTCTCGGATATGTCGGGACAATCGGAACGGGAGAAAGGCGATCAGGATAAATCGCATGGATTCAGGTTGCGCCATCCGTCCATGCCATTCGTTCCGGACGCCTTTTCCCTGCCGCCAGACCGCCACACCGCCACACGATAGATGGTAATCCTCTGCCAAGTGGTGCCAGGCCGCGACAGCTGGCACGTCCTGGCACGAGCTGACTCCGCCAACTCACCGAAGGTGGCGGAATGACAAAATGGCGGCCCCAAGCCGGGCGGTTCCATGAGGGCTAACGAGGTGTAAATCACACTATCCGACTTTCCGGTCCCTTGTGATAGCGGTCATCCCAACGTATCGGCTTGGGCATGTCTTTTCTCCACGGAAAGCAAATGTTATTATTCGATGGTCGCTGACGGGTGCTCCAGGCAGTCCCTGTCATGCACCTATCACTTCATGATCGTGATGTACCCATTTATCAGTAAACTGCACCGTCATGAGGTATTGCCCCACTGCTTTCATGAAATCAGACATGGCCCTGGCACCCTCCCCCTGAACCGCGAGAGCGTATCCCTGCCCATCCGGGGTGAGGTAAGAACGGTCAAAGCCATTCGTTCGTATCACTTCAGCGAGTGCGACCAAGTGCTGATGATTGTTGATTGCTTCCGTGAGATTTTGAGCCATTTGCTGCCTCCAAGAGGTTTTCAAGGAAGTGAGCGGTTATGTTGCCTGTACATGGTTAGCATCGTCGCAACGCGGCATCCATGAGGGAAATCATCGGCCGCTATCCCGCGTATCCCGTCGCAGCTGGCCCCCTGTCAGCCGGAGTAAAAAGTGATCGGGACGAATGGTATGGATTCAGGTTGCGCCATCCGTCGATGCAATTTATTCCGGACACCCTTTCCCTGTCCTAGCAGGACGATCAATGCGTCGGATCGTCTTTCTAAATCGCCTTGTTTTTGACCAGCGCGGGAAGGCGACGCTTCGTCCAAGCGTTCATGTCCTTCGAGAGATCCCCCGAAGTCCAGATACCTTTGTTCACATTTCTCGGTCTGCTCAGCCTGTGGCGATCGAGTACGAGCATCAAGCAATCGAAATTAGCGGACCTACGAAAGTCATCACTTAGCTCCACAAACGGGTGCGAGATGCCGCGCCTCGGCTCTGTGACGAGCTCCAGCAGCTTCATCCATTGTTGAATGATGGGCGTGTGGCGTTTATCCTTCCAGCTCTCGCCGCTGGCGCATTGGATAAAAAAGAGCGGCCTTCCAGCCAGGCCATCGACGAACGGTAGGTGGCAGATCACGTCCAGGCCCGCGTCCTTGGCTTTTGCTTCGGTCCACTTCTCTACCGCTGCTTCACGGTAGGGTTCACCGAGGTGTTCAGCGACCTCTTCCACCTTGTCGGCAACCGAATTGCTCGCCGCGTGCGACCACGCCGTCGAGTGAGTGAGGAGCCCAAGGCGCTCAAGAGCCTCGACGGTGAGGCGCTCGAATAGCTCGCCTTGGACCGTGTACCCCTCCTTCTCGAACATCTCAAGGAACGTCTTGCGATAGGCAACCTGGAGCGCCAGCATCAGACAGAACGAATAGGCGGGGCTGTCTTGCCACTTTATGCGTCGGACGAGCCGCTTCGGCTCGACGGTGAAGGTGGCGACGGGACCAAGGCATTTGGCTCGTCGCGAGAGCTCCATCCACGTATCGTCGATTCGCTCTTGTGCGAAGTCCTGGCTCGCGTAGTGGTTCTCCTCAATCAAGATGTCTTTCACGTCGGTCTTCGACATTTCCTTGTCGATGAATGTCACGCTCCCCTCGAGCCACTCGGCCATGGCGTCGATCCGGACATTATGGACGTTCACCGAAAGGGCAAACCCTTTACTCGGCGGCCTGAGCATCGCTATTCCTCATCTTCCAGCTGTTTGAGGAGCTCTTTCCGGATTCCAGGGAACAGTGCCAGCAGTTGGAAAGCGTCGGCTCCGACCCGTCGAACCGCCGCCTCAAGCCGCTTCGATGATTTGTGCTGATGCGCCGCCTTGAGCGCCTCCTCGATTTCGTCAGCGGCTCGCTCGACATGGCTGGAAACGTCGGATTCAGCGACCCCCGCCATGCGCCTCGCGACGGAGTACGAAGGCCGCTCGTTTCGCTCAAGATACTCAACGGCGGACGGGTTCTCCAGAATCCGCCCGAAGTCATCGACCTGCCTTGAGTCGGAGATGATCGGTTCCTGGTCTTTTGACCCGAACAACCATCTCGCGAAATTCTCCAGCTCTTTGAGCTTGCCTGGCGGGACCGGCTTCTTCGCGGTTTCGGGATCAGCCTCGATGTCGATCTCAAGATAGGTCTGCACGCCCCTGGTACGGAGTGAGAGGTAGAGGACGCTGAACCGATCCTCAACACGGCCGACATCGATCCTATCCGACTTGCTTTCCATCTGGAGCAGTAGGCGGTAGGAGATGTAGTTCTGCCGGACGGTCGGCATCTTGCTGCCAATGCGCTTTCGTACCTGCTCGTAGGTGAGCTTCTCGTGCTCGATAAGGTGTGCGATGTACTCTGCCTTTTCGGCAGGGTTCCACTCCTTGATGCCGGTCACGTGGCGGTAACCAATGTACGCCCGGACCTCTTCGCGAGACTTCTTCAAGATATAAGGGATCTGCTTCAAGCGTGCGAAATCCGCGGGCTTGTACCCTCTGATAATGTCGATCCAGCGGTCGGAGATGCCCTTCTCCTTGGCGCGGGCCTTCGCGATCATCTTGAGAGCGGCCAGGCGACGGTTGCCCTCCACGACCACGAGCACTTGGCCCTTTTTTCCGGGTATCGTATCACGCACGACGATGAGTGCCTCCTGCGGCCAAAAGCCGCTCTCCAAGAAGGAGACCGCAAGTTCTTCTAGCGTCCAGTTCTTCATGACATCGAGAATCTCATCCTGAGTGATCCCCTTCTCGATGTTGTGGCGTCCAAGGCGCGGATTCCGCGGGTCCAAGAACAAGTTCTCCGGGATCTCGGTCTGGATGACCGGCATCTGCTCCATCGCCGCCTCCTCACCACGGTATGCGGTAGCTGGGGATTGTCCGGTTAGGGAACCGGAAAAGGGGACATCGTACATTTATTCTAAATCAATCTACAATATACTTTTTTAGCTGGAAATGTACTCCCCTTTCGCAGCTCTACGCGGTAATCGTCGTATTGTTGGTGATGAAGGCCATGACGTGCTGGATTGGGTACGAGGCCCGCAATTTCTCGATGTCCTCGGACGTTAACTGGTCCAGGAAGGCGTTCAGGTCCTTCGGCCCGCCACCCTTCTCGAAAAGAACCTGAAGCTGCTCTTTCGGCTGAGTCTTGGCGAATCGGAGGAGGAAGAAGTTATCGAATTGCGGAAATATCCGTTGAAGCGCGGTGGTGTCTTCAAAAAAAATCGCCTCAATGTGTGGGATGCTGTAGATGATGTCGAACGGCGTGTCCCCGGCCGCGTCAGCCATCAGATACCTCGTGGTCTGGATCCTTTCGGAAATGATGGTCGGGTTCAGGGTGTCCGTGTCGAACATCACTGCGGTCGGGGCATGGTTCTTGACCAGGTGTGTGCGCGCGACGGAGACGAGCGTGGATCGGGGCGCGATCGGCTTCAAATGGCACGCCTTCAGTAGCTCGGGGGGAAGGAGCGCCCGAAGGATCGCCTCGCCCGTGAGTCCTTCCAGGACGACCGTCGGCTTCATCGCGATTTCCCTCCATTACTCAAACGCCTTTCCCTTCGGCCACCAAGGATCGACTGTTCCCGCCTTGATGTCCGCCCAAAGTTTTTGCAGGCCGGGCCATTTGAGCTTGCGGATTGCGGTTTCGTACTCCGCGTTTGTCGGCATCCGTAGCCTCCCTGCTACCGTGTCCCGTCCCTTGCCACGCATTCGCTTCCTTTATCCGGCGAAGCGCGGCCCAAAGTCCCTCTCTATACGGCGATAGGGCCGGAAGTGTATCAATTCTATCGCGTGACCATAGCGACAACCAGATCACGAGTCTCGAGTCGCTTGTAATCTCGCTCCTCGCAGGTCGCAAGGGTGCAGGGAGCGCGGCCATCTCGACCGCACTAGCGGGCGCGACGCCGGCGCTCGCAATAAAGACACCACTCCATTTGGCGGCCGCCGCGACGCGATTGCAAGGCCGTCCTCCGCCCGATATGCTGCAACAGAACGCTCCTGGATCGCATGAGCGATGGTTTGATCCTTGGCGGAAGCGACCATGCCGGACGGCGATAATTCGCAAGCGCGCCTCCTCGGGACGGGCGCCGCCTCGCCGCCCGAAGCGCTGCTCGTCTGTCCGGAGTGCCGCACCTCGTTCCGGCCGGGCCTCTTCGAAGCGCACCTGCGGCAAATCCATCGGATCTACCAGTTCCGCGGTGTTCGCCGGTCCTTCAACGACACCTTCGCCGCTCTGCTCGATGCCCTGCTTCTCGATCCGCCCGACCTGGAAGCGTGGCGCACGCTGTCGGCCATCGCGGCGGAGAACAACGGCCCTCGCGCCGACAACTTTTTGGCGATGACGCTCGGCCAGCTGCTGACGCGCGCGGCGCCCGAGCGGCGGACGGCCGTCGTCGAATCTCTCGGTGCGCTGATCGGCCACGGCGGGGCCACCAAGCTAGCCCTGACGCTGGCCTCCGATGCGGAGATCCTCGCCCGCCAGCTGGCCCTCGTCGTCCTTGCCAATCTCCCGCAGCCGATCGACGGCGTGCTGATCGCACCGCTGCGCGGCCTGCTGCTCGATCGCCGCTTGCCTGTGGAGCCGCAGCTCGCCGCGCTGGCCGCGATGCTGCACACGGTCGGCGGCGACGGCCCTCTGGCCGAGGAGCTGCTGCAAACGCTTGTCAGCGGCCTGGGCAAAGCCAAGTCGATCGAACGGCTGCGCCGCTTCGAGCTGCATGCCGGCAGCAGCCCCCTCATCGAGGCCATGTGCGCGAAGCTGGAGGACCGGCTACGCATGAGCTGCCCGCGCTGCGGACTCCAGCGGCGGCGGCGGAAAATGATCGAGCATCTGTGGAACGAGCATCGTCTGGTGCTGGACGGCCGCCGCGTGCGCGAGCCGTGGTCGCTGATCGAAGAGTGGGTGGATCAGTATTGCCAGCGGCAAGAGCTGAAGCTGCTCGAGCGTTGCCGAACGCTGGTGCAGCGACTGGAATCGGACGAGGGGCCGCGGCGTTTTCACCGCTTGCTGCTGACGCACGGCATCGCCGACGAAGAGGCGCGGCGCGCCCTGACCGAGGAGGCCGCCGAGCAGCACTCGGCTTGCTGTCCCTGGTGTTATGGGCTGGTCCCCGTGCCGCGCGAGGTGACGCCGCTGCGTCTCAATCTCTATCGGGGCCGCCTGTCCGCCGGCGGCTATCGCGTCGAGGTGTCGGAGGGCGGCCTTCTCACTTCCCTGGATATTGTCACTCCGGAAAAGCGTCTTTATCAGGGCCGCGAGCCGGGACAGCTGTTGACGCTCCGCGGCGTCCTGTACGTTTTTGTCGCTCCGCTCGTCTTTCTGGCCCTGTTGTGGGCGTTCGGGATCGTCGGTTTCGGGATTCGGCCCTTGCTGCCCGTCCTTGTCATCCTGTTGCTGGCGCTGGCGGTGCATCTGCTGACGCGCTGGCTATGGCGGCCGCGCGTGCCGGTCGGCGTTCGGGCGCGCAATTATGCCTGGACGATGCTGGCCCCGCGCCTGCACGCCGACGGCTATTCCCTGGGGGATTCGGCCTTCCTGGCCGGCCTGGCCGACCTCAGCCGCGGCGATGAGTACACTCCCTTGCGGACGGAGCTGCTACCCGACCTGATGAAACGCACCGAAAACGCCCTAACGATGGGAATCGCTCCGCCCAGTCATCTGGCCGCTCTGCGCCGGCTGATGGTCGAGGATGCCGTCGCTCGCGGCGCCGATCCGGTGCCGATGGTCGTCGATCTGCTGGCGCGCTGCTTCGAAGGCCGCTTGTCGCTCGCCTTCGCCGAGCACCTGCTGGCGGGCTGGGGGAGCGACCGGCGAGACGCCGCTCCCACCGGCCGGCGAGACGCCGCTCCCACCTGGTGGACGCCCGGCAACCTGGTTCGCCTGCGCGTCCTGCTCTGCGATCGCGCCTTCGAGGCCGGCTTTGAAGTGCGGAGCTTGCTCGACGCCGGCAGCCAGGCGCCCGCCCTGGGCGATGTTCTTGGCACTCACAATGTCGCCAATCTTGCCGGGCTGCGCTTGCTCTGGTCGCTACGGCCGACGCGGCCGTGGGACCGCTGCGGCGATCCGCTGACCGTCTTCGATCTCGCCACCGATCCGAAGCAGGCCGACCTGCTGGCCAGCTATCCGGATCTACTGCTGTGGCAGGAGGAGCCGGAGTGGCTCGTCGCCGCGCCCGGCGTTACGGAGCCGAAGCCGGCACGGATTTTCTTTTGTGTTCGCGGAGTTCTGCTGCAAGGCGTGCTGTTTACCGAGACGCCGCGCGTCGTCGAGGTCAACGCGCGCTGGCGCTACAACGATCTGGTCATCGGCGAGCAGCGCTTCCGCTCCTCCGGTCCTCTCGACTTGCTGGCCCTGCGCATGGAGCGCTGGTTCCGTTATGTTTTCAGCGAGTTCCTGCCAGCCCTGCCGCGCGTCGAGAAATGGCAAGCGCCGGATCGGCTGGCCGTCCTCCGCGCCTGGGGAGCCGTCGCCTGTCCGGAGTGCCGCCGTCTCCTGCTGCCGCGCGTCGGTCAAGTCGGCATTGCCCTGGAGGAACAATCAGCCACAGAGGAACACGGATAAACACAGAGAAAACCATGAATCTGTGTTTATCCGTGTTCCTCTGTGGCTAATTCTTTTCCGGCATCGGCAGCTCGTGGGCCACCACCGGCAGCTTGAGGATGAAGGTGGAGCCTTTGCCGACCAGGCTCTCGACGCGGATGCGGCCCTGATGCTGCTCGATGATTTGCCGGCACACACTCAAGCCCAGGCCGGTGCCTCCGTGGCCGTTGGAGTCCGGCTCCTTGGTCGTGTAAAACGGCTCGAAAATCAGCCGCAGACGCTCCGGCGGAATACCGATGCCGCTGTCGGCGATGCTCAGCTCGACCATCTGCGTGCGGGCGTTCTCGCGGACCCCAAGGCGCAGCTGTCCGCCGCGCGGCATCGCTTGCCGGGCATTGATGATAAGGTTCAGCAGCACCTGCTCGATTTGCGCCGGCACCACGGCGGCCTGCGGCCGGCCGTGATACTTCTTCTCGACCTGAATGCGGTGCTTGCTCAGGTCTTTTTCGGTCAGAACCAGCGTCTCCTCGACCAGGGCGGCGAGATCGGTCATCTCGCGCTGCGTGGAGGTGTTGCGCGCGAAGCCGAGCATGCTGTTGATGATGGTGGCGGCCCGCTGGCTGCCTTTGAGGATTTTCTCCAGCGCCTGGCTGCGCGCCGCCTCGTCCTGCTGGCGCAGGGCAAGACGGGCATAGTTGATGATGGTTGTGAGGATGTTGTTGAATTCGTGGGCGACACTGCTGGCCAGCGCTCCCACGCTGCTGAGCTTTTGCGCTTGCAGCAGCTGCTGGCGGAGCTGATCTGCCTCACTGAGAGGAGCCATCACGTCCTCGCCGATCATTTTGGGTCGCCTCCTGCCGATTCCTCGCGGCATTGCTCTCACGAGTCCCCTGACCGTTCTCCGCAACGCCGCGCCGCGGCTGCACATAGAGTATCGGCCAGGTGCGGGCGGCTCTTCATCGGAAGTCCTTATATACCTTGCTATTCGGTCAAGGAAGCTGGGGCGCCGCCGCAAGCTGCGCGAGGATGGCGACATCTGGATGATGACGAGAGAAATGCGAATGGGAAAGATGGGAGAGCTGATTATCCTCGACAGAAGACGAGAAAAACCGTTCCGCGTCGTCGCAAAGACCTTGTTCCGCAGAGAATTACGAATGGACCAGGTTTCGCAACAGCTCAAGGCCCATCAATTTTTCCGTAGTCGCAAGATGCGATGCCGCTCGAAGTCCGTGTAATACTGGATCGTGACCGAGCTGCCCGGCTTCAATTCCTTGAGCTTTGCCATAGAGGCATCGAGGACTATACCTGCGGCTGGTGGTGGATACCGATCGCGGACAACGGACAGCTTATGTGAATGGGCGTGCCCTCAAGCGCTGGCCCTACAAGCTGCTGAACGATTAATTACATCTAAGAAAGCGTCCATCTGCTATAATACACTATTGTCCAAGGATGTGTGGGCTCCACCAAATCAGTATGGGGGATGCGATCGCCAGGAGGCGAGGCGTCCGCTCGCTGATGGGTTCCTCGCCATGAAGTTCGCGTTTCTGATTCATCCGCTTTGCAACGACACCAAAGACTTGATGCGTCTGGATTCCAGCGGCATGCTCCTCAACAACTGGGGCGACAACATCTTGCACTTCTGCCTCGACCTTCACGCCGCCACGGAAGTCATGCAGCGAGAGGCGGGAAACGGCGTCGCGGCCGAGTCCCGGGTGGTCGATGAGCTGGCCGCGTTGACCTCTGCCACGGGCGCGCGCGCCGAGGGCCGGCTGTACGAAATTCCCATGGACGCCCGCGACATCCTGGAAGCCCCCAGTCAAGCGATCGCGTACATGGAGCAGGCCGTCGATCGTGCGGCGGAGTGGGGGGCGTGTCTCGTCGGACTCGGCTCGATGACCGGCGTTGTCGGAGGACAGGGCACGCATCTTGCCGAACGGGGACCATTGCCTGTCACGACCGGCAACAGCTTGACGGTATACGCGGCCTTGCAGAGCCTGTTGACAACCTGTGTGGATACGGACATCGATCTGTCGCGGGAAACCGTCGCGGTGGTCGGCATCCCCGGCAGCATCGCCTCGGCCGCCGCACGCTGGCTCGCGCCGCGCTGCCGGCATCTGCTGCTGGTCGGACGGAGACCCTCGCCGCGAGCCAGTCAATTGACGGCGGAGCTTAACGCCGAATTCTCGATCGACATTCCGTCGGCGCTTTCGCGGGCGCGCGTGATCGTGTCGGCCACCTCGACCGGAGATTGTATCGACCCCGCTCTGCTGCTGCCGGGCAGCGTCGTGATTGACGTGGCCGTGCCCACCGACGTCACGCTTCCGAAGGTTCCCCGCGACGATGTCCTTCTGCTCTCCGGAGGACTGGCGCGCGTGCCGGAAACGATGCCGCGCGATTCGCTGTTCCTCGGCTTTTATCAGGGCATCGTCCCTTGTTGCCTGGGTGAGACCATGGTGCTGGCCCTGGAGGGCCGCGCCGATTGTTTCTCTTTGGGGCGCGATCTTCGCCTCGACCGCATCGAAGAAATTGGCGTCCTGGCGCGAAAGCACGGCTTCGATTTCACGCAATTGTTCTCCTTCGGACAGAAGCTGGAGCCTTCAGCCCTGGTCCGCTTCCGCAAGGCGGCGGCCCGGCGACGCGGCGATAGCCTCTCCAAGAATTCGCACAACGGCGTCGCCGTCAACGGCAGGATTCACCACGAGCTGCCGCCGGCTCGACCGTCCATCGCTCAATTAGCCGGTCGTGCCGCGCAGCTCCACGAGCGCTATATCAATCCGATCCTCGTCGGGCTGGGGCGCAACAACGGCTTCATCAAGACCTTCGTGCGCGGGCAGGGCATGGAGCTGTGGGACGCGGACGGCAAAGCGTACCTCGATTTCGTGGCCGGCTTCGGCTCGCTCAATCTGGGACACAACCATCCGGCCGTGGTCCGCGCCGTCGCCGCCGCGCTGCAAGAACAAGCGCCCGGTTTCGCGCAATCGGCGGTCAACCCTCTGGCTGCCGCCCTGGCCGAGCAGCTCGTCACCCTGGCGCCGCCCGGTCTGGAGATGGTGTTCTTCGCCAACAGCGGCACCGAGGCCGTCGAAGCCGGCCTCAAGCTGGCGCGCGCCGCAACCCGCCGTCCCGGCTTGCTCAGCTGCGAGCGCTCTTTCCACGGCAAGTCGCTTGGCTCGCTTTCCGTCACCGGCAATGACACCTATCAACGTCCTTTCGCCCCTCTCCTGCCGGAGTGCCAGGCCATCCCCTTCGGAGACCTGGAAGCCCTCGAACGCGGCTTGCACAGCCGGCGTTTCGCGGCCTTCATCGTCGAGCCGATCCAGGGCGAAGGCGGAATGATTGTGCCTCCGGCCGGCTACCTGCGTAGCGCCCAGGAGATGTGCCGCGCCGCCGGAACGCTGCTGATCGTCGATGAGGTCCAAACGGGTATGGGGCGAACCGGCACGCTGTTCGCCGTGGACGAGGAAGGAGCTGAGCCGGACATCCTGATCCTGGCCAAGTCGCTGGGCGGCGGCCTCGTTCCGCTGGGCGCCATGCTCAGCCGCCGCGATCTGTGGATGAAAGCCTACGGTTCGGCACAAACCTTTGCGCTGCACTCGAGCACGTTCGGCGGCGGCAGCCTGGCCTGCGCCGCCGGACTGGAGACGCTGCGCGTGCTGCGCGAGGAGAACCTCTGTGCCAGGGCGCGCGAGCGCGGCGAGCAGTTATACCGGGGACTGGAGCAGCTGTGCGGACGTTGCGGCCTTTTCCGTGGAGTGCGCGGGCGCGGCTTAATGCTGGGACTGGAGTTCCAGCCGATGCCGGACACCATGGTCAAGCACTTCAAAGGCATGGATCCTTCGGGCACCACGGCGCTCCTGGTGCCGAACCTGGACGACTTGATCCACTCGATCCCCGGCATGTACGCCATGCAAATCCTGCTTCAGGTGCATGGCATCTACACCCAGGTGACACGCTCCAACCCGCGTGTGCTGCGTATCCAGCCGCCGTTGATCGTCAGCGAGGAGCAAGTGCGCCGCTTCCTCGACGCTCTGGAAAGCGCCTGTCAGGAGCTGCACTTCCTCAACCGGACCGTGGACAGCATCATCCGTAAATCGATTGGCAGTCTTCAGACCTCGTTGAGCTAAGGCAGTGTCCAAGATTAAATTCGGTTAGCGACGCTTCGCAGAAGCGTCGTCAAGCTCACGACGCTTCTGCGAAGCGTCGCTAAGCCCGGAAGTTATTCTTGGACGGTTCCTAATCTTTGAACCAGCTACCCTCTCTGCAAAGACAAGATGTCCGACAGGGTCAGGAGGATCGTCTCTCATGGAATCCTGGTCTCCCCGGCATCGTCCGGCCCTTGGATCGTCCGGCGGCCGCTGTCGGTATTCGATTTCGCTCGCCCGGTCCATCGACGAGCGGGACACGGACGAATGGCACGCCGCCTGTGGCGGCCGCGCCGATGCCGTCATGGATCCGCGCTTCCTCCGCGCCGTGGAACAATCCATGGGCGCGGACGCGCGATTCTGGAATGTCGTCTTCCGCGATTCCGCCGGCATTCCCGTCGGCGCCGGCGCCCTCTCCCTCTACACGATCGACGGCCTTCTCCTGGCTCCCGAGCGCTGCAAAAAGCTGCCGACGGCGCTCCGCCGGTTGTGGCCGAGCTTCTTGAAAATCCCTGTGCTGCTGTGTGGTTCTCCTGTCTCGACAGGGGAGAGCCATTTGCGCATGGCGCCCGGCGCCGACCATCCCACGCTTCTGAGGCAGCTCGATCGACTGATGATGCAGCTGGCGCGCAGGCAGCGCATCCGGTTCATCGCCTTCAAAGAGTTCTCTCCCCAGGAAGCTGTCCGCACGGACGCCCTGCTGGAGCTGGGCTACCTGCGAGCGGACAGCCCAGCCATGAACTATTTCCCCACTCGGTATCGCGATTGTGATCACTTTTGCGCGTCGCTCCGGTCACGCTATCGCCGCCAACTTTTGCGTTCGCGGAAAAAATTTCAGCGCGCGGGGCTGCGCGTCGAGCACCTCCGGGGAAATGACGGCTTCGACCAGCTGTACACGGAGGATGTTCACCGCCTGTACCTGGCCGTCCTCAGCCATGCCGCCATCACCTTTGAATGTCTACCCGCGCAATTCTTCCGCGAGCTGGCGAGGCAATTCGCCGAGGACGCTGCCTTCACCGTGATTTTCCGGGGCGAACGCATCGTGGCGTTCGTATGCGGGCTTTTCAACCAGGGCAATTACCTCAACTTCTTCTGTGGCTTCGATTACGATCTCAACCACGAGATGGACCTGTATTTTAACCTGATGTACGAGGATCTCGACTACGCGCTGCGGCAGAACGTCCGCTCCGTCCACGTTGGCCAAACGGCCAACGAATTCAAATCGCGTATGGGCTGCTACCTGGAGCCGCGCTTCTTTTACGTCAAGTCGCGGGATCCCGTCCTTCAATTGCTGGTGCGGGCCGGCAGCCTCTTCCTGTTTCCCTCCGCCCCTCCAATCATCAAGCGCAGCTTGTTCCGCTAACATTTTGTCCGAGCCGCGCACACAGCGCAGCGGAGTAAGCGGAGGCTCTCGGGATAGAACACGGATTAGACGGATTGACACGGATCAGACAAAAATCCGTGTCAATCCGTCTAATCCGTGTTCATCCGTGTTCTATTTTGGGATAAAAAGAGCGAATGACGCGTTTCGCGTGCTGGATCCTGATCGGCGTTTTGCTCGGCGCCTTCGGCGCGGTGACGGCGTATCTGCTGCGCGAGCGGCGGCTCGCCGGACGCGACATGCCGGCCTTCTCGGTGTATTCGGAAGCGAGCGATGGACTGGGTGAGGCGGCGCAGGTCTTGCGCCGGCTGGGCTGGACGCCGGTGGCCGTTACGCGGCCGATTCAGGACCGCCAGCATCGCGGCTTGCTCATCCTGGCCGAGCCGCCGTCGGGGAGCTTGCTTGGCGAGGATGAGCTATCGGAAAACGAGGTTCGCTCCTTGCTGCGCTGGGTGGAACAAGGGGAACAAGGGAATACCCTGCTGATAATGGGCCGTTCTAACACCGCTCTCCACCAGGCGCTGAGGGTCGTTGTCAACGAAAGCGACAAACGCGACGAGGAAGCGTTTGCTCCGGTGGATCTCGGCGCGGCGGGAGGCTACACCGACGGCATCGCGCATCTCAGCGTCGGCTCGCGCTCGACGCTGCGCGCGCCGGGCGCTGCGCTGCCGTTGTGGTGGCTGGACGATCAACCGGGAGCGGTGTTGCTGCGCCGCAAGAAGGGACGCGTACTGATCGTCGCCGATGCCCGGTTGCTGACGCGCGAGGGGCTGGTTCGTTCCGACGGTGAGCCGCGCGACGACAATGTCGTTTTCCTCGCGAACGTGGCGGCGCTGGATGCCCGCGACGGCAAGGTTTACTTCGACGAGTATCATCACGGTCTGCGTTCCGGCGGCGGCTTCTGGGGTTATCTGGAGTACCACGGCGAAAGGGCCACGCCGCTGCTCTTGCTCGTGGTATTGCTCGTCGCCGGCTGGACGTGGGCGGTGCGTCTTGGTCCAGCCGTGCCGACGCCGAATACGGAGAGCGCCGACGCCGTGGACTACGCCTCGGCGCTGGCGCGTTTGTATCAAAAGACAGGAACGCGGCGCTTGCTGGCCAAAACGCTGGTGCGGAGCTTTCTCGGCGCGCTGACGCGACACTTACGGCTGCGTCGCAACGTGTTGCCGGCGGAAATCCTGGCGGCCTGGCGGCTGCACGATCCCGGCCCGTCGATGACGCGCTTGCAAACGCTGCTGCGCGGCGTCGGCGAGCTGCGGCGGGGCGAAGTTTCGGATCGTCAGCTGTTGACGTGGGCGCAGGCGTTTGGCCAATTCACGCGTGAAATGCAGTAGCCGCTTGCGGCTTAGCGGACCGTGCGCTAAGCCGCAAGCGGCGAAAAGGAGAACCATCGTATGCACGCTGAGGAGACCGCGACCATCCCGGAATGGATCGATTCGCTCTTGAACCGGGCGGAGCGCGTCGTTGTCGGACAGCGCGACAGTCTGGAGCTGGTGCTGTTGGCGTTGTTGTGCGGCGGCCACGTCTTGCTCGAAGGCGTGCCCGGCACCGCCAAGACGCTCATGGCCCGCACGCTGGCCCGTCTGCTCGCCCTCGACTGCAAACGCGTGCAGTTCACGCCCGATCTGATGCCCTCCGACATTCTCGGCACCAACGTTTTCAACCTGCAAAACAGCCAGTTCGAGTTCCGCGCCGGTCCCGTTTTCACCGACATCCTCGTCGCCGACGAAATCAACCGCACGCCGCCGAAAACACAATCCGCTCTGCTCGAAGTCATGGAGGAGCGCACCGTCAGCCTCGACGGTGTTAGTCATCCGCTGTCCGAGTTTTTCACCGTCGTCGCCACGCAGAACCCGATCGAGTACGAGGGCACTTATCGGCTGCCGGAGGCGCAGCTCGATCGCTTCCTGTTGAAATTGAACATCGAATATCCCCCTGCGGAGGAGGAAGATCGCATTTTGCGTCTGTATCAGGGTCGCGGCACGCTGGGAGCGCCGCTGGACATCCTCACGCCGACCAGCGAGAGCCTGATAAGCGAGCCGGACGGTCGCGCAACGACGCGCGATCAGATTGTGCGGGCGCGGCAAGGCACCGCCAAGGTCGCCGCCAAGTCGGAGATCTGCTCGTACATCGGCCGCATCGTGCGCATGACGCGCGAGATGGACAAGGTGCTGATGGGAGCGTCGTCGCGCGCCGCGGTGCATCTGTTGCAAGCGGCGAAGGTGCGGGCGCTGATGAGCGGACGAAATTTCATCACGCCGGATGATGTCAAGCGCATCTGCCGGCCGGTGCTGCGGCATCGTCTGACGCTGCAGCCGGATGCGTATGTCGAGGGATTTACGACCGATGACATCTTGAATACGGTACTGGAGCGCGTCGAGGTGCCGAGGTGATTCCCTGGATCAACGGACCTATCGAAGCTAATGGGATGGAAGGAGTCGCACGCGCGGCGGCAACAGCGGCGGATGCCCTTTGCCGTCGTGATCGAGCTGCCACGTCTGTACCCACTCAGTCCAGCGAATCGGCGTCTCCGAGTAAAGGACCGCATCAGCGGCGAGCGGCGGCATTGCCGGAAGCATCGAGGGGCCATGCGAGCGCGGCGTGATTTCCGGCCGGTCTTCCAGATCGTAAACGACCTCGGCATCCGGCCCCGCCAGCGACCAAATCACCAGCCCGTTCTCCGTCAAATCGTAGGCCGTCCCCGCCGGCAGCTGCGACTCAATCTGTTCACGCACCACATCGACGCCGGCCAGCTTGTACAAGCCGCCGAGTGCATCTCGGAAGACCACGCCCTGCTCCGGCGTGAGATGAGCCAACCAGGTTTGCGAACATCCCGTTAGACAGGTCAGGCCGGCGAGGAGCCAGCCGCCGTGTTCCTCGAAATCGACATGGATGCTTGCCGCCGGTCCTTGCAGCTCGATACGGATGCGATTGGTGGCGATGTGGATTTCGCCGACCGACAAGTGCAGGACATCGCCCCAGCTTTTACTACCAGCCAGGATGGCGAACAGGTTGCGCTCGACGAGATGCCGTAAACGCTCGCGGAGATGGTGCAGTGCCTCATATTGCTTGCACGGCGAGCGGCCGCGGCTGTGACGCAGCCGAGCGTACAGCTTCGGCAGCGTGCCGGAGTGCAGACCGGGACGCATCAATCGCAGCACCGTCTCGCCGTGATGGCCGACGATGTCCGGACGCAAGGTCGGCGATTGATTGGCGCGATAGAGACGCCAATTTTCCTTGAATTCCCAGACAAGAAATCCGGCCAGCCCCGGCAAGAGGAAGAGTACGGTCGGCACCACCATGCTTGCCGTCAGCTTGCCGATGACCGGCTCCAGATACTCGACGAGCTGGTGTACTTGCAGCCAAAACGGCGCGACGAGCTTGGCCGCAACCGTAACGGTCGGGAAATGTTTGATGGGGTTGAACGTCGGCTCGACGAACAGATTGAAAATCACGCGGAAGAGGTAGGTGAAGCAGAACCAGAATAAGCCGAGGATTGGCTTGACGATGAGTGACAAGCGACTGTCGCCAGGACGGAAGCGCAGCCATTCGTCCACCGTGTAGATGAGGCGTTCCACCTCTTCCTGCAAGCGGCGGAAGAGATAGATGACCCAGCGCACCAGGCCCGGCACGAGGTCGGCATGGATGAGCTGCCAGGTACGCACCAGACTATCTGTCGCTGCCTCCTCGACGTATAGCCCCAGGCGCGAGTTCAGAAGCAAGCTGCTTATCACAAAAACGCCGGCTCCCACCGCGAGCGATAGCGAAAGGCCCAGCCCCAGGGAATAGAGTCCGACGGTACACAGCACGGCCCAGGGCAGCGGCTTGAAGAGGAATTGATAACAGAAAAGCCACGGCCTGCTCTGCAAGATGCGCACCACCCAGGGCAAACGCAGAAACCAGGCGGGCAGGTCGGCGAACAGCCAGCGCAGCCCGTGCCAGGTTTTCACCGCTGCCCACAGCAGACCGCGGCGGAAGGGGCCAATGTGGAACAGGGTCAGGAAAAACAGACCGAGCAGTGTGAAGGCGTAGGGATCGATGTGCCTGGCAGCCTCGCTGCCTTCGGGCGGGGCGCCGTGGAGAAGCTCCACCACTTCGTCCCAGACCTTCAGCACGGCCAACGAGCAGCCGAATGGCAGAGCGACGTACAAGGTGAAAAGCCGGCCGATGACGGTGCCGAAGGCGGCGGCGCTGAAACGCTGGAGCCATCGCAAGTAGACCTCGCCGCGATGATAGACGCCGTCGAGATCGGATGCCAGCCGGCGATTGGCGCGGAGGAGCGGATCGCCGAGGAAAAAAGTCTTGAGGCCGCGAGCGAACGTGGTTAGCGACGCTTCGCAGAAGCGTCTTGGCCCGCAACGCTTCAGCGAAGCGTCGCTAATCTTTGTCTCCGTGTCGGCGGCGGTCAGGTCCGGCAGCTTGAGCCGATTCCGGGCCAGCGCGTCGCGCAGATCGCCCAGGACGAAAAAGCCATGCTCGACAACGAGGTCGATCAGCTCCTCAACCACCTTGTCGCGCGCCACCCGCTCGGCGATGTTGCGCGGCGTCAGACCGACCCTGTCCAGTGCATCGCGCATCACCGGCCGCAAACGCTCGCGCAAACGATGCTCGGCGAGATGCGTGGAGTCGGTCAGGAGGGTGATGAGCCGGCGACGGATCGGCTCCGAAATGCGGACGCTGTTCAAGCGGTGGGCGGCGCTGCGCAGGTGCTTGAGCATGCGAACGGAATCGTGGAAGGGCAACAATCGCTTGATTGGCCGGCGGCCCCCGGTAACGAGCCATTCGACAAGATCGACGGCGAAAACGGGCCGCTCGCGATCGATGCAAGCCTTTTGCAGATCGTAGAGCAGGCGGCTTTCGCTGGGCCAGATGCCGCGCGACGCCGGCTCCAGCAAGGCGAACAAAGCCTCCCGCCAGCTCGCGGCCGCCTCATCGGAGTAGCCGAGCGCGTTTTGCAAGCGGCGGCTGAAATGTTCCATCTCGCGCTGGGCGGCGGCGCGGGTGGGATTGACCTGACCGGATGGGGCCAGTCGTACCGCACGCATACGGAAGATGGCAGCGCGAACCATGTTGCCGCTCGCGCTGGCTTTCTCGGCCCGCTCCAGCAAATGCCGATAGGCGCGCGGCACATCCGGCGAGCG
>Ga0335075_10001427_pt1 | contig 39459 bp, 34 predicted proteins | sample Lox_Sample_24_FD_206723 | JGI IMG/M metagenome (GOLD analysis project Ga0335075, IMG submission 206723) | Soil microbial communities from Loxahatchee National Wildlife Refuge, Florida, United States - Lox_Sample_2.4 | ecosystem: Environmental > Terrestrial > Soil > Wetlands | place: USA... | reverse complement strand
ACGATGGCTGGCATGACCGAAACGAAGGGTCTGATCGTGCGGACCTGGTCGGCGACAGCAAGCAGCGCGGGCGCCGCGGACTACAGCCGCTATTTCGCCGGCACGCTGCTGCCACAACTGCGCCAGCGGCCCGGATTCGCCGGCGCTTATCTGCTGCGCCGTGACCTTGGCCAGGACGGCGCGGCCGAGCTGACCGCGCACACGTTCTGGGAATCCAGCGAGGCGATCCGCGCCTTCGCCGGGGACGACATCACGGTCGCCGTCGTCGAGCCCGAAGCCCAGGCGATGCTGCTGGAGTTCGACCGCACCGCAGCCCACCGCAGCGTGGTCGTGGGTGCAGTCGATGCCCGGGAGCGCCAGGGCCACGCCCGGTGACGGGCATGACCCGGCCCGTCACGCGAACCTGAACCCCAACCCGGCATATGCTTATCCGCCCGCGCACGAAGCGGGCGAACGATGCCTGCTACGGCACCTGGCAGCCGCGGGTGCCGGCGCGGATCAGGTGCGCCACCTCATCGGCGACCGCGTAGTGGTCGGTCAGGATCCGGGTGCCGGCGACGTCGAACGCCGGAGGCATCAGCGGCGCCGAGGATTCCGGCACCACCCACGTGACCAGGGCCTCCCTGGCCAGACGGCCGTACTCCTCGGCCGTGATCGCGTCGGCGAGCGGCGGGGTCACGGCGTAGAACACGACCACCGGCCTGGTGACGACCGCCCCGGCCAGCCGGAGCGCGGCCACGTCCCGCTGCAGCGCGGCCCGGGCGCTGGCCAGCGCCCGGGGGAAGTCCAGGCCGCCGGCCGGGCGGCGCAGCCTCCGCCGGGAGAGCCGCCCGGCCTGGCGGGGTTCGCGCAGCGGAGACCCGTCCTTGCCCGGCAGGGCCCGCACCCGGTAGCCGATGCCGTGGGTGGCGGCGAGCCTGGCGTCCAGCTCCAGCAGCACCGACCGCCCGCGGCGCCAGGGGGCGCTTCCGTCCGCTCTCTGGTCGTCTGCCAGGAACAGGAAGACCAGCCCGCACAGGCCCGGGCCGCCTCCGTCGCCCCCGCGCCGCGGGCCCGGGCCGGGCGCGGGCAGCTGGCCGCGCCAGAACGGGATCCGCCGCGTGATCCGTGGCACCAGGGCGGTCACGTTGCGCCGCCCGGAAGCCCGAATCCCTGGCCGATCTGCGGATCAGCGTGCCCGTTGCCGTTGGTGGCCGGCTGCCTGCCGAGCGCGCGGGCGGCCCATTCCCCGGCGGTGGCGTCGAGGACCGTGGTCATCTCGCTGGCGAAGCGGGTATTGGCGTGCTTGCCCAGGTCCACTCTTTTCTGCTGCATGTCGGCCGCGAGGCTGATCCTGGTCTGCGACCGGCTCTCGCCGATCCGCCTGCTCTCCACCCGCCGCGTGTGCGCCGCGTCGATGAGCTCATCCTCGCTGAGCTTGGCCACGACCTCGTAGGCGGACGGCGGCCCGATATTGAGCAGGAACTTGACGCCGACCGGCAGGATCTCGATCAGGAAGAACAGCAGCAGCACGGCCAGCCGGGCCGTTTCCAGGCTGGGACTGGCCGCGCTGGCATCGGACAGCGCCTGAAGCTGCGCGAGGATGCCGGTGTTCGCGTCGTTCAGCTTCCGCCCGGCCGCGGCCGTGGCCTGCAGGCCCGCCTCCAGGCTGGCGTACTCCCGCTGCAGCCCGGGCAGTGCCTGCCGTGCCGCCGCCTTGACCTGCTGCACCCGGCTGGCCAGGTCGCCGGTGAAGCTCTGCTGGGCCGTCTTCTCGGTCGCCTGGGCGGTGCTGAGCTCGCTCTCCACGGTGTCGTACGTCTTGACGTCCTGCTGGTATTCGAGGTACTTCGCCTGGGCCCGCGGGCCGTCACCCACCTTGCCGGACGCTCCCTCGCAGTTCTGGCCGTCCAGTTCGCACTGCCACGCCTCGCGCGCGGTGACCTCGGCCTGGTAGTCGCTCTGCGCCGCCTTCTGCAGCTGGCTGACCTGCGACTGCGCGGACTGGAGCTGCGGGCTGGTGATCGTCTGGGGGAGATGGCCGTTCAGTATCCCCTGGTCCGTGTCAATCTGCGCCTTGACCTGGTTCGCCTGCTGCTGTTCCCCGCTCCCGGCCTCCAGGGAGGCTTCCCGCCGCGATTCCCGCTGCTGCATGACGAAAAGCTGCTGGTTGATGTCACTCTGGAAGATGCGCAGGACCAGCGGCGTGGAGATGACAAGGGCAAGCAGCACGGCCAGGGCCAGCCGGGGCAGCGTGATCAGCACCAGGCGCCTTCGGTCGCGGGTCGAGCCCATGCTCAGCACCAGGAACCGGTCCAGGTTGAGTATCACGACTCCCCACAGCAGGCCGAGGATCACGGACGGCGCCAGCGGCGCCTTCACGCCGCTGTGCAGCGCGAACGTCATCGACACCACGGCGAGGCCCGCCGTGGTCAGCAGCACGCCCGCCATCTGCACGAACCGCGCCCGCTCCTGCGGCACCCGGGCCAGGATCTCCTGGTCGCCGCCACCCAGCCAGGCCATGAAGTCGCCTGCGCGCCTGATCACTTTCCGATCCCCCCGCGGCCCATCTTCTCGATGCAATTTGGCCAATTCGCTAATGTCTGATGCATATGGCCGCTGCCGGGCTCACCACCGGGCGAGAAAGAATGCACACGGCCGGTAAGGCTTGTACCCGTGTCGCTTGCAGCTCACGCTCTATTGGCCACGCACCGGCGAATTCGGTGATCAGGCCGGGCCGTCCGCCGCGCCAGGGCCTGCCACCTCCTCCCCGCGGGCCTGGCGGGTCCTGCGGGTGCTGCGGATCCTGCAGGTCCCGTGGGTCCTGCGGGTCCAGCAGGTCCCGCGGGTCCGGCGGGGGAGCCGGCGTGGCACCCGGGGCAAACGGTCGGCGGGACCGTGCGCCCGCTGCCCGGCGCGCCAAAAGCGCCCGCCGGGGCCCATGCTGCTGCCGGCATGAACGTTTCATGTGGTCTGGCTGGGTAAGCGGATCGCTGCGTGCCGAAACTTAGGAGGGGGTGCATTGGCCGGGACCGCCCATGACGACGACGCGCTGGCCAGGCAGATGGGCACCGCGGATGCCATACGCGACGCCTTCGAGCACATGTCGGCGATGGTGATGTCTCTGTCAGGCCCGGACCTGGAGATTGGGGCGATGAACGCCGCCGCCCGAGCCTTTGCCGGCCGGTCCGGCATGATCGGCCGCCGGCTCCGTGACGTGTTCCCCGAGCTACGGGGGCAGCAGCTGCTCGAGACGCTCGACCGCGTTTACACGACCGGCCGGGCGCAGCTGGGGCACGGCTGGCGGGCACAGTTCCACGCGGGCCCGGAGGGGATGCAGGAGGTCTACGTCGACTTCTCCGCCACGCCGCTGCGGGCGGCCGACGGCACCGTCACCGGTGTGCTCGTGACCAGCATCGACGTGAGCCTGGAGGTGCTTGAGCGGGAGGTGATGAGGCAGCAGGCGGGCGATGCCGAGCAGCGTTACGAGGCCGCCCGGGGAATCAGGGCCGAGCTGCAGGAGGCGCTGCTCCCCACCGCGCTGCCGGTGCTGCCGCGCGCCCGGATCGCCGCACGCTACCTGGTGGCTGGCCAGGATCAGGCCGCGGGCGGCGACTGGTTCGACGCGGTGACCCTGGACAACGGCGCGGTGGTGCTGATCGTCGGCGACGTGGTCGGGCACGGGGTCGCCGCGTCGGCCGCCATGGGCCAGCTCCGCGCGGTGCTCAACGAACTGCTCACCGCCGAGGCGGACCTGAGGAGGGTGCTCGAGCGCGCCGATGCCTTTGCGGAGCGGACGCCGGCCCTGCGCGCCGCAACCCTGGCCGTGGCCGTCCTCGACCCTGCCCGCGGGACGCTGCAGTACACCACCTGCGGGCATCCATCGCCGCTGATCGTGGGAACCGACGCCAGCACCAGGTTTCTCGCCGGGACGGGGACCGGCCCGCTGGGCACGGGCTCGCCGCCGGTGCTGGCAACCGCCGAGCTGAGCCCCGGCGAGCTGGTGCTGCTGTACAGCGACGGCCTGATCGAGCGGCCGGACCGGACCATCTCGGAGGGGATGGCCGAGCTCGCCACGGTGGCGGCCGACGCCGCGGCCAACCGGGCGCTGCCGGTCGGCGCCGCTCGCACGTCGGCCGAGCGGGTGTGCCAGCTCACCGTGGAACTGCTCACCCGCACCGGGTACGCCGACGACGTCACCACGCTGGCCGCGCAGCTCGCCGAGCCCCCGCCGCCGCTGCGCCTGATCCTGCCGAGCGAGGTGGACAGCGTGACGGTGGCGCGGACCCGCCTGTCGGCCTGGCTGGACGACCTCGATGCGACAGCCGACGACCGCGACTCGCTGCAGCTTGCGGTCGTGGAGGTGGTCACCAACGCGGTCGAGCACGCCTACTCGCCGGACCGGCCGGGGGTGGTCGAGCTGGAGGCCGAGCTCTGTGCCGACGGGCGCCTGGAGTGCCGGATCTGCGACCACGGCACCTGGAAGGAGCCGGGCCCGGTGGCGGCCGATCGCGGTCACGGGCTGATGGTGGCCGGACAGGTGGTCGACGACTTGGTGGTCAGCCACCCGCTGCGCGCCGTGGCGGGCCGGTCCGGAGCCCGCGGCACCGTGGTGACGCTGCGGCACCGGCTGCGCAGGCCCGCCATCCTCGCGTCGGAAGCCAGCGCCCATTCGGCCGCCCACGTTCCGGAGCCGCCGTTCGCCGTGGACCTCGGTGCCGACGGCTCCGCGCGCCACGCCGGGGTGTGCGGCCCGGTCGACATCACCACGGCGGACCGGCTCGCCAGGCAGCTGCTGTTCGCGAGCCGGGGCGGCACGGTGCCGCTGACCGTCGACCTGAGCAGCGTGACGCACCTGGCCAGCGCCGGGGTGCGCGCTCTCTATCAGGTCAAGGAGCAGTTCGCCGCGCACCGCCAGGGCCTGACGCTGGTCGCCGCCCCGGGCACGCCCGCGAGCATCGTGCTCGATCTCGCCCGCCTGCCGCACGTCGCCGCGAGCACCGGCCAGCCCTAGCCCGCCAGCACCGGCGCGACGGGCGAGGGAACGGCCCGTGAACTTTTCGGTGCCCACGGCCGTCGGCCCGGGCCGCAAGTAGGTTGTCGTGCAGCACCGCGCTCGCGGCGCAGCCCGGCGGCTAGGGTCGGAGGTCCGTCATGGAGGCCGAGGTCAAGGGCACCACGATGCCCATCCTGGAGATAACGCTGAACGACGGCGAGGAGGTCATCTCCACCCACGGCGAGCTGGCCTGGATGACGCAGAGCATCCAGCTTTCGCAGGGAATGAGCACCGGTGGCAGCGGCGGCCACGGCTTCATGCAGGGCCTGAAGCGGGCCGTCGGCGGCGGCGGGGTCTTCCTTACGCACTACGCCGGCCCTGGCGCGATCACGTTCGCGGCCAAGGTGCCCGGCCACATCCTGCCCGTGGACATCGCCTCCGGTGAGACGTACTTTGTGCACCGGCACGGCTGGCTGTGCGGCACCCCTGGCATCGTGCCGGGCGTCGGACTGCAGCAGAGCTTCCGCGGCGGGATGTGGGGCGGTGACGGCTTCGTCCTGCAGAAGCTGGAGGGTGCGGGCCGGGCCTGGATCGAGCTGTCCGGCGAGCTCACCGTTTATGACCTGCCGCCCATGCAGGGGCTGCTGGTGCACCCGGGGCACGTCGGCATGTTCCAGGGCAGCGTGCAGTTCAGCGTGACCCGGATTCCCGGCATCGCCAACGCGGTGTTCGGGGACGACGGCTTTCACGTGGTGTCGCTCACCGGGCCCGGACGGGTCTGGCTGCAGTCGATGCCGCTGCCCGTTCTCGCCCACGCGCTCGCGCCGTACCTGCCGCACACCGAAAGCACCGCGCAGTCGACGACGAGCGGCGCGATCGGCGGGATCATCGGGGACATGCTCCGCGGCAACTGACCGGGATCATACCGGAGCCGCCACCCCCAGGTCCGCGCTGGCGGCCAGGTCTGTGCCGCACACGCACGCCCCGCGCGGGAAATGCGGCACCGTGCGATCGGGATCCTCGCGCCAGGCCAGGTGCGAGCCCGGCGCGCCCGGCTGCTTGCCGGGATTCCGCCTCTTCCCCTTGCCCCGCTCCGGACAGGGCGGCGAGGTCCGTCCGGGCTGGTCATCCATTGACGGCGGCAACGAGGAATTGCCGGAATTCCGCGACGCCGCCCGCTCCAGCCTCGCCAGCCGCTCCTCCATCTCGCCGGCCCGTTCTGCCAGCGCCGCGTTCTGCGCCGCCGGCATCGCGATGAGCTGGCCCTGCAGCGCGATCAGCGCATCACGGGCAGCATCCAGCGGCGCGGCGGTCACAGATCACCATCATCCGGCATCCCGGCCATAATCAACGCAGCACGCATGATCTGGATGCCAGCCTGAGGCTTACGCGGCAGGCAATCACGGCCGCGGGCGGCTGCACCGTCCGGGGTATTCCCGCTACCGTGAAGATTATGATCTCCCGGGTTACCCGCACCCCCGGCGGCCGGACAACCCCCTGGCTGCCAGATCAGCCTGCCCTGACCGACGCCAGCGGCACCGTATGGACGTCAGCGACCCCGAAACAGCTCACCGAGGAGGCTGCGAAACGGTTCGTGCGGCGGTCATCGACCCGTGTCGCGATCGAGCGGACCCCGCCCGGCATCCACGAGATCGAATGGCTCGATCCCGCTACCCAGAAGGAGTACTGGGACCATCACATCACCGGTCACGTCAACGACAGCACTGCCCGCTGCACCCCCGACGAACAAGGCCTCACCTACCACGTGAGCAGCTGGCGTGACCCGCAAGGCAACCGCATGATCTTGATCTCGGAAATGTGCTGATCCAGGTCAGGCCCCAGCACCAGAAGCCATAATCAAGCCGCAATGGCCTGAATGCTTACGCGCCGCGGCCGCAGCGCGGCGGGTGGTGCTCGGTCGGGACAGCGGCACGGGGAATTCCGCCACGCGGCAGGAACTGCGCTCGAGGGTGACATTAAAAAGCGGCACACATTACTGTGCCCGTTAGGACGGTTTACCGCGTTCGTGGCCGGGCCACGGCAGCCGCGGCCGGCGCGGTGCGGGGGTTCGGCTGGTCCGGCCAGCCGCCGGCGCCGGGACCGCTGACTCGAGAAAGGCGAGATGGCGAATGGCTGACACCGAGCGGCTGCAGGCCCTGCAGGACTCGCTAGCGGCGGACGGGTACCGGCTCGACCTGCAGGAGCAGGACGGCCGGATCGGCGCCGTCGTCACCGCCGGCCCGGAGACATGCGCAGACTGCCTGGTGCCAAAAGACATCATGCGCGCCATACTGGGGCAGGCGCTCGGTGTCGACGGACAGACGATCGACCTGAGCTACCCCAGTGAGGCCGGCAGCGAACCGGGACGGCCGTCGTGACCGCGCGTGACGGCGGTACAGCCGGTGAGCTGCAGTTGAGCCCCAGGCCCGGCGGCGTCCCCCCCACCTCCGGGCCTGGGCCGGCCTGCTGTCCGGGCAGGAGATCGTGATGCGGCTCCGCGTGCTGATGGAGCCGCGGCACGGCGCCACCTACGAGCAGATCCTCGCGCTGGCGCGTGCCGCCGAGGAATCCGGATTCGACGCCTTCTTCCGCTCGGATCACTACCTCGGCATCGAGGCCGGCGACCCCGAGTACGTGCCGACGGACTCGTGGGTCACGCTCGCCGGGCTGGCCGTGCAGACCAGCCGGGTGCGGCTGGGCACGCTGATGACCGCGGCCACGTTCCGGCTGCCCGGCCCGCTCGCCATCGCCGTCGCCACGGTGCACGCGATGAGCGGCGGCCGGGTCGAGCTCGGCATCGGCGCGGGCTGGTTCGAGCGTGAGCACCGGTCCTTCGGCATGCCGTTCCCGCCGGTCGGCGAGCGGTTCGACCGGTTGGGAGAGCAGCTCAGCGTGATCACCGGGCTGTGGTCCACGCCGCCGGGCGAGCGGTTCAGCTTCGACGGCAAGCATTACCAGATCGACGCGTGCGCGAACTTCCCCGCGCTGCCCGCCGGGGTACGCCCCCGCATCGTCATCGGCGGCGTGGGCCCCCGCCGGACTCCGGGGCTCGCGGCCAGGTTCGCGGACGAGTTCAACAGCGGCCTCGGCGGTGACGACGCCGGGCGGTTCGCCAACTTCCGGCGCATCTGTGCCGAGCAGGGCCGGGATCCGGACACGGTGCGCCTGTCCACCACCCTGCCGGTCTGCTGCGGTGCTACCCGGGAGGAGGCCAGCCGGCGGGCGGAGTCCCTCGGCGAGCCCGGGGCGCGGCTGCTGAGCCAGGGCGTCGTCGGCACCCCCGCGGACGTGCTCGGCCGCCTCGAGCGGTTCGGTGCGATCGGCGTCGACACCGTGTACTTCCACATCTACGACCCGGCCGACACCGACCATCTGCGCCTGCTCGGCGAGGAGGTGCTGCCGCGCGCCGCCTGACCCGGCATCAGCCGGCTGCCTGCGGTCGGCCGCCAGCGTGGCGTGTCGTTCAATAGCCGGAAGGGCCCGGCCTCGCGGAATCGGGCGGCCATTGCGTTTCGCTCTGCCAATTCATTAGTCTTTCTCCCGCTCATTACCGTCTTTGTCAGCGCCCACGGATGTACGCAAACGCCGGCGTTAACTAACAGGCGGAAGGTGCCGCTGGTCCTGGCAGCGGCGCAAACACACAAACTCGGCTCGGTAAAAACTCGGCCTTCGCACTTTTGCGGCTAACGATCTTCAATTGCGGGTTACGCCCGGTGAGTGCTGGGCCCGCCGCCAGGGTCACCCCGGTCTGGCGGGCTGTGGTGGCGTCCACACGTAGGTGGTGGTGGTGGTGGTCGTCACCGCACGGAATCCCAGGCGGCGCAAGATGGGGGCACTGTCGTTAGAGGCGTCGACCTTTGACCCGCCCAGCAGCCGGGCGAAGCTGTCTGCGCCCGGCTGGGAGAAAGTCAGCCAGGCCGCGGAGACAACGTCACCGACGGCTTCCGCGGCCAGGACCGCGATGTCATCCGGGGCAGCGGCGGTCCGGCGGATGAGGTTCTCACCGAGCCAGCTCCAGTCCTGGCCCCAGATAGCGCCCGCACCGCCTCGGCCGAGAATGACCAACTTGCGCACGTCACGATGACGCCAGCCACACTGCGGGGCCGCGGTGCCGTTCGCCAGGGCGGCCAGCCGGCACCCTCTTGCCTGTCGGCGGGCGTCGGCGCCGCAGAGCCGCAGCGCGCTGCCGCGCTGCGAGCGCGCCAGCCGCCCGCCCGGGCGGCGCCTGCACCGGCCCTTTCGCCAGGCGAAAACCTGGGCTGCGCTCTGTTGCTTCAGCGTCGGCGCTGCTGTCAGCCTGAGGCAAGGACAGCATGCGGAGGTCGGCGCGTGGCGAGACCGGTGCGGGAAGGCGACCTGCTCTGGACGCCGAGCGCCGAGCAAGCAGCCAGCACCAACCTCACCGCGTTCACCGCCTGGCTTGGCAGCGAGCGCGGCCTGCGCTTCGACGGCTACCACGACCTGTGGCGCTGGTCCACATCTGACCTGGGCGGCTTCTGGCAGGCCGTCTGGGACTATTCCGGCGTCGAGTGCTCGACCGCGCCGCAGCAGGTGCTTGGCAGGCGTTCAATGCCCGGCGCCGAGTGGTTCCCCGGGGCACATCTGAACTACGCCCAGCACGTGCTGCGGAACGAGCGCGCGGGCGAGGACGCCCTGCTGCACGTCAGCGAGACCGCGCCGGCGGTGGCCGCCGTGGAGTGGGCGCAGTTCGCCGGGCAGGTGCGGATCCTCGGCACGCAGCTTCGCGCCATGGGCGTGCGCCCCGGCGACCGCGTCGCGTCCTATCTGCCCAACATCCCGCAGACGGTGATCGCCATGCTCGCCACCGTCAGCATCGGCGCGATCTGGACGTCATGCTCACCCGACTTCGGGTGGCGCGGTGTGCTGGACCGGTTCCGCCAGCTCAGGCCGAAGGTGCTGTTCTGCGTCGACGGCTACAGCTACGGCGGGCGCGAGTTCGACCGGCGCGACGAGGTGGTGCATATCGCCGGCGGGCTGCCCTGGCTCGAGTACCTGGTCCGCCTGCCCTACGTGACCAAGCCTGGCGAACCGGGCGCACGAGGCGAAGGGCGCCACGGCGCCGGCCTGACCTGGGACGCGCTGCTTGATCACGAGCCGGTGCCCGCCGCGGAGTTCGCGTTCGAGCAGGTGCCGTTCGGGCACCCGCTGTGGATCCTGTTCAGCTCCGGCACCACCGGCCTGCCCAAGCCGATCGTGCACAGTCACGGCGGGATCCTGCTTGAGCAGCTCAAGCTGCAGCAGTTCCACATGGACCTGCGGGCGGGCGACCGGATGTTCTTTTTCACCACCACCGGCTGGATGATGTGGAACTTCCTCGTCAGCTCGCTGCTGGTGGGGGCGCGCCCGGTGCTCTACGACGGCAGCCCGGGCCACCCCGCCCCGGACGTGCTCTGGCGGATCGCCCAGGAAGCCGGCGTGAGCTTCTTCGGCGCGAGCCCCGCGTACGTGGACCTGCTGGCCAGGGCCGGCGTGGTGCCGGGCAAGCTGTTCGGCCTCGAGCAATTGCGGGCGATCATGCCAGCGGGCTCGCCGGTCTCGCCGGAGTGCACCGCCTGGTTCTACGAGAACGTCAAGCCGGACGTGTGGGTCTGCACCGGCAGCGGCGGAACCGACGTGTGCACCGGCTTCGTCGGCGGCGTGCCCACGCTGCCGGTCTACGCCGGCGAGATCCAGGCACCGCACCTCGGGGTGGCCGCCAGGGCGTTCAACAGCCGCGGCGAGAGCGTCATCAACGAGGTGGGTGAGCTGGTGATCACCGAGCCGATGCCATCCATGCCGGTCAGGTTCTGGGGCGACCCGGGGGACGTGCGCTACCGCGAGTCGTACTTCGCCGACTTCCCGGGGGTCTGGCGGCAGGGGGACTTCTTCCGGGTCAACGCGCGCGGCGGCTGCTTCGTCCTCGGCCGCTCCGACGCCACCCTGAACCGGCACGGCGTCCGGATCGGGACCGCGGAAGTCTACGCCGCGCTGGAGTCGATCGACGAGATCGACGACGCGCTCATCGTCAACCTCGACCTGCCGGGCGGGCGGTTCTTCATGCCGCTGTTCGTCAAGCTCGTCGACGGCGCCCGGCTCGATGCGCGCATCGAGGGCAAGATCCGCGACCGGCTGCGCCGCGAGTACACGCCACGGCACGTCCCGGACCGGATCCTGCAGGTGCCCGCGATACCCGTCACCCTGACCGGGAAGAAGCTCGAGATCCCGGTGCGCAAGATCCTCCTCGGCGCGTCGGCCGACGAGGCGGCCAACCGGAACGCCATGGCGAACCCGGTGTCCCTCGACTTCTTCGCCGACTACGCGGCGACCCAGGAGGACTATCAGATCGGCTGAAGGGGCATTCCCATGGCGGAGACCGGCAGTACTGGCCCGGGTGGCCAAACCCCCGGAACACCCCGCGACACCGGCAGCTTCCCGCTGCCCTCGCAGATCGAGGACGTGCCCGGGGCCGAGGGCTGGCGCTCGATGTACCCGTACTTCACCCGGTTCCAGGCGGAGGACGATAACCGCTTCTGGTTCTACAACGCGATGCACTTCCCGGAGCCGATGCCGGCCTTCGATGTGATCACGGCGGAGATCCCCTACACCGCGATCGGCGCGAACACCGCGCGGGTGTTCGTGTTCCCCACCACGCTGGGCATCGAGCACCGCATCGTGAACGGGCGGGTCTACATCACGGCGATCCCGGTCACCGACCCGGCGGAGATCGAGCGGCGGCTGGCCGTCTTCCAGGAGCGGGCCGGCTACTACTACGGCAACTGGGACCAGCTGTACGAAGGCTGGAAGACCAGAATGCAGGGGCTGATCGGCGAGATCGAGTCGATCGAGGTGCCCAGCCTGCCCGAGTTCGACGACGGCGCCGTGGTCACCGCCTCGGTCGGCGTGGCGCAGAACCACTACGTGCGCGAGAACTTCCACCGCTGCCTGGACCTGTTCTCCAAGATGTGGCACCACCACACCGAGTTCCTCATGCTCGGCTACGGCGCCTACGTGGTGTTCTTCGAGTTCTGCAAGAAGGCGTTCCCGGAGATCGCCGACCAGGCGGTCGCGCGCATGGTTGCCGGCATCGACGTGATCATGTACCGGCCCGACGACGAGCTCAGGCAGCTGGCCAGGCTCGCCGTCGACACCGGGGTCGACGATGAGTTCACCGAGGGCTGCTCGCCCGCCGCGGTCCTGCAGGCGCTGGCCGGCCGGGGCGAGGCAGGCCAGCGCTGGCTGGACGCCTTCGCCGAGTCCCGCGAGCCGTGGTTCCACGTGTCAACCGGTGACGGCTTCTACCACCACCACCGCAGCTGGAACGACAACCTTACGGTGCCCTTCGCCGCGTTGCCGCGCTACGTCCGGATGATCCGCGATGGCGAGGTGATCGACCGCCCAACCGAAGCGCTCAGGGCAGAGCGAGAACGGATCGTCGCGGAGTACCGCGGCCTGCTCTCCGACGATGCGGAGCGGGCCGCGTTCGACCAGATGCTGGGGCTGGCGCGGGTGGTCTTCCCCTACGTCGAGGACCACAAGTTCTACTGCGAGCACTGGTTCACGACCCGGTTCTTCGGCAAGATCCGCGAGTTCGGCGAGCTGCTGGCCAGGTGGGGAGTGCTGGCCGAGGCCGAGGACGTGTTCCAGTTGCATCACACCGAGATCGACCAGGCACTGGCGGACGTGATGCTGGCCTGGGCGGCCGGCAGCGAGCCGCTCGGCGCCCGGCATTTCAGGCCGATCATTGCCGAGCGCAAGCGGATGCTGGAGGTGCTCAAGGGCTGGTCTCCGCCGCCCGCGATCGGCCCGGTGCCCGAGGCGCTCAACGACCCGGCCGTGCGCATGCTCTGGGGCGTCACCGCCGAGACCCTGGCGACCTGGGCGGCGGCCGCGGCAGGTGAGGGCCTCGAGGTGCACGGTTATGCTGCGTCGCCGGGCGTCACCGAGGGCGTGGCCCGGGTGCTGACCAGCGTGAACGATATCGGCCAGATACGCGACGGGGATATCCTGGTCTGCCCGGTGACCGCGCCCAGCTGGGCTCCGGTGTTCGGCAAAATCAAGGCGGCCGTATCCGACATCGGCGGCACGATGTCGCACGCGGCGATCGTCGCCCGCGAGTACGGCATGCCCGCCGTGGTCGGGACCGGCCACGCCACCAGGCGGATCCGTACCGGCGACCGGATCCGCGTCGACGGCAACACCGGCACCGTCACGATCCTCACCTGACATGCCCGCCCCCCACCCCGCCTGCACCGAGATCGACCGCGGTCGCTGCGCCTGCGCCGGGGGTGGCCGTGGTCGCTGCGCCTGCGCCGGGGGTGGCCGCGGTCGCTCCGCCCACCCCGGCGACCAGCAGTCGGGTTTGATCTTGGTATCCCGGCCCGTTTTCATGATCGTGGTAGATTCTGCGCATATATGCGCGCCAGCTACCACGATCATGAAAGACAGGGGTCTGGCGCAGCACAACTGCCCACCTCGTCGCGCCTCTGGCTACGACGCGCTAGCAGACCCTAACGCAAGGCGACGTATCCCGGAGCTACGGGACCTTTCGCGGTCTCCTGCTGGAAGCTGCCGGCATAACACGCCCAGAGCTACGACTGGCTCCCGTGAAGAGCCGCGATGATCAAGGAACAGGAGCTCGTTTGCGCGCTGGCGGAGGTTGGCGCGGGGGACCGGGCGGCGGTTGGCGGGAAGGGCGCGAGCCTGGGTGAGCTGATCCAGGCCGGCATACAGGTGCCCGATGGCTACGTGGTCACTGTCGCGGCGTTCGAGGCCGCGCTCGCGCGGCTGGATCCCGGTGGGTCGATCCGCCGGGAGGTCGCGCGGCTGCCCGTCGGCGATGAGGTAGCCATCGCCCGGGCCACCGAGCAGATCCGGGCCCGGATCAGGGAGGCGCCGCTGCCAGCGGACGTCGCGGCGGAGATCATGGCCGCCTACCGAGCTCTGGGCGGCAATCTGGCCGCGCTGAGCAGCGGCGGCCGGGGCAGCAGTGGCGGGGACCCGGCTAGTGGCGGCCCGGGCACCGGCGGCGGCCTAGGCGGCGGCGGGGGTGGCGGCGTCCGGGGCAGCAGCGGCGCGGGTCCGGGCGGCGGCGGCCTGGGCAGCAGTGGCGGCGGCCCGGGCAGCGGAGGGCATCGCAGCGGCGGGGAGCCGGTCGCGGTCAGGTCCAGCGCGACCGGGGAGGACGCCGCCGAGACTAGCTTCGCCGGCCTGCAGGACAGCTATCTGTGGGTGCGCGGCGACCGTGACCTCCTCGCCCGCGTCCGCGATTGCTGGGCGAGCCTGTACAGCGCCGAGTCGGTCGGCTACCGGTTGCGCCTGAAGCTCGCCGAGCAGGATGTCGCGATGGCGGTCGTGGTCCAGCGGATGGTCGAGCCGCGCTGCGCCGGGGTCATGTTCACGTGCAGCCCGACCACGGGGGACCGGTCGGTGATCGCGATCGAGGGCTGCTGGGGGCTCGGCTCCGCGCTGGTCGGTGGCGACGTGACGCCCGACAGCTTCGTCGTCAGCAAGGTGACCGGGGACATCGTGCGGCGCACGGTGTCGGTCAAGCTCCGGATGCACAAGGAGGGTGCGGGCGGCGCCGGGGTGGCGGTCGCCGACGTCCCGGCCCCGCTGCAGGAAGCGTCCTGCCTCGACGACCGGCAGATCGCCGCCCTGGTCCGGCTGGGGCGGCGGGTCGAGGACCACTACGGCGGGCCGCAGGACATCGAGTGGGCAATCACCGAGGACGGCGCGGCCGCGGAGAGCGCGGTGGTGCTGCTGCAGAGCCGGCCGGAGACGATCTGGTCGCGCCGCCGCTCCGGCCCGGTCGCCACCGCGAAGGCCAGCCCGGTCCAGCACGTCTTCGAGCAGCTCGGCCGGGTCAACGTGGTGTCGCCGTCCGGCACCGACCAGCCCGCGTCGGGCGGTACTGGGGGGGCCGCGTCGGGCGGTACTGGGGGGGCCGCGTCGGGCGGTACTGGGGGGGCCGCGTCGGCCGGTGCTGGGGGGGCCGCGTCGGGCGGTACTAGGCGGGCCGCGTCGGGAGGGACCGGGCAGGCCGCGTCGGGAGGGACCGGGCAGGCCGCATCGTCTGGCGCCGGGCCGTTCGCATCGGCCGGTAGCCCGCCCACGTCGGCCACCCCTGCTACCCGGCCGGAGTGTTGACGTGGACCTGACCAGCGATGACGTGCAGGACATCCTGCGTCTGCTCGACGGTCTGCCGTTTGGCGAGCTGCAGCTGCAGACGGCGCGGTTCAGCCTGTGGCTGCGCCGGGCGCCCGATGGGGAGTGGACGCAGGAACTGCAGGTCCTTGCCGAGCCGACCATGGCCGAGAGTGAGGCGGGGGGCGCCGGGGTCCGGGCGGCTGCTGGGGCTGGTGAGGTCGCCGGTGGTGTGGCACGCGATGGTGGGCAGGCGGCTGCCGGAGGACGACGGGATGCTGGGGCTTATGAGGCTGCTGGGGCTAATGAGGCTGCTGGGGCTAATGAGGCTGCTGGGGTTGGTGGGCTGAGCCACGCCGCTGGTGGGGTGAGCCACGCCGCTGGTGGGCTAAGCGAGGCCGCTGCCGGGGCTAATGAGGCCGCCGGGATGGCCGGGGCTGCAGGGAGTGCCGGGGTGGCCGGGGCTGCAGGGAGTGCCGGGGTAGCCGGGGCTGGGGCTGCAGGGAGTATCAGGGTGGCCGGGGCTGTAGGGAGTGCCGGGGTGGCCGGGGCTGTAGGGAGTGCCGGGGCGGGCGCGGAAACCGCGGAGCGGGAAGGGCTTCGGGCGGTGCGGGCGCCGCTGCCAGGGACGTTCTACCGCGCGCCGATGCCCGGCGCGCCGCCGTTCGTCGAGGTCGGCCGCCGCGTCGAGCCGGACACGGTCGTCGGGATCGTGGAGACCATGAAGCTGATGAACTCGGTCGCGGCCGGGGCCGCCGGCACGGTCGCCGAGATCCCGGTGGGCAACGCGGAGTTCGCGGAGCGGGGCGCGGTCCTGGTCTGGATCCGGGAAGACCCGTGAGCGGCAAGCCAAAGGTGCTGCGACGGATCCTGGTCGCGAACCGTGGCGAGATCGCCGTGCGCATCCTGCGGACCTGCCGCGCGCTGGGTATCGAGACCGTGCTCGCCGTCTCCGACGCCGACGCCGACTCGCTGCCAGCACGGCTGGCCGACTCGGCGGTCCGGATCGGCCCGGCCGCGCCCGCGGCCAGCTACCTCAACGTGGCCGCGGTCGTGAACGCCGCCCAGGCCGCCGGCGCGGACGCGATCCACCCCGGCTATGGGTTCCTGTCCGAGAGCCCGCGACTGGCCCGCGCCTGCGACGCCGCTGGCCTGGTCTTCATCGGCCCCACGGCGGAGCAGCTCGAAGCTGTCGGGGACAAGCTCGCGGCGCGCGGCCGCGCCGCCGCGGCCGGCCTGCCGGTGCTGCCCGGCGGGGCGGTCGTTCCCGGGGGCGGTGCTGCCGGCAGCGGCGCCGCACCCGGCGAGCGGACCGAACCGACCGACCGGGGCGAGCGGAGCGGCTGGGCCGAGCGGGACGAGCGGAGCGGCTGGGCCGAGCGGGACGAGCGGAGCGGCTGGGCCGAGCGGAGCGGCTGGGGCGAGCGGAGCGGCTGGGGCGAGCGGGGCCAGCCTGGCGGCCGAGGCGAGCGGAGCGACCGCGGCGGCTGGGGCGAGCGGGGCGAGCCTGGCGGCCGAGGCGAGCGGAGCGACCGCGGCGGCCGGGGCGAGCTGGCGGAGCTGGCCGGGCGGATCGGCTGGCCGGTCCTGGTCAAGGCCGTCGGCGGCGGTGGCGGCCGGGGGCTGCGGCCGGTGCACATCCCGGCGGAACTCGGCGCGGCGGTCGAGCGGGCAGCGGCCGAGGCCGAGGCGGCCTTCGGCGACCCGCGGGTGTACCTGGAGCGCTACGTGCAGAAAGGCCGGCACGTCGAGGTTCAGCTGCTGGGCGACGGCGAGCGGGTGATCCACATCGGCGACCGGGACTGCTCGGTGCAGCGCCGGTACCAGAAGCTGCTCGAGGAGGCCCCCGCGCCGCTGCTCGAGGGCGGCCTCAGAGACCAGATCAGACAGGCCGGCGTGACGTTCGGAAGATTTCTCGGGTTTCGCGGGCTTGGCACGGTGGAATTCCTGGTCGATGCCGAGCGCGGGGAGTTCTGGTTCCTGGAGATGAACGCGCGGATCCAGGTCGAGCACCCGGTCACCGAGGCGATCTGTCGGCTCGACCTGGTCGCCGAGCAGATCGCGGTCGCCGAGGGCCGCGCGCTGCGGCTGGCCCAGGACGAGGTGGCGCTGGCCGGGCACGCGATCGAATGCCGGATCAACGCCGAGGACCCGGCCGACGGCTTCCGGCCCAGCCCGGGCACCGTGACCAGGGCGGTGTTCCCGGCCGGGCCCGGCATCCGGGTGGACACGCACGTCCAGGCGGGCTCGGTGGTGCCGCCAGGGTACGACTCGCTGCTGGCCAAGCTGATCGTCAGCGGCCGCGACCGCGCCGAGGCGCTGGCCAGGCTGCGCGGCGCGCTCGCGCGCTGCGAGATCGGCGGGGTGACGACAACCATCGGCATGCACGCGAGGCTGGCCAGCGACGACGAATTCAGCCGCGGCGGCGTGGACACCGGCTACCTGGCCAGGTTCGGCGAAGGCACGCGGGAGACGGGAGACGCGCGGCTGACGGGAGACGCGCGGCTGACGGGAGACGCGCGGGAGACGGGAGACGCGCGGGAGATGGGGGACGCGCGGCTGACGGGGGACGCGCGGGAGATTGGGGACGCGCGGGAGATGGGGGACGCGCGGGAGATGGGGGACGCGCGGGAGATGGGGGACGCGCGTGGCTGAGGTGGAGCTCGTCGACGTGTCGTTCCGGGACGGCAACCAGAGCCTGTGGAGCGCGACCGGGCTGCGGACCGCGCACATCCTGCAGATCGCCCCGGTCATGGACCGGGTGGGCTTCCGCGCGCTCGACTTCACCTCGAGCACGCACATGGGCGTGGCGGTGCGCACCCACAAGGAGGACCCGTGGGAGCGGATCCGGCTGACCCACGCGGCCGCGCCGAACACGCCGCTGCAGTTCATCGGGTCGGGCCTGCGGTTCATCTCCTGGGAGCCGGTGCACCCCGAGCTGATGCAGCTTGCCTACGACCGGCTGGTGGTCGCGGGCATGTCCCGGTTCATCGTCCTCGACCCGATGCACGACATGGACGCGGTGCTGCGGACCTCGCGGATGCTGCGCCAGGCGGGCGCCGCCGAGATCATGGCCGCGCTGACCTACACGGTCTCCGCGGTGCACGACGACGCCTACTACGCGGGGCTGGCCGCGCAGATGGCCGCCTCGCCGGACATCGACCGCGTCTACGTCAAGGACCCGGCGGGCCTGCTGACCCCGGAGCGCGCCCGCACCCTGTTCCCGGCCGTGCTGGCCAGCCTCGGCGGGGCCAAGCCGCTGGAGCTGCACTCGCACTGCACGATCGGGCTGTCGCCGCTGACCTGCCTGGTCGCCGCCGAGCACGGCCTCGCCGCGCTGCACGTGGCGTGCGGCCCGCTGGCGAACGGCTCGTCGCTGCCGAACGCCGAGCGGCTGGTGGCGAACCTGCGCGAGCTCGGGCACACCGTGAACGTCGACGGCCGGCTGCTGGCCCAGGTGGCCGGCTACTTTGCCCGGCTGGCCGAGGCCGAGTCGCTGCCAGCGGGCGCCCCGCAGGAGTACGACGCGTCGTTCCTGCGGCACCAGGTGGCCGGCGGCGTGCTGACGACCATGCGCCGCCAGCTGGACGAACTCGGCCTGGGCGACCGGTTCGGCGCGGTGCTGGAGGAGGTCAGCCGGGTGCGGGCGGAGCTCGGCTACCCGATCATGGTCACCCCGTTCCCGCAGATCGTCTGCGGCCAGGCGCTGTACAACGTGATCGGCGGCGAGCGCTACGAGAACGTCTCCGACCAGGCGATCCGCTACGTGCTCGGCCGGTTCGGCAGGCCGACGGCGCCGGTCGACCCGGACGTGGCCGACCGCATCCTCTCCCGGCCGCGGGCCAGGGAGCTGATCGCCGAGCCGCCGCCGCCCGGCGTCGCCGAGCTGCGCAGGCGCTTCGCTTCCGGGATCAGCGACGAGGAGTTCCTGCTCCGCGCCACCATGCCGGCCGGCGAGGTGGACGCGATGCTCGCCGCCGGGCCGGCCAGGCGGCGCTACAACCCTGACCTCAAGGCTGTGCTCGACCTGCTGGCCGGGCTCGCCGGCCGTCCCGGGGTGTCCGGCCTGGTCATCGACAAGCCAGGGTTCCGGCTTCAGCTCGGTGCGCCCCGGCGGGGGTCATAAAGACGTGCCTGAACGTTACGCCAGCGACGATCCTGGCCGTCCGGCGGCGCGGGACCGGCTGCGCGGCGTTCGCGGCTTCGTGTTCGACCTGGACGGGACGCTCGTCCTCGGTGACCGGCAGGGTCGCGGGCTGGTCCCGCTGCCGGGCGCGCTGGAGATCACCCGCTGGGCGGCCGGGCGGGGGCTGCCGTTCGTGACGTTCACCAACGGCACGACGAAACCGCCGGCCGAGCTCGCGCGGACGCTGCGCGGCATCGGGTTCGGCCTGCCGGACGAGGCCGTGCTCACCCCGGCGAGCAGCGCGGTGGCCGTGCTGCGGCGGCGCGGGCACCGCCGGGTGCTGGTGCTCGGCAACGACGGCCTCACCGTGCCGCTGCGCGACGCGGGCTTCGAGGTCACGGCGCCGGGCGAGGCCGGGCCGGAGGCTGACGGGGCGAGGCCGGAGGCGGACGCGGTGCTGGTCGGCTGGTACCCGGAGTTCAGCATGGCCGCGCTGGAGGCCGCGTGCCACGCGGTATGGGGCGGCGCCGCCGTCTACAGCGCCTCGCAGTCGGTGTTCTTCGCGACCGCGCAGGGGCGGGCCATCGGTACGTCGCGGGCGATCTCGGCGATGCTGAAGGGCCTCACCGGCTGCCGGGTGCACCTGGTCGGCAAGCCGTCCCTGGACGCGCTGCGGACCGCGGCCGGCCGCATGGGCCTGCGCACGGCCGAGCTGGCGGTGGTCGGCGACGACCCCGAACTCGAGGTGCCGATGGCGCACCGGGGGCGCGCGCTGGCGATCGCGGTGGGCACCGGCCTCGCTGCCGCGGACTCCTTTGATCACCTGCCTCCGGCCCGGCGCCCGCACCTGCACCTCCGCGGCGTCGACGAGATGCTGTCGCTCTGCCGTGACCGGCCTTCATGACCGCGGGGGATCAGCTGCCCGACGAGTTCGCGGCGACCTCCGCACAAGCGCTGCCGCTGCCGTTGCCGAAGGTGGGTTTTGTGCCCGAGGGCACGTGACCGGGGGCTCGGCGAGGCGGCCCGCCAGCTGCGGCGGGCCCTCATGACGTGGCACTCCGGCAGCGTAAACGTGAATCGCGCGGCGGAGCCGGAGCACCTGTCACGTCGGCGTGGCGTGCGGTAGGTGCGGCCGATCCGGCAGTTGTCCCAGCCGTCGATCCGCGCACCCTGCCAGCCGTCGATCCGCGCACCCTGCTCACCGTATCCGGCGCTTCGGCCTTGCCACGGCCGGGGCCAGGTGACGTGCGGACGGCGCCGGGCGCCCCTATTATGTCTTCCCGAGAGAATGTAACATCATTAAGACATCATCCTGACATGCTCTCGAACGCCGCCATGGCAGACTATCGGGTACCAAGGGGACACATGCGCATCGGGCTCATCGGTGTAGGGCGGATCGGTGCCTTCCACGCCAGGACACTTTGCGGGCTGCCGGGGGTTGATTCCCTGATCATCACGGACACGGACCCCGCTCAGGTGCGGGATGTCGCCCGGCAGTTCGACGCCGAGACCGCCGAGTCGGTGACCGAACTGCTCGGTGCGGGGATCGACGCCCTTGTCGTCGCCACCCCGACCGCCTCCCATCCCGATCTCATTAAGCGCGGCGTCCAGGCCGGACTTTCCGTCTTCTGCGAGAAGCCTGTCGCTCCGGACGTGAGGGGCACGCTCGACGTGATCAAGGCCACCAGCGGCAGCGCGGCGGGAGTGCAGATCGGGTTCCAGCGGCGCTTCGATGCCGGGTTCCGGTCCATGAGGCAAGCGGTGCGGGCCGGGTCGCTCGGATGGCTGCACACGATCCGGTCAACGACGTTCGACGCGTCACCGCCGCCTGCCGACTACATCCCAAGCTCCGGCGGGCTGTTCCGCGACACCGCGGTGCATGACTTTGACGCGATCCGCTGGGTGACCGGCCGGGAGGTCACGCAGGTCTGCGCGGTGGGCGCCAACCGGGGCGAGGAGTTCTTCCGTGCTGTGGGCGATGCCGACACGGCCTGTGCGATGCTCACCCTCGACGATGGCACGCTGGCGGTGGCGTCCTGCGGCAGGTACAACGGCGCCGGGTATGACGTCAGGCTCGAGGCGCTCGGCTCGGCGGGCAGCGTTGGCGCGGGCCTTGACGACCAGATGCCGCTCCGCTCGGCCGAGCCGGGAGTCAGCTTCCCGGCGGGCACCCCGCACCGCGACTTCATGGAACGCTTCCACGACGCGTACGCGGCCGAGCTCGCCGCGTTCACCGAGGTCGCTGCGGGGCGGATGGCGAGCCCGTGCACACTGGAGGATGCCCTCGAGGCGTTTTACGTGGCCGAGGCCTGCGAGGTGTCCCGGCAGCGCAATCGGCCGGTCCTCGTGGCGGAGGTGCGCCAGTGACAACACGACAGCCCGTCGAGCGGCGGGTAGCCGGGGCGCCCATCTCCTGGGGCGTCAGCGAGGTACCGGGGTGGGGATACCAGCTATCCGCAGACCGCGTGCTTGCCGACATGCGGGCGATGGGGCTCACGGCCACGGAATTCGGGCCCGAGGGTTACCTGCCCGCCGAGCCGGCCAGGCGATCCGGTCTGCTGGCGTCCTACGGGCTGGTCGCTGCGGGCGCCTTTGTTCCCGTCGTGCTGCATGACCCCGCCATCGATCCGCTCGCCGACGTGGACCGGGCCCTCGACGCCCTCGCTGGCGGGCGCCCCGTGCTGGTCCTGGCCGCCGCCACCGGGCGGACTGGCTATGACGTTCGCCCTGAGATGGATGCCGCGGGCTGGTCAACCCTGCTGTCCAACCTGGACCGCGCCACAGACCGGGCTGCCGAGCGCGGGCTGGTGGCGACGCTCCACCCGCATGTCGGGACGATGGTGGAGAAGCCCGACGAGGTGCGCCGGGTTCTCGACGGCAGCGCGATCCCGCTCTGCCTCGACACCGGTCACCTCCTGATCGGGGGCACCGACCCGGCAGGCCTGGCCCGCGACGCCGCCGCCCGGATCGGCCACGTGCACCTGAAGGACGTGACCGCGTCGGTCGCGCAGCAGGTCGCCAGCGGCGAGATCTCGTACACCGAGGGCGTCGCGGGCGGACTGTACCGGCCGCTTGGCCGGGGCGACGTCGACCTGGCCGGCGTGGTGGCAGCCCTGGAAGGGGTCGGCTACCGGGGCTGGTACGTGCTCGAGCAGGACACGATCCTGGACGGTCCTCCCACGGGCGAGGGACCGGCCGGTGCGGTGCGGGAAAGCCTGTCCTACCTCCGCCGACTGCTCGGCGGCCAGCGGTGAGCTACGAGGTGCTGACCATTGGCCGCGTCGGCGTGGACGTTTACCCGCTGCAGGCCGGTGTCGGGCTGGAGGACGTTGAGACGTTTGGCAAGTTCCTGGGCGGCAGCGCGACCAACGTCGCGGTCGCGGCAGCTAGGCACGGCCGCAGGTCGGCGGTGATCACGCGGACTGGCGCGGATCCGTTCGGCCGGTACGTGCACCGGGCGCTGCGCGAGTTCGGCGTGGACGATGCCTTCGTCGCCGAGGTGCCCGGCCTGCCCACCCCGGTGACCTTCTGTGAGGTGTTCCCGCCCGACCACTTCCCGATCTGGTTTTACCGGTATCCCAAGGCGCCGGACCTGGAGATCAGGCCGGGCGAGATCCCGGCGCCCGAGGTGCGCGCGGCGCGCCTGTTCTGGGCCACGGTGACCGGTCTGAGCGCGGAGCCCAGCCGCGCGGCGCACTTCGCGGCCTGGCAGGCCCGCGGAAGGTCCCCGCTGACCGTGCTCGACCTCGACTACCGGCCGTCCTTCTGGGCTTCCGAGGAAGAGGCCCGCGAGCAGGTGCGGGCCGCGCTGCCCCACGTCACGGTCGCCGTCGGCAACCTGGAAGAGTGCCAGACCGCGGTCGGCACGGCGGATGCGCGGGCCGCGGCTGCGGCGCTGCTCGGGGCGGGCGTCGAGCTGGCGGTGGTCAAGCGGGGCCCGGACGGGGTGTACGCGCGCACCAAGGACGCCGAGGTGGACGTTCCGCCGATCTCCGTCGACGTGGTCAACGGGATCGGCGCGGGCGACGGGTTCGGCGGTGCGCTGTGCCACGGGCTGCTGGCCGGCTGGCCCCTGGACCGGGTCATCCGCTTTGCCAACGCGGCCGGTGCGATCGTGACCACCCGGCTGGAATGCTCATCGGCCATGCCGACCACCGCCGAGGTCGACAACTTCATGCGGGTGTCCTATGCCTGAGACCGGCATCCAGCGGGACGGCGCGCCCCCGAGCGACAGCGCCCTGCGGCACGGCCCCGCCCGCGCGAGCAGCACCGATTCCGCCTTTGCCGAGCTGCGTGAGCTGCGGGCCAGTTGCCCGGAGCTGATCGCCGCCCGTGCCGCCGAACGCAGGCGCCGGCCGCTGCTGGGCTCGGACGGACGCCTCATGATCGTTGCCGCCGACCATCCGGCGCGCGGCTCGCTCGCTGTCCGCGGCGTCTCGGGCGCGATGGCGAACCGCTACGACCTGCTCCGCCGCCTGCTCACGGCGCTGAGCAGGCCCGGCGTGGACGGGCTGCTGGCGACCGCCGACATCGTCGAAGACCTGCTGCTGCTCGGGGCGCTGGAGGACAAGGTCGTCATCGGGTCCATGAACCGCGGCGGGCTGCAAGGCGCCAGCTTCGAGCTCGACGACAGGTTCACCGCCTACGACCCGGCCACGATCAAGGCGATGGGGCTTGACGGCGGGAAGATGCTGACCCGCATCGACCCGTGCGACCCAGGCACGCCCGCCACGCTCGAGGCTGCCGGGCGCGCCGTCACCGAGCTCGGCTCGCGCGGGCTGGTGGCAATGCTCGAGCCGTTCATGTGCCACCGCGCCGACGGCCGGGTGGTCAACGACCTGTCCACTGAGGCGGTCATCAGGTCGGTCGCCATCGTGTCTGGGCTCGGCGCGACGAGCAGCTACAGCTGGCTCAAGCTGCCCGTGACCGACGGCATGGAGCAGGTCATGGCAGCCACCACGCTGCCGACGCTGCTGCTCGGCGGTGACCCGGACGGCCCGGCCGCCGACACCCACTCGCGCTGGGCCGCGGCGCTGGCGCTCCCCGGCGTGCGCGGTTTCGTGATCGGCCGGGCCCTGCTCTACCCGGAGGACGGCGACGTGGCCACGGCCGTCGACGCCGCGTGCGCCCTGGTCCACGGCTCGGGGTTGACATCATGAGCGCCCCCGCTGGCTGGCATTTTCCGGCCGGGAGCACGGCCGACGGGCCCGAGACCGTGCGCATCACGCCCGAGCGCGCCGGGTGGGGCTACGCGGGGCTGCGGGTCCTGGATCTGCCGTCCGCCGGAGCCGTCTACCGCGGCAGCACCGGGCAGGACGAGATGCTCGTCGTGCCGCTGGCCGGATCGTGCGCCGTCGAATGCGACGCAGGCGGCGCGGAGCTGACTGGCCGCCCTGGCGTCTTCGCCGCGGTCACCGATTGCGCCTACGTGCCGAAAGAATGTGCCTTCGCGATCACCACCAGGGTCGGCGGCCGGTTCGCGCTCGCCTGCGCGCGGGCGCGGCGGCGGCTGCGGTTCCGGCACGTGACCGCTGCGGACGTTCGGGTCGAGCTGCGCGGCGCCGGAGCCTGCTCGCGGCGGGTCAGCAACTTCGGCACCCCGGACGTGCTGGACGCCGACCGCCTGATCGCCTGCGAGGTGTTCACGCCCGCGGGAAACTGGTCCTCGTACCCGCCGCACAAGCACGACACCGAACGGCCGGGCGAATCCGTCCTCGAGGAGATCTACTACTTCGAGGTGGCCGACGGCCCTGTCGGTCCCGGCCTGGCCTACCAGCGGGTGTACGGGTCGGCGGAACGCCCTGCCGACGTGCTGGCCGAGGTGCGCAGCGGGGATGTGGTGATCATCCCGCACGGCTGGCACGGGCCGTCGATGGCGCTCCCCGGGTATGACCTCTATTACCTGAACGTGATGGCCGGGCCCGGTCGGCGTGAATGGCTCATCTGCGATGATCCGGCGCATTCCTGGGTGCGGGAACAGTGGAAGAACCAGCAGGTCGATCCCCGGTTGTCGGTTGGGAGACGGTTGTGACCACGATAAGGCTGACGGTCGGGCAGGCTTTGGTGCGCTTCCTGGCCGCGCAGCGCACCGAGCGCGACGGCACGCGGCACCGGCTCATCGAGGGCTGCTTCGGCATCTTCGGGCACGGCAACGTGGCCGGCCTCGGGCAGGCGCTGCTCGAATCCGAAGTCTCGGGCCCGGCCCGCCTGCTGTACCTGCAGGGCCGCAACGAGCAGGCCATGGTGCACGCGGCCGCGGCGTTCGCCCGCACCCGCAACCGCCTGTCCACGCTCGCCTGCACGTCGTCCGTCGGGCCGGGCGCGACGAACATGGTGACCGGGGCCGCGCTCGCCACCATCAACCGGCTGCCGGTGCTGCTGCTGCCCGGGGACGTCTTCGCCACCCGGGTGGCCGACCCGGTGCTGCAGCAGCTCGAGCACCCGGCCGCGGCCGACATCAGCGTCAACGACGCGTTCCGGCCGGTATCCCGCTTCTTCGACCGCGTCTGGCGGCCGGAGCAGCTGCCGTCGGCGCTGCTGGCCGCCATGCGGGTGCTGACCGATCCGGCGGAGACCGGTGCAGTGACGCTGGCACTGCCGCAGGACGTGCAGGCTCAGGCCCACAACTGGCCCGCCGAGCTGTTCCGCGAGCGCGTCTGGCACGTCCCGCGGACGCCGCCGGATCCCGCGGCCCTCGCCCGGGCGGCCGAGGTGATCCGCTCTGCGCGGCGGCCCCTGATCGTGGCCGGCGGCGGGGTCATCTACTCCGCGGCCACCGAGGCGCTGCGGTCGTTCGCAGATTCCTGCGGCATCCCGGTTGGCCAGACCCAGGCGGGCAAGGGGTCCATGCGCTCCGATGACCCGCTGTGCGTTGGCGCGGTCGGCGCCACCGGGACCGTGGCCGCCAACGAGCTTGCCGCCCGCGCCGACGTGGTCGTCGGCATCGGAACCAGGTGGACCGATTTCACCACTGCCTCGCACACCGTCTTCGCCGAGCCTGGGGTGCGGTTCGTGAACGTCAACGTGGCCGCGTCCGACGCGGCGAAGCAGTCCGGCGTCGCGGTGGTGGCCGACGCGCGAGCCGCTCTCGAGGCGCTGGGCGGTGCGCTCGCGGGGTGGTCGGCGGAGCCCGCCGTCCGCAGCCGGGCAGCGGAGCTGTCGGCGCGCTGGCAGGCGACCGTGGACGCCGCCTACGCCACCCGGCACCAGCCGCTGCCCGCGCAGGCGGAGGTCATCGGCGTCGTCAACGAGGTGGCGCAGGACACTGACATCGTCCTGGCCGCCGCGGGGTCGATGCCCGGGGACCTGCACAAGCTGTGGCGCACGCGCGACCCCGGCGGATACCACGTCGAGTACGGCTACTCGTGCATGGGCTACGAGATCGCCGGCGGGCTCGGGGCCAGGCTCGCCGCACCAGACCGCGAGGTCTTCGTGCTGGTCGGCGACGGCTCGTACCTGATGATGGCCAGCGAGCTGGTCACCGCGGTGCAGGAGGGGGCCAAGCTCATCGTCGTCTGCGTGGACAACCACGGGTTCGCCTCGATCGGGGGCCTTTCGGAGTCCGTCGGCTCGCAGCGGTTCGGTACCAGCTACCGGTTCCGGGGCCGGGACGGCCGTCTCGACGGCGGGTACCTGCCGGTCGACCTGGCCGCCAACGCTGCCAGCCTGGGCGCGGATGTGCTGCGCGCGCAGACGATCGAGGAATTCCGGCTCGCGCTGGTCAAGGCGCGGGCGTCGGACCGGACGACGCTCCTCTTCATCGAGACGGATCCGGCGGCGGCCGCGCCGCCCAGCGACGCCTGGTGGGACGTGCCCGTGGCCGAGGTGGCCCAGCTCCCGGCCACTCGCGACGCCCGGGCCCGCTATGTGAAGGCCAAGCAGCGGCAGCGGCCGTACCTGTGAGGCTAATGGCCGACCAGGGTCATCTTGAACGAGTAGCGGTCGGCGAGATAGGCATGGCTCCCGTGCTCTACCGGCCGGCCGGCCGGGTCGAACGTCGTCCTGGTCATCGTGAGGACGGTGGCGTTGCGCGGGGCCTGGAGCAGCTTCGCTTCCCGGGCCGTCGCCCGCCGCGCGCCAATGACCTGCTCGCCGGCCTGCAGCCGCACGCCCTGGCTGCGCAGCAGCTCGTACAGGCCGGTCTTTTCCAGCGCCTCCTCCGGCCGGCCCTCGAGCAGCCCGGCCGGCAGGAAGTTATGCATGATCGCCAGCGGGTTCCCGTCGGCCAGCCGCAGCCGCTCCACCGAGAGCACTGCGGCTCCCGACGGCAGCGAGAGAATCGAGGCGAGCTCGTCGTTCGCCTCGATCTCGCTGGTGGCCAGGACGGTGGTGGCCGGGTGCCGATGATTCGCTGAGAGGTCGTCGTACAGGCTGGTCAGCGCCACCGACCGGAGGATACGGGGTGCCACGACAAGCGTGCCGAGACCACGGCGGCGTACCACGAGGCCCTGCTCGACGAGGCGCTGCACCGCCTGCCTGACGGTGGGGCGGCTCACGCCGAGCCGCTCGGTCAGATCGAGCTCGTTGTCGAGCCGGTCGCCCGGCTTGAGCGTCCCGTCCTCGATCGCCTGCTTGAGGTTCTCGGCGATCTGGAAGTACAGCGGGATCGGGCTGGTGCGGTCGAGCGGCCGCTCGATCATGGCGCCTCCCGGGGATACGGGCTCGCCGGGGAGCCGTGTCAACACCACCAGTATAGGCCAAGGTATCGATTGAGTCCATGTTATCCTGACTTGCTTACATACTATTGACATGACATTAGCTACGTGTTAATTTTCGGACACTATGCGGCAATGACCCATCGTGGTGGACGCGCGAAGGAGGTGAGGGGCGCCGCCGCTCGCCTTGCGTGGCTCTGTCGCGGAGACGTGCAGGCTCGTCTGGGCGCCCTAGGCGGAACATGGCGCCGACTGAATGGCGCCGGGCGGTGGCGTGAGATCCAGCGGCGGCAAGACCGGGAGGCGGTCGCTCGCGGCTTACGAGTTCAACCGGGTCAGTACGCACGCGGCACGCCACTACAAGATCGAGGTCATACAGAATCGAGGCGCTTTCCGTGCACGAGTCAAGATCAACCGATCGGTCCGACGGGGCAGTCGCTCACCACCGGGCACGGCGCATGTGGCGGCGAAGGCTCACGCTCTCGCTCGCCGTGCCTGCAGCCGCCGCCGTGGCGGTCGCGGGCTGTTCTTCATCTTCCTCCCCCGGGACGTCTTCCTCCTCTTCGCCCGCTGCCGCCACGTCGAGCACGTCAAACAGTTCGCTCGGCACGTTCTACTTCGTTTCGCATGGCTGCCCCACCGACCCCTTCTGGCCACCGGTGTGGAACGGCGCCACCGACGCCGGTAAACGGCTCGGCATCAAGGTGGACATCCTGCACATCACGTCGTCCGAATGCGGGAGCACGGCGGCTGAAGTGAGTTTGCTCGACACGGCCATCGCCGCCCACCCGGCCGGGATCGCCACCACCGTCACCGACGGCACCTCGTTCAGTTCGGCGCTGCAAACCGCGGCCAAGGACAACATCCCGGTGGTCGTATTCAACAGCGCGCCGACCGCCAGCGGGGCGCCGAGCAGCGCCAACCCCTATCTCGCCTACATCGGCCAGCAGAACTACTCGGCCGGCGAAGGACTGGCCACCGAGGCGGCCAAGGAGTTCAGCCTGGCCAAGGGTGCGTCGGTTGTCGTTATCGACCACGAGCCCACCAACATCTCGCTCACGCAGCGGCTAGAGGGTGTGAAAGCCGCCTTCAAGCCCATGGGCATCACGCCCACCGTGGTCAACACCTCGGACGACGTCTCGTCGGGTGCCTCGATCGTCAGCTCCTATCTGACCACCCACAAGAGCCTGGACGCCATCCTGACCCTGGGCACTACGGGTACCGACGAGGTGGCTGAGGCGCAGGCCAGTGCCGGCACCCACTTCAAGATCGGCGCCATGGACCTTGACTCCACAACGCTCAGCTACATCGAGCACGGTACGGTCACCTTCACAGTTGACCAGCAGCCGTATCTGGAGGGTTACCTGAGCATCGTCGAGCTCTTCCTCGACGCGACCGAGGGTGCCTCTCCCGTGAGCATTTCCACCGGGCCCGTCTTCCTCACCTCCTCCAACGTGAAGGCGCTGGGCAAGTACGTGGCCCACACCGGTTACTGAGCTCCGCTGCGACCTCTGTTCTGGCTAAGGAGACCTCCAATTGACAGCAGATCGAAGGGAGCCTGTTAAGGCGGCGGCCATCGCCACCGGGAGCACCCCCGGTGGCCCGGCCGCCCCGGTTCCCTCAGGCCACGGCACCGCGCCCACCTCCAGGCTGGGCGGCGGCCAGCTGATCTTCCGCCTGATCCGCCAGCGGGAAGCGGGCATCGTCGGTGTCGGCGCCCTGCTGTTCATCATCTTCTCGGTTCTTTCGCACGGCGATTTCGACAGCCTGGAGAACTGGGGCGGGATCAGCAGCGGGGCAGCCGAGCTCGGGCTGGTGACGGTGGGTGTCTCACTGCTGATGATCTGCGGCGAGTTCGACCTCTCGGTGGGGGCGAACTTCTCGTTCGCCGCGCTGGTCATGGCCACCATGATCCAGGATCATTACCCGGCGCTGGAGGCGCTGCTGGTCGACCTGGCCATCGGTGCCGGGATCGGCCTCCTCAATGGCCTGGTGACCGTATTCCTCAACATCCCGTCGTTCATTACCACGCTGGGCACGTTCTTCTTGTGGACCGGCGTCACCTTGATCGTCACCGGCGGTGAGACGGTCACGATCCTGCCGCCGGCCCCCCTGATGCTCAGCGTGCTCGGTGGCACGCTGACCGGGCAGATCCGCACGGAAGTGCTCTGGTGGCTCGGCATCGCCGCCGTGGCTGGTCTGGTGCTGCACCGGACCGTCACCGGCAACTGGTTCTACGCCGTCGGCGGCAAGCGGTCCGCCGCCGTGGAGGCGGGCGTCCCGGTGACCCGCACCCGGATACTGGCCTTCATGATCTGCGGTGTGCTGGCCGCCTTCGCCGGGGCCGTCCAGCTCGGCCACCTCGGGTCCATGTCGGCCTCGTTCGGTACGACGTACCAGCTGGAAGCCATCGCCGCCGCGGTTGTCGGGGGGACTGCCCTGATGGGAGGGCGGGGATCGATGCTCGGGGCCGTGGTGGGCACGGTCATCCTCGAGATGCTCGACAGCGGGCTGATCCTCAGCGGGGTTTCCCCCTACTGGTACGAATCGGTCGTCGGCGTGATCGTGATTCTGGCCGTGGCCATGTACACCGGCCTCGGCCGGCTCACTCGCGGAGGGGAATGATGACGGCACCTGACGGCGCGGCCGGAGCCGGAACCGCTGCGATGACCACCGAGACGCCCTGGTTCGAGGCGCGGGGGGTGGGCAAGCAGTTCGGCGGTGTGGTGGCCCTCGACGGGATCGACCTCACTTTCCGCGCCGGCGAGATCGTGGGACTGATCGGCGACAACGGGTCGGGCAAGTCGACCTTTGTCAAGATTGCCTCGGGCGTCCACCAGCCGGGGCGTGGATCGATCGCCATCGCGGGCAAACAGGTACGTTTCCGCACCGCGGCGGACGCCCGGCGGGCCGGCATCGAGACGGTGCACCAGGACCTGGGCCTGGTCGACTCCATGAGCATCGTCCGGAACTTCTTCCTGGGTGCCGAGGTACGCAAGGGCCCGTTCCTCAACCTGCGGCACATGCGCCGCGAGACGGTCAAGATGCTCGACGAGATCGGGCTGGGCAACCTGCGGGACCTGGGCCAGGACGTCAGCCGCCTCTCCGGTGGCGAACGCCAGGCCATCAGCATCGGCCGTGCCGTTGCGTTCGAGAAGAAGATGCTTATCCTCGACGAGCCGACCTCCGCTCTGTCCATTGCGGAAACGGACAAGGTATTCGAATTCATCCGCCGGGCCAAGGAACGGGGGCTGGCTGTGGTGTGCGTCATGCACAACCTGGCTCAGGTGCGCGACGTCGCCGACCGTTTCGTCGTGTTCTGGCACGGCAAGAAGGTGGCCGACCTGGTCAACGCGGGCCAGAGCGAACGCGAACTGGCGCAGTACATACTCGAGGGCAAGCTGGTCGAGATGGGTATCGAGCAAAGCGAACTCGACACCGGGACCCTGCGTAAGCTCGCAGAGAGCTGAACGGCCGGCCAGCACGGATCTGGCTGTTAACTGGCGGCGCAGCAGCCTGCTGCCGGCTGGTCTGACGAGGAGCCGTATGGCCTGGCTTTCCTGTTCCCGGTGTGGACCATAGACGCATGCCGTCAGCCGGACCCGGAGCGCCCGCGCCGGAGCCACTGGCCCTGGCCGGGGCGGGCGAGCGTTTCGCCGTCGGCCAGCAGGACCTCCCCGCGGCGGATCACGATCCGCGGCCAGCCCTGGACCTGCCAGCCGTCGTAGACCGAGTAGTCGGCGCGCGACCGCATGCGCGCGCCGTCGACCGTGCGGCGCTGCTGCGGATCCCAGAGCGCGAGGTCTGCGTCGGAGCCCACGGCGATAGCGCCTTTGCGCGGGTAGAGGCCGAACAGGCGGGCCGCGTTCGCTGAGGTCAGGTCCACGAACTGGGCGAGCGAGATCCGCCCGGTGGCCACGCCCTCGGAGAACAGCATCGGCATCAGCGTCTCCAGGTCGGCGACTCCCTGCCGGGCCGTCCGCACGTCCAGCGCCGGGTCCAGCTTGTCGGCCAGCAGCCAGGGTGCGTGGTCGCTGCAGACGGTGTCGACGTCCCCGGCGGCGAGGCCGGCCCAGAGCGCGTCCCGGTCGGCCCGCTCCCGCAGCGGCGGCGCGCCCACGTACTTGCCGGCGTCGGGCTCGGCAAAGCGGTCGCTGGTCAGGTGCAGGTACAGCGGCCGGGTCTCGACGTGCACCGGCAGGCCGGCGGCCCTGGCCTGGCGGCAGCGGTCCAGCGCCGCCGCTGAGGACAGGTGCACGATGTAGACCGGCGCCCCGGTGTCCCTCGCCACCGCGACGGCCTGGTCCACGGCCGCTGCCTCGGCGGCGACCGGCCGGGAATCCGGGAAGTTCGCCACGGCCCCGCGGCCCTCGGCGACCAGCTCCCGGCCGGACCGTTCCAGCAGCTCGGCCGCCTCGCAGTGCAGCAGGGTCAGCGAGCCTGCCTGCCGTGCCGCGCCCGCGGCCGCCCGCAGGCCCGCCGGGTCCGCGGTCTCCGGGTGCGTCAGGAACACCTTGACGCTGGTATGCCCCTCCGCGGCCAGCGCGGCGATCTCGCCGCCGGCGCCGGCGGCGAGATCGGTCAGCACCGGGTGCAGGAACCAGTCGACCGCGGCCTCGGGCGCGGCGCCCGCCATCTCCCGGGCGACGGCCGCGGGTGCGGACTCGCCGGGCAGCGGGAACGTCATGTTCCCGACGGTCGTGATCCCCCCGCCGATCGCGGCGAGCGACCCGGTCCAGAAGTCGTCCACCCAGAACGGCTCGGACTCGCCGAGCGCCTCCGCCCGGCGGAGCAGCCCGGGGAGCCCCTGGTACACCAGGTGCACGTGCGCGTCGACGCCGCCGGGCAGCGCGAGCAGGCCGCTCGCGTCGATCTCCTCCCGGCCGGTCATGTCGCCGCCGAGCTGGGCTATGCGCCCGTCCCGGATCCCGATGCCGGCCGTCTCCGGCGTGCCCGGGCCGGCCACGGCCGCGCCGCGGACCACGAGGTCGTGCATGTCAGGCATGCCAGGATTCTGGCACGCCGCCGGGCCGACGCTGGCCCGGCAGCAACGACAGCAGAGCGCCAACGATGCCGCGATAGCGACAGCAGAACGTCGACGATGCGGCCCTTGAACGGCCCGGCCGCGGTGCTAGGCCGAAGCGCCCTGGGGCGCGGTGCCGGTGGCGGGGAGGCCGGCCTGCTCGCGGAGGCGGTCCGCCACGTCGGTGCGCTCCCAGGTGAAGTCCGGCTCGTCCCGGCCGAAGTGGCCGTACGCGGCGGTGGGCCGGTAGATCGGGCGGAGCAGGCTGAGGTGGTCCCGCAGCGCGGCCGGGCGGAGGTCGAAGTTCTTGCGCACGAGGTCGAGGATGGCGGCGCGGGGGATCTTCTCGGTGCCGAAGGTGTCGATGTGCAGGGACAGCGGCCTGGCCATGCCGATCGCGTACGCGACCTGGAGCTCGGCCCGGTCGGCCAGCCCGGCGGCCACGACGTTCTTGGTCACGTACCGGGCGGCGTACGCCGCGGACCGGTCCACCTTGGAGGGGTCCTTGCCGGACAGCGCGCCGCCGCCGTGCCGCGCCGCGCCGCCGTAGGTGTCGACGATGATCTTCCGCCCGGTCAGCCCGGTGTCACCGACCGGGCCGCCGACCACGAACCGGCCGGTCGGGTTCACGTAGAAGTTCTCCCGCAGGTCCGCCGGGTCGTACAGGTCGGCGGGCAGCACCGCGGTGACCACCTCGGTCCACAGCGCGTCGGGCAGCTTGTCTTCGGCGCCCTCGGCGTGCTGCGTGGAGATCAGCACCTTGTCGACGGACACCGGCCTGCCGTCGCCGTCGTAGCGCACCGTCACCTGCGTCTTGCCGTCCGGCCGCAGGTAGGGCAGCACCCCGGACTTGCGCGCCTCCGCCAGGCGCCGTGCCAGCCGGTGCGCGAGCGCGATCGGGGCCGGCATCAGCTCCGGCGTCTCGTTGCTGGCGTAGCCGAACATCATTCCCTGGTCGCCCGCGCCGACCTCGTCATAGGTGTCGGCGCCGCCGGCACCGGCGCGGATCTCATGCGCCCGGTCGACGCCCTGGGCAATGTCCGCGGACTGCCGGTCCAGCGCGGTCATGACGCCGACCGCGTTACCGTCGTAGCCCAGGCTGCCGGAGTTGTATCCGATGTCGCAGATCGTGGCGCGGGCGATGCCGGCGTAGTCGATGTGCGCGTCCGTGGTGATCTCGCCGGCGATCACGCACAGCCCGGTGGTCAGCAGCGTCTCCACCGCCACCCGGGACTCCGGGTACTCGGCAAGCGCCGCGTCCAGGATCGCGTCGGACACCTGGTCGGCGACCTTGTCCGGGTGGCCCTCGGTCACCGACTCGGAGGTGAAGTGGAAACCGTCCTGGTCCTGCTTGCTCACGTTGTCACCCCTTGCTCGGGACTGCTGATCGGGCGGTGGTCCTGGCGGCAGCGGCGTCAGCCGCGCCGCGGGCTTGCGTGGCGTTCGGGGCCGCAGTCCGCTCAGCCGGGGCGTTCTGGCTGGTGCTGGGTGCGGTGGGCGGCGTCGTGACCTCCGCCCGGACGATGGCCGCGCCGGCCACCATCGCGGCGAGCTTAGCGCGTGCGGTGTCCGGCAGCAGGTGGCGCAGCCCGCAGTCGGGATTGATCACGAGCTTGTCCGGGGCCACGAAGCGCAGCGCGCGCCGGATCCGGGCGGCCACCAGGTCCGGCGACTCCACCCGCTCGGTTTTCACGTCGATCACACCCAGCCCCAGGCCGCGATCCCAGTGGTGCTGCTCGAGCAGGCCCAGGTCCTCGTCGCCGGTCCGGGCGAACTCCAGCGCGAGCTGGTCCACGTCCGCCTCCTTGACCGCCGGGAACAGGAAGTCGTAATGACCCTCCCAGAGCGGGCGGGCGTACCTGTTGCCGTAGCAGACGTGCAGGATCCAGGTCACGTCAGCGGCGCCGGTCACGATGTTGACCGCCTCGACCGCAAGCCCGGCGTCCTCGGGGTAGCCGGCCAGGAAGGGCTCGTCGAGCTGCAGCACCCGTGCGCCCGCCCGGGCCAGCTCGGCGGCCTCCGCGGCGAGCAGCCCGGCGAGCGCCCGCACCAGGCCTGCGTGGTCGGGGTACGCGCCCGTGGCGTCCTGGATCCGGTGGGCCAGCGAATAGGGCCCGGTGAGCGACAGCTTGACGGGCCGGTCGGTGAGCTGCCGGACGAACCGGAAGTCCCCGGCCAGCCCGAGGCTCGCCGGGCCGGGCGGCGGGAGCGGCGCGCCGATGCTGGCGTCGTAGTAGTCGAAGTAGTCGCCCTTGTCCGGCCGCGCGATCTCCACCCCGGGAATCCGGGCGAGCAGGTAGTCGACGTCATTGTCGCGGCGCAGCTCGCCGTCGGACACGATGTCGATGCCGGCCCGCTCCTGGTCCAGCACCGCTGCCTTGATCGCCATCTCGTGGATCTCGTCGAGGTGGCGGCGGCTGATCCGGTGCCGGTAGTAGTCGTTCTTGAGCTGGCCGAGCCATTCCGGCACCGAGTACGAGCCGATCACCGTGGTTGGCAGCAGCGTCTGCGGCAGGTCGCCCGCGCGCCGCTGTGGCGTGCTCATTCGCGCACCGCCGCGGTCAGCGTCTTGACGTTCGAGGAGGGCCGCGCCGAGAACGGCGAGATGCGGACGTCGAAGCCGGCCCGCCCGCCGATGTGCCGCAGCAGCGGGCCGTTGACCCAGTTCACCACCGACCCGTCGTACTTGCCCGGGCCGAAGAACCCGGACTGGTACCGCCGCGCGTCGTCGAGGAACAGGTCGTGGCACTGCAGCCGGCCGAACGGGTGCAGCAGCGGCAGGGTCTCGGCGAGGCTGCTCAGCGCGCCGTTGTTGACGTGCACCCGGATGTCGCCGTAGGACTCGAGCTGGGACCGCAGCAGCTCGCCGTTCAGGTCCGGGGTGACCTGGTACAGGTCGAGCCCCTCCAGCGGCCGGTAGCGTTCCTGCAGCCGCAGCGCGGACCAGACCTCGCGCCAGAACGTCACCGCCCGTGTGGTGTCGCCGAAGTGCTGCGGCAGCGCCTCGCAGAGCAGTTCCGGGCCCAGCCGGAGCAGCTTGTCGGCCAGTTCACCGACGCGCTCCGGGGGCGCGGCGAACTGCTGCGCGATCCTCGCCGCGTCGGCGCCAGGCAGGAACGCCCTGACCTCGACCTGGTAGATGTGGCCCCCGATGCGCGCCACCTCGTCGCTCGGCAGGTTGTCGTAGACGTTGGAGATGTAGACGAGGAACGCCTTGCCGCGCAGGAAACCGAGGCTGACCGCCGGGTGGGTGGCGTCCACGACCAGCGTGCTGACGTGGTCGCCGTGGTGGGCGACGGTCTTGAGCGCGCGGCCGAGCACGTGCGGCGAGTAGTCGCACATGATGTAGTGCAGCCGGCGGTAGTAGTCGCGGCTGTGCGCCCGGGACAGCTCCACGAACTCATCCAGCCAGGTCCGGGCCTGGTTGCCGTTGCCGACCCCGAGTTCGACCACGTACAGCTCGGGCGGCAGCGCGTTCCTGGCGTCCAGGTCGTCCCAGGTCTTGAAGATCTCCAGGATCAGGTCCCGGGCCGCGGTGATGTTCCGGGCGTCGCTCTCGCCGCCCGGCAGTGCCTGCTCGTAGTCCCGGCCGGTCACCCGCTCCCAGTGGGACAGTTCCTGCCAGTACAGCGCGTTGAACCGCCAGATGCAGCTGTGCCTGCCGGTCACCCACGGCTCCAGCGGCACGCGCGCGGAGCGCTCCGGGCTGGCGTGCTCGTCCAGCAGCCCGGCGATCGCGGCCCGCAGGTCCGTGGCGGCGCAGCGGCGCAGGTCGATGGCCACCTCCAGCGCGGCCTCGGACCGCGGTCCGTGCTGCGGGTCACGGCCGCCCCCGGCGCTGTCGGGCTCGGCCCCGCCGCGCCACGGCGCGAGCACCGGGCGGTAGTCGGCGACCTCGCGGAAGCTGGACCGGTACTGGATCCAGTCGCAGACCACGTTCAGCCGGGAAAGGTCGACCGTGCTGGCGCAGAGCGCCTCGACGACCGGCGCGAGGGCAGAGCTCACATCGACTGGGTCCTTGCCCCGGAGCCGGGCGACCGGGCGCACGTCAACCCGCATGACCGCCTCCTCCCGCGGCTGCCCGGGCGGGAAGGCCGCCGCTCCCGGCGGGAAGGCCGCCGCTCCCGGCGGGAAGGCCGCTGCCCTCGGCGCCGGCGCCGGCCCGGGCGTGCAGCGCCTTGGGGATCCCCGCGCGCTGCAGGATGGCCGGCACGCGGTGCTCGTTGCCCACCGCCATCACGTGCACCCCCGCGACCCCGGGGATCTGCCTGATCGCGCTGATCGTCTCGGCGCAGGCGGCCATCGCCTCGTCGGCAACCCGGTCCGCCGGGACGCCGCGCAGCCTGCGGCTCAGCTCGGCGGGCACCTGCACGCCCGGCACGTGCGCTTCGAGGTGGCCGAGCGCGCGCAGCGAGGAGATCGGCCCCACCCCGGCCAGGATGTAGCAGCGTTCGTGCAGGCCCAGGTCGCGCACCTGCGCCATCCAGCGCTCGAACGGGGCGGTGTCGAACACGTACTGGGTCTGCACGAACTGGGCGCCGGCCGCGACCTTCTTGCCCAGGCGGCCCGCGCGGAACTCGGCCGGCGGGGCGGCGGGGTTCTCCACCGAGCCGAGAAACCAGCGGGGCGGCGGCTTGAGCTCCCGGCCGGACAGCAGCCTGCCCTCGTCGCGCATGGCCTTCGCGGCCCACAGCAGCTGGATGCTGTCGAGGTCGAACACGGGCTTGGCGTCGGCGTGGTCGCCGAACTTCGGGTGGTCGCCGGTCATCACCAGGATGTTCGGTATCCCCATGGCCGACGCGCCCAGCAGGTCGGACTGGAGCGCGATCCGGTTCCGGTCCCTGCAGGTGACCTGCATGATCGGCTCGACCTCCGCGGACATCGCGGCCAGGCTGCCGGCCCAGCTCGACAGCCGGACGGCGGCGCCCTGGTTGTCGGTGATGTTGACCGCCGCGGTCCACTCGCGCAGGTGCGCCACCTTGCGCACGACCGCCGCGGGGTCGGCGCCGCGCGGCGGGCCGACCTCCGCCGTCACGGTGAACACGCCGCTCTCCAGGGAACTGCGGAACCTGCCGGGAAGCGCTCCGGCGCCGCCGTGGCTTGTCGACTCGCCCACCTGGGTTACCCGCCGGTCTCGGTCCACAGATCCTCGTCTCGCCCTTGCCAGTACCTGATCCAGGAGCTTTGCCCCCATACTCGGTGATCAATCGGAAGCTGCAGCCGCAGCAGGTCGCCGGCCCGGCCCTCGCTGTCGGCTCGCTCGAAGGCCGTCACCCACACGCACCGCATCTGCGGGTAGACCTCGCACCCCCCGTCGCTGCCGACCCCGCCGCACGGCCCGTTCCGCAGCTGCTTGGGGCACGTCATCGGGCAGGAGTAACCGGTGGACGGCAGCGCGCACTGGCCGCACATCCGGCAGCCGAAGATCTCCTGTTTCACGCCCTTCTCTGCCGCGGTGAACAGCCGGCGCAGCCAGGGCACTGCCTCCAGCCACGCGGCGAGCCGGGTGTAAGCCGCGTTCGGCTCGAGCAGGCGGTGCAGCAGGTACATCGAGCGCGCGGAAGCCCGCGGGGTCACCGGACGCGGTGACACCGGCGCCCCGGCCGGCGCCGTTGCCACGGCCGGCGCTTTGGCCGGCAGCCCGGCCGATGGTGCCGCTGCGGTGCTGCGTACGTTCATTGGTTTCAGCATCGGCGCGCCGGGCCGGCCGGAGCTACCGGCGGCCGCACAACGAAGGTCTCGCCTTCGTTGTGCCGCCGGGACAACGCCGCAAGCGCGTTCGCCACGTCCGGACCCCGCTCAGCCCGGCGCGCCGAGCAGGCGGTCCAGGGTCGCGGGTTCCCTGCCGTGGACGTTCAGCACCACGCCGTGCACGAGCGGGCGGGCCTCGGCGAGCAGTTCCGCTGCCAGCTCGACGCCGGTCTCGGCCGCGTGCGAGCCTGCCCGCTCCATGGCCGTAAGCGTCTGCTGCGGGATGCTGATGTCCGGCACCTCGTGCGAGAGGTAGTCGGCTTCCTCGAAGCTGCGCAGCGGCACGACCGACAGCAGGACCGGGACGCCCTCATCGGCCAGCGCGGCCATCATGATGCGGAACTGGGTGAGCTCGTACACCGGCCGGCTGATCAGGAACCTGGCGCCGGCCCGGATCTTGCTGGCCGTGCGGGCGATCTCCGCGTCGAGCGCGGCGGCGCTCGGGTTGAACCGGGCGCCCGCGTGAAACGAGGTCTTGGCCGCCAGCGGCAGGCCGTTGCAGTCGATCCCCTTGTTCAGGTCTGCCACGAGCTCGACCAGCCCCACCGAGTCCACGTCCCAGATGCCGTCGACGTTGGGGTAGTCGCCGGGCAGCGGCGGGTTCCCGGTCTCGCACACCAGGTTGCGGATGCCGAGCGCGTTCGCCCCGAGCAGGTCCGCCTGCAGCGCCATGATCGTCTTGTCCCAGGTGGTGACGGTGGCGACCGTCTCCACGTCGGCCCGCTGCTGCAGCTGGAACGCCAGGTCGATGGTGCTGAGCTGAGCCCGCGGGCTCTGCCTGGGAGCG
>Ga0335075_10001426_pt1 | contig 39491 bp, 35 predicted proteins | sample Lox_Sample_24_FD_206723 | JGI IMG/M metagenome (GOLD analysis project Ga0335075, IMG submission 206723) | Soil microbial communities from Loxahatchee National Wildlife Refuge, Florida, United States - Lox_Sample_2.4 | ecosystem: Environmental > Terrestrial > Soil > Wetlands | place: USA... | reverse complement strand
GAGCGCACCTCACATCTGCCGCGCTGGCTCCATGACTACAACTGGCACCGCCCTCATGCCAGTCTCGGCGGCGCTCCACCCATTTCTCGTTCCGGTCTCGATTGGAACAACGTGTTGATACATGACAACTAGACACTTGCCTGCCGCAGGCAGGCTCGTCACTGCTTTATCCCATTTCCACCGTGACTTCCGCTCCGCGCGCCACTCCAAGCGCCCTCGCCGCGCTCGCCTTGTTCACGGCAATTTCCAAATACCCGCTCGACCCGATCACCGCGATCGGCTCTCCCGCTGCGCCCCCCGCGAACGTCGCCGACAGCTTCGTGATCTGCGCGTTGCCGACGCGAATCGTGAACTTGCCATCCGACGCCGTTAGCGCCGGAACATCCTCCGGCTTGAAATTCGTCATCAGGTTGCCGAACGCGTCCGTCTTCAGCACGACGCCTTTCATCGCCTTTTCGCCGGCCGCCTTCGGCTTGGGAATCGCGAACCGGACGAAATCCGTAATCTCGTCGCCAAAACTCGCGCTTTGCCACGACTTCGAAAGCCACGCCGCCACGGGAGCGAAAATGTCGCGCCCATGAAACGTGTTGCTCACCGGAGTGCGGAAATAATGTGCCGCCGTGATGTTCCAGACGTGCAGTGCTTCGGCCTGCTCGTACGCCACCGAAAGGACGCCATTATCCGGCGCGACGAAGTAGTGCTGGTCCGACGCTACCAGAATCGGCCGCCGCGCCGTCCCCACGCCCGGATCGACCACCACCAGGTGAATCGTCTTCGAGGGAAAATATTTGTACGAATTTCCCACCGTCAACGCGCCGTCCAGCACGTCGAAGGGAAGCACGCCATGCGTGATGTCCACGATCTGCGCTTCCGGATTGATGCCCAGGATCACGCCCTTCATGGCCGCGACCAGATGGTCGTTGATTCCGTAATCGGTCGTAAGAGTGATGATCGGTCGCGCCAATTTTCGCTCCTATTTCACGCCGCTGCCGCGCGCAGTCGCACTCACAAGCTTCGCGCCCCGCATCGCTTCCCACATTCGATTCATGCGGCGTTTCAAGTTTGACGCTATCCAACGCCGCCACTTGTGTCAAGAAAACCGCGCTCCGCCGATTCGCGATAAGCAACCGAGCCGAAGGAAGCACGGACGCACCGAGGCACAGAACAAGAAAATCCGCACCCTTGCGCAACGCGCAAGAGTGCGGCGCCCGCAAAGGCGTGCTCGTGGCGTGGAAGGCGGCTTTGGAGTGCGGCGGCTTGCCACCGCTTTCGTCGATTCGAAGCTCCCTGTGGAAATGTGCAAAATAGTACTTTCACCGGTGATTAGAACTGCCTCGCTTCGTTTGTTTTCAGCAGCTTGCGGCGATTTCTAATCGCAGTTCAGTAGATTAGAAATGCAGTGGCCAGTGGCCCTTCGCTTTCGCTCAGGGCAAGCGAGTGCCGCGAGATGAGTTCACATTGCGCGTGCCGCTTGAAGGTCAATCGTCCCTCCGGGACTTCCTCTCACACCCGATTTTTCCCGGCGCTGCGCTCGACCTGCCTGCGGCAGGTGAGCTTGTGCCGGGCGGGCAGGCCCGCCCAGCAAGATGGCGGGCAGGCTCCGCGGCTGCGAAGAGCAAACCGCGCATTAGCGTTTCTTCCAGGCGAAGCGGTTCGAGTCGGCGAAGGGGATGTTGCCGACGTAGTTGATTTGGACTGTGGGGCTGACTTCGTTCTCGTAGGGCTCGTCGTCGGAGCCAGATCGCTGCCCCTCGCCGTCGTGTCGCGCGATGGATTCGATCTGCTCTGTTTCCAGCGAGGCGCTAGCGTCCTGGTTTGTCGCTTGGGACTGGTCGGTCGGGGCCGGTTCGGCTTCGACCTGGAGTTCTTCCTGCGCGATCTGGTCTATCGGTTCTTCTCGTTGTTCGTCGGGCAGGGAAGCGTCATCCGATTGGTGTGTAAGGATTTCGAGGGACGGTGCGGCTGGCTCGGGGCAGGCGCGGACGGCGTGTTTAATGCCGCTGCGGCCGGAGGATGGGATTTGGCGGTCGGCGACGGAAAAGATGCCCTGGGTGGGAGGCTCGGACCATTTGTTGTTCTCGTCGATACAGCTATAAGCGCGGATGGCGCGAACTACTGAGTCGGCGTTCACGTGGCCGGGAGCCTGTTCGAGGATGGAATCGAGGGCCCATCGCATATTGGCCCGGCGGGTATAGATGAGGCCGGTGGCGGTGGCGTGTCGGTAGAGGGAGCGATGGTCGGCAAGATCGTAGTTTTTGGCGAGGCGGTAAACCGGGTGCCAGTTGACGAATTCCTCTTCGATTTCTTCGCGGAGGGGGTGGTGGCAAATCTGGCATTTGCGACGGTGGCGTTCGAGGCGATCTTCATTGATTTCAGTGGGTTGCGTAAGTTCCGTGGGCCGCTTGCTCATTCCTGACAATCTCCTTTGACCGGCTGGGCCGGTGAATTTGTGCGCGGCGCAGCAGTTGGCTGCGCTGGCGTTCCATTTTGGAACGCGGAGTGGCGTCCGGCGCGTGTCGCCGTGAGGGCCGAATGCGCACACGTCAATTATTCATTGTATTATCGGGGAAGGCACTTAATACCATAGATAGAGGAAAAAGTCAAGGACTAGTACTATAAAAAGAGAGTGACTAGCGGCACTTCGATCCGGTTTGTGAGGTAAACTCCGTGCCGTGCAGCACGAGCTTTCGTTGGTGTCGGCGTTCGTGATAAGGAGCAGGCGGGATCGTTATCGGGAAATGGTGTCGAACCCGCGCCTGCGACACAAGTTCATCAAGCTTCTCCACGACTTCAGACACTTCGATCCCCGGTATCGTCTGCCCTTTCAGAGCGACAAACTCTTTGCTGAGAACATCGCTCGGGAATTGCAAAAGCGGCACTCTCCAAAGCTCGTGTACGCGATCTCCGAAGACCCGTCTCTTGATCAGAGGGAAGTTCCGCTCGTCGAAACCCTCGAAAGGATCGTCGGATACGGTATGGGCACAATCCTCTCGTGCATTCCCGCCCGGCTCGCGTTTGTGGAAACCGAGGATGAACGTTTCATCCTCGAACGTCACGATCCGTTCGAAAAACGTGAATACGTGCGGTTTGTTATCGGCCGCAAAGACGAAGATAGCCGTGTCGAGCAGGGAATCTTCCAAGCTGCGGCGGCAGCGTTGGAATGGCAGACCATTACAGGCTCCGATGCCGACGAGCTGAACGAATTGCGAGATTGGTTCGGCGAAAACCTTGAGAAGCCGACTTCCTTCGGACGCGACAAGCTTCGTCTCGGAATCTGCTGGTTTAAGACGGACGCCACCCAGCACATCTCCCGTGTTTGGGAAATGGTCCGCATCCTCGAGCGCAACGGCGTCTATGTGCAAAAGATCAGGACAGACCGGCCCGGATACGTGATCTACGAGGACGAGTGGCAACTCGTGGCCGAACCATTTCGAAAAGGAACGATGCTGAGGAAGAAATCGTGAGCAAAAAGATTGGCCGAATCTAAGGCATGGAACTACAAAAACCAAGTGCTGCCGCGCTGAAGGCCCCGCCACGGCGGGCAGGCGCCGCGCTACGTTGAGTCAACTGCAGCCACGCTCAGGACCCGCCACGGAAAAATAAACTGCTGGTGCGTTGAAGGCCCCGCCACCGGGGGGCAGGCCCGCCCAGCAAGATGGCGGGCAGGCGCGGCGCTACGCTAAGGCGAAGGGCTGTTGCAAGGGGAAGGGCTGCTGCGCTGAAGTCCGCAGCGCTACGTAAAGTCAACACCACTGTCTTTTTGACGCGCTGGTGCGGGTGCGATTACGGTTTTCTGGCGCTCGTGCGCGATTCATTATTGCTGGACCAACTGCTGCCGGGCGCTACGTTGAGTCAACTTCGGCGGATGCAGCGGCGAGCGGTGTCCCGCCATATCGTTAACGTGCTGGAGACCCTGCCTGCGACGGGGGGCTCTTGGTTGTTGGTGGGATTCAACGTAGAGCCGCGGGCTTCAGCGCGGCAGATTTTGAATTTAGCTTTTTCCAGGGCGGAACCCAATCTATTGCCGCCGCGCTGCTTAGCATTTTCATTCCGACTGCGCTGAACGAGCCCTCGAATGGATATTCGACCGGCCGCCGACATAGACCCTTTCGGACGGGGTTCAGCCAGATATACCAAGCGACGCCATCGGCGGAGTCGGTGAGGCGCAGCGCGTGGTCGTAATATTTGAATTGCCACAACTCGGAACGAGTGCGACGTGCGAATTCGACCGCGGTTTCCTGTTTGAAGCCCTCGACGAACTTGGTCAAATTGCTCGTGTCTTTGGCGCCTGCTGCGAGGAAGTGGACGTGGTCGGGCATGACGCAATATGCGTGGACAAGGAAATCGCAAAGCGTCGACCATTCTCGGAGTCGCACGACCAACCAAGAGGCGATGCGCGGATTCTGACCGAAGCGGCGCCGATGGTGGAAACAGAGCGTGATGAAAAACAGCCCGCGTCCGCGATAACGATCGACAGGCAGGCGTATGTTTTTGCGTTTAAAGGTGGCGTGAGGAGGCATTCGGCATCTAACGACCCAATGAAGTCGTGACCTAAAGAGAGTGCCGAGTCTAAGGCACAGAACGACGAAAACCAAGTCAACTGCTGCTGCGCTGAAGGCTGCGGCGCTACGTTAAGTCAACACCACCGTCTGTTTAACACGCTGGTGGGGGTGCGATTACGATTTTTCTAGTGCTACCGCGAGTCATTGGCGCTGAACCACCTACCGCGCTGAAGGCTGCGGCGCTACGTTAAGTCACCTGCGCAGGCGGAAACGAATGTCGATCTCCTACCACAAGAACGGCGAATCCATTTAGAATTGGGAGCTTATGAAGGTACTGTTCGTATCGTCGGAAGGATTGCCATATTCGAAGACGGGCGGCCTGGCGGACGTGGTCGAGGCGCTGCCGAAGGCGCTGGCGGCTGCGGGGCACGAAGTTGTGGTTCTGCTGCCGCGCTATCGCGGCAATAAAACCAACGGAGTGGCGCTTCCCAGCCTGACGATTCCGATGGGGACCGCGCTGCGGTTTCCGTCGATCATGGAGGGAGACGACATCGCGGGCGTGCGCTACTTCTTCGTCGACGACGTCGGATATTTCGACCGCGACCAGCTTTACGGCGACAAAACCGGCGATTACAAGGACAACGCCGAGCGGTTCGCGGAATTTTCGCGCGCTGCGATCGAATTTGTGAAGCGCGTGTGGATGCCGGACGTGATTCATTGCCACGACTGGCAGGCGGCGTTGGTGCCTGTGATTCTGCGGACGCAACATGCGGATGATCTGACGGTTCGCGCGCTGCCGGTGGTTTTCACGATCCACAATCTGGCGTATCAGGGACTTTTCCCTTACACCGAGCTGCGCGAGATTGGATTGCCGGACACGCTGTTCACCATGGACCGGCTGGAGTTTTACGGCAAAGTGAATCTGCTGAAGAGCGGGCTGATTTATTCGGATTATCTGACGACGGTGAGCCGGCGCTACGCAAAGGAAATTCAGACGCCGGAATACGGAGCGGGCCTGGAAGGAGTGATCCGCGGGCGCGGCGAGCGGCTGGTGGGAATTCTGAATGGCGTCGATTATTCGATCTGGAGCCCGGAAGTCGACACATTCATCGCGCAGCATTATTCGGCGCAGAATTTGGAAGGCAAGAAAGCGTGCAAGCGGGCGCTGCTCGAAGGATTCGGGCTGCCGTCGGATAATTTGGAGCGGCCGCTGATCGGGATCATTTCGCGCTTCGTCGATCAGAAGGGATTCGATCTGATCGCGGAAGTTTGCGCGGAATTCATGCAGGAAGATTTGACGCTGGTCGCGCTGGGCGCGGGTCTGCCGAAGTACGAAAAATTGTTCAAGGATCTGGCGGAGAAATATCCGTCGCGGCTCGGATTGAAAATTGGATACGACAACGCGCTGGCGCACCGGATCGAGGCCGGGTCGGATATGTTCCTGATGCCGTCGGCATACGAGCCGTGCGGCTTGAATCAGATTTACAGCTTGCGATATGGTACGGTGCCGGTGGTGAGGGCGACGGGCGGTCTGGACGATACGATCCAGAACTTTGACCCGAAAACGGGGCAGGGAACGGGATTCAAGTTCGAGGAGTATTTGGGGACGGCGCTGCTCGAATGTTTGCAACGCGCGCTGAAGACGTATCGCGACCGCGCGGCGTGGCGCAAGCTGCAGGCCAACGGCATGGCCAAGGATTTTTCGTGGAAGGCGTCGGCTGCGGCGTACGTCACGGTGTACGAGGCGGCAAAGCGGGCTAGAATCCCAGCGGTTGCTCGAACATCTAAAGTGTAGCGCGGCCTGTGAAATTGGCACTTTTTTAATACAAAGCAGGCAGGCGGGGCGAGGAAAAACAACAATGGCAGAAAACGTAACGGCGGTAAACGACGCGAACTTTCAGTCGGATGTGATCGAGGCGAGCAAGACGCAGCCCGTGATGGTCGACTTCTGGGCGGATTGGTGCCGCCCGTGCCACATGCTGTCGCCGACAGTGGAAGAAATTGCGCGCGAGAATGCCGGCAAGCTCAAAGTGGTGAAGATGAACGTCGACGAAAACATGAACACGCCCGGCAAATACAACATTCGCGGAATTCCCACGCTGCTCTTCTTCAAGGGCGGACAAGTGGCCGATCAGGTGGTTGGCGCGGTCCCCAAAGACCAGATTGTGAAGATCATCGAGCGCCACGTGACGGCGTAAGGCGCGCTGCCAGCACCTCTTCCATCGCGGTAGCCTGCGTTCCTCCAACTCAAAATGCCGCGCGGATCAAAGCGACGACATATAGCACGCAAGGCGGCTGGCGGCGCGGTGCGCGCACGTAGCGCATCGGCAAGAGGAGGCGCGATCACGGCGAGCGCGAAAGCGCCTCCGAGCGGGACCGCGACGGTGTCTGCGCCGGAAGGTGTCGTCATATCGACGGCGGCGACGCGATGTCACTGGGCGAGGACGGCGAGTCCGCTGATGGTCGAGTATCACGACCGGGAGTGGGGCGTCCCGGTGCACGACGACCGGAAGCTGTTCGAGTTTCTGATCCTGGAGGGCGCGCAGGCCGGGTTGAGCTGGCAGACGATTCTTAACAAGCGCGAAAATTATCGCGCGGCGTTCGACAATTTTGACGCGAAGAAGATTGCCGCGTATGGAAAAACGAAAATTCGCGAGCTGATGGCGAATGCGGGGATCGTCCGCAACCGGCTGAAAATCGACGCGACGATTTCCAACGCGAAGGCGTTCCTGGCGGTGCGCGAAGAATTTGGGAGTTTCGATCGCTACATGTGGCAATTCGTTGGCGGCGAGCCGAAGAGGAACGCGCGGCGACCGTCGGAACCCATTCCGGCGCGCTCGCCTGAATCGGATGCGATGAGCAAGGACTTGCAGAAGCGCGGATTCAGGTTCGTCGGCAGCACGATTTGCTACGCGTTCATGCAGGCTGTGGGGATGGTCGACGACCACGCGCGCGACTGCTTCCGAGCGAATGCGTCCTGACACCGAACAGACAGGCCGCTTACCGAGGCCTGCCTGCGGCAGGCAGGCGCCGAGGACGCGAGAAAACCCAAGGCGAAACACGAAGAACACTGAGAAAACCACGAGGACACGAAGAGAGACGCGCAGGGAACACAAGAAATAGAATCGCGTGATCCGACAAGAACCCTCGCCCAGCAGCGAGCCTTGTTTTCGTGGGGCGCGCGGCGTACGATGCGTCATTGGGCCTGGCCGCGCTTGCCTTCCTGTAATGTTTTCATGATGGGATTGAGTATGGGTCAGTTTGAATTTTGACTGTTTGTGTCACGATCAAGAAAATTCAAACTGACCTAAGATTGAGGGGGATCGTGCGGCCTGCTCGACGCGGTTGTGGCGCGCGAGAAGTTGGAGCGTTTTGCGCTCCGTGCGGGATCAAGAATCGAGCGCCGAAAAGTTGCCGCGCTTGGCCCGCGTAGGCCAGCCCGTCACGGCAGGCGGGCTTAGAGCGCGCGAGAAGTAGGACGGAGTTCGGGAGCGAGCGAAAGAGATGCGAACGAAAGGTGTGGCCGTAGTCGGGGCGCAGTGGGGCGACGAAGGAAAAGGGAAGATCGTCGACTATCTCGCGGCGTCGTTTGACTACACGGCGCGCTATGCGGGCGGACACAACGCCGGTCACACGGTGATCTTCAACAATCACCGGATCATCCTGCAACTGATCCCAAGCGGAATTATTCGCCCTGGGAAGAAAGCGGTGATCGGCAACGGGGCCGTGGTCGATCCGGCGGCTTTGGTTGCCGAGCTGGCGAATCTGAAGAAATCCGATATCGACGTGCGAGGACGGCTGTTTCTGAGCAATCGCGCGCACGTGATTTTCCCTTATCACCGCGAAATGGATTTAGCGGCGGAGTCGGCGCGCGGAGCGGCGAAGATCGGAACGACGTCGCGGGGAATCGGGCCGGCGTATGAGGACAAAGCGTCGAGGCGAGGGATTCGCGTTTGTGACCTGCTGGACACGGCGCATTTCGCCGAGAAGATTGCGCCGGTGATCGCCGAGAAGAACATGATCAGCGCGGCGACGTTCGGGCATCCGCTGGAGACAGCGGGGCTGATGGAGCAATATCTGGAGCTTGGAGCGCACATTCGCGGGCTGGTGACGGATACGGCTGTGCTGTTGAATGAAGCGCTCGATCGTGGCGAATCGGTGCTGTTCGAGGGCGCGCAAGGGACGATGCTGGACATCGACCACGGGACCTATCCGTATGTTACGTCTTCGAACGCAACATCGGGCGGCGTGGCGACAGGGCTTGGCGTGGCTCCGTCGCGAATTACCGGCGTGGTGGGCGTGACGAAGGCGTACACGACGCGCGTGGGGAGCGGGCCGTTTCCGACGGAGATGGTCGACCTCGAGGCGCAGGAAGTGCGCACGCGCGGGAATGAATTTGGGGCGGTAACGGGACGGCCGAGGCGGTGCGGCTGGCTGGATCTGGTCGTGTTGCGCTATGCGATCATGCTTAGCGGGATCGATTCGCTTGCGGTGACGAAGCTCGACGTGTTCGACCAGCAGAGCGAAATTCGTGTTTGCACCGGTTATCGATACAAAGGCGAGTGGCTCAAGGAAATGCCAGCCGAGGCCGAAACTCTTGCGCAGGTCGAGCCTGAATATCAGACGCTGCCCGGCTGGCAGAAGCCAACGCCCGGTATTCGCGATGTGAAGGATTTGCCGGCGGAGGCGCGAGCGTACCTGGAGTTTATTTCAGAGCAACTGCAGGTGGAAGTCGGGCTGATTTCGACAGGTCCGGAACGCGAAGCGACGATCATCCCACGCGGAACGAAACTCGCGTCGTGGTTGTGATTTATGCTTTCCTTCGAAGCGGCGCGCGCCAAGGTGATGGAAGTTATCGGCGCGCGAGCAGGCACTCCAGACACTGAACTCGTCGATATTTCCAAAGATCCCGTGCAGGCGCTCGAGCGAGTGCTGGCCGAGGACGTGACGGCTGACCGCGATTATCCGCCGTTCGATCGGTCGACGCGCGACGGATATGCGGTGCGCGCAGCGGATGCGTCGCAGGCGGGAGCGCGACTGCGTCTGGTTGGCGAAAGCAGGGCGGGAGTTGCATTCGAAGGCGCAGTTGGCGCGGGCGAGTGCGTTCGCATCCTGACGGGAGCGGCGGTGCCGAACGGGGCTGACGCCGTCGTGATGCAGGAATATGCGCGGGTTGAAGGTGATTGCGTTGTTTTTGAGCGCGCGGCGACGACGGGGCAGAATTTCGTTGTCGCGGGAACGGAGTCGCGGGCGGGAGACGTATTGCTCCGGCGCGGCAAACGGCTCGGCTATGCGGAGTTGGCAATGGCGGCACAGGCCGGGCATGCGAAATTGCGGGTGAATCGACGTCCGCGTGTGGCGATTCTTTCCACAGGCGATGAAGTGGCTGATCTGAAGGAGACGCCGGGCCCATTTCAGATACGCAACAGCAACAGCGTGTCGCTTGCGGCGCAAGTATCGTACGCGGGCGGCGAGCCGGTTGCGCTGGGAAATGCGCGCGACGAGCTGGGCGATCTACGGGCGCGGATCGAGCGCGGGCTCGCGACGGATATGCTTGTCCTGAGCGGCGGAGTTTCGGTGGGGACGTACGATCTGGTCGAGCAGGTCCTGCAGGAGCTGGGAGCGGAGTTCTTCTTCGACAGCGTGGCGATTCGGCCGGGGAAACCGGCGGTGTTCGGCTGGTGTCGCGGAAAGCCGGTGTTTGGATTGCCGGGGAATCCCGTATCGACGATGGTCACGTTTGAGCTGTTCGTGGCACCCGCGGTAGAGATGCTCAGCGGTGCAGAACCGCGTCCGCTATTCAGCAAGGCGAAACTGGCGCAGGCGGTGAGCGAAAAGACTCCGCTGGCGCATTTTCTTCCCGCGCGAGTGAGTTGGACCAGCGGCGATCCGGTGGTCGAAATGATTCCGTGGCAAGGATCGGGCGATGTCGGCGCGGTGGTGCGCGGGAACTGTTTTCTGGTTGTGCGAGGGGACAGGCAGCAATTGAGCGCAGGCGAATGGGTGGATATCTTGGTGCGGCGAGGCATCATTTAAGCGCATGAAAAAGATGTCGCATTACGACGCCGGAGGGCGCGTGCGGATGGTTGACGTTACCGCGAAGGCGGCAACGGTGCGCAGGGCGGAAGCGCACGCTTTCGTGCGGATGCGTGCGGCGACCGTCCGCGGCATCAGGAGGATGGAATCGCCCAAAGGGAATCCGCTCGAAATAGCGAGAATCGCCGGAATTGCGGCGGCCAAGCGCACCTGGGAGCTGATTCCTCTTTGTCACCCCCTCCCGCTGACTCACGTGGATGTGCGCGCGAAGCTGTGCAAGAATGGCGTGGAGATCACCTCGCAGGCCACGGCTACCGGACCAACGGGGGTTGAGATGGAGGCGCTGGTGGCGGCCTCCGTCGCCGCGCTGACGATCTACGACATGTGCAAGGCGCTTGAACGAGGCATGGAGATTACGGATTTGTATCTGGAACGAAAATCGGGCGGACGAAGCGGTGAGTACAAGCGGAACGAAGGGACCGAAAGGCGCGCGAGTGGCCCCACTTCGAAGGAGCACGTCCGCTGATGGCGATGAACGATTTTGAGGCGCGCTCGAAAAACGACGTCCGAGTGCTGGTCGTGGACGATAATGCGCTCGTCCTCGACTTGCTGATGAAGGGACTTTCGCCGCACTGCGAAGCCCGGGCGGCGGCCGATGGCGCCGACGCGCTGCTGAAAATCGTTGACGATCCCCCGGACTTGATCGTTTGCGACTACAAGATGCCCGGCCTTAATGGGCGACAGCTCTACGAGAAGCTGCGCAGCCGCCAGCAGACGAGGCAAATTCCTTTCATCTTCCTGGCGAGCCGAGGCGATATCGAGGAAAAACTTCGCGCGATTGCGGAAGGGGTCGAGGAGTTCATCACAAAACCTTTTTTCCTGAAGGATCTCGTCCGGCGGACGAAAAAAGTGATCGACCGGCTGCGCCTGGAAAAGATGCAGAATCGTGCTACTCGTCCGGGAGTGATTCAGGGCCGCCTGGAAGAAATGAGCATGCTCGATCTGATGCAGTCGCTTGAAATGGGACAGAAGTCCTGCCAGCTCACGATTCGCCACAACGGCGACACCTGCGTGATGGATTTTGGCGCCGGGCAGTGCAAGGACGCGAAGCTCGGAAAGGTCGAGGGCGAAGCAGCCGTGTATCAGGCAGTGAAGTGGTCCGACGGCGATTTCGAGATTAATTTCAACGTGCAGCCTTCGCGCGAGACGATTTCACGGACGACGACGGGTTTGCTGATGGAAGCGCTGCGGCTGGTGGACGAAGAACAGCGGGATGCGACGGACGAAAGCGCAGCGGTGACCGAGGGGTAGAATGGGCCTCGGGGGCTAAAGCCCCAATTCATGTGGTGGGGGTAATGTCGGAGCTGAAGCCTGCCTGCGGCAGACAGGCTCCGACCCCCTAAAAGGCGGGCGTTTGCGGAGCTGTGAAGTCGTACCCTGACACGAAAAGCGTAACCCTGAGCAAGTGGCATCATTAACCCTGTTTAGCCCTTCACTTCAATGCGAGTTTTCGTTCTCACTGTGAGTGATTCCGTTTCGAGCGGCGAAGCCGAAGACCGCTCGGGGCCTGCCGTGGCGATACGCTGCCGCGAACTTGGCTGGGAGGTCGTGTCGAGCGAAGTACTCGCTGACGATTTCACTGCAATCGAAGGACTCCTCCGGCGGACAGCCGACGCGAACACCGTCGACCTGATCCTGACTACGGGCGGCACCGGCTTCGGACCGCGGGACGTGACGCCTGAAGCGACAAGTGAGGTCGCGGAGAGGCTCGCGCCGGGCCTGGCCGAACTGATGCGCGCCGAAGGGCTAAAAAAAACGAAGATGGCGGTACTGTCGCGGGCAGTTGCGGCGATCCGCAAAAACTCGATCATCATCAACTTGCCAGGAAGCCCCAAAGGCGCCGTCGAGTCTCTGGATGCGATAGCGGACCTGCTTCCGCACGCGATCAGGGTGATTCACGGCGCGAAGCACGGCTGACATGGATGCCGATACTGGGTCAGTTTGAATTTTAACTGCTTTTTTACGCCAGGGTTTGAATCATCAAACCCTGAAACCCGGTGCCACGATCAAGGAAATTCAAACCGACCCAGGAGGGAAGCGTCCGGCGCTCTCTTCGCAATTGCCGTATACTATTACTTCCGGTTGTCAGCGCAATTAGCGGTGTGTGAGGCGGGTTCGTGCGTCCGGTCGTTGCGAGTGGCAGAGGTTTGCGCTGGGAGCGGCGGCGCGTTGCCGACAACAATTTCCTTTGGCATTTCGGGCTATGGTGATGATTCAAGTCTCGCGCCGTGTGGGCAGAGAGCGAGCGCACTGATGGCGGCTGAAAATCCTTCGTCTCGCAAGAAGCCCGGCAACGTTTTTGGTCAAGTTGTGGTGGCGCTCGAATTGCCGCTGGTCATGGCGGGCAGCGTGGTGATTGGCGGCGGCATAGGGTACTTGCTCGATCGCTATTTGAGCACGGTGCCGATGCTGACGGTAGTTGGCGGCATTCTGGGATTTGTTGCGGGCACATGGGACATCATTCGACGACTCACGCAGGACGAGAGGCGGCAGGGAAAAAGGAATGGCAAGAATAGCGGATGACGAGGCATTCTACGCCGCAGCCGAGCGCCGGATCGAGTACCTGACGCTTGCGCTCGGCGCAGCCGGTGCGATTGTCGCCGCCATTTTCTGGCGCGTGTCCGCAGGAGCCGGGATCGCAATCGGCGCGTTCCTCTCCTGGGTGAATTTTCGGTGGATGCGGCACGGCATCGACGTGCTTACGCGGCTCTCGGTGGCGCAGGGAAACGCAGTGAAGCCGCGCGTGGCGAAGATGACGTACGTGAAGATCATCGGACGGTACGCTTTGATGATCGCAATTGCGTATGTTATTCTGCGTGGCTTTGGTTCCTTGGCAGAAGGGCTTCTGTTTGGGCTGTTCGCGGCTATTGCCGCCGTTGTCGCTGAGGTGGTGGGCCAGTTGTTTCGCACTGCATCGATATTCGCGCCTGCTTCGCGAGGGAGATAGATGGAGCACACGCTCTGGATTACGGTATTGGTGAATAAGCTGTTCGGCGGCGCGGCGCTTACGCTGCTGCACGCGCTGCATATTCAACCTGCCAGCGTCGAATACCCGATCCCGACCGCAGTCTGCCTTGAGTTCCTGGTTTTCATTTTTTCGATCGTTTTCTTTCTTTGGTTGAAACCGCGCATTCGCGGGGATCGTCCCGGCAATACGCAGCAAGTTATGGAAATGCTGCTGACGAATTCGATGGGCTTAGGCGTCCGCGATCTGATCGAAGACAACATCGGGCACGACGGCTACAAGTACATGCCTCTGATCGGCGCCGTGGGCCTTTGGGTGCTTCTCTGCAATCTGCTCGGAGTGATACCGACCCTCGCGAGCCCCTCCGCTGAGGTTACGGTCCCGCTGGGCTGCGCGATTATCGTGTTCATCTATTACAACTACTGCGGTATCGCGGCGCACGGACCGTTCGGCCACGTGAAGCATTTTTTCGGGCCAACTCCGGCTATGGCGATTCTCTGGTTTCCGGTCGAAGTCATCAGCAATCTTGCGCGCCTGCTTTCCCTGACCGTCCGGTTGTGGGCCAACATGCTCGCCAGTGAACTTCTGTACGGCATCTTTCTAGGACTGACTCTGGCTTTGATGTTTTTCGCCGGAAAGCTCAACGTGGCGGGCTACGTCACGGGCGTTCTTCCCATCATCGCGCCGCTGTGCCTGATCGCCCTTCATATATTCGAAGCCATACTTCAAGCGTTTGTGTTCGTGATCCTGCCCGTGGTTTACGTGGCGGCAGTGGTCGCGGAGCAGCACTAATTCGGCCTCTGGCATTATCGCCGCTGCAGTGTGAGACCGGTTGCCCCCCAGGACGATCGGGAACCACCACCTGGCGGCAAATTCATAAGCGAGGAGAAAGAGAATGACAAAGTATGTTTGGTTGTTGCTTGCCGCGCTAGCTGCGATCGTGTTTGCGCCAGCGGTGTTCGCGGCTCAGGCGCCTGCTGCCGCGGCTGCAGGTCCCAACTGGGTCGCGCTCGCGTCGGGCTTTGGCTTCGCCATCGCCGTTGCGGGATGCGCGTTGGGACAGGGTCGCGCGACGCAGGGCGCGTGCGAAGGCTTGGCGCGCAATCCGGGAGCGACAGCGTCGATCCGCTTCGCACTGATTCTGGGTCTCGTGTTCATCGAGTCCCTCTCGCTGTACATGTTCGCGGTTTTGTTCCTCAAGGTGAAGTAGCTCCGCGCGGGATTTGGTGGGGGAAAATTCGAACGGCCCGGAGGCTCGCATTGGCGAGCTTCCGGGTCTTTTTTGTTTTTTTGCAGAGAAGCTAATCGGAGCGTTTGGAGACGGCGATAGCGGGCTTCCTATCGAGGAAGCAAGTACACATTTGCAGTGGCGGTCTACTTCTTGGCCGGTGAATTGGTCTTTGGCGGTGCGGGCGGTGCTGCGTCGTCCTCTTCATCGGAGAAGCCGGTGGAGAGGCCCATCATGCGTTCCTTCAGTGTGTCGCCCATGTTGGCGAGGACGTCGCGGCAAGTGTCGCGGAGGCGCTTTTCCGCGGCTTTGGCGATGGTGTCGAGGACGGCCTGAGAGTGCTGGCCCAGGGTTGTGGCGGAAGCAAGCAGCCAGGAGTTCGAAGCGTTCTCCAAACGAGACTTGTATTGCTCGATGGATTCGTCCGTTGTCTTTTGGAGTTGATCGATCCAATCGCGCTGGCGGGACTGCCAGGTTGCGTCGACGGCCTTCATCAACGGCTGCAATTCGGAGTGGAGGCGTTCCTTTGCTGACTCGATGCCGCGCTGCATGCGGTCGTCGATACTTTGCTGAAAGTCGGCCAGGATACCTTCGCGGCTGAATTCCATGTCCGAGCGCGCTTTTTCGGCGGTTTGGCGCGACGCGTCCTTCAAACGGTTGAGAGACTCTTCCGTCGAGCGAGACACGCGATCGGAGAACGTTGCTTGCGCGATTTCGGCGGTCTCGTTCAGCTTGTCGCGCTCACGCTCGACAAGTTCCTTGGCCGCTTCTTCGATTTCAGCCTGGCTATGCTCGAGATAGGTGCGGCGGAAATGATCGAGTTCCGAGGCTACCATGCTCGAAACTTCGGCGGCGCGGTCGCGCAGCTGGGCGGTTGATTGTTCGACGGCCTTTTCGAGCGACGACTGCATGGTGGTATGCGCTTTTTTCTGGTACCAGTCGGACGCCTTGAGCAGCGCTTCGTAGGTGGCGTGCTCGGTGTCAGCGGCCTTCTGCTGGAATTCGGCCTCGACGTGTGAGAGAACGTCGCGAACGGATTTTTCGACTTCGGCGGGATAGCGGCCGGTTTCCTGTTTCAGGCGGGCCAACGCATCCTGAATCACTTGCTCGGAGGCCTCGCCGGCCTGCTCGCGGACGGTCTGCTGAAGCTTCGTTGCCTGGCCGGAAACGTTGAGGATCTCCTGTCGAACGGCATCGTGCAGGCGCGCGACCTGATCGGTTGCGAGTTGCGTTTCGACTCGAATGGATTCGCGCGATTGGGCGGCCCGCTGCTCGGCCTCGGCAAGTTGGGAAATGGCTTTCTGCGTCAGGTCGAGTTTCGCGGCGACTTTCTGATCGAGTTCGCTGGAGGCGCGCTCGACCGCTTTGTGCGCGGCGCTTTCGACCAAAGGATCGATCTGCCTGGCGCGGTCTTCGATAACCCGCTCGGCCTTGCGGTTGATTTCGGCGACGCGGGCGACGAGCAACTCGTCAAGTTCGCGGCGGGTCTGATCCAGCGTTGATTGCGCTGCGTTCTGCAACTGCGTTGCGGCGTTTTCCGCGCGGGCGCGTTCGGCGGCGAGTTCTCCCGACATCGAGCTAACGTCGGATCGGGCCTGCGAAAGAGCCTTGTCGATGTCGTCGCGAAGAGCGGCGCCGCGCGCGTTCGTATCCTGCTCGGCTCGTTCGACGGCCGCGCGCGAGGCATCGGCGAGCTGCTCCTGCATCTTCTGCGAACTGGTTTGGACCGCTTTTTCAAACTCTTCCTGCCAGCGCTTAGCCGTGACGGCGGCATCCCGTTCCGACGTTTCCAGCGACTGCTGCCGGACGGTCTGCGCGGTCTGTTCGAGATTCTTCTTCCACTCGTCGATCTGCTTCTGCGCCGCATCGGGAGACGAGAGAATTTGGAGGGAAGGGCTCGATGCTTCGCGCTCCGCAAGGGCCTTTTCGACGGCCGATTCGACCGCCTCTTTCAGATTCAGTGCGGCCGCGCGATTGGCGGCTTCCTGGGCGGCCTGCTCGGCGGCACCGCTGACGGCCTGTTCGACGGCCTGACGGACTTTCGAGTCCAGTTGAGCAACACTTGCGTCGCTGGCCTTGCGCGCTTCCTGGACAATTGTGTTCGTGCGGTCCGTCGCATCCTGCACCACTTTCTTGACGGTGGATTCGGACACGCGTTCCATCGAAACGCGGATGGCCTTCTCGACGGCATCGTGCAACTGAACGTCGAGCTGCTGGCGGACGACGGTCATCTCGTCATTGATGGCCGCCTGCGCTTCGTGACGGAGCGACTTATCCAGCGCTTCCTTTGCGTTCGTGACCAGCTTCGAGACGTGGCGCTCAAGCGCGGCTTGTGCTTCGGCGGGCGTGGTGACCGCCTGCGGGGGCACTACGTGAATCTTGCTTTGATCCAGGCCAGTCGTTTCGGATGGAGCGGCGGGCGTGCGCGGCTTTTGCGCGGAGGGCGCGACGGTTGTCGTTTCCGGCTCTTTCTCTCGTCGCTCTATGTCTTGCGTGAGCTTATTCAGGGCGGCCATGGCCGAGTCGGCCGGCGAAGGAAGCTTTTGCGCGGTTTGAATTTCGGTCGACGTAGCGGCAGGCTGCGCGTCGGCAGCGGGGAACCAGTCGTCCGGCGGGAACGCGATACCCCAAACATTTCCGGCGATGTCGAACTCAAGACCAATTTGGAACAGTTCACGTACCGTTCGCGGACGCTGGACCCAAACCACACGGCCAACAACCCTGCGCGCAGGTGTAGCGGGTTCGGGCCTCGGTATGTCGAGCGTGACGGTGGCGTTCTTCGGGACGTAGTGTTTCGACTGGTACTTGCAACCGTGGCAGTTAATGGACGTTGTGGTCGTGCGTTCCTTGAATGGTTGACCGAGCGCGTCGACACCCGTAACGGTGACGGGCACGGCCTGCACAATGCGGGTAGTGCGACGCTTTTGTGCGCCTAAATCACTGGATTCGAGCGGGTCGGTCAAACAGCCCCCTTCAAGTTCATTTGAGCGTAGCACTTGTCGAGTACTGTGGTCGATAGAACGGACGATCCAATGGTTACGAAGAGTAACCGGCGCGTGGTGGGCGCTTCGGTGTTACCGGGCTGTCATGTCTTCCGGTGTGCTCTCTGCTAAGCCTCACCTCTTCAGCAGTTTCCGTGGCCGGCATGACGGAGAGCCGGCCGGAAGTTACAGGGTCTAACGGATAGTACTCAGACAAGCGGGGAACTAGGCTAACGCTAAGAATGCGGGACTTGCAGCTCTTGGAGGCTGCGTTCGCCGATGCGAAAACTGGTGTGCTGGTGGGTGGTCGTGCCCGTGCTGGGCGTGTGTTGCGTCTTGGTGTGGGCCTTCGTGATACGCAACTTCGAACCTAAACTTCAGCGTCTCGCGCAACAACGAACCGAGCAGTATTTCCAAACTCACTTTCACAGCACGGTGGAGATTTCAGGGTTGCAAGTCAGTTCGGTGCTCTCGCATGTCCACGTAACGATTCGGGGCGTGGTGTTGCGGGAAATGGGCGCCTCCGCTCAAGCTCCGATGATGGAATTGCAACAGGTGACGTTTGATGCCCGAACGCTGAGCCTGTTCAGCCATCACCCGGTAATCGGATCCGTGAGCATTGACGGGCTTCGGATTCGGATTGCGCCACGCCCGCAAGGCTCGCAGCCGCTGATCAGGCCCAGTGACGGTGATCTTGCCGACCGCTACCCGGTTGTGATCAAGAACCTTTATGTGAAAGACGCCGATTTGATCCTTCTTCCGCGTGATCCCGGAAAGAGTCCGCACGAGTTTGATCTGCACCGCCTGACAATGGGACCGCTAGGATTCCGCCGGCCGGCGAGATTTCATGCGCGCCTGACGAACCCGGTGCCGACCGGCGAAATCGACGCGGCCGGTGCTTTCGGTCCGTGGGACGCGCAAGATCCAGGCGCAACGCCAGTGAGCGGCCATTACACGTTTGAGAAAGCCAATCTGGGAACGCTGAACGGTCTGCAAGGGACGCTGTCGTCGACTGGAAGCTTCGATGGCCCGCTCAATTTCCTGGCGGTGAATGGTGAAACGGACACGCCAAATTTCAGTCTGCGGGCGACAAATCATCCGGTAGATCTGCGCACCGCGTTCTCTGCCATCGTGGATGGAACGAATGGGAACACGATTTTGAAGCAGGTGGTTGCGCGGTTCGGGCGCTCGACGCTGAACGTCGAAGGCGAAGTGGTGGACAGAACGCCGAAGCGCGGCCGCACGATCGTGCTCCGCGTGGCGACGCAGGGCGCGACCGTACAGGACTTATTAAGCCTCGCAATCGATTCAAGCCGTCCGATGATGACTGGAGCAGCTCTTCTGCACGCGAACATCGACATCGGCGAGGGCAATGCCGACCTGATGGACCGGATGCGACTGAGCGGGCATTTCGACATAGCCGGCGCCCAATTTGCAGCTCCCAAAACGGAAGAGAGGATCGAGGCACTCAGCCTAAAGGCGCAGGGAAAACCAGGCGAGGTCCCTGCCGGCGACCCGGCGACCGATTTCAGCGGCAGCCTGCAGATGGGCGAGGGGCTGGTGAGGTTGTCGCAATTGACGTTCGATGTGACGGGCGCCGCTGTCGCGTTGGAAGGCATGTACAATTTGGACAGCGGGCAACTCGACCTGCGCGGAAAGTTGCGAATGCAGGCGAAGCTTTCGCAGACTACCACGGGCGTGAAGTCTTTTTTTCTGAAGGCGGTCGATCCGTTTTTCGAAGGGAAGGGAGCCGGGACGGTGCTGCCGATCAAGATCACAGGGACGAAGGACAAGCCCGACTTCGCGCTGGACTTCCACGACAAGACCAACGAAGAAGCAAGGAAATAAGACAAGGCAAGGAAGCAGCATGGGCCGGACGTTGGCAATGAATTCGGCGCGCAATCCGACCTTCGGCCAAATTGTGCATTCAGAGCCCATGTTCTGAGGCGGGGACCGAGAGCCATTTCACACGCGGCTAAAGTAACATGGGGAAATGGCGGGTGAGGGGCAATCAGGGCGCGACACGCCAGTTGGTTCGGAGCGAAGAGCCGGGGCGGCGGATCGAGCGACGAATGCGGCAGGCTCGAACGAGGAACAAAAACTCGGGCCGGAAGTAGCCTCGGCGCGGCAAGCTGGCGTTGTCGTCGATAAGTGGACCCGGTGGATGATAGCCATCGCCGTGATGATGAGCGCGGTGATGGAGTTGGTCGACACCTCTGCGGTCAACGTCAGCCTGCCTTACATCGCGGGAAACCTTTCAGCGACAGTCGATGAAGCGACGTGGGTGCTGACGTCGTACCTGATCGCAAATGCGATCATTCTTCCCATGTCCGGCTGGCTGGCGAACTACTTCGGACGGCGGCGTTTGCTGATGATCAGCGTCGTCGGCTTCACGGCGGCCAGCATTCTGTGCGGGTTGGCGCCAACGCTGCCGCTGCTGGTCATATTCCGGATACTGCAGGGAACGATGGGTGGCCCGCTGCAACCTACGACGCGGGCGATAATGCTGGAGGCGTTTCCGCGGGAAGAGCGCGGGCATGCGATGGCGTTGTGGGGCGTGGGGATCGTGATCGCGCCTATCGTTGCACCGCTCTTAGGCGGTTGGCTGACCACGGATCATTCCTGGCGCTGGGTTTTCTTCATCAATATTCCCGTCAGCATCGTCGGAATATTCCTCGTATGGAAATACGTGTTCGATCCTCCGTATATTCGCCGTCCAAAAACGCCCATCGACTACTGGGGAATGGGAATGCTGGCGACAGGAATCGCGGCGCTGCAAGTGGTGTTCGATAAGGGCCAGGAGGACGACTGGTTCGGGTCGCACTTCATCGTGGCGATGGCGGTGATTGCCGCGATTCGGCTGATTTCGTTTGTCATTTGGGAACTGCGCACGCGGCATCCTGTGGTGCACTTCAAACTGTTTCGCTACCGGACATTCGTCACGGGAACGAGCCTTTCGCTGATGCTCTTCTTTTCGTTGTACGGGAGCATCGTGCTGCTGCCGCTTTTTATGCAGGAGCTGCTGAATTTTCCGGCGATCACCGCGGGACTGTGGAACTCACCGCGCGGGATTGCGACGATGATCATGATGCCCATTGCCGGTTATCTGATCGGAAAGCGCTGGGACATGCGCGCGCTGCTGGCTGGCGGATTGATTGTCTCGGCGATTGGCGCATACATGTTCTCGTACTTGAATCTGAATGCGGGACCATGGAATTTCTTTTGGCCGCAGATGGTGATGGGCGCGGGCCTGTCGTTCATGTTCGTCCCGCTGGCGACGATTACTGTGGATCCTATTCCCCAGGAAGAGATGGGCTATGCCACAAGTCTGATTGCGCTGGCGAGGAATTTGGGCGCGGGAATCGGGATTTCGGTGTTCACCGCGTTCATTGCGCGGCGCGATCAGTTCCATCAGGTTCGGCTGGCCGCGTCCATGCACCAGGAGCCCGGACTGTGGTCTAGGACGCTGCGTGGATTGGAGGCGTATCTCATGCACAAGGGAGTGGGGTCGGCCAGTGCCGCGCATCAAGCCATGGCGATGCTGTATCAGGAATTGTTGCGCCACGCGTCGGCGCTCAGCTATCTGGATGGCTTTCGCGTGATTGCTGTGCTGCTCCTGATCACCGTGCCGTTTGTGTGGATCATGAGGAAGCCGCAGTTCAAATCGGGAGAAGCCGGAGCGGACTGAAAAGAAGGAAGCAACGAAGTGGGGAAGCAGGGGCGAGGAATAAAGCGAGCATTGCCAGCCAGTTGAGTGAGCTGACATTACCCCGTTTCGAGTTGCTAGGGCTTCTTCAGCGCCGAGTAGAGTTCGCGGACGAATTCGTCGGGTGAAACGCGGCCGTGGCCCCAACGCGCGTCAAATTCAGCAGTGGGATGTGCTGCAAGGATTTGTGCTTCAGTTTTTCCTGCATTGATCATGCGTTGCACGCGATCGCGGACAGCAGTGATCATGTCTACGAACGCCTTCACGCTCGAGCCGTCCGTCACCGCTCCTCGCGCGGGCACGATTCGAATGCTCGGGTCAGTCCAGACTAGCTGAGCGATCAAGCCCTTCAAAGTGCCGCCTTGAGCTGCATCGATCCGCGGGTAACCGTCGCCGGGAAAAACTTCGCCCAGGTAAACGAGGTGGGCGACGTGAAAATGCGCGACCGCGTCGGCGTCGCTATATCCAGCAGAATCCTGATGGACGACGTGGATCGCGTCGCCATTGAGATCGAACGCGAGCACGTGATCGAAAGCGATGCGCGGACGGCCGACATCGAGTTTCGCCAGCCGTTCAGGGAGCGATCCGGAGGCGCCCATCTGATCTCCGCCGATTCGGCGTAACGCGTTTTCCTGCATCGCCACGAACGCGCCCATGCGCCCCCATCCGGCGTCGCCTTCGGGTTCATTGGGATTTTCGGGAAAGATGACCACGTATCGCATGGACGACTTCGTGTGCTGCTTCAGGATTTGTTCAATGGCGGGCGTGCTTGCGGCAGAAGGCGTTCCGACCAGCAGAGCACCGTCGGGTCCAACCGAAGCGACGACATTGCCGGACGCTGTTGCGAAGACGAGCACGTTCGGAGTTACCTGAGTGACCTCCGGTTGCTCTTGGGCATTTGTGGATACTGGGGCCAGCGAGACCGCAAGCATGATCGCAATGGGGGCGCATTGCGCGAACCAGCGCCGAAAAATACTCATCGAAGCTCCGTGGGCACGCGGCAATGGATCGGTCGAGGCGGAAAAGATCGTACTCCTAACCGCGAGAAACGAACACGACTGTGGTGAAACGTAGCCGCTTCGCCGGGCGTTCCCACCGGAATCGTCGTGCGGCGCCTTAACGCTCAGAAAATGCGCTATTTGTAAACATGGTCTTGACGTCCGTTCTCGCGTGCTCCGCGGCCTGATAAAATGCTGTTTATGGCCGATCTTTTGAGGCAGCTGTTTTGTGCGGCTTCGGAGCAGCCGGCCCTGTGAGTTCAATCCCGCTATGATCGCGCTACAACTATTTGCGGTATTCGTGTTGGTGGGCCTGAACGCGTTCTTTGCGGCCACCGAATTTTCGCTGGTTGCCGTGCGGCTTTCGCGGGTGCGGCAACTTGTGGAAGAAGGCGATCCGCGGGCGAGGATTGTCGAGTCTCTGCTTGGGGATTTGGGGCGCGTAGTCTCTGGCGTGCAAGTGGGAATCACGCTGGCCAGCCTGATGCTGGGTTATCTCGGTGAAGTGACGCTGGCGACAGTCTTGACGCCGCTGGTGCGGATCATTCCTCCGAAGTGGGCTATCGTCGCCGCCCATACGGCGGCGTTCGCGCTTGCGTTTGGCCTGTTGACCGTGTTGCAGGTTGTGCTGGGCGAGTTGGTCCCGAAAAGCCTGAGCCTTGCGCGAGCCGAGCGCGTCGCGCTCATTGTCGCCAGGCCTTTCTGGTGGTTCTTGCACACCTTCCGTTGGGCGATCGACCTGCTGGACGGCTTCGCGGACAGATTCGTCGGATGGCTGGGCGTCGCTTCGGCGCAAAGTCACACGCTGGTGCGGTCGGCGGAGGAGCTGCACGTGATGATCCAACAGGCCCGCGACCGCGGCCTGTTTCCCGCGCATGAAGCAAAGCTGATCCAGAACGCAATGGAGCTGGGGCAAATCCAAGTCCGGGAGATCATGATCCCCCGACCGGACGTTCACGCCGTCTCGGTGGACGCGACGCTGGAAGAAACGATGCGCGTGTTTGCGTCGACGCAGCGGTCGCGCCTGCCGGTGTATGAAGGAACGCTGGATCACATTCTTGGATTTGTACATATCAAAGACATGATATGGGTTCTGCTGGAACGCGCGCGCGGACCCGATGAGAATGCGCCCGCGTCGGAGTTTTCGTTGCGCAGCTTCGTGCGCGACGCGCTGATCGTTCCGGAAACGAAGTCCGCAAGCGAGCTGCTGGTGGAATTTCGCGCGCGGCGGACCGAACTGGCCATGGTCGTCGACGAATTCGGCAGCATTCTCGGCGTGGTCACGCTGGAAGACATCATGGAGCAGATGGTCGGCGAGATTCACGATGAGTTCGACGTAGTCGAGCACCCGGTGTTTTTGCCCGACGGCGCGATGGTAGTGGACGGCGCGCTAAATGTGCGCGACCTTGAATCGCAGTACGGTGTGAACTTGCCGGAAGACAGCTCGTACGAAACGGTTGGCGGCTTCGTGCTGAGCCAGTTGGGATTCATTCCGCGCGGCGGAGAAAGTTTCGAAACGAACGGATATCGGTTTACCGTAATGGAGATGGAGCGACGGCGCGTTTCGCGGGTAAAGATCAAGCTGGTTCCGGTCGCGCAGCCGACGCCTGCCGAAGTTGGAGTCGAGACACCGCAGGCGAAGAGCGAATCGGCGTCTCAAGGCAGCAAAGTGGCGGGATCCCGTCACAAAATGGCCAGCGGGCACGCGGGTAATTCCACATCTCGCGAGGGACTGGTTCGATCCTCCCGTCCCGAGCACACGGGCCACATCAAAGACACCAACGAAGAAGAACGCCGTCGAGCATGATTCGCTACCTCGGCTTACGCCTGCTGCTTGCAATTCCCGCACTTTGGCTGATCGTCACAATGGTTTTTCTGCTGGCTCATATTGTGCCCGGCGATCCCGTGCAGCAGATGCTGGGCGAAGGCGCGCAGCAGCAGGATATTCAGCAGCTTCGCCATGAGCTAGGGCTCGATTTGCCGCTGCCGGTGCAGTACGAAAAATATCTGACCGGCGTCGTGCGCGGGAATCTAGGCGAGTCGATCCGGTTCCAGGAACCGGTCGCGGAAGTGGTGTTGTCGCATTATCCGGCGACGCTGGAGCTTTCTTTTTTTGCGCTGCTCGTTTGCGGAGTCATCGCGATTCCGGCGGGGGTGTTCGCAGCGTCGAAGCGCGGAACGGCGGCGGATCATGCAGTCGGCGTGTTTACGCTACTCGGACTTTCAGTCCCCAATTTTGCGCTGGGGCCCGTGCTGATTCTTGTGTTTTCCGTGCTGATCGGATGGTTCCCCGTTTCGGGGCGCGGCGGCATTTCGCACCTGATCTTGCCGGGGATAACGCTAGGCGCTGCGCTCGCCGCGATTCTGGCACGCATGGTGCGCACGTCGGTGATCGAGGAACTGTCGAGCGACTACGTGCGAACGGCGCGAGCGAAAGGGCTGCGCGAGTCGGCTGTGCTGTTCAAGCACGCGTTTCGCAACGCGCTGATTCCGATTCTCACGATTATCGGATTGCAGTTCGGCACGCTGCTCGCCGGCACGATCGTTACGGAGACAATTTTCTCGTGGCCGGGAATCGGGCGGCTTTCGGTGCAGGCGATCGAGGCGCGTGATTATCCGCTGCTGCAGGGCTGCATTCTGCTGATCGCGGTTTCTTACGTGGCAGTGAATCTGCTGACGGACGTGGTGTACGCGTTCGTCGATCCCAGGGTACGGCTGCAATGAAGGCGTTGCGTGAATTTCTGCGGCACAGCGGCCCGGGGCGCTGGGCGTTTGGCCTGGCGCTGCTGCTGGTAATTCTGGCAATTTTTGCGCCGTGGATTGCGCCGTACGATCCGACGGCGCAGAACCTGTCGATTCGGCTGGCGGGACCGAGTCTGGCGCACTGGATGGGCACAGACGACCTGGGGCGCGACGTGCTGTCGCGAGTTGTTTATGGGGCGCGCGTGTCGATGACTGTGAGCGCGTGCGTCGTTTTGGGCGCAGGCTTGGTAGGACTGGCTCTCGGCGCGCTGGCCGGGTATTTCGGCGGATGGCGGGACCGCTTTCTCAACGCGATCCTGATCAACGCGTTCTTATCGTTTCCGGGGATCCTGCTGGCGATTGCATTCGCGGCGTTCTTGGGGCCCGGAATCGATAAGGTAATCATTGCGCTGGTCATCACGGGGTGGGCCGGCTATGCGCGGCTGGCCCGCGCCCAGATCCTCCAGGCGAAAGAGATGGAGTACGTGCTGGCGGCGCGATCGCTCGGCGCGTCGCACGGACGGATTCTTGTGCGGCATCTGCTGCCGAATATTCTGCAGCCGGTGCTTGTGCAGGCAACAATCGGTGTTGCAGGAACGATCCTGGCGGAATCAACACTGAGCTTTCTTGGAGTGGGAGTGCTGGCGCCGATGCCAAGTTGGGGATCCATGCTGAACGACGCTCGCGCGCATCTGTTCGACGCGCCGCATCTGGTGCTTTTTCCGGCACTGGCGGTGATGGCCGCGGTGCTGGCGTTCAATCTGCTTGGCGATGCGTTGCGCGACTGGATGGATCCGCGCATGCGAGCCTATCTGGTCGTTCAGTCGCTAGCGCATCGTGGCACAGATGCGGGTACGCCGCAGGCTCCGTCGAAAGTCGAACCAGTCACCAGCCGCAGCTAGTCGGTACGGCCCAACGTCAAAGCGCGCGGGCCAACTTTCAAGGCATGTCCGGTCGTCCGTAGACGACTTCGACGAAGCGCCGATCCGGAGTACATCATCCAAAGACAGCGACCACGGGCGATGCCTGCGATTTCGCCTGACCAAGGCTTGTCGAAGAGCATGCCTCAACGCACAATGTATGGACGGATGCATCCACCAAGGAGGAATTCATGGAGAGAACAGCTTCCGCAGTTTGGAATGGCGCGCTAAAGGACGGCAAGGGATCGATTTCAACGCAAAGCGGCGTGCTATCGAGTACGCCGTATTCGTTTACAACGCGATTCGAAGGAACGAAAGGCACGAATCCGGAAGAACTGATCGCCGCGGCTCATGCAGGCTGCTTCACCATGGCGCTTTCCGCTCAGCTGGGCACGATGAACTTCACGCCACAGAGCCTGCGCACGACGGCCACGCTCAAGTTCGAGAAGCTGGACGCCGGATGGACCATCTCGAAGGTTCATCTCGATGTGGCCGGGCGCGTTCCCGGGATGTCCGCAGAGGCGTTTCAGAACGCTGCGCAGAGCGCGAAAGCCAATTGCCCGGTCTCTCGCGTTTTGAAGGCGGAGATCACGATGACAGCCAGCCTGGAACAGGCGGCATAGGAGACCTGAACTGCAGAGCCCGTTCGCACGCCGGCGCTCAACTCGCCGGATCGACACACGCGTGAGTGCCCCTCTGTTGACAGGTGACCGATGATAGCTGGTCCGATCTGATCCGTCGCCTTAGCGAACGGACTCACGCGCACAATCCGCGTTCGTTCTGACGGCGTGCTGACGAAAAGCGGACGATGAAAGCCAGAAGTGGTAGTCTGCGGGGCACGAGGTGCCATGGTAGGTCCGATCTTCGCTATCGTTGGCGGAATCCTGCTTTCAGTAGGAATTCTGTGGGAAGCATTCGAAACGATCGTCCTGCCGCGGCGGGCGACCCGGCGCTTTCGTTTTACGCGGCTCTTTTATCGGAGTACTTGGCGCCCATGGCGTGCGATTGCGGGGCGGATGCCACGCTCGAAATCGCGCGAGACCTTTCTCAGCTATTTTGGACCGCTCTCGCTGCTATTTCTGTTCGTATTTTGGGGGGTGGGGATAATCGTTGCCTTCGGCCTGCTGTATTACGGTTCCGGCGGGCATGGAACCATAGTCAGCAGCGAAAGATCGGCGCGCGATTTCATCGAATCTCTATACTTCAGCGGGACCACGTTTTTTACTCTCGGCCTTGGGGATGTCACGCCTCACGGCTGGCCCCAGCGACTGCTGGCCGTAGTTGAGAGCGGCCTCGGCTTTGGATTCCTGGCGTTGGTATTCAGCTACCTGCCCGTGATTTATCAAGCTTTCTCGCGGCGCGAGGTGAATATCGTGCTGCTCGATTCACGCGCGGGTTCTCCGCCGACAGCATTCGAGCTGATTCGCCGGCATTCCGGCCCGCAAGGCTGGAGCGAGCTCCAGCAACTGTTCCGAGAGTGGGAGCGCGCTTCGGCGGACATCCTTGAAAGCCACGTATCGTACCCCGTCGTAGCTTACTTCCGTTCGCAGCATAACAACGAATCGTGGGTCGCCGCTCTGGCGGCGATTCTCGACACGAGCGCGTTGTTGATTGCCGGCATTAGCGGCTTTCACCAGCCGCCAAGCGAACAGAGAACTGCGACCATGCCGGAACAAGGCGGGACTGGTAACGGACAGAAACAAACCGACGCAAAGGTCGCAAAAATGGCATGCGCCCGACAGGCGCGACTGACGTTTGCGATGTGCCGCCATACCGTGGTTGACCTTGCGCAGGTATTCAACGCGACCCCGCGTTCGCGGACGGAGCGCCTGCCGGCAGCCGAATTGGATCGCTTGCGTTCGGCTTTGGCCAGCGAAGGATTCGTACTGCGCGACACTCCCGAAATGCACGAGAAACTGAGCAAGTTGCGCGCGATGTATGAACCGTATCTCGAAGGACTGGGCGAGTTTCTGGAGATGGACGTTCCGCCCTGGATCCTGGGGGGGGAAGCGATCGAGAACTGGCGTACCAGCGCGTGGGGACGCATTTCGGGGTTTTCGCCGTCGCGGGAATCGGTATCGGCAGGCGACGATCACGATTAACGCGTATGTCCTTGAAATCGAGGGCGAGCACCCCGTACCTTGGTCAGCACCCCGTACCCTGGTCAGTAAGCTTCTGAGTTTACCGGCGCGAGTTGCGGATCCAGCGAACTGAAAATGGAGCCAGCGACGATTCAGGTAGGCCGTTCGTTGGCAATCCCAGAACCTACGCTAGAGTGAGTCGCGAAGTTGCTCGGAGACCTGGAGGGCTTTCTGCGCGAGATTTTGTGCCGCGGCCCAGTCGCCGCGTTTTCCCGCCGCTTGAGAGTCCTGGAGATAGCTGAGAACCGAGTCTCGCCAGCCGCTTTGCTGACCGTTGAGCCGGTGTTTCTGCGCCTCTGCAAGATTCTGCCGGGCAACCGATACGTCGCTGTCGATCTGGCGCTGATAGGTCTGTTGTTCCGACGGGGAAAGCTGCGGGACGATTTGCGGTGGGGCGCCATGATCCACCGGTTCCGCTTCGTGCTCGGCTGATTTTTCAGCTGCCGGCCGTGGCGGTGCGGTCGGCATTTTCATCACCGGGAGGTCGTCGGTTAGCGGTGGTGGTGTGACGTCCTCCGCAATGTGAGGCGCAGCGGGAGCGGCAGCACGCGGCGGCGAGGCATCCGTATCGGGCGCGACGTTCATCGGCCTTTCGGTCGTGGGCTGCGGAGGGGCACTGACGGGAGCGGATACGAGCGTGCTGTTGCGCGGACAACCTGCAATCCCGATTGAAGCACACGCTGCCGCAATTGCAAGAAGCGTCCGGAATGGGGCTTTGCGGAGAGGCATTACTCCTGCTCTTTCACCAGCGGCTGATAAGTGCGCGGGCGTTCGGCTGGTACTTCGACGAGACGAGCCAGCGGAAGCTCAATGCGAAACATGGTTCCTCGACCGACCTGCGACCTGAATTCTATCTGACCATTATGAAGCTGTATAAAGCGGAAAGTGTTGGCTAGCCCCACGCCCGTTCCGCCCTGCCTGGTGGTGAAGAACAATTGGAAGATTCTCTTCTGATCCTCTGGGGCGATGCCCTTTCCCGTGTCTTCAACTGAAATTTCAGCGAACTCGCCGTTGCGGCGCAGATCGACACTGATGCGCCCGCCGGGCGGCGTGAAGTCGCAAGCGTTAAGCAAAAGGTTCAGGACGGCTTGATGGATCAGCTGGCGGTCGACGAGAACGGGCGGACATTCGAGTGGGAAGTTGGCACGCAGTTCGAGGCCGGCCTTGGCAATGGAGGGCCGCGCGGTGACGACGACATCGTCGAGCAATTCGCGGAGATCCGTTTCCTCCAGCTTCAACTCGACCGGCTTTGTGAAGCTGAGGAAGGTCTTCACGGCGCGGTCGAGGCGGTCGATTTCGCTGTCGAGCATTTTGACCGCTTCCTGGGGTTCGGGGTCGGCGGGCATGTTGCCCTTCAGCACCTCGAGCCACAGGCGCATCGAATTTAGCGGGTTTTTCACTTCGTGCGCGACGCCCGCCGTCACGCGTCCGAGGGCCGCGAGACGTTCTGAGACGAGAAGCTGATTGCCAATTCGTTCGAGCGACTCAAGATCGCGAAGAGTTACAAGGGTCCCCATGCGAACGCCCTGTTCGACGATTGGCTGCGCGCTCACGCCGACACGAAGCGTGCCGTGTCTTGCGTGGAGGAGTGTTTCCTTGTTTTCGGCCGGCTGAATTTCATCGCCGGCAAGTTCGATGGCGGAATGGATGGGATGGGCGGGTGGAAAAATCTCGCTCACTTTCTTGCCGCGCAGTTCGTCGGGCGAGTCGCCCAGGAAATTCCGGATCGAGGGGCTGACCAGCACCGCGCGTCCTTCCGCATTGAAAAGGAGAAGGCCGTCTTCGAGGCCGCTCATCACCTGATCGAGATTTTCCCGCAGCGTGCTAAAGATTTCGCGCACGTCGCGCAACTGTTTTCCAATGCCCGCTATCTTCGTGCTGACGACACCCAATTCATCATCCGGCCGCGCAACCGGTTCGGCCGCATCGAATTGCCCGGCGGAGATGCGGTCCAATTGATTGGAGATGCGCTGAATCGGCGCCAGCGAAAAGCTGGTGACGATAAAGGCGAGCAGCGTAGAAATCAAAACCGCACCGAGCGCCCAGTATCCTGCGGAAATCAGATTCGGCATGATCTCGCCGCGGATGAAAACCATCGATAGTCCGACGCGAATCGCCCCAGAAAAGGTAGTGGGAGGCAGGCCGAAGGGCAACGACACTTCGTACGTTTGCGGCGGGCCAAGAATCTGCCGAAGCTGCTGAAAAAATCCGGCGTTTGCGAGCGAATGGATGTTTGGACGAGCGGGTATCGTTTGATCGACCAAAGACGCCGGGTTCGACGAAATCACATTCCCGTTTTGATCGGTGATTTCGATATCGCCGATGCTGGGATCGTGGCCGAGGTCGGACCCGATCAGCGAGGTGAGAGTGCTGCTCTTGTCGAATGCCTGTTGCAGGTACGTGCGCAGGTCGGCGGGATTGGCTGGGGCGACGTCTCCGCGCGCGTTGGCCTCACTAACGGCCGTGTTGGCCTGCCCGAGGATTTGGTTCGCGACAAAGTCCGCGTTAGCGGCTGTCTGGCGGAGCGTCTGTTTCGTGAGCCGCGCGATGTAAAGGCCGGACACGGTCGCGACGACCAGGAAAACGAGCACCGAAGTCGCAAGCGTGAACTTAGTTTTCAGGCTGAGACGCACGTTTCCGCCCCGCCTCGTAATCTTTTAATTTGTTGTGCAGCGTTTTCAAACTAATGCCGAGCAATTCGGCAGCGCGCGTCTTGTTCTGGCTGGTAGCCGCGAGCGTTTGCACGATCAGTTCGCGCTCCGCGTCTTCCACGGTGGTGCCAAGAGGGAACCGGAGAGCGCCGAGGCCTCCGCCCGCGACAGCAGGAGCGTGGCCGAAATCGGAGGGCAGGTGCGTGCGCGTAATGATGCCGCGATCCGACGCGATTGCCGCGCGCTCCAAAACATTGCGCAGTTCGCGCACGTTCCCCGGCCAGGGATACGAGCGGAAGAGATCCATTACGTCCGCGCCGACGCTGGTGACCCGCTTGCCATGCTTTTCGGAAATTTCCGTCAGCAGGTGATCGACCAGCAGCGAAAGGTCCTCTTTATGCTCCCGGAGAGGCGGCAGATGAATGTGAAACACATTCAAACGAAAGTAGAGGTCCTGCCGCAAATGGCCGTCCGCGACGGCCTGCTCTGGATTCTTATTCGTGGCGGCGAGGACACGAACGTCAACCGGCGTTTCGACCTTGCTCCCAAGGCGGCGGATTTTACGGTCTTCGAGGACGCGTAAAAGCTTTGCCTGCGTCGGCGCAGGCATTTCGCCGATTTCGTCCAGCAGCAGCGTGCCGCCATCGGCCAGTTCGAAGCAGCCGATGCGACGCTCTGCCGCGCCGGTAAATGCTCCGCGTTCGTGGCCGAAAATTTCGCTCTCCATCAGCGACTCGGGAATTGCGGAGCAGTTGATGGCCACAAACGGCCGGTCGGCGCGCGGAGACAGCATGTGGATCGAGCGCGCGACCATTTCTTTGCCCGACCCTGTTTCGCCGGTGATCAGAACTGAGGCGGTCGACGGCGCAGCCATTTCGACCTGCCGCATCAATTCCTGCATTGCGGGCGACGATCCGACCAGCACTCCCAACTTTCCCGCTTCGCGAAGTTGGCGGGTGAGAGCGGCGACCGCACGCTGATCGCGCGCGCGGCCGAGCGCCCGGTCGAAAAGAGCGCGCAAAACCGGCGGTTTGAGAGGCTTTTCGATGTACCAGAAAGCGCCCGCCTCGATCGCCTGCACGACGCGTTCATCGCTCCCACGGCCGGTGATGATGATCACGGGGACGTTCTGTACTTCATCGCCAAGCTGGCGGAGCAGGTCGAGGCCGTTCATACCCGGCAGCTCCACGTCGGCGAGGACTACGCTCGGATGAAAGTCGGCAAACTTTGCCAGCGCCTCTTCGCCCGACCCAACGCCCAACACCTCACAGTTCCATTTATGGAGCAGCGCCTCGTAGCCTTTGCGGGCGTTTTCCTCGTCTTCGACGATTAGAATGCGCTGGTGATCGTGATCGTTTGAGGGCATTCTGGACGTCTCTTTACCAATTCAATTTAGCAGCAGTAGCGGATAAATGCCAACGCGCCGTGGTGCGACGATTTGCCTCGTCTCTGGAGAAGAGGCTTCTGGATGAGACAAGTCTTCCGGGATCGTCAGAGCGGTGGGGTTGCTGTTTTGCGGGGAGGGTTGAAGAAGGGAAGCGGTACCACTTTTGCGCGTGCCCGGTGGCGAACGGCTTCCACCGTGATTTCGATGTGCAACTCTGTTCCCGGCGCAGCATGATTGCGGTCCAGGCTGGCAAGCGCGATCATCTTTTTCAGCGTCGGGGACCACGTGGTGGATGTGGCTTTGCCGATTTGCAAACCGCCGCGATAGACGGGCACGGCAACACGCGACGCCGTAGTCGGGACCTGCGGAGGGAGCCCGGCCTGGTCATATAGCCGCTCGATATCGTCCCAATTGATTTCGAGGCCCGTCAGCAGGCGCCTCGGCCCGTGGCGATTTTCTTCCTGGAGCGCCGCGCACCCGACGAAATGCTCTTTCTTCAGGTCGACCAGCCGGCCAAGCCCGATCTCGTACGGCGAATATTTCTGCGTTTCGATCAGCGCCTTTTTGCTGCTGAAATAATCGACTTCGATCAGGATCAGGCCGGCTTCGATGCGCGCGACGTCGAGCGCCAGCATGCCGGTCGGGTGCAGGTCAAATGGCTGACCGTGATCCAGGAGCGCGTCCCACACGCGGGGTGCATCGTTCCACGGAATCCAAATTTCATAGCCGAGGTCGCCGGTGTAGCCGGTGCGCGAAATGTCGACTTCTACGCCGGCGATTCGTCCGCGCGTGAGGCGAAAATATTTTAGGTTCGCGATGTCTGCTTCTGCGATCTGGGTTAGCAGGCTCGCGGATGTGGGCCCTTGCAGAGCGAGCGCCGCGACCTTGTCGGAAATGTCCTCGATGTGTACGTCGAGGCCGAGGGCGTTTTCGTGAAACCAGCGAAAGCTGGGATCGGCGGCCGTCCAGCGATAGAGGTTTTCATCGAGACGGGAAATCGTCCCATCGTCGATCACTTTGCCTTGCTCGTCGCACCAACAGCAGTAAATCACCTGGCCGACCGCGATTTTGTTGATGTCGCGCGTGATCACGCGGTTGACGAACTTGGTCGCGTCGCTGCCGCCGATCATGTATTTGTACAGCGGCGTTACGTCGATCAGCGCGGCGGCGTTGCGGATTGCGTTGTACTCGTGCTCGTGGTGCGTCTCGTAGACGCTCACCGCGTAATAGCCCGACCACTCGCGGTAATTCAGGCTCTCGCAAAGCCGGAACGTTCTGTCATGCACCGCTGTCCCGATTGGCATGCTTGCCCTCGTCCCTAGTGCGCCATAAAAATCCGGCGCGATTATAATCTGCGCTGGAACCAGTTGCCTAGCTGATTGGAACTTCGTGCCTGTCGGGGTTTGCGAGCGACCGTTCATTTGAGGGCGAACTATGAAACCGGTTCTCTGGATTCTCCTGCTTTCGACCGCTGAGGTCATATTTCCAGCGAAGAATTCACGCACTCTTCGTCAACGGTACAAGGAGCCAGTGGCTCGAACGTTTCTAGTGAGACCGGGAGTCGTCGCAAGAGCGAGCTTCGGAAAGAGCGGGAACACGTGCGAGCTAGTAATCAAACGTGGCGAGGGGAGTTCAGCGATAAAAGGCGACCACGCTAACGACGTCGTCGGTTACAAGTTACTCGAGCAAATCGAAAACGAGCTCGTTCCCCTATCCGACCGCGGCAAGTACGTCATGGGCACGTTCCTCGACCTCATTTGCATTCCAGTGAACGACTGCGCCGGAACAGAAGAGGACTGGAAGAAAGTCTCCATTTACACGAACTCGGGTGATGGGGGCGCGAATTATGCGCTGATTCACTGGAACCGCAAGGAGTGCGGTAAGAGACTGCCTTTTGCCAAGCGCTGATTCTAGTACGGACGCTTACGTGTGCGGACGTCTTCGTCGTGACGCCTTCTTTCTTGTAGCGCCGAATTGCCCCTTGTAAAATGCGTCGGCTCTATGAGAAATCGATTCCTCTCGCACGTTGCGGTCGTTGCGTTTCTGATGCTCCCACCCGGAGCGTTCCCCCTGTGGGCAGACGCTGGCGTGTTTACGGGTAATGGCCAGAATCTTCACCAGATCACGTCGAAAGCAATTCAACTCGTAAGTATCGATGTGACGATCGTCTTGGGGCGAGGACCGTTTCTCTTCGATGGTTCAGTGCCCGGCATGGATCGATCCGAATACTCGTGCACGTTTGTTCTTCGAAGTCTCTCGGAGAAGAGCGAGGAGGTACGCATCGGATTTCCAATTGATTCCGAATTCGCCCAGCAAGACGACAACTCCGCTACGGAGTCTGAGGATTGGGTTTCGGAGTACGCGTTTATGGCGCGCGACGAACAGATCGCATACCATGTTGAATTTGTGCGGCGTAAGCGGAAACCGGGCCCGGGAGAATTCGCTTCCATCTTCGTTTGGGACATGCATTTCGCACCAAAACAGACCAAGACACTGCGCGTTCAGTACCGAATACCCATATCCATGGGCCTCGTGACATTGGAGAAACAGGGAAATGTCTCGTCGACGTCGGGCGCGTTAGGTCAGGACCTTCTGAACACCGGCGAATTGGAAGTGGCGGGCTACATTACATCCACCGGATCGTCGTGGGCTGGCAATGTTGAGGCAGCCACTTTCAGACTCATAACAGCGCCTTTTGAGCGGTACCTGAACTACCGAGGATTCTCCGAAGAAACCGCTACCCGAACAACTTTTGAAGAACTGAAACAAGCCAACCCGTCCTTTCCTGTTCGTCATCCCTGGTGGTTCCGTGAGATAACGCCGGCCGGATGGGAGCCTGTCGAAGGGGGCGTGAAATGGCAGTATAAGAACTTCAAGCCCAAGGACCCGATCGGCGTGAGGTATTACATCACGCAATTCCCACGAATACCCGTGGAAACGGACGCTTTCGTCGATGCATTCTTAAAGGGTCTCCAGCCCAACGATTCGCCGGTCACCGAACTTGGCCGAGTCAAACAGGTCTTACTTGCGACCTACGGCAAGCAACCGGACGATCCAGTTGCCCGGGCATTCGCCTCAGAGCAGTTGTGGTACAAACCGAACAGTGACTTTTCGCTTGATCGTCTCAATGCACCACAAAAGGCAATTCTAAAAAGGATTGACTATAGGATTGCAAAGCTGCGCGAGAAGTGAGTCAATGACGCGTTCAACTGCCATCCCTGCCCCGATGAAAGACTCTCCAATATCGATCCACCGACTCATGCGGTGGAGCGTCCTGCCGAGTGGCCTGTAAGTCTGCGCTGTTCGAAATCCGTTGAAGTAGAATGCTGGACCTGGAACGGTCAGTTAACAAGCAAGGATTAACTTTGACTCGTCCGTATGACGCAATCGTAATCGGCGGAGGCCACAACGGCCTCGTAAACGCGGCGTATCTCGCGCGGGCGGGCAGGAAAGTGCTCGTTCTCGAACGGCGGCACGTTGTTGGCGGCGCGGCAGTTACGGAAGAAATCATCCCCGGCTTCAAGTTTTCCGTTTTTTCCTACGTCGTTTCGCTGCTGCGCCCCGAAATTATTCGCGACCTGGACTTGCCGCGCCATGGCCTGGAAATCCTTCCGCTCGACGGCACATTCACTCCCATGCCCGACGGCAATTACCTGTGGCGCGTGAACGATCATTCGAAGACGCGGCGGGAGCTCGAACGCCACTCGAAACTCGACGCAGAGGCGTACGAGGAATTCGGCAAGCAGATGGTGCAGATGTGCCGCTTCGTCAAGCCAATCCTCGGGATGACGCCGCCCGATCCCGGTTCGCTCGATCCGCGCGGCCTGAAGAAGTTCGCGTTCCTTGGCAAACGATTCCAGTCGCTTCCAGCGGAGGACAAATACAATCTCGTTCAGCTGATGACGATGAGCGCGGCCGATTTTCTCGATCAGTGGTTCGAGACGGATGTGCTGAAGGCCACGATGTCCGCGTCCGGAATCATCGGGACATTTCTGGGCATTCGCTCGCCGGGCACCGCGTACGTTCTGTTGCACCACTATATGGGCGAGATCGACGGCGCGTTCCGCTCGTGGGGATTCAGCCGCGGCGGGACAGGGGCCATCTCGAACGCGATTGCGTGCGCTGCGCGCGAAGCGGGAGCGGAGATTCGGACGCAAGCTCCGGTGGCGCGCATCCTGCTGACGAATGGCGTAGCGCGTGGAGTGGCGCTCGAAAGCGGCGAAGAGATTTATGCGGACATCGTGTCGTCGAGCGTCGATCCGCGCCTGACTTTTCTGAAGTTCATCGATTCGAAGCAACTCCCGTCGGAGTTTGTCGAGGAGGTGCGCCGCTACAAGTTCCGAGGCTCATCTGGGAAGGTGAATCTCGCTCTCGACGCGCTACCCGAATTCACCTGCCTGCCGGGAGTGGGACGGCACCTGCGCGGCGCAATTTCGATTTCGCCTTCGACCGAATACATGGAGCACGCCTACGATGACGCGAAGTACGGTGAATTTTCCCGACGGCCGTACATCGACATCGTGATACCCACGCTGACCGATCCGTCTCTTGCGCCTGCCGGAAAACACATCATGTCGTGCTTCGTGCAGTACGCGCCCTACAAGCTGACGCATGGCACCTGGGACGATCAACGCGAAGATTTCGGTGACACGGTGGTCGACACGATCGCTCAATACGCGCCGAACCTCAAGCGGATTGTCATTGGCCGTCAAGTGATGACGCCGCTCGACATCGAGCGCACCGTTGGCTTGAGTGAAGGCAATATTTTTCAGGGTGAACTTTCGCTCGAGCAGCTTTTCTTTTTGCGCCCCATCGCCGGATGGGCGCGTTATCGCACACCAGTCGCACGCCTCTTCATGTGCGGATCGGCAACGCATCCGGGGGGCGGAATCATGGGCGCCCCTGGACGCCTGGCCGCATTGGAAATCCTGAAGGAAAAGGTGAAGCACTAAGGTGGCGGCCGCCCGCGAAATCGTCATTATCGGTGGCGGGCACAACGCCCTCGTCGCCGCGTTCTATCTCGCGCGGAAAGGCCTGAAGCCGCTCGTCCTCGAACGTCGCTCGATTGTCGGCGGTGCTGCGGTAACTGAGGAATTTCACCCCGGGTTTCGCTGCTCGACTCTCGCGCATGCCGGCGGGCCTCCCCTGGCATCGATCGTTTCTGACATGCAGCTGGCGCGGCACGGCCTGCAAAAGCTCGAATCGCCGGTGCGAATTTTTGCTCCGACGCCATACGGAGTCGGCCTGACGCTTTATAGCGACGCCAAATCCAGCGTCGAGGAAATAAAGAAGTTTGGATCCAAGGATGCTACGGGTTACGGCGAACTCCAGCAATCTCTCACGCGCGCCGCGGCCATCACGGGGCAGTTGCTTGAATTGACTCCGCCCGATATCGATAAGCCGTCCGGTCGCGACGCATGGAAAGCACTGCAACTCGGCCGGGTGGCACGGCGCCTCGGCAGCAAGGAAATGGTTCGGTTGCTGCGGTGGGGGCCGATGGCGGTTGCAGATTTCGTTGCTGAATTCTTCGAAACAGACCTGCTACGGGCGATTGTTGCGGCTCGTGGCATTTTCGGCGCGGCGCTGGGGCCGTGGTCTGCTGGCTCGACCGCGTTACTGTTGCTACGAGCTGCCGCCGATCCGTTTCCGGTGGGGAACTCGGCGACGCCGCGTGGGGGAATGGGCGCGGTCACCGCGGCCATGGCATCCGCCGCAAGGCAGGCAGGCGCTGAAATCCGTGTGGATGCGGAAGTAGCGCACATTCTAGTGAAGAATGGCGCTGCGGTAGGAGTTGCGCTTGGAAGCGGCGAGGAAATCGCCACGAAAACGGTTGTTTCGTCCGCCGATCCGCGCCGGACGTTCCTTGGCCTGCTTGACCCCGTGTATCTGCCGCCAAGCTTCGTCGTCAAGATGCAGCACTATCGCGCGAGCGGTACGGTGGCGAAGCTCAATCTCGCGCTGGATTCTCTCCCTTCGTTCATCGCGCTCCGCGATGCGAGCGACGGCAAATTGAAACTGGGAGGGCGAATTCACATCGGTCCCGACATCGATTACCTGGAACGCGCGTTCGATCACTCGAAATACGCTGAATTGTCGCGCAAACCGTACCTCGACGCGATGATACCCACGCTCCTCGATCCGTCGCTTGCGCCTCCCGGAAAACATGTGATGTCGGTGTGCATGCAATTCGCGCCCTACACGCTGAAGGACGGTGACTGGTCTTCCCAACGCGACGCGCTTCGCGACACGATCATCGCCACGCTCGCGCAGTACGCGCCCGATCTGCCCTCGAAAATCCTTGCGGCGCAGACGATCACTCCCGCCGACCTCGAATCCGAATACGGTCTCAGCGGAGGGCATCCGTTCCACGGCGAACTTGCGCTCGATCAGATTTTCACCATGCGTCCGCTGCTAGGCTGGGCGCGCTATCGCACGCCGGTCCGCGGCCTGTACCTTTGCGGCAGTGGAACGCATCCGGGCAACGGCGTGACCGGTGCTTCGGGCGCAAACGCGGCGCGCGAAATTCTGAAAGACCTCCGCCACTAGGCTGCGCCTCGGACTGGGCCGCGCATGGCGATAACCGCGAAGTTTTCTCTTTACGCACTCTCGCGCAAGAGCAGACCGGAGTAACATCTGTCTCTCCGCTAGACTTCAGAGCAGGTCTCTATCTGTGCTCCTTCGGAAAGGTGTAGTGTGCTCACGGATTATCAGCTTCTTACGATGCAGAAGCGGAGGCGCAGCAAGCGCATCCGGGCTCGTGTGCGCATCACCCTCCGTGTGCAGGGACGCAACAAAGAGACCATCTGCGAAGACACGCATTCGCTGGTAGTGAACGCGCATGGCGGCCTGATTCTCCTCGGTGCGTCCGTTGGACGCGATCAGTTCGTTACTGTAATCAATCCAAAGACCGGGCAAGAGTTGCTCGCGCGAGTCACGGCCATCGGAACGCGCATGATGGGTAAGTCGCAAGTCGGCATCGAGTTTATCCGGCCCGCGCCCGAATTTTGGGATATTTCACCGTGGCCTGAAGACTGGAAGCGATCTGTCACCGCAGTAAGTCCTGGATCATAGTTCGGCTCGCGCTCCACTCCTACCGTAATAGTGATCTGCGAATCAGGCTGCCATGCGTAGGGTTCAATTCGGCATAATAGCCGCGTGCGAATCACCGGCATCG
>Ga0335075_10001425_pt1 | contig 39511 bp, 34 predicted proteins | sample Lox_Sample_24_FD_206723 | JGI IMG/M metagenome (GOLD analysis project Ga0335075, IMG submission 206723) | Soil microbial communities from Loxahatchee National Wildlife Refuge, Florida, United States - Lox_Sample_2.4 | ecosystem: Environmental > Terrestrial > Soil > Wetlands | place: USA... | reverse complement strand
CATCAGCTGCGAGAACAGCGTCTTTCCGGTGTTCATGGGCGGGCCCTCCCCGGTAAAGGGGCGGGGAAACCGCCATCAACTTCAAACCGACACCACCCAAAATCGGCGAAAAACCGTTATAGATCAGCCATTTCTAAGCTGTTCGTTCGGAAAACTCCGGACAGTAGCGCCTCAGTGTATATAAGCATACCGCAATCCCAGTACACCATTAAGTCACATTTTCACGGCGAATTACCGTTTTTGTACAAGCTGAGTATGCCCCTGTGGGCTTAGAAACCTATCGAGCACTTGGCTTGGCACCGGAATTAGATTTAGCGGATCATAAAATTGCTAAGAATCACTAAGCCGTTTCTCCCGCGCACTCCAGGTCCGACGACCGCTCCGATACATCACCCGCTCCCGCCCAAAGCCGAATTCTTCAGGGCCATGCCAGGTCAATGCCGAAGAATTCGCCAGCAAAGGCCGTCTCAACCGGCTGAATTGCGATCGTCATGCCGCGATCTGCTCTGCTTGCGGCGCCGTCATCTCGGTGCCGGCGACCGTGGTGCGGCGCATGTCGCGCGGCTGCGCGTTGTCGTTGCGCCGCACGCGATGCATCGTCGCACGATTGTCCCACATCACCAGGTCATACGGCGGCCAGATATGCGCGTAACGGTCGCTGTGTCGCATGCTCCATCAGGTCGCCGATGAAGGCGCGGGCTTCCGGCACAGACCAGCCGATGATCGTGCCGATATGCGATGCCAGGTACAGCGACCTTCGCCCGCTGCCCGGATGCGTGCACACCAGGCGCTGGCGGACCGGGCGCATGGTCGCGCGTTCCTCCGGCGTCAGGTCATCGAAGCCGAGCAGTTCGCACGAAGAGATCAGCGAATGCTCGCAGACCAGGTCTTCGATCTCTGCCTTGGTGACGTCATCCAGCGCGTCATAGGCTGCCCGCATTTCGGCTAATTCCGTCTCGCCGCCGCGCGCGGCCACGATGCGGCCGGAGAGGATCGAACATTTCGCGGGTATCGCCTTGAACGAACTGTCGGAGTGCCACAGCATATTGCCCAGGCTGTACAAGCGGCGCCGGTCGTCCCGCGCCAACAGCGTGTTGTCCGCGTCGAGATTTGAACGTCGGCAAAAGCCGGATGCAGCCGTTGTTCGCCGGGTTTGGAAATACCGGTGCCGCGCGTTTCCTCCAGTTCCCCGAAACTCCGGCTGAGCGCAAGCTGCTGCTCATCCGTCAACCGCTGGTCGCGGAACACCAGCACGGCATGGCGGCCGATCGCAGCCTCGACTGCCGCGATATCATCCGGCGACAAAGGGTTTGCGGTGTCAATGCCGGACATCTCGGCAACGAATAGCGGGTGCAACGGCGTGGCGTAGAGCGTCATGGGCGCGGCGGATCCCGGTATCAGGCACCCATGTGCATCATGTGGCGCATGGCGAAGCCGAAGCGGAGCCAGGTGAAGCCCTGGACCAGCAGTTCTATCCCGATCAGCATGCCCAGAACCCACAGCCCCGACCACGGCAACGTGGCATACAGCATCACGGCGAGAACGACGCTGATGATGCCGCTCAACAACACCATCCACCAGCCTGGCAGCTCCCGGTGCTGCAGCGAGATCACGATACGCATCACGCCCCCAATCAGCAGGGCCGCAAGCAAAAACAGTGTCAACACCAGGGAACCGCGGATCGGCTCCTGCATGATCAGAAAGCCGCCGACCACGTAGAGGCATCCGGCCAACAGGTTGAACAGGAACGCGCTCCATTGCCGGGTCATGAAGGCATGGATGATCTGGCAAATACCGCCGACCAGCAGCATCGCTCCGATGAAGATGACGCTGATCAACGTGAACGCGACAACGTCGCCCAGCGCGAAGATGCCGCCCAGGATCATGATGATGCCCAGCGCGACGAACCAGCCCCATTTGGATGCGGCTGATCTATATCCCAGGCCACGGGGTCCTATACCGGCCGGCACATCTGACATGGCTCTTCCCCTGCTGTTCCACGTCTTTGGCGGCTTTGTCTGCGCGGGTGGGTCCGGCAGTTACTCCGCCGCTTGCAGCACCGGTGCCGCTGTCACGCCGGTACCCTTGATCGACGTGCGGCGCAGGTCGCGCACTTCGTGCAGATCGTCGAACCGGCGGGCACGGTGCATCACCGTGCGGTTGTCCCACATCACCAGCTCGTTCACCCGCCACTTGTGCACATACACGAATTCCGGCTGCGTCGCATGCTCCATCAGGTCGCGGATGAAGGCACGCGCCTCCGGCACCGGCCAGCCAACGATGCCGCCGATATGCGACGCCAGATACAGCGACTTCCGCCCCGTCACCGGATGCGTGATCACCAGCCGGTGGCGCACCGGCTTCAGCTTGTCCGCATTCTCCCCGCCCGCCACCGCAAACCCAATCTGCTCTCGCGAAAACACGATCGAATGTTCACAGACCAGGTCTTCGATCTCGGCCTTGGTGGCATCGTCCAGCGCGTCATAGGCGGCCCGCATGTCGGCAAATTCCGTGTTGCCGCCCTTGCTCGGCACGATGCGCGCATGCAGCAGCGTATAGCCGGCGCCATGCGGGCGGAACGATGCATCGGAATGCCACAGCCGGTTGGCCAGCGCATACATCCGCTTCTCGTCGTCGCGCGCACGCACCCGGTTCCGTGCGTCGAGGTTGGAGATGTCGCCGAGTTCCAGCCGGTCGCCCAGCCGCCGCTCCTCCGGCTTGCTGAGCTGGCCGATAAGCGTCACCTCCAGCTCGCCAAAATTCCGGGAGAACGTGCACTGCTGCTCATCCGTCAGATTCTGGTCGGGGAAGGCGAGGACGGCGTAACGGTCCATGCCGGCCTCGATCGCAGCGACCTCCGCTGGGGAAAGCGGGCGGGTGATGTCCAGGCCAGTCGCTTCGCCGGCAAAATGCGGGTGCAGCGGGCGGATGCTGAGGCTCATGGGCGGTCTCCTCCTGGTCTCTGCGCGGGAAGTATAGCGGCGACCGACGGGGGCGCCAGACTGGGGAAATCGACAGGGGAGTTTGCCAGGGGGATTCGCCCGGGGAGTTTGCCAGGGAGTGTGCCTGGGGAGTTTGGCAGCGGCGGCGGATCCGCTATACAGGCGCCCGCGCGCGAGAGTGGCGGAACGGCAGACGCAGTCGACTCAAAATCGACCGCCGCAAGGCGTGGGGGTTCGAATCCCCCCTCTCGCACCAGCCGGTTCCATCGACGAACCTGATATCGCGCCTCGGCTCACAATCGAAGCACCGCGGAGCGAGCGCGTGCACGGGTCGCGACAGCAGGGGTGTAGCCCCCGATCGTGCCGGCCGGCTGCACCCCACGCGTGGATGCCCTGCCATCAAGCCGGTGGCGCCGTATTCACCGCACCGGCTGCCACGAGTAACAGGCTGCCACGGGCGATACGCCGGCTATTGCTCCACGGCCGCCTCTGCTGGCGCCTTGTCCGGCGTCGCACGCGGCGCCGCGTGCGACGCCGGCGGGCGGCCGGCACCGCGAAGGTTCTCCGCCCCGCCGGCCTGGAACTTATCCCGCCAGCAATACAGCAGCTTGCGTTCAACCCCGAGTTCGTGCGCCAGGCCGACGATGTTGTGCGTCTCGTTCATTCGCGCCAGCGCCCAAAGCTTGAACTCCCGGCTGAAGCCGCGGCGTCTCCGCTTGGCTGTTTCAAGATCCAACATGACCGTTCTCCCTTAAGAACAGTACGTCAACGTGATTTGCTGCATTCTGCCGGCGCCGCGCACCTCAGTGCGCACCGGCCGCGGACGCAGCGCCTTTGCGAAGCAAGCCGACCGCCAGCATCGCGCCCAGCAGCATGACGCCCAGCAATGCGAAGGCATCGGCGTAGGCCATCAGAGTCGCCTGGGCGCGAATGGTCTCGCCAACCGCGATGATCGCGCGGTGCATTGCTTCACCCGGATCGGGCACGCCATGGTTCATGAAGTATTGCTGCATCGACGAAAGCCGCTTCACAGTTGCCGGCTGCAACAGCGAGACATGGGCGTTGATGATGAACGAATGGTATTGCTCGCGCTTGGTGACGAAGGTTTCGATTGCCGCGGTGCCGACCGCGCCGCCCAGGTTGCGCAGCATATTGAACAGACCGGAGGCAGCGCCTGCCTCGCTGGGCTGAATGCCGACCATCGCGATGGCGGAAAGCGGCGTCATCACCAACGCCTGGCCGAATGCGCGCACCACGTTGGGCATGAAGAGCTGCGGACCGCTGTAGTTGATGTCCGTGTGCATGTTCATGAAACAGCTTGCGGCAAACACCGCGAGGCCGATTGCAACCAGCAGGCGCGCATCGAACTTGCCCATCAGGAACGGCACCAGCGGGATCACGAACAACTGGGGGATGCCGGTCCAGGCCATCACCTCGCCGCTCTGCTGCGCATCGAAGCCCTGTGTCACCGCGAGGTACTGCGGCAGCAGATAGGCCGCCGCATACAGCGCGAAGCCGAGCAGGAAATTCGCCAGGGTGCCGAAGCCGAAGCTGCGCCGGAGCAAAAGGCGAAGCTGGATCAGCGGCTCCTTGCGGGTCAGCTCGACGATGATGAAGACGCCGAGCGCCACCGCGGAAACCAGGCTCAGCTTGACGATGAACGAGGAGCCGAACCAGTCGTAGACGTTGCCTTCATCCAGCACCGTCTGGAACGTCGCCAGCCCGACCGCCATCAGCGCGATGCCGAGCCAATCCGCGCGCCGTATCAGCGCCGGATGCGCCTCCGAGCGCGGCAGGGCGTAGACCAGGGCGCCCAGCATCACCACGCCGGGGACCAGGTTCATGTAAAAGATCGTCTGCCATCCATAAGTGTCGGTGAGCCATCCACCGATCGTAGGGCCGATTGCGGGGGCGAAGGTCGCGGTAATTGCGAATCCGGCGAATCCCATCGCGCGCTTCGTCGGCGGCAGCATCGAAACGATAATGGAGAAGGACAGCGGGATCAGCACGCCGCCGAAGAACCCTTGCAGCGCGCGCAGGACGATCATCTCGGGCAGACTGGTCGCCTGTCCGCACAGCGCCGAGAACACCAGGAACAGGACGGTGTTGCCGATCAGGTAGCGGCGCATCGAGAAGACCTGGCTCATGAAGCCGGTCATCGGGATCACGATGATCTCGCCGATCAGATACGCCGTGCTGATCCAGGAACCGTTGATGCCGCCGGTGCCGATACCGCCCTCGATGTCGGGCAGCGAAGAGTTGGTAACCTGGATGTTCAGCACCGCCATGAACGCGCCGATCAACGAACCGCCGACCGCGATCCAGGTCGTCAGCGGCACCGTCTCCTGCGCGAGCGAAGGATTCTGTGCCATGGGACTCACCCTTGGGCTGGCTTGGTGTCGATGGTGGGTTCGACCGACATGCCGGGACGCAGCCGCCCGATCAGCGGATCGTCGGGGTTGATGGTGATCTTCACCGGAATGCGCTGAACGATCTTGGTGAAGTTGCCGGTCGCATTATCCGGCGGCAGCAGTGCAAATTCCTCACCGCTGGCCGGCGCGATACTGTTCACCGTGCCGTGCACGGTCGCGTCGCGGAAGGTATCGACGTCGATCGTCACCGGCTGGCCCCGGTGCACGTCGGTGAGCTGCGTCTCCTTGAAATTGGCGGTCACGTAGACCTGCCGCAGCGGCACGACGGCCATCAATTGCGTGCCGGCCTGCACGTATTGCCCTACCCGCAGCGTGCGGGCGCCGACGGTGCCATTCACCGGCGAGGTGATCGTGGTGTAGCTCTCGTTCAGATCCGCCTGGTGCAGCGCCGCCTGCTTCTGGGCGAGCATTGCCCGCGCCTGGATCTGCTGCGCCTTCAGGACGTCGATCTGCTTCTGCGCGAGGCCGAGATCGGCGGTGTCATGATCCAGCGCGGCGTGCTTTGCGCGCAGCAACGAGGTCGCCCTCTGCGCTTCCTGAACGGTGCCGGCGCCGCTGCGGGACAGCGTCTGGTAGCGGTCGAAGTTCTGGGTCGCGAAGGTCAGGTCGGCCTGGTCGGCGGCGATATTGTCACGCGCCGCCTCCACCGCGAGATGCTGCGCCGCGATCTGCTGCGTCAGCGTGTCAATCACCGCCTGCTGCGCCGCCACGTTCGCCTGGGCCAGGGCGACGGCGGTGCGAAAGTCGCGATCATCGATGCGGGCCAACACCTGGCCGGCGTGCACCGGCTGGTTGTCCTCCACCGCGACCTCGGAGATGTAGCCGGCGACCCTGGGGCTGATCAGGACGTTGTCGGCCTGCAGATACGCGTCGTCCGTCGAGACGAGGAACTGTCCTGTGGTCCAATAGTACTGGCCGTAGAGGATGGCCCCCGCGAGGACGCCGGCGCCGACGGCGCCGAGCAATATCGAGCGCAGCGGCAGGCGAAGGCGGCGCGTCCGCGTCTGGCGGTCAGTGTAGGATCGCCCGGACGCGCGGACCGGCTCCTTCTCGATGATGGTATCCTGATGCATTGGCCCCTCCCACACGCTCGGTCCCGCGGTATGGGGACTTCCGGCTGGTGGCGGGGTGGAAGTAAGCTGTTCGGCTGCACGAAATAATCCGGGACGTCAGAACATCATCTGTGTCTATTTTCAGGAAATCGGAACCCGGGAGGCAAGGTAGCGCCGAAATTCCCCAACTGGGATAGTGGGAAGGGCCAGGAGGCGGGGCCGGGTGGCACCCGGCGTCTCCCTCCCTGGTGGGAGCGGGTCAGGGGTAGCGGCTCAGGGGTAGTGGCGGGACAACGAAGACTGCGCGTTCTCCCCTCCCACCTTACCGCCGGAAGGGCGGGAGCCTTACCCCCGAAGCTCCATCTGGATCGGGCCCTCGCGGCGGCCGTGGGTGAACTGGTCCACTTCCGGCACGCCGCTCTCCATCAGCCGCGACGCCGGGCCATGCCAGATGATGCGACCCTGGTAGATCATCGCCGCGTCGTCGCCGATGCGGCGGGCGCTGGCCATGTCGTGGGTGATCGCCACCGCCGTGCTGCCGAGCCGCTTGACGCAGTCCACGACCAGCCCGTCGATCACCGCGCCCATGATCGGGTCCAGGCCGGTGGTCGGCTCGTCGAAGAACATGATGTCGGGACGGGGGGCGATGGCGCGGGCGAGGGCAACGCGCTTCTGCATGCCGCCCGAGAGTTCCGCCGGATAAAGCTCGCCGACGCTGGCGCCCAGGCCGACTTCGGCCAGGAACTCGGCGGCGCGGGCGGCGGCGTCGGCGCGGGTCGCCTTGCGCTCGGCCAGCAATCCGAAGGCGACGTTCTCCCAGACCGGCAGGCTGTCGAACAGGGCGCCGTTCTGGAACAACATGCCGATGCGGGAGCGGATGGCGCCGCGCTCGTGGCGGGGAAGGCGGAGGATATCGGCGCCGTCGATCTCGATGGTGCCGGAGTCGGGCTCGATCAGGCCCAGGATGCATTTCAGCAGCACCGATTTGCCGGAGCCGGAGCCGCCGATCACCACCATGGAGGTACGCGGCATGATGTCGAGATCGATTCCGTCCAGCACGACCTTGTTGCCGAAGCGTTTGCGGAGGTTGCGGAGACGGATTTTGGGGGTCGTGCCGTTCATGGCGGGGTGATGCCGTGCGGCCGAGGTTTGGGCAACACCCGGCCGAGCCGGCCAGTGCGCCGCGTCATCCATGCTGCGGAGACCAGCCCGAGCGGTGGAGCGGAATGCCGGTCGGGGGCGGTGGGGATCTCTGGGACAGATTGTTCCCGGACAGAGCTATTATACGCAAGAAAGTTGCGAGGCCGGGATGGCGGCGGTCCGGTCGGAGGATCGGTCGTGACGCCAATTTGGGAATATTTCGGCCAGCACGCGAATCGCCGGGACGCTGGCAGCCCGCCATGCGGGGGCGCGAGCGGCAATACCCTGTGCCGGGGACGGCGCGGCGGCAAACTTGTGCCGCGACAGCGGCAGCGCCAGGGCCGCCGAAGTCTCTATGTTGTCGCCGATTGCGCCGGGCGGGATATTGGGGTTCTCCGACGATTGCAGGCCGCACACCGGCTGGCCGGGGCGAGAGCGCTTCGTGCTGCGGCAAAATGCCACTCGTCCGGCGACGGCGGCTGCTTCGGCGTGAGGGCGGAACCTCTTCAAAGCGCTGCTGAACGCCACGATGGCTTGATCGACGAAATTCATGTTGGCGGGACGGGAGCCCTTCTTGCTGCCGCCGAACGCCACGATGGCACGGGACGGCTGCAGCCAGTTCTTGTGCGCGGGCGCGACGTTGCGGCGCCGGTACGTCCAGCCGATCATATTGCCGAATGCGTTGCGGATCGATGCCGCTGGTTGCTGGGCGGAGCCGGGCGGCAGGTCCGACTGGTCGTGCCACGACGACGGCCGCGCGCCGGCGCGGTACTGGCGGATGGCGAGCCAATACTCGCGCACGAGGAATGCGACCAGGACGAGGAACCGCACGAGCCCGTACAGCAGGGGCAGCCGGTGCAGCAGGCGCACGGACGCGTCCGGGCCGGCCCGATCTGCATCGGGGGCGTAGGCGTAGGCCGGGGAGGTGAGTGCGTTGCTGATCATGGCGGTGGTTGCGGAGCTGCCTTTCTTCGCGGGTTGAACCGAGCGATCGCCAAGTTAGTGCACCTCAACCAGAAAGTCAATCCCGGTAACTGACAAAAATATCAGACGAAAAAATCGGCAGAATGTGCGCGCCCATCGCGATGGCCGCGGAGGCGGCCATGGGGGCGGCCATGAGGGCGGCCACGGTGTCGCTGTGGGCTTGGCCGTTGCGGCGGACCGGGGGAGATCGAGCTCGCTTCCGCCGGGCGCCGTCGGATGGTCCCAGGCAGCGGTTCAGAGATCGACCGCAGACTCAATGACGGAGAGTACCAGGATGGAGCGAACGAAGCAGTTCGTGGCCGGACAGTCCCGGCATTGCACGACACCCCCGAGACGCGGCCTCAGTGTTTGGCGGCGGCCTTGCCTTGCAGCGCAGCGGTGGCGGACTCAAGACTGGAGCGCGTCAACACCACCTCATGGCCGAACGCCACCGGCTGCCACAGGTATTGGTCTCGCGCCGCCTGCGCGATGATTTCCCGATGCTCCCGAAATACGGCGAGGCACGCTGTACGGTCGAACGGGCCGGGTCCAAAGCATCCCTCCAATACTTGCTTTTCCACGATGCACTGGACCCCTTCCGTCGACGATGCGTGAGACCGAGCCTGGACAAAAAAGCGGAGGACCTGCGCTTCATCGTCATAGCCGACGGGGCCGGGTACGATGGACAGGTCGAGACCGGGAATGACCGCGCGCGGTGCACCGACGGTCAGCAATACCTGATCGCGGGTGGCGGGATGCAGCAGTCCCAATCCCTCGCCCAACAAGTGTTGCCAACGCTTGCCGCGGCCGAACGCTTCCGCCCAGGCCGCGTGCAGTTCATGCGGACGGCGCCGGACCAGCGCCGCGAGCAATGCCTGCGCCTGGGCGATGTCCTTGGACTGTTTGGCATCACCCTCGCGCCGACGCCGGGCGATGATCAACTTGTGCAGGGCGTAGCGCTGCGGTGCCGGCACCGACACCAGCACGCCCGCGCCATGCAGCAGCACGGCCGGCTCGGGATCCCGAATCAGGAAGTCGAGGAAGCGAAGCGGCTGCGCGTCGGTTCCCAGAGCTTGCAGCCACCGCGATTGCTCGGTGTCCCGGCCTCGGTTCGGCGTCAGGAAGCCAACCCGCAGGCCGGACGCGGACGTGTAGCGGACCACGCGGCCGGGATCGACGTGGGGAACAGGGCGGAACGTGGCATCGACCTGTCGCAGCACATCGGCCATCGGCGGCGTGGCGTCGCGGACCGCGGCGGACACCTCCGCGGACTGGGCCACATCGATATCCTCGGTCTGCATCATCGCTTCGGGCAGGCGCACGCCGAGCATGGCGGTGTAGGTCTGATAGGCCACGGTGCCGACCAGCACGCCGCGCAAACGAAAAACGCCCGCCGCCGCCAGGGCTGCGACGATGTCGCCGATGGGCGGCAGCGGTCGCGGCAGGCTGCCGCTGCGCACCAGCATGGCGACCAGGCTGCGTGAATCGCGCTGGTAGCTGCGCGCCGCCTTGTGGGCCTCGATCTGCTGCAGCAGATCAGGCGTTTCCGGGCCAACGTATTTCTGGCCACGTCCGTTCGCAGCGGATGCCTGGAAATACCAATAGCGCCAGCCGCGCACCACTTTCGCGACGAACGTTCCGTCAGCGGGAAACGCCTGGGCAAATGCATCCGACCTCGCCCGATCCAGCAGATCGGCGTAGACGGTCTGCAACATCAGGGGGATGTCTGCCGGCACCGCAGTCGGGCGATCCATTATACGCTACCTGCGACGAGCGTATAACAGCGCGGCAGCCAGAGGGCCAGCGGTCGGGAAACACGGCCGCCCGGGGAAGCTGAGCGCCAGCCTCCGTCAGGGACCAGGCTTGAGCGGGCGGAACCCGTGTAAACCGCTCCCGCGCCGCGTGCGGGAGAGGGTCGAGACGCTGAAGGCGTCGAGGAAGGGTGATCGGGTCGGTACGCGCTGTGCCGCCGCTCGAGGCCCAGGCGCATATGGTGGCAGTTTCGATCGGGAAGAGGGCCGGGTACCGACCCGATCACCCTCACCCTCGGCGCTACGCGCCTTGACCTCTCCCGCGCGCAGCGCGGGAGAGGTTTTGGGCAACCACGTACAACTCGCTGGACTCCTTACGGCTCGCGGGCGGCTTGGCGTGGCGCACCGTCGCGAACGACTGCTTCATCCGCGCCAGCATCTCGCGCTCGCTGCCGCCCTGGAACACCTTCGCGACGAAGCTGCCCCCCTCGGCCAGCACCGCCAGGGAAAAATCCAACGCCGCCTCGGCCAGGGCCATGATCCGCAGATGGTCCGTGGCAGTGTGGCCAGTGGTGTTCGGCGCCATGTCGGACAGCACCAGGTCGGCCTTCCCGCCCAGCGCCGCTTCCACCCGCGCGGCCACCGCCGGGTCGGCGAAATCCCCCTGCAGCACCGTCGCCCCGGCCACGGGATCCATCGGCAGCAGGTCCAGGCCCACCACGCTACCGGCGCCACGCCGCAGCACCACCTGCGTCCAGCCGCCGGGAGCCGCGCCCAGGTCCACCACGCGCGCGCCAGGACGGACCAGCTTGAACCGCTCGTCCAGCTCGATCAGCTTGAACGCCGCCCGCGACCGCCAGCCTTGTGCCTTCGCCGCCGCCACGTACGGATCATTCAACTGCCGCGTCAGCCACCTTTGGGAGGCCGCACTGCGCCCTCGCGCCGAGCGCAGCGGCACCGCCAGCCCGCGCGGCGCACCGCCTTCCTTCCCGCTGCCCGGTTTCATGCCGGCCGGTAGAGACCCGCCCGCCGCCCGCGCGCCCGCTCGCCATGGATCATGCGCAGCAGCATGCCTTCGCGCAGGCCGCGATCGGCCACGATGACCTTCGGCGCCGGCCACAGCCGGGTAATGGCAGCGAAGACGGCGCAGCCGGGCAGCACGAAGTCCACCCGTTCCGGACCGACGCACGGGTGCTGCGCCAGCCCCTCGCGCCCCATCGCACGCAGGCTGGCGAGCGCGGCGTCCGCCGCCTCCGCGCTCAGCACCACCCCGTCCACCAGGGGGCGCCGGTAGCGCGTCAGCTCCAGCGCGATCCCGGCCAGCGTGGTGACCGTGCCGGACGTGCCAAGCAGGGTCACGCCGCCGTCGCGGATCTCGTGACCGATGCAGTGGATCGACTCGAACGCCGACAGCCGGGCCGCGACATCGTCCACCATCGCGTCGAAGCCGTCGGCGGTGAACCCGGCGCCACCCCAGCGCTCCGCCAGAGTGACCACGCCGACCGGCAGGGAATCGTAGCCGATCAGCGCCGGCCGCCCTTCGCTCAACCGCACCCAGGCAAGCTCGGTCGAGCCGCCGCCGATATCGAACAACAGCGCGCGGCGGCCGTCGCCGGGAAGCAGTGGCGTGCAGGATTCCAGCGCGAGTTCCGCTTCTTCGCGGGCGGAGATCACGCCGATATCGAGCCCGGTCTCCTGCTTGACGCGGGCCAGGAACTCGCGGCCGTTGACCGCGCGGCGGCAGGCTTCCGTCGCGATCGCGCGCAGCCGGCGCACCGGACGGCGCGCCAGCCGGGCCGCGCAGGCATGCAGCGCCACCAGGGCGCGATCCATCGCGATTTCACTGAGCGCGCCGGTATGGTGCAGGCCTTCACCCAGGCGCACAATGCGGGAGAAGCTGTCCAGGACGCGGAAGCTGTCCCCGGACGGCGCGCCAACCAACATGCGGCAGTTATTGGTCCCCAGGTCGAGCGCAGCGAAAGCCGCGCCGGGAAACCGGGGCGTGGGCGCTGACCGGACGGCGGAGGGGTCCGCCGACAGAACCTCCTGCGGCATCATGCTGCTATAGTCGTACGTGCGCCCCGCCTGCTGCAAGTGCGTAATGCACGCCGCGCCCTGAACTTGCCACGAATTCACCGTCGCGAAGGGCGCGGCGGCAACGCCAGCGGCGCAGATCGAGGCCGAAATCCGCGCCCATCGGATCAAGCCGATCCATTGCCGGTCGCTGCTGTCGGTCTCAGCCGCGGTCTCGGCGTTGTCGCCGTGACGTGCACGCGCGGCTTCCGGGGCGCCGACCGGCGCGATCGCTTGCCGCTCAATCACCCACGGCCCCCGCCGCCAGCGGGTTGGGTCGCTTCGCGGCTCAACCGCGCTGATCCGCTTCGCAACGCTGATCCGCTTCGCAACCTGCCCCGCGCGCAGCGAGGGAAAGGCCTTGCCTTACCGCATCCGCTCCCAGATGCCGGTCTCTTCATCCAGCCGGTCCTGCTCCAGGCCGCGGAAGTCCCCGCGTGACACAACCCCGATCACGACGTCCTCGTCCACCACAGGCACATGGCGGAACCCACCATCCCGCATCAACCGCAGCGCTTCGATCGCCGTCGAGCGCGGCGGCATGGTCGCAGGCTGCTTCGTCATCACCTGCCTGAGTATCGTCGCTTTGGGATCCTTGCCTTGGGCCAGCACGCGTACAGCGTCACGCCCGGTGAAGATCCCAAGCAACCGGGAGTGTTCATCGGCGACCAGGACAGCGCCCACTTTCCGCCCGTGCATATGCTTGCACGCCTCCTGCACCGTGGCCTCGGGCGGCAATTTCAACGGGTCCTGATGGCGAACGATTTCCGACATTTCTCGATTCATGGCGGGTCTCCCCACACTGCCCCGGGCAATAGCGTGTGACACGCGCGGGGGGTTTCGCCATTGACCGAGATCAAACATAACGTCCTTGGCACTGCATATCGCGGTGTCCGCATTGCGTCGCGCCGTGCCGCCCGCATGGCGCTGCGTCACACGACCCGGTGCAGCAGCGCTTCTCCCGCCGAGAGCCGCCGGCAGTTCTCCGCCGCCAGCGCAAAGCTGCGGTCAAATGTGCCCGTCGTGAGCCAGGCAATATGCGGCGACAGCACCACGTTGGGCAGTCGCAACAGCGGCGCGCCGAAATCCGGCGGCTCCGCTTCGAACACGTCCAGTCCCGCTGCGGCGAGCCGGCCCGAGCACAGCGCCTCAGTCAGCGCCGCCTGATCCACCAGGCCGCCACGGGCCGTATTGATCAACACCGCGCCCGGCTTCATGCGGGCCAGTGCCGCACCGTCGATCAGGTTCGTCGTTTCCGCCGTCAGAGGCAGATGCAGGCTGACGATATCCGCCTCCGCCAGCAAATCCGGCAAATTGCGCCAATCGCCCACCGCGTCCGGCGTCGGCGTCCGTGTGGTGTAGAGCAAGCGGCAGCCCATCGCGGCCAGGATCGGCGCCAGCAGCCGCGGGATTGCACCATAACCCACCAGCCCCACGGTGCGGCCGCCCAGCTCGCCCAACCCGTCCTGCAACAGTGGATCGGACCACACGCCTTGCCGCATCCCGGCATCGAAGCGCGGCAGCCGGCGCAACGACGCCAGCATCAGGGCGAGTGTCATTTCCGCTACCGCGCGCGCATTGGTTCCGGGGAGATTGCACACTGGAATGCCGCGCCCCTGCGCCGCGTCCAGATCGATGGTATTGACCCCGACGCCGATCTTCTGGATCAGCCGCAGCCGCGGGGCGGCCGCGATCATCTCCGCCGTGCAGCGCTGCAGCACGTGCCATAACACGTCGGTTTCCGGCAGCAGGCGGAGCAATGCGGCGTCATCGCCTTCGGCGCAGACCGAAATCGTCAGCCCGGGTATGACTGCAAGCCGCGCCGCCAGATCAGGCCCAGCGGCGTAATGGAACAGCACGTTCATCGCCTCTCCGTTGCCTGGTGTGGCTTGTTGCATGCGTCGTCGTCCGGATGGTCGTGGCCGGGGTCGGCCATCTAAGGTTCCGCGCCGGAATAAACGAATCAAGCGTGCCTGAACAAAGCACGAGCCGAGCGCGACGCATTCGGCACTTGCGCGATCTTCCCCGGCTCAGCCGTACCCTTTGTCGAGACGCACGGCGTTCCCATCGCGCAGGGCCATGAGGCGTTGGCGAGACAACGGGGGGTGTAGCGGCGGCGAACAGCGAGCGCCCGACGCCGGCACGCCCCTCGGTTGCAGAGGGGCGTGGCGCTGGTGTTTGCGGCATGTCGCAGCAAGCGGCAGGGAGTCACGAACTAGCCAGGGGGCCGCGGCGGCAGCAGCAGGTAAAAGTCGTGGCGAACGTCGGAAAACGCCAGGTATTCGTTCAGAGACGGGATATATGTGAATCCGCCAAACAGGTTTTCCTGCGTGGCAGGCGGGCCATCGGGAATATCGATCTTCGCGAGAATGTTGATCGTCTTGGTGCCGTAATTTGGGTAGAGAAAGTAAACGGCGCTGCCGCCGATCCAGGCGACGAACGCGTCCAGCCGCGGATTGTACGTGAGCCCGGCGACATATTGGTCGCCCAGCAAGTCCGTGTCGCCGGTAAACTTCCAGTCAGGGTCCGGAGCGAATGGCGATTTCGCGCTGTACCTGGTCATCGAAAGCCCGTTGAGGTTCCACATCTCGACCGGTCCATGGACGCCGCCGCGGCCCACGCCAAGCGCCATCGCCCAGTGATGTGTGGTGTCGATCGCTACGGCGCCGATAAGATCGCCGTAGGGCCAGTTGTTGTTGACCTTCACATCTGTCGGCGGATTACGGTTGAAGTCGATCAGGCGGCCGCCGCGAGCGGCATAGGCGCGGTTGCCGGCGGTATATGCCAGGCCGGTCGCAGGATCGAAGATCCACAGCGGCGGCACGACCGACCCGAAGGCATTGTTCGCCGCTTCAAGCCGCGTCCAGGCCGCCGTCGAGGGCATTGGCCGGTGCGCCGCGGCAAGCGGATTGAAACTCCAGAGGTCCTCCGAGACTCCGCCGTACTCGCCGGAGGGGCCCCGGCAAGACCCGACACCGTGCACAACGTCCGGTCCAACAATGATCGTCCTGGTCAGCGGGTCCCAGGACGCCTGCCCCATGATGCCGCTCGGGGCGCGGATGACGCTGCCATTGGATTTCAGGTGCAACGCGGTATCGCACGCCGAAAGCTGCAGCCGGTCACGACCGAATTGTGGCCCGGCCTTGTACTCCTGCGTTTGGTCAATATTGTCGGGCCGCGTCACCATCTCCGGACGCAGAGTACGGAGATTGAATGCGTACACCTCGTTGCCGTAGTAGTTGCTCCAGCCCGCGTCCCCCATGAGGTACCAAGTCTGGTCATCAGGAACATACACGCCGGTGGTTGGGCCGGTACAGGGCGCGCCAACGCCGGCGTTGTCCTTGTAGGCGGCAAGGTTTCCGGCGCAGATCGCTGCAATCGTCGAGTCGGGAACCCGCCGCCAGGTGTAGGCACCGAGCGCCGCGGCCGCCGGCGCCTCCGCGACCGACACTGACAGTGATTTCGTTACCGAACCGCCAGGTCCTGTACAGGAGATCGAGAACGATTTGCTCGAGGTAAGCGGCGGCGAGGTGTAGCGGCCTGATCCCGGTTCGAAGCCCGACCAATCGCCGCCGGCATTGCAGTACGACGCGCCGGCGGATGACCAGGTCAACGTCACGCCGGTGTTGAACGCGACCGGCGAATCCGCGCTGAACGTGACACTCGGCAATGTTGGTACCGTCTGGCCCGGCGTGTACTGATAGGCTCCGACGTCGAGCGCACCGACGGCCGGCCGGGCAACGCCGTCGGTCGGCAGTTGGAACTCGTAGCGCGGCCTGAGGGAAAAGCCGCTTACCTCGCCGGGATCGATCCCGGCTTTCACCGCGGGCGATGCGGCGGAAAGGTAGAAGCTGCGGTTGGCCTGGTCATGAAAGCCGGGCGAACTCGTGATGATGTTGTTCCGCTGCTGCAGCACCCCGGCACTCGGTCCATCGACCACATGCGCGGCAGATGGCAGGTCGACGATCAGGTTGTTGACCATCTCCGCCCTGGCAACGCGTGGACCCAGCAGCAGCGCCCACCGGTGGTCCGGAACCACATCGTCGTTGACGATGGTGTTGCTGGCGATATAGAGGTCTTGCACCGGATTGGTCGCCCCTTCCTCGGCATAGGCGATCTCGTTGCCATTCTGCGCATCCGGTCCTTTCTGGATGACGTTGCCGACGACATAGCTGAGGCCGCCATTCGGCAGGTCCAACTCGTAGCTCGCGCGGCCTTTGGCCTCGTCCGCAAGGCGATTATAGAGAATGTAATTGACCTGTGCGCGCGACTTCACCTCGTGGCCGGTATCGGCGTTATGCGAGTAGCTGAATCGCAGCACGAAGCTGTCGGCGTTCGTGCCGTTGCTGATATACATGTTGTGGCCGCATCCCGAAGGGTTGGCACAGTTCCCGTTATCGTCGAATTCGCTGTGGTCGATAACGATGTTGGCGGGCACGCCGGGCGTCAGCAGGATGCCGTTCTGGCTATGGGCAAAGTATGACCGCGTGATGTAGACGTATCCGCCGCCATCCAGGCGGATGCCCGCGTCGTTATTGCTCGGGCCGCGCGCGCCGATGAACGCGATATTGTCGATGATCATGTTGCGGCCGCGCGGATTGAAGATGCCCTTGTCGCCGCTGATGGGACAGCCCGTCGCGTCGAGGATCGCCCGGCCACCGACGCCGATCACCGTGATGTCGTTGGCGCTCCAGGCGATGCTTTGCTCGGTGCAGCGATAGGTGCCGGCATCGATCTCGACCACGTCGCCGTCCTGCAGTTCTTTGTAGATCGACGAAAACGTCTTGTATTGTTCGGTCGGGCCGACACGCCAGACCTTGCCGGTGCCGAAGACGCCCGCGGGCGCCCTGACGGCGTCGAGCTGCGGGTTATAGGGCGGAATGATATCGCGGATGTCGGGCGCGGCCGCGCGCACGGGTCCGCCGGCGAGCAGCAGGCCGGCAAGCAACAAGGCGGTGACGAAACCGATCGCGTAAGGCAATGAGCGCATGTCGTGGGACCATTGGTCAGAAGGCGGAGCCCGTATAGCCTTGAACCTTTTCAGGCAGAAGGCTGATTTAGGCGTCCGCGCAGGCGGAACGACCAGGACCGACAGATTGTGGGGTTGAGTGACGCTCCGCTCAGTTGTAGCCCCAGAACCCGGAACTGCCGGTGCTGGGGGTATAAGTTGGACCGTAGCGGGTGCCCGACTGCATGAGACCGGGGTTATCCAGCGGATCAGTGGGCGGCGGTAGGACGGCAGGCGCCGCAGCGGCCTTGTTCGTGCTGCCCTGGGGCCCCGTGATGCCCAGCGCCTGCGGACCGGCGGCACAGCCAGCCAGCACCAGCAGCATCAGGGCGAGGCAAATCGTTCGCATGCCCTCATCCTGCGCCGCCGCGTCGCCGAAAGAAAGAGGCGCGAATCCTATCCCGCGTTCCTCGTCGTGGCCGGCCCAGACCCCGGGTCAGGCCTGGCCACGACGAGCGGCCAGTGCTCACCCCGCCGGCTGCATCACGTGGATCTCCCGCTTCTCCAGCAGGTCCTTCGTCTTCGCCGCATAGGCCGCCATGTGCGGCGATGCGGCGTGCGCCTTCAGGTGATCGGCGCTCTCCCACTTCTCCACCACCACGAACGTGTCGTTGCCGAACTTGGCACCTGGGAAGTCCGCATCGATCACCGGGCCGTACTCGATGCACCCGGCTTCCGCATGCACCGCCGCCATGTTCGCGCGGAAATGCCCCAGCACCTCCTCGCGCTTGCCGGGCTTGGTCGTGATGATCGCCAGTACGTGGATCATGTCTGTCTCCTCCTGGTCATATGGGGCGAATGCTGGGAAGCTTGCCCGCGCCGCCGCGCCGCGGCAACCAGGGGAGGACGCACCGCATGAGCTACGAGACGCCCTATGCCGGCCTGAAAGTGATCGATCTCAGCCAGGGCGTCGCCGGCCCCTACTGCGCCATGTTGCTCGCGCAGTACGGCGCCAATGTCATCAAGGTGGAACCAACCGATAACGGCGATTGGAGCCGCGGCCTTGGCGTGCGTTACGGCGACAACACGGCGTATTCGATCCCCTCGAATCTTGGCAAGCGCTCCATCGCGCTGGACCTGAAGCAGGATGCCGGGCGCGCGGTGCTGTGGCGGCTGATCCGGGGCGCGGACGTGTTCCTGCAAGGCTTCCGCCCCGGCGTGATCGAGCGCCTCGGCTTCGGCTATGACGCCGTCGCCGCACGCGAGCCACGCATCCTGTACGTTTCGATCTCGGGATTCGGCCAGACCGGCCCGCTGGCGGAACGGCCTGCGATGGACCCGGTGTTGCAGGCGTATACCGGCCTGATGGCGGAAAATCGCGGGGAGGACGGGACCCCGCACCGCATTCCGATCATCGCCATCGACATGAGCACGGCGCTGTACGCGTTCACCGCGGTCGCTGCGGCGTTGCACGCGCGGCGCGACATGCCGCACGGCCGGCATATCGAGGCCAGCCTGATGCAGGGCGCCTCCAGCCTGCAAGTGGTGCGGCTGATGTCTTCCTATCTGGAAGGCGGCGTGATCACGCCGATCGTGCCGCCGAACGGCGTGCACCGCACGGCGGACGGCTGGATATCCGTCACCGTGGTGCGGCCGTTCGAATGGCAGGGCTATTGCCGGGCGCTGGACCTGCCGATGTTTGAAACAGATCCGCTGATGCAGACGGTGGAAGGGCGGAAGGAGCATGCGGCAGAGATCAGCGCGGTGATCCGTCCGCTGCTGGCGTCGCTGCCGAACGCGGATGTCGCGGCGCGCCTGGCCGCACAGCGCGTGATGCACGAGCAATTGAACACCTACACCGAATTCCTGCGGCAGAAGCACGTTGAGGAAAGCGGTGCGGTGGCATGGCTGCAGCACCCGCAGGTGCCGCAGCCGATGCCGATGCCGAACCTGACGGGTCTGCCGCCATTCGCGGACGGTTCCGCCCGCAGCATCGCCCCCGCGCTGGGCGAGCATAGTGAGGCAATCTTGCGCGAGCATGGTTATACGGCAGCGGAAATCGCCGGGCTCAAAGCGGAATGCGTCGTAACCTGACCTCTCCCGCGCTGCGCGCGGGAGAGGTCAGGACGCGAAGCGTCGACGGCAAGGGCGATCGGGTCGGTACGCTGCTGTCTCGGCACTCTCCCACCCGCTGCAACAGGGCTCAAAACCGCGCTGACACCTGCAATGCGCCGTAGCTGAAGATTGAACCCGACTGGCCGTGCCATGTCTTGGTCTGGAACACCTGCTGGTAGCTGATCCGCATCCCCCAGACGACGATTGCCACACCCGCCTCGAACTCGCCGACCATCGGATAGATGTTCACGCGCGGGCTGGGAGAAAACGTATTGCCCTCCAGAAACAAATCGTGCGCCACCGCCTGCCCGTCACCGCCAAAGAAGACGTACCAGGCCGACGGACGCGGCAAAAACACCGTGCTTCCTTCCAAGCTCGGCGGCAGCCTGCTTGGACCGAAATCCGCATCCAGATTCTGGCCGATCCGGACCACCGCGCCTGCTTCGGCGTAGTCCATCACGTTGCCCACGCCCGCCGACACCGCCGGCAGCACATCTGTCGCAAGCCCTGCGACGTTCCCCAGCGGCAGGCGCCATGTCCGCCCACCCGAGATCTCCAGTGTCGGCTCGTCATGAAGCTGATAGCCCCACCCCTTATCCTCCTGCTGGCCAATCAAACGATGGAACGCATTCTGAACTTGCTCGCCAAGCGCGATTTCGCCCACGGCGCCAAGGTCCACCGACAGCGTGTTCTCCACATTCGGCTGGTCGTCGATCAGCCCAAGGTGCAGGGCCAGATAGCCGGCATAGGGACGCTGATACGGGTTCGGCGGATTGGCGCTGGTATCATCCGGGGTAAACATCTGCTGGAAAACGCCCAGACTGATGCGATCGTTGCCCGGCCCCCACAGCCAGCGGGACAGCCCGCCCACCGCGTTGGGTACATCGCCCGCCGGCGACGTCCAGTTCAGGCCGATGCCGTTGGTGTAGTTCCGGTCTGCGGGCGTGGTCGGCGTGATCGAGGAGTTCTCTAACGAGAGGCTCCAGATGCCAGCACCGTCATCATCCGGCGTGCCGGCGGCAAACGCTGCGCCTGCAGGCAGCAGCAACATCAGAAGCAGCGGCCATGTTGCCGCCGGCCGAGGGAGATACATCGTGGCGTGATCCGTAGCAGGAACGGTGATGGAGAAGGCCGTAAGCGTGCCACCCCGAGATGGCAGCATTGGTTTCCTGTTACAATGAATTACGCCGCAGCGCCAGCCGGCGCGTTGCCGATCCGCCACACCCGCATCTGCTGGCCGGATGTGGCCGCCTCGGACGCGCTTTCGCTCCGCATCAGAGCAATCCGGCAAGGCCGGCATAGAGACAGGTCAACGATGTCGCGAGAAACGCAAGGGCCACCAGCACGGCGTAGCCGCCGCGCAGGCGTAGCGGCCCCATCGAACCGCTGCGTGCCAGGCAATAGAGGAAGCCCAGGACCAGCGGCAGCAGCAAGGCATTCAGCACGCCGGCACCGATTGCGAGGCTGACCAGATTGATCCCCGAAGCCACCAACGCACCGCCTGTCGCGAGCATCAGACTGAGCGCGGCATAGAACGAGGGTGCCTGTCTGGGATGGCGTTCCAGTGCATGGTGCACGCCCAGCGCTTCGCCGACCGTCCAGGCCAGGGTCAGGCAGACCACGATGGTTGCCACCAGCGCCCCGCCGGACAAACCGACGACGAAAACGACACGGCCGATCACGACGCCCAGCGTCGCGGTGAACGCGGTTTCGATTTCGGGGACTGTGTCCAGCGGCATGCCATGGTCCAATGTCGCCGCCGCAGCGATCAGCAGGGCCGATGTGATGGCCTGGCAGACCAGCACGCCCACCAGTGTTTCCCATCGCGCCGCACGGGCATGCCGCGGCGCCAGCCCCTTATCGACGCTCGCCGACTGCTGATAGAGCAAGGCCCATGGGATGACGCTGGTGCCGAGATTGGCAGCGAGCAGATAGAGGAAATTGTCGTCACGCAGGGGAAGTTGCGCGGCCTGCCGCGCGATTGGCGCCAGGCCCGGCGACGCGCGCCAGGCCATGATCAGGAATGCCAGCTCCAGCACGCCAAGCGACAGCGCGATGCGTTCCACCGAACGATACGAGCCGGTGACCACGACAGCGATCAGGCCGCCAACGGTAACCGCCATCGTGACGCCGACAGGAATCCCGAAGGATTGCGCCGCCCCGGCGAGGCCGCTCATCTCGCTGACCAGCGCGCCGAAGCAGCTTGCCGTCAGTGCGCCCAGCAGCAGGCCGGCTGTTACGCGGCCGTAGCGTTGCAGCACCAAGGCGACTGCGCCCTGGCGCGTGGCCAGGCCGAGCCGCATCGCGATCTCCTGCGCCACGAACATCACCGGGATGAGCAGAAGATTCGGCAGCAGCAGGCGATAGCCCCATTGCGCGCCGCTCTGGGCGACGGTGATGACGCTGCCGGCTTCGGTATCGGCGAGCATGGCAACGAGGCCGGGGCCGGCAACCGCCAGCAATTGCCACGCGCGCCAGCCTTTGCGTCGCGCGCTGCGTCCACCGAACCTCGCTGCCATGCGCGTCCAGGCGGCACCGAAGCGCGCGCCTGGTCCGTTCATTCGAGGCAAGACAGCACGGCCAGGCGGTGGGCTGTTATGGGACGAGCTCGACCGTCTTGAAGTCGGCCGGAACGATGATTTCCAGCACTTCGCAATCGTCGGAGAAATCCAGCACGGTATGCTCGATGCCGGGTGGCTGCAGCCAGCAGCTTCCTGCCTGCATCAATTGCTCGCCATGGCCTTCGAATTTATTCTTCATCCAGCCCTTCAGTACGTAGACAAGCTGCAGTTCGGTCTCGTGGTAGTGCCGCTTGCGCACCTCGTCGGTGCATGGGCCGAGGAAGCGTATCACGTGCGCCTGGCACAGGCCGGCGGTGGCCGCGGCGATGCCCAGGTCGCGGTACAGCGCATAGGCACGCAGGCCATCGGTCTTGAAATCGGCCTCCTGGTGGTGGCTGACGGTGAAGTGCTGCTTCGCCCGCTTGCGCGCTGCCGGCGCGGGTTTGCCAGCCGCTTTTGCGCGACGCGGCGCCTGCCGCGCGGATGCCTTCTTGGCGGGGCGCTTCGTCGCCGCGGACTTGGCCTTGCGCGCCATGTTCGACTTGCGCGCCGTGTTCGACTTGCGCGGAGTCTTGCGGGTGGTTGCTGTCCTGGCCATGTCGTCTCCCTTTCGCCTGTGTCGCGACCATGCGTCCGACGTGTCATTGCGAGCAGCGCCGCGAAGGAACAATTTCGGTCACTTGGGCAATCCCGGTCACCTGGCGGGTAGCCATGATCGAGACCGCTTCATCGCGGCGCTTCTCCTGGTAATGACAGCGGGGTTGGCTCCTCGTGCATGTCTCACGTGATCAATGTAATCGCCGATGGGCTGCCGACACGAACGCGCTGGCCCGTCGGCGAGATTTGCCCGGTCGCCCGATCGACGCGGAACGTCGTGATGTCGTCGCTGTCCTGATTGGCGGCAAACAGGAAATCGCCCGCCTGGTCAAGCGTGAAGAAGCGCGGCCTGCTGCCGCCGGTCGGCGTGTTTCCCAGCAGGGTCAGCCGCCCGTCCGGCCCGATCGAGAACAACGCAATGTCATCCCGGCCTCGATTGGAGACGTACAGGAACCGTCCATCCCGAGCGACGGCGATCTCCGCGGTCGTGTTCTTGCCGCTATGATCCGGGGGCACCGTGCCGACGATCTGCGTTTCCGCCAGCGCGCCGGTATCGACATTCCACCCGTACACCGTGACCGTCGAATCCAGTTCATTGTTGATGTACAGCACCGGCAGCGACGGATGAAAGATGCAATGCCGGGGCGCGGCGCCGGGACGCGACGCCACCGGCCCCTGCTCGGTCAGCGCGACCCGTCCGGCGGCGGCATCGAAACGGAACACGAAGGTGCAGTCGAAACCCTTGTCCGGCACGATGACATAGCCGCCGCTGGGATCGAAGATGGCCGCGTGCGGATGCGATGATGCCTGCTGCACCGGATCCGGCCCCGGCTTGCCGGGAAACGGGAAGAGCTGATGCACCGGCAGCAGCCTGCCATCCGGCTCCAGCGGCAATACGGCCACGCTGCCGCTGCCATAGTTGGCAACCACCAGGTGGCGCCCGTCGGGAGGCAGCGCCGCATCCACCGGATTATTGCCCTGGCACGGCATCCGGCTGATCAATGTCAGGCGGCCGGTATCAGGCGCAATGCCGAAAGCACTGACATGGTCTCGCCCGCCATGCACGGAATACAGCACGCGGCCGTCCTGTCGCGGGGTGAACAAGGACGGATTGGCCAGCCAGTCCAGATGCTGCACGTGAACCCAGTCAGAGCCAGGCGCATCGATGCGATAAACGTGGATGCCGTCGCCGCGGCCGTCGCGGTCCGCCGTGGTATACCCGCCAACATAGGCGAACATGCATTTACCTCCCGGATCGTCTCTCATCGTCCGGCGCGCGCCGACGCGGCTGGAACGTCAGCGCAGAGTGCGTCGTTGCCGCGGATCCCGCAATCAGGCCCGGATCATCAGGGCTGGGATCATCAGGGCTGGGATCGTCAGGCTGGGATCATCAGGCTGGGATCGCGGCTTGTTCCAGGATGATGCGCGGCATCGCGGGATCGTCGCCGATAGCGCCCAGATCGAGCACTGGCGTATCGTTCACACCGCGCTGGGCGCGCTCCGCGGCGAGCAATGCCGGCAGGTCCTCTCGCACATGGCCGCCATCGCCGGCGAAGAAAGCGCACACCGCAACCGGCATTGCGCGCCAGTCGCGCAAGGCATCGGCAACGAGCGGAGGTTCTTCCAGAAACGCCGCGCGCACCTGAGCGAATTGCTCCATCGCGGCGAGGGCAGCCGCGTGACGGTGCAGCGCCATCGGGCGGCCCGGCGATCGGGCCGACCCGTGCCCCACCAGCAGAACGGCAAAGTGCGCTGCATCGCCGCCGGTTGCACGCTGCACCCGCGCGGCAGCAAGTGCCGGCAGGCCGGGATGTGTCCCAACGGGAGGATGGTAGTGCAGCCGACGGTCAGGCACATCACGCAGCGCCCGAGGCACCGCTTCGCGGACGAACCATCCTTGCTCCATGAAGAATGGCACCACGTGCACGACAGACGCCGCCAACGACGCCAACGCTGCGCCGGGCGCCGGCGAGCCGTTGAGGAACCCAACCGCAACCTCGGCGAACGAGCCTTCCGCGCGCAGTGTCGCTGCGTGCGCGTAGAGCGAGCGTCCGGCATCCGGGTAGCGCTGCGTGCCATGCGCCACCAGCAATAACGCCTGACCGGCCCAGGCGGGGCAGTGTTCTGCGACCGAAAGCGTGGCGACCTCGCGGGGTGGTCCTGTGGGCTAAAAATTGGGATGGCCGCGCGGGTGTTGCAACGGCGCGCCAGGACACGGCGCGCCACGACACGGCACGCTGGGACGCGGCGCGCTGAGACGCGGCGCGCTTGGACACGGCGCGCCGGGACCGCCGGTGCCGGTGGTGCTGGTGAATCGCCTGATCCCGCGTGAATTCGGCTGAGGCATACGGCCGCGCCCTTCGCGCCGCCAAGTGGTTCTGCTTGCACCGGCCGGAATCGTCGCCATGTCCGCGTTGGTGCCGGTTGGCCGGGCGGGAGCCCGGGTTTGTCGCGGCATCGAGAGTAGGAGCCACATGTCCGCTGAAAACCACCAGCCGCGAGGCGAGCTGTCGCTGCGCACCGTGGCGATGCCCGCCGATACCAATCCCGCCGGGGATATCTTCGGCGGCTGGATCATGTCGCTGATGGACCTGGCGGCCGGCGTCGCCGCCGGTACGCGGGCGAAGGGGCGCGTGGCCACCGCGGCCGTGTCCAACCTCAGTTTCATCCAGCCGGTCAAGGTCGGCGACGTGGTGTGCGTCTACACCGATATCGTGCGCACTGGACGTACGTCGGTCACGCTGGCGGTCGAGGCATGGGTGCTGCGGCGCGGCCAGGGCGCGCGCACCCGCGTGACCGCGGCGGAATTCGTGCAGGTGGCGGTGGATGAGAACGGCCGGCCGCGCCCGTTGCCGGAGGTCGGCGAGCCGTAGGTCTCGATGGTGCGCCGCAGGATTCGAACGGCCCACTGATAGCATTGCGGCCGAGATGGCATTACCAAGAGCCAAGCGACGCACCAAAATGAAACGGTAGACGCAGCGCCTTCAGCCGCGCGTCGCCGCTTCCAGGTACCGCTCTGCATCCTCCGCTAACAACAGCCGATCACGTTGCAGCGTCGCCACGCAATCCCGCACGGCCGCAGCACAAGCTGCCCCATCCCCATACCGCTCCGCGAGCGACGTCCGAGGATCGCCCGCCGCGTCTCGCGCGGCACGCGTTTCGGCGAACGCCAGGAAGGTGCCATCGCGATCCGCCAGCTCGCCCGCCGGATACGGCGCGGCATACAGGTTCCAGCCGCAAAAGGTCCCGCGCGGCACCGCGATGTCCGGCAGGCGGATGCCGGTGCGCTCGTTGCCGTCGGTATCCACCTGCGGCACCAGCGCGCGCCACGCCCGAGGCGGCGGCTGCGGATTGGTCCAGTCCGCCAACGGCGCAACATCGTTCGAGGCGCGTGGCGGCGTAAGCCCTGGTGCCGCCGGGAAAGCCACCGCTTCGGCAGGCACCAGCGTGCCGTCGGCGATGCGCGGCAGCCGGCTGTCGGGCGGCGTGCGGTCGGTCGCCACCCATTCGTCGAGCGCCACCAGTAACGCACGTACCGCCGGCATCGGGTCGTGCCAGTTGCGCGGATTGACGCACGGTCCCTTGTCGCGCGGCATGTTCGCCTTGCCGCCATGCTGCGTGCCCGCGAGGAAATAGCCGCGCACATTCGCCGGCAACGCCACGTCCCGCGCACCCAGCGGATCGGTGTGCAGCAGCGACGCGCCTTTCTGCCAGTATTCGGTGGACGTGTTGGTCTCGATCAGCTTCGGGTCCGTCGCATCGCCGCGCATCAGTGCGCCGCTGGCGCCACTGATCGGATCGACCAGAGCAGCCGACGAAAATGGGAATTCGACCTCGGGGAAATCATGGTCTTCGTGCCAGGTTCGCGTGCGGAATGGCTGCGCGAATGGCGCGTTATGGAAGACGCGGCCGATGCCCGCGACATGCGTCAGCACGCCGTCGAACACGCGCGCGCCGGATTCGTCGGCGTTGAATCCCTGCGCGATATGGTCCCGCAGATAGCGGCCAGCCTGCGATATGCCGAACGCCAGCGTGTGGGTCACCGCGCGGCCGATCAGTTCCGTGCCATGATGCCGCAAATGGCAGATCAGGTCGCGGGTGGCGGCGAAGCCGATGCCCTGCACGCGGGGATTGGCCGCATCGTAATAGAGTTCGTAGATCGATCCCGGCTCCGGCAGCGTCCCGTCCGGCAACAGCCGCGCGGTGCGTGAATCGACGAATTCGAATGCCGCATCCCGCCGCGCGCCCGTCTGCGCGCGCCGCACGGTCAGCGTGGCATCGCGCGTGGCGGCCTCGTGCGACAGGCGGAACGCCTGCAATGCGCCTAGCCGCGTGCCAGACACGAATTCCTCGCGGATGCGCCGGACGATCGGCTTGCCTTGATCGGTCGCCACCGGCGCTTCCAGCGACAATCCGGTGGCCTTCGGCGCGCCGGCGTCCCAGGCCGACCAGACCAGCGTGAACCCCAGCCGCAGCGGCAGCGCGTTGCCCAAATCCGCCGCCGTCTGCCAGGTATTGCCCGCGGTGCCGGCACACAGATTGGCCAGCATCATGATCCGGCCGCGATTGTTCACCTCGTACAAAATCCGGCCATTGCCACGCGCCTGCTCCGTCGGATGCAGCACGACGAAATCGCTGCGGTACTCCACCCGGCCGCGTGCGTTGCGCGGCGCCTGGTCCAGCAGCGCAATGCCGCGATTGCCCGGATGCGCCGGGTCGAGTTCGCCGATCGCCGTGCCGTTCAGCCGCGTATAGGCGCCGGAGGCACCAAATTGCGCGCCGCCCACCAGGGGCTGGCGGTCGCGAATCACGATGTCGGTGATCATGCCGTTACGCCTCCAGATACAGCGTCGCGTCAGAGCACGCCTGCAATGCCGCGAACGTCAAGCCTGGCACCATCTCGCGCACCACGAAGCCGCGCGGCGTCACGTCCAGCACCGCGAGATTGGTGTAGACGCGCCGCACCACGCCCTTCGCCGTCAGCGGGTAGGAACACTGCCGCACGATGCGCGACCCGCCTTCCTTGGTGACGTGGTCCATGGCCACCCAGATGCGTTTGGCACCGATGGCCAGGTCCATCGCGCCGCCGATCTGGCGCACCGGCTCATCGGGCGCGCGCGCCCAGTTGGCGATGTCGCCGGACTCGGAAACCTCGAACGCGCCGAGCACGCACAGGTCCAGATGACCGCCGCGGGCGATGGCAAAACTATCGGCATGGTGCACGAACGAGCCGCCGGTGCGCAGCGTGATCGGCTGCACGCCGGCGCTGATCAGGTAGGGGTTCACTGCGTCGGGCGGCGGGGCTGGACCCATGCCGATCACACCGTTCTCGGCGTGGAAGATCACTTCGCGGTCGTGCGGCACATGATCGGACACGCCGGTGGGAATGCCGATGCCAAGATTGACGAACCAGCCTTCGGGAATGTCCTGGGCGATGCGGCGGGCGATGCCGGTGCGGTCGAGCTGCTGGACGTTGGGCATTACGGTTCAGGTCCCCTCCCCTGCCCTTCTCCCACACCGGGAGGGGAGATCTTTTCCATGTTCATTTCCATGTTCATTCGCCCGCCCTCACTCCGGCACGTGGATCACGCGATGCACGAACGGGCCGGGCGTGTGCACATGTTCGGGCGGGATATCGCCCAGCCTGGCCAGATGACGCGTCATGGCAATGGTAAGGGTCGCGGCCATTGCCATCACCGGATTCAAATTCCGCGCACTTTCGCGATAGGCCAGATTGCCCCACCGGTCGGCCTGCCACGCCTCCACCAGCGCGACGTCGCCGCGCAGCGGATATTCCAGCAGGCAGTTTTTGCCGTTGATCACCCGGGTTTCGCGGCCCTCCGCGAGGATCGTGTCGGCGGCGGTGGGGGTGAAGAACGCCTCGATGCCGGCGCCCCCGGCGCGTACCCGTTCCGCCAGCGTGCCCTGCGGCACCACCTCGATGTCCAGCCTGCCCTGCTGGAACAACCGACCGGCGAGGCTGGCGGGACGCACGAAGCTGCACACCATCTTCCGCACGCGGCCAAGCGCGACCAGGCGCTCGATCTTGCTGCCGTCACGGCCCGCGGCGACAATAATGATCGTCAGGTCGCGCGCGCCTTGTTCCGCCAGTCCGTCGAGCAATGCCGCCGGCGCGCCAACATCGCCGAAGCCGCCAACCAGAACCGTGGCGCCGTCGGCAATGCCGGCCATCGCCTCTGCCATCGAGCCGACGATCTTGTTGATCATCCTGCCGCCATCCCCTCACGCGGCACGATCCGGCGCTCGTTCAGTTCTTGTAATCCGGCTCCTTTTTATCGAGGACGCGCTTCAAGGCGGCGAAATGCCACTCGCAGGCCGGCTTGCCACGATAGATGTCATGATGCGATGCAAATTCCCGCATGGAGGAATCGATGACCGCCTGCGGCAAATACCGCAGCTTGCGTCCGGTCCACATCGCATAAAGCTGCACCTGCGCGGCACGCTCGAGGTAGTAAAGCCGGTCATAGGCTTCCGCCACCGTCCGGCCGAGCGTGGCGGCACCATGATTCGCCATCATCAGCACGGACTTATCGCCTGTCAGCACGGCCAGCCGCGCACCCTCGGCCGGATCGAAGGCCGGCCCCGTGTAAATGTCGTCGTAGGCGACTTCCATGATCGTGCCGAGTTCCGTCTGGCCGATCGGCAGGATGCTCTGGTCCTCCAGCCGCGCCAGCGCGCTCGCGTGCGGCATGTGCGTGTGGAACACCGCCGCCGCCTGCGGCAGGTCGCGATGCATCGGCGCGTGGATGCAGTAGCAGGAACGCTCGATGTCACCCTCGCCGGCGCGGCGCACACCGTCGTAGTCCACTTCCATGAAGCAGCTTGCGGTGACTTCCGACCAGTGCAGGCCGAACGGGATTTGGTAGTAGCGATCGGAATGGCCGGGCACGCGCAGGGTCAGGTGATTGAAAATCCCTTCATGCAGGCCGTGCATCACGGCCAGGCGGTGTGCCGCCGCCAGGTCGAGGCGCGCCTGCCATTGGGCATCCGCGGTATCCAAATCTGCGGGGGCGATCGATTCCAGGGGCATGGCGGTTCCTTCTGACGCGGTCTGACTGAATTCCAGCTTCCGCGAAGCCGGGCGACCCGTCAATTGCGCCCCCGGAGGGTTGAGCCTGGGGCGCGTGAGGCCCGCTGCGCGCGCGGGACCAACGGGTCCACCCCTGTCGCCCTATGGCGTTCGTTTGCCCACGAAGTCATGCCCGATCGTCGCACCTGTCGGGACCGGTGCCGCCGTGGTGATCCGTTACGGATCGCCATCCGGTAGGTCTGGGCTGGGGAGCATATTTGGCGATGCAGGCATGACACCGGGGTTGAAGCAACCGGCGGCGCTACGTCGACGCGATGCCATGCCGTTCCAGCAGAACACGAATTTGCGCGACCGATATTGCCTCAAACATCTCCTTGTCGCTGAACGTGATGCCGTAACTGCCCTCGAGCTCGGTCATCAGCATCACGTGGCGCAGGCTGTCCCATCTGCGCGTGTTGCGCATGTCCGACACCTCGGTGATTTCAGCCGGCGGCAATCCCAGCGTTCCGGCGATCAATTCCAGCAACGGCACCGCACCCATCAGTCATTCCCCTCAGTGCCCTGGTACAATCCGCCAGTCGAGGCTGCCGTCACCCGATATAGGGTGCCCAGTGGATGTAGTGAAGAATATACTCGCGCAAGGTCCATTCATGGGAATGCCACCGATAAAGCGTGTTCGGATCATAGAATCGCAGCCCCAGGCGTTCCGCGACCAACGGATGGATCGGCACGCTTTCAAAGTCCTGGCCTTGATGATGGCGCAGCAGCGTGTCTATTTCGGCGTGTGCGGCGGGCAGAATTTGGTTCGGCAGAATCGTTGTGCGTTCCAGCAACTGCCATAACAGGAAGGCAATCGGCGCTGCGGTCAGGTGGCCTGCCGCATGGAACAGTTTCACTTCGCGGAACTGGCGTTCGGCCCAGCCGGCAATCCGGACATCGGACTCTTCGTCCACTGCCCGCCAACGCGCGACATCCATCCTCAGCCGGCGTTCCAGGTCCGGCATCCGTTCAGTCGTGATCGTCATATAGCGCTGGAACAATACCTCATCCGGCTGGTCGCCGGCCGCGAGGCTCGCGGCCACCGAATCCGGCCAGGGATAGCGCGCGGGGTCCGCCGCCAACCGCGGATCGTTGCCGGCGAACGGCCAAAGGCACAAAGCGTTCAACGGCGGAAACCGCACGATCTGGCAGGCGGCCGGCAACTGGCGATGTAGCGCCTGGCGGTGCGCGGATGGCGGTCCGGTCTCCACCTGCTCCCACAACACCGTCACGTCCGCCATGAATTCCGGACCATAGCGCATGCTCCAGTCCCCTGACGCGACCAGATGCAGCGGAATCCATTTGAAGGTTACGCGACCGGCAAGGATTGGCATGAACCGGCCGGTAACCATGAGCTCCTCGCCCTGGCAGTTCGCATAAATCAGGATGCAGGGAGTCATGGCCGCCACGGCAGCCACCGGAGATAATGCAGCGTGTATTCTTCCGCCGTCCAAAAATTGCCGTGCACGCGATAACGCATGCCGGGCTGCCACCATGCCAAGGCGAAGTGCCGCGCAACGTGCGGAAGAATCGGCAGTTCCATGCGACGGCCGATATACCCGGCAAGCAGGAGATCGAGTTGGCTCCTCAGCACCACTGGGGTGCACAGGAGTTCCAGCGGCGATCCGGCAATGAGTTGCAGGACCATGTGGCGCAACACCTCGCCGGTCGGATGCGGCGGTGAAAAGAACAGTCGATGACGGCGGAAGTTTTCCAAGACGAAATCGGCGACCTTCACGTCATTCGCCGCATCCAGCCGCTGCCAGGCCGCATGATCGGCAGCGAGGCTGGCGTCGAGGTCCGGCAGCTCCTTCTGGGTCATGCTGTCATAGACGAGCAGCAGGACGTCGTCCGGCAACTGCAAGGAAGCCAGGCTGGCCGCGATTCGGTCGCCAAACGGATAGCGCCCGCCAGGGTATTGCTCGGGTTCCGGACGAAGCCGGGGATCGAAGCCGAGGAATGGCCACAACCCCTCCATCCGAGGCGCAGGAAAGCTTCGCAGGTCGCAACCTTCCGGCAGGTGGCTGCGCAGATCGGACACCACGGTTTCGTCGGGTCCTGTTTGAAACCAGCAGGCCTTGGCAGAGGCCAGGATTTCCGCGGCGGGAATCTGCACATTGTGTCTGCGATCGGTCGAAACGTAGTGACAGACAACGCTCTGCCGCAGGACGGGCAGCATTGCCACCACCTCGGCGATCTGCGCGGCAACATGGCCGCCCGCGATGATCAGATGAACGCCCGCCGCCGTATCGGGACCAGATCCGTCTTCGGCCTCGCGCGTCAATGTGCCCGAAAGGAAGCACACTGTAAGAAGTCGCGAGTCGTCGATCTGCTTGAAATCCGACGGACGGAGCGCATCGGGATGCCGCAGCAGCAATCTTATGTTCTGCCGGCCCTTCGTTTGTTCAGGCGGCAGCGAAAGCTCGATTGTAGCACGATCCGTCAGGCTGAAACTGGCCAACGGACCCGCGTCGGTTTCCACCGTGAGCCGCTGTGCTTCGCGTAAGCCCGGATGCACCAGGGGCCGCACGGTCAGCCGCAGCCGGTACTGTGAGGCGTCGTCGGGCAGCGGCAGGATAAGCTGGCTCTCCTCGCCGGTTGCCCAGGCAAAATTGTCCTCGACCGACCACCCGTCCCCCAGGGCCTCCGTGAGGTTTCCAAGGCTTCCGAACAGGAAAGTGGCGTCGAAGCTCTTTTGCATCCGCAGGGGCAGCCCCGTCTCTTTGCCATAAAGCAAAATATTTATGGCACAGTCACGAAGGCCGGTGCAACAGCCCGAACACAAGATGTAATATAATGTTACTGGAGCCAACCGAAAAATTAACAATCGGCGACGAGCCACCCACATTTTCCCGCACTGATTCTATATTATTTTAGTTGCGCCCAAATGTTGTCAGCGTGGACCGACCCCGGTGCCCGAACTTCAGGACGAAGCAGGGCCAACGAAATCCCGGATCTCCCGCAGCATCGCCTCCGGTGCGTCGATACGGACGGAATGACTGCTGTCCTCGAACACCGCCAGCCGGGAACCCGGGATCAGCCGACGGATTTCCTCGGACATCGCTACCGGGCAAATCCAGTCGTGCCGGCCGGCAATGATCAGCGTCGGCGCAGCGATGCGCGGCAGTTCAGGCCGCAGATCGAACCGGCGCAGGAACCCGTCCGGGCCGAAGGCGCGGTTCAACGGTTCCGGTGCATGGATCGCGCGGCCGCGGGTCGCGGCAGCCGCCGCCGGATCATGCTGTCGCGCATAAAGCGGGCCCATGATCTCGTAGTACCGCCGTAGTTCGCCCGGCGAACGGAACGCGCCGGCCCATAGCGTCTCGCACACGAGCTGCTGCGCCGGGGTGCCGCGTTCGCGCACAATCGCCTGCGCCGCCGGAATGAAGCCGCCATGCGCGGCAGTGACGATCAGGATCAGGCGGGACACGCTGTCGGGGTAGCGTGCCGCGTGGGCCATCGCGACCATGCCCCCGTACGATGTGCCGATCGACACCACCGGGCCGACGCCGAGATACTGCCGCAGCGCCTCCATGTCCGCGACATTCTCGTCCAGCGTGAACCGGGCCGGATCGGCAGCAGGATCGGCGAGTCCGGACCGGCCCTGCCCACGATGGTCGAAATAGACAAGCTGCATTTGCTCGGCCAGCGGCGACATCGATGGCTTGAACCCGGAGTGGTCGCCGCCGGGACCACCATGCACAAGCATTGCCACCGGACGTTCGCGCATCAGCGGTCCATCGGGGACGAGGCCGGCGCCTTCAACATCGAAGTAAATGCGGGTGTCGCGGATTGTGGCGTACATGGCGGTCTCGGTGGACTCCTGTTTCCGGCATGATGCACGCCGGGACGTTGGACGGCCAACCCCCGGCATTGTGGGTGCCGCAGCCCGCACCTACAGTCCGCCCCCAAGCCAGCGGAGGAAACGCCATGGCAACAGAGCAACTCACGGGTGCAGAATGGCTGGCGCGCAGCCTGGCCGCCAATGGCACGACCCATGTGTTCTTCATCGACGCGGTGATCCGCCGCACGCTGATCGAACTTGGTACGCTGAACGTACAGCGCGTGCTGGGCCACAGCGAGAAGGCCGTCGCCTACATGGCCGACGGCTATGCACGCATTGCCGGGCGGCCTGGCATCTGCTTCGCGCAATCGGTGGGCGCGGCTAATCTCGCTGCGGGATTACAGGACGCGTATCTCGGCTTCAGTCCAGTCATCGCGATCACCGGGCATAAGCCGCCGGCGCACCAGCATCGCAACGCGTATCAGGAGATTCCGCACCAGCCGATGTTCTCGGCGGTCACCAAGTTCAGCGCGAACGTGGACGCCGCCTCCGATTTGCCGCGCCTGCTGCGCCAGGCATGGCGCGCGGCGATGACCGGGACTCCGCGGCCGGTGCATCTCGACATCAACGGGTTGCAAGGCGACATCATCGAAACGGGTTCGGTCGCCGAGCCGGCAGGTGTCGATCCCGCCTTCCAGTTGCGCATGCCGCCATTTCGCCCTTCGCCGGCGGATGACGAGATCGAACGCGCCGCTGCCGCGCTGCGCGGGTCGAAGCGGCTGGCGATTGTTGCCGGCGCGGGGGTGGCGGCGTCGCAGGCGGGGCCGGAAGTGCTCGCGCTGGGCCGCGCGCTGGCGGCGCCGATCGGCACGTCGCTGGGTGCACGCGGCACGATCCCGACGCGCGACAGGCTGTCGATCGGCTGCGTCGGCAATTACGGCGCGCCGCCGGCCAACCAGATCGTGCATGACGCCGACATGGTATTGTTCGTCGGCTGCCATACCGGCGACCAGGTGACGCATACCTGGCGCATTCCGGCGATCGACACGCCGTGCGTACAGATCGATATCGATCCGTTGGAATTTGGACGATCGTATCCGAACACGCTCGGCCTCATGGGCGATCCGAAGGCGACGCTGGCGAAACTGCTGTTGGCGTTGGGCAAGCCCACGCGGGACACCGCGTTCGCCGACCGCGCGGCCGGAATCGTCGCCGCCTGGCGCGAGGCGCGCGCCCCGCTGCTCGCGCAGAATTCCGTGCCGATCTATCCGGACCGGCTGTGCGCCGAGATCACCCGGGCGCTGCCGGAGGACGGCATCCTGGTGGCTGACACCGGCTATTCCGGCATCTGGACATCCACGCTGATCGAGTTGAACGGCATGGGGCAGACCTATCTGCGCGCGGCGGGATCGCTCGGCTGGTCGTTCCCCGCGGCGCTGGGGGCGAAATGCGCGTCGCCGGGACGGAAGGTGATCTGCTGGTCGGGCGACGGCGCGATCTACTACCACCTGACCGAGCTGGAAACGGCACGGCGGCGCGGCATCGCGGTGGTGCTGGTGATCAATAACAACTCCGGCTTCGGCCAGGGCTGGCCGAACATCCAGCGCCAGCAGGGCAACAAGCCCGGCGACGTGCGGGAACTGGTGCGGTTCGGGCCGACGAATTTTGCCGACGTGGCGCGGGTGTTCGGGCTGCGGGGAATTCGGGTGGAGCAATCGTCGCAGATCGGGCCGGCGCTGCAGGAGGCACTGGCGTCCGACGAGACGGTGGTGGTGGATGTCGCAACCGATATCGATTGCCGCGCGCCGGAGCCGTGGTTGCCGGGGTGAGGCGTGTAGCGGCAGTTACCCGGGACGAGCGAGACCCAGATTAATAAGTCCGCCACGGCGATTCCGAAACCGGGCGCCGCCAGATCAGGAAGAGCACGACTAAAAAACGCCGGATGACATGGTTTATTCGCTCGGCGGTGCGGGCCTCATCGCGACGTAAGGGACCCGAAGCCCGGGCCTGAACCCCAGGCGCTCATAGAAGGCGTGCACGCGAGGATCTGCTCGTCCGCTCTGCATCAGCACGTGGTGGCAGTCGTTCGCCCAGGCGTGCTCCAGTGCCGCCAGGACCACGGCCGAGCCATGACCTTGGCCGCGCAGCTCGGGATGAGTGACAACGTTCTCCAGGAACCCGTGACGCCTTCCGCCACGAAGCAGATTCGGCGCCATGACGAGCATGCAGGTCGCGGCAATCCGATCGCGATCATCTGACACAAACACGCGGACGCCAGGATGCGCGAGCGTTTCACGCCAGATGCTCTCGGCGCGTTCTTGGGGCCGGGCGACTGCGCTGACTTCCGACGCCCCGAACAGCGCGAGAAGCGACGGCAGATCCGAAAGGCGGGCGAGACGAGCAGATGGCATGGTGCCTGATCTTCGCCGAATTGTACCAAATCCTCCATCGCACCACTTCAATCCACCCCTGCGGCTGCCTACGTTGTGCTTCTGCAACCGATGCGTGGGGGCGGCGATGGCCGACATCCTGATCCGGGGCGGCGACAGCGACACGGCGGCGCACGAAATGCGCGCGGCGGTGCGCGACATCTTCGGCTTCGACCCGTTGCAGACCACGCGCGGCAGCGGCACCGCGCCCGGCACCCGCAGCGGCGTCGAGTTGGCCGCGATGATCGCGTTGGGCCTGCCGCCCGCGATCGTCGCCGCGAAGGACCTGCAGGCGAAACTCGCCGAGCAATGGCGCCGGCTTACCGCCAAGGCCGAGGCCCAGCACCGCGCCACCGGCGCGACCCTGCTCATCGATCCCGGCGACGGCAAACCGATCCCGCTGCATGAGGCGAACCGCCAGGCCATCCTCGACGCGCTCGCCCGCGTCGAGCAGCATTTGAAAACCTGACCCGGTGCGCCGCGTCACGTTCCGGCTGGACGGCGACCGGCTGACCAACAGCGCCGCGCCGCACCCCCGCCGCGTGACGGAAGCCGATTTCGCGTTGTTCGCGGCCTGGACCAAGGACTATCGCGCCGCGGTCCAGCGTGGCGACAACCACGACGGGCCGAAAGCCATCGGGCAGAAAATCCACGAATGGCTGGATCGCGAGCATCGCTGGATGGCAGCGCTGCGCCAGACGCCCGGTGCGCCCGTGGTCGCCGAATTCGCCGTGAAGGCGCCGCCCGACGGGCCCGGCCGCGTGTTCCTGGAAGTGCCGTGGGAACTCGCCGCCGGACCCGACGACTTCCTCGCGGCGGACCCGGCGGTGATGTGGGCACCGCTGCGCCGTATCGGCACGCCGCAGCCGCCGGAGCAACCCGGCCACGACCACCGGCTCGGCGTCATGTTCATGGCCGCCGCTCCGCGCGGCCAGACCGCGCTGAATTTCGAGGCCGAGGAAGCCGCGATCCTGGACGCCACGCGCCACGCCGGCCTCGACCTGTTCGTCGAGGACACCGGCACGCTGGAAGAACTCCGCGCCGCCTGGGCCCGTGCCAGGACGCTGGACGCGCTGCATTTATCCTGCCATGGCGGCGGCGGCGCCAACCCGGTGCTCGCGCTGGAGGACGAAACCGGCGAGCAGAAGCTGGCGACGCTGCCCGATCTGGCCGGCGGCTTCGCGCATCGCCCGCCGCGCCTGCTGTTCTTGTCCGCCTGCCATACCGGGGAAGGCGCGCCGGAGCTGGACTCGCTGGCGCTGGGGCTGGTGAATGCCGGGTTCGCCGCCGTGCTGGGCTGGGCCGACGCGGTGCTCGATCGCGACGCCAGCGAATTCGCCGCTTCGTTCTACGGCGAGGCGGCGCAGCCCGGTGCCTTGGTGGAGGCAGCCTGGGCGACGGCGCGGTTCAACCTGGTTGGTCGCCGGCCGGAGGGACGCCGCCCGGCGCACTGGCACCTGGCGCGTTTGTTCCTCGGGCCGGCCGGCGGCGGCAGCCTGAACGAGGGCGACAAGCGCCGCGTCGCGGCCGATAGCGACGCCGGCCGCAAGGCGATGATCCGCGCCCGCGGCGCCGCCGGCAACCAGATCGAGGTGGCGAGCCACGGCGGCTTCGTCGGACGCCGCAAGCAGATCCAGGACATCCTGCGCGAGTTCCGCCGGCCGCTTCATGCCGGCGTGCTGGTCCATGGCTTCGGCCGCCAGGGCAAGTCCAGCCTGGCTGCGCGCATCATGGACCGCCTGCCACATCTGAAGCCGGTGGTGTTGTTCCAGCGCTGCGACGGGCCGAACCTGCTGGCGGAAATCGCCGAGCAAGTGCCGCCAGCCGGCACGCTGTGCGCCGAGTACCAGCCGCAGGTCGATCCCGCCCGGGCCGGCTACGATCCGCAGGCGCTGTACCGTGCCCTGCGCGCGCTGCTGACGCGGCCGTGCAGCGGCAAGGGCGACGACCGGCCGATCCTGCTGGTGCTCGACGATTTCGAGGCATTGCTCGATCCGCCCGAAGGCGACGGGCATTGGCAGGTGAAGCCGGCGGCCGAGGCGCCGCTCGCCGCCATCATCCGCGCATTCGGCGCCGGCGAGACCGAGTGCCGGCTGCTGATCACCTGCCGTTATGCCTTCCCGTTCCGCGATCGGGGCCAGGACCTGTCGGCCCGGCTGCTGGCGGTGCATCTGCCGCAGATGCCGGACTCCGATGCGCGCAAGCAGGCGGAGCAGAAGCGGCGCGTGGCGGCACCGGGAACGGACCGGCGGAGGGACGGCTACGACGCGCTGGCCGACCGCGCCATCGCCGCGGCACGCGGCAATACCGGCCTGCGCGACCTGTTGTTCCAGGCGGCGCTGGAGGGCGGCGATGCCGGCGAAGCGGCCATCGCCGCGGTGCAGGCGCATTTCGCCACCGGCGAGCATCCCCAGGACGATGCGTTGCAGGAGACGCTGGAGACGCTGGCCATCGAGCAACTCGTGAAGCCGCTGTCCGCCGGAGAGGCGAAGCTGCTGCGGGCGGCCACCCTGTTCCCGCTGCCGCTGCCACTCGCGATCTGGCGACGGATGGCAAGCGCCGCCGGCCTGGGTGCGCCCGACCGGCTGCTGGCGTTCGGACTGTGGGAGCGTGTGCCGGACATCGTTGATCCGCGCGCGCCGGCGGCCACCATCAACGCCATTGCCGCCGCCCGGGTTGGCGATGATTCTGAGGCGGTATCAGAACGAATTGCCGCGCCGATACTGGGGGAACTCTTGCAGGCCTGGGGTGGCGCGGATCGCTCCAAAACGCCATACGCCGCGGATATCGAGCTGACCCGCCTCGCGCTGATCTGCAACAACATCGACGTGCTGGCCGCGACCGCGTTCTGGGCGATCGCCGGCTACGAACGGTCGTTCGCCTACGCGGAGTCGGCTGCCACCGCAGCCAGGACGCTCGATGCGCTGGCCGCCGCCAACCGGCCGGCGCCGGCCAACCTGCTGCGCGCTGCCGCCGAGGCATTTGATCGTGTTGGCGACCCGGATGCGCTACGCCGCGTGTACGCCCTGGCGCCAACGGTGGTCAGCGATGATCCGGCGCTGCCGAACCGGGAGCGCATCGACCGCGCCCATTTCCGCACGCGTTTCGGCAGCTATCTGGCGCAACAGGGCGACCCCGACCGGGCACTGACCGAACTGCGTGCCGCCGAGGCAGTATTCGAGGCGCTCGGCGACCGCCGCTCCCGCGCCATCACCCTCGGCGACATCGCCCGCATCGTGAGAAACAAAGGCGACGTCGACGCCGCCCTGCAACTCCACAACGACCGGCTGAAGACCTACGAGGCGCTGGGCGATCGCCGCTCCCGCGCCGTCACCCTCGGCGACATCGCCCGCATCATGACCGACAAAGGCGACGTCGACGCCGCCCTGCAACTCCACAACGACCGGCTGAAGACCTACGAGGCGCTGGGCGACCGCCGCGAACGCGCCGTCACCCTCGGCGACATCGCTCGCATCATGACCAACAAAGGCGACGTCGAGGCCGCCCTGCAACTCCACAATGAGCAGGTGCAGATCTTCGAGGCGCTCGGCGACCGCCGCGAACGCGCCGTCTCCCTCGGCGACATCGCCCGCATCATGACCGGCAAAGGCGACGTCGACGCCGCCCTGCAACT